>WNGJ01012218.1_pt1 | contig 12081 bp, 7 predicted proteins | sample 5400611 | NCBI WGS metagenome assembly WNGJ01 (sample SAMN13153375, study PRJNA577476) | soil metagenome | isolation source: 40 cm soil or saprolite under Garry oak tree replicate 1 | place: USA:California | collected 2016-06-15 | reverse complement strand
TTCCGAAGTTGTGCGCAATCGCTTACATCGAGTTGATGCCCTCGCACGCTGGCGCACAAGTGCGCTCTGTAAACGAACTTGGATTTTTGTCTCGCTCCCGGGCGCACAAGTGCGCTTTCTAAACGGATCGGAATTACTGCTTCAGTGAATTCCGAAAGCGACGGCTGTCCTCGGTGGAATGTTTAGTGTCGCCTGTCCATTCACGATGCGAGTGGTACTAGACGGCTCGATCAAGTTCGTCAGTTCAAGGCCATCTCGCAAGCCAATCGCTCCGGCCGGCACGTTTACTCTCTTTTCTTTGTTGGCGCGGTTTATGGCAATGATTACTGTCTCATTCCGATCCTGTCGCGCAAACACATAAGAATCGTCATCATAAAAAAGATCGATCAAGCGCCCTGTTTGTAGCGCTGAGTGTTGCGCTCGCAGTCGAATCCAGTTGCGCGTCCACTCATACATCTTCTGCTCTTCGGGCTTGCGTCCTTCGGGCGTGAAAGCATTAAGCGCGTCGCCCGGAAAACCTCCGGGAAAATCGCGGCGGTTGTCGGGGTCGTCCTTCCCGGCCATCGCGATCTCTTCGCCGTAATAAAGTTGCGCTACGCCCCGCACACTCAACGTAAACGCGACGTGCATCATTGCGCCTTCAAGTGTTGCACCGTCGAGCGACATGAAACGCATGGTGTCGTGATTGTTCGCGAAGGTAGTGACTCTTAAAGGCTCCGGATAGAGGGCATCGTATTTCAACTGATCGCGCACGGCCCGCAGCGGCAATTTGTTTGTGAACGCGAGCAGCGAGGCGTTCCAAAGCGGAAAGTCAAAAACCGAATCCAGTTTGGTGTCCATGCCGTCCCAACCCGTATGGCCGCCAATGAAGAAAGCAGTATGCGCCGCATCGCGCTCAAACACTTCTCCAACCATCCACATCCTGGGATATTGCCGGTGCAATGCGTTAGAGAGATCGTGAATGAAACTGCGAGGCATGTATTGGATCGTGTCCTGGCGAATGCCATCGATTCCCGTAGCCCCGATCCACCAAAGCGAATTTTGTATCTCGTAGCGCGCCACCTCGGGTTCTTCCTGGTTCATGTCCGGCAGGTCGTCGCTAAACCAACCGTCAAGCGTGTTGCGAAACTCGTCCTGATTTGCATGCGGGGAAAGCAAAACACTGTTCTTGAACTTGTTGAGTGTGTGGCTTGCGAGTGTGCCGTGAAACCAATCGTCGAGCGGTGGATTCTTGACCCACGGATGGCGCGAGCCGACGTGATTAGCCACCTGATCCTGAATAATCTTCAAGCCCAGGGCGTGGGCTTTCTCGACCAATTCTCGCAGCGTCTTCAGGTCGCCAAAGCGATCTTCAACTGCGTAATAATCGATCGCGTGATAGCCATGATAGTAGGTATTTGGACACCATGGCTTGTCGCAGTTGTTCACCCCATTCCAGTTGTCATACCAGGGAGTCAGCCACAACGCAGTAACGCCGAGGTCCTTAAGGTAAGAAAGATGATCGATAACACCACGCAGATCGCCGCCATGATAAGCCCGCGGATTTTTTCGATCGTTGGCGGTGGCCGGCGCATCTGGCGGAGCGTTGTTTGACTGATCACCATCGGCAAATCGATCCGGCATGATCAGATAGATGACGTCGGCGGAAGTGATGCCCTGAAAATGTGTTTTGGTGGAGAGGGTTGGTTCGATTGTAAATGGAATTGTCGCGCTTCCCCGGGGCGTGACTAACGTTAGCGGATACGATCCCGGTCGCGCAGCCGAGCCGATCGTCACGTTCACAAAAAGATAAGTGCCATCCCGATTGATGAGGATGTCGGAAGCCTGTATTGCGGCGCTGGAGGATCTCACGCGTGCTTCGCGAAGGTTTTCGCCACGCACCAGCAGCCGGACCGGGTTGATGGTGTGATGCGCCCACCATGACGGTGGCTCGACTTTGGTTACTGATGGTGAACCCGTTTGCGGTGACGCAATAATGCTCAAGGCACAGGCGAAGACGAAAGCAGCCGTGGCGATAGACTTGAAAATAGAAGCCCGACATTGTCGTAGAAGGCTCGTAAGTAATAGCGCGCCTAAAAGCATGCGGCCAGCCATTGCCGGCGCTTTACTGCGCGCCGATGTTGCGGCACAAAACCCGGTTGCATCGGATCTTGACATCTGTTTTGTACCGTCCGATCAGGCGCGACCTGAATATTCCTGGCCTACAAAATCGCGCTGAAGGGCCTGCCTCATTGACCCTCGCCAACAGCCCTCTCTCAGGTCCTGAAACTGCGGATGCGATCGACGAGCAGATTGATCTCAGCTCGAGTCAGCTTCTTGCCAAATCCCGGCATGCCCGACTTGCCTCGCGAGACTATTGTTCGCAGGGTCCTGGTGCTGGTAATGCTCGAATTCTTTTTCCACCATTCGGGATCAGTAAAATCAGGAGCGTTAAAAAGATGGCCTCGCGGCGTGTCGCTGCGACCATCGGCTCCATGGCAACGGGCGCAATTTCGCTTGAACAGTTCGTCAACCTGCGTCGCACGCGCATGAGCTGTCAACTGAAATGCACCAATGGCGGTCCCGGTCCGGGCCAACAAAACAATAAGCACCAGGAAGAAAGCGCCGCTGGTAAGAATGACCTTCAAAAACCAATTCATCTGCGGGGATGCCGTTTCCTTTTCCTACTGGCTCGCTTCAGCCGCATCGTGAATCTGTCCGAAGAAACATCTTCGCAAGCCGCAGCCGCAGTTGATGAGACAAGTGTTCTCATGCCTCAGAAATCGACCTGGCCAGCCACGGTCAGTTTCGTCACGTTTACAGTAAAGTTAGTGTTCATGTTGACATCGTTGTTCGTGAAGTTGACGATCAACTCAGTATCGGTACTGGTTAGCAGCGGCTCCCCGTTTTCATTAAACAAGCCCTTATACTTAGTGTCGAAAGCCGCACGGTCTTTCGGAGCCATCTGGTCGTAATTCATCTCCAGTTGTTTGATTCGCACCAGAGCCTGGCGCACGGTCAGCGCCGAACGAAGGTGCAGGGTGAACTGAAAATCTATCGGAGCTTCGGCCCCGCCCATCTCTGCCTGGTTTGACGGCGTGTTGATTAGTGCTCCCTCGGTTGCGGACGGCACCGTGCCGCCGGCTATACGCCTCGCTGTATCTGTATAGCGGAGCCGCACTTCCTGCTTTGGCGCCCAGGGAGAATCCTCGAGTATTTGCTGGGCCTCCTTCTTCGACCATTCCTGAAAAGGTTTGAGCGGTCGGCCTGCCTGCGAATAAACAAGCAAGGTCGAAGACTGGATCAATAACGCCAATAGCGCCTGGCCCAGGAGCTTCGGCAAAAACCTTTTCTCTGTTTGAGTATTCATGACAAGTAAAACCTCAATCGCAGACGATCAATATGCCTATTGCGGAAGCTGGTTAAGCATTTGCTGGATTCTTATCTTTTCGTCCGTCATCCGCTCCTTCGTCGAATCCTTCTCCAGAACATCAAGCCTTTTGAATTCCACCAATTCGGCTTGTGCCTGTTCCGGCTGTTTCAGCCGCGTATACGCAAGGAACAGTTGATAGTGAGCGGCTGTGTAAGAGGGGCTATTAGCAAGCACCTGCTGCAAGCGTTTGGCTGCCTCCGCAAAATCGCGCTCCTTCAATGACAACCTGGCGTAATCGTAAAGCACCGGAACGTTGTTAGGATCAAGCTCCAGCGCCCTTTTAATCGGGGCTTCGGCATCTTGTAACCGACCCTGTTCGATGGCTACGTAACCCAGACTGGCCAGGGCGTCGACGTTGTCCGGGTTTTTCAGCAGAAATTTCTGCAGGAAATCTCGAGCCAGGTCGAAATCGCCCGCGGCCCGATGCGCATAACCTTGCCAATATTCAATGTCGCTGCGGCTCGGGTCGAGAACGGCTGCGTGATCGAAGTCTGCCGCGGAAGCGCTCCAGTCGCCTTTGCGGTAATAAGCATCAGCACGTGCTAGTACATAAGCTGCTTGCTTTGGTTCCAAGTTGACTGCGCTGGTGTATTCGTTGATCGCCCCGTCCCAGTAACCAACCCGGAAATATTCTCGTCCCAGGAGAAAGTGGTAGCTTGCGTTCTTCGCATCACGTTCAAGTACATGTTTGAACTCCGTGATGGCGTTGGCCCAATCATTGCGCGCACTTGCAATGAGCCCAAGCCGCAGGTGCGTTTCGGCCGGTTTGGGATCCAGATCCGCGGCTTCGGCCAAATACTTTGCCGCTTCGTCGTTGCGGTCAAGGTTGTAAAGCGCGATGCCCAGATTGTAGAGCACCTCGAAAGTATGGGGCGTAAGCTCGTTGACTCGAGCGAAGAGGCGAGCCGCGTGTTCATACTGACCGCCTTGCGCGATTGCGGTAGCGAGCGTGAACAATCCGCGCGCGTCGGCATTGACTGCACGTTCAACCAAAGCCGCCGCCGCGTCAGCTTCCGTCGCCCGATTCGCGCGATAAGCAACGCTGAGAAAGGCCAGGGCCAACTGCGGGTCTTCGGGGTCGGCCTTACGAGCTTCGGAGAAATGTTCCGCAGCCTTGGCAAAGTCGCCCGCGTCTCGATAGAGACTGCCTAAGTTATAGTGTGCTTGTACATGTCCCGGATCCAGTTTCAAAACGCGTTCGAACTGGGTAATAGCCTGACTTGTTTGACCACTCTCCGCTAAATGACGCCCCAGATTGTTAAGCGCGCTAACGAAGTTAGGATCGAGTTTAGTTGCGATGCTGAACTCCGCATAACCTGCTTCCGCGCGTCCGGCTCGATCAAGTACAACACCTAAAAGATTATGGGCAACCGCGGATTGCGGCGCCGCAGCCACAGCCTGGCGAGCAGCGCGCTCAGCTTCAGCCAGGGATCCCTGTTGTAACTGTGCTACCGCTAAGTCGAGGGCGGCGCGTGCGGCGGGGTTTAGCTCCGCGGTATTTCTGCTACGCTGCGTTCCGGAGTCGCGTGGCTGCACTCGCTGGGCTTTAATCGCGGCTTCAGGAAACAAAAACAAAAGACAGCAAAGCACAAGTGAAAAGTGCGCGCTCAAAGCTCGCGCCCTTTTTGTAGCTTGCGTCTCTTGATACTTCACTGGTTAGTCGTCCTCAGGGCTTCTGCGGCGATGTGTTACTGCGAAATTCGCTGTTTAGCTTTTCAACGATGGCAAACTCCCGTCCGGCTTCTTCATTTCGTCCGAGCCGTCGTAGCCCTTGACCCAACTGATAATGAGCGTCCGCTCGCTGCGGATCCAGTTTAACGGCAACCTGCAAGATGTTTACTGCTTCGATGTAGAGCTCGCTGAGCATAAGCGCCCGGCCCAGCGACCAGTGGGCTTCAAAGTTCTTTGGATCGATTGCGATCGCTCGCCGCAAAGCGCTAATCGCTTCGTCTTTCTTGCCTTGCTTCAAAAGCACTGCCCCCGCACCCACCTGGCCGTAGGCTGATTCCGGATCGAGTTTAATGAGCTCCTGGTATTCTGATAACGCTGCGGCAGAATCACCCGCCGATTCCAATGACGTGCCCAGGAAGAATCGTGCTTCCGCAAACTTCGGTCTCATTCTGACTGCCTCGCGAAGACTTTTGATCGCTCCTTGGTAATCTTTCTGCACGTATCGTACGCGGCCGAGATTAAAGACCGCGTCGAAATTTGCTGAGTCTAGTGCAACTGCCTGAGCTAAAGCTTCGCTGGCTTCGGCATTGGCATTACCGCGAGACGCGAGGATGATCCCCAGTAGAGTATAAGCGTCAGCGGCACCAGGATTGAGTCGCAACGCTCGCCGTACCTCCTTCTCGGCGGCTTCGTTCTGTTGCGTATTGTAGAGTGCAAGCGCGTAGAAATAAGCTGCTTCGACGGAATCCCCGCGCTGTTTTGCTAACTCTGCAAAGGCGTCTACTGCCTCCGACCACAAGTTCAACTTCACATAGGCCAGACCTAAATCCTGCCAGGCGCCCACCAGTGTCCGGTCACGCTGAAGAGCCTCCCGGAAATCATTGATAGCATTTTTCAAATCGTCGCGATCAGTGGCTAGCAAACCTCTAACGTAGGGCACACGCGCGTCGGAGGGTCGAGCGTCCTGGACTAGTAATAGCTGCGACATGGCGCGCGCCGGATCATTGAGCAGGCGATAAACCGCAATCAGCTCAAACCGCACATCATATTGTCGCGGATCCAGTTCGAGCGCGCGACGAAACTGCGCCGCCGCTTCTGGCAGCTGCCCTGAATCGCCAACGCGCAGCAGAAAACGCCCCAGTTGATAATGCGCGGTGTAGTTCTTATCATCCAACTTCAAAGCCGCCCGTTCAGCTTCGACGGCTTCATTCGCACGGCCCAGTTTCCAGAGAACGTAACCAAGGTTGGCCTGATAATCAGCGTTGCCTGGCTTCAACTTGCTCGCCTCACGCAAGTCGTCGTAGGCCTCGTGATAACGATTAAGCCGCACCCGGGCCAGCGCCCGCGCATTCAGTGTTTCGTCGTCCTGCGCGTTCACTTTGAGCTTCGCTGTCGCATCCGCCTCAACCTTTTCGGCACGCACTTCCGGAGTACTAAAGCGCTCAACGTGCGAACGGACCGGGGCGGCGGGGGACGCCATTTGCGCCGCCGACGGAATGGCGCACGACAACACAATCAAGATCAGACCATACAGTTCTATTTTCATTTTGCTTAAGCCGAACCCGCGGGAAACGAGAGGATTCTAGCAAAAGAGAGCCATCGGAGACGATCCGATGGCGCATCTCGAGAAGCACCACTTGAGCGTACTTGCTGTTGCCGCTCTTACCGTTGCAACAGATTCAGATCCGAAATCAGCAACTCAGAAAATATACTTCAGCCGATATTGAACCACACGTCCGGGCAGCGCGTTATTCTTGATCTGGCCGAAGTCGCCGTTAGCTAAATCATTTGACGGAACAGTGAAATTTGGGTGATTGAAGACATTGAAGAATTCAAAGCCCAACTGTACCTTCGTCTTCTCGGTAACCCGGGTATTCTTGAAAACCGACACGTCCGTGTTGAAGATCGATGGTCCGCGGAACGTATTGCGTCCCAGGGTACCGAACCTGATGGTATTTCCTGCGGGGTTCGTAACCGTCTTTTGAGCACTGGCCGCCGTTGTAAAAGCTGCCGGGTTGATTATTAATCCGGCGGGCACGTTGGCGAAGGGATTTCCGATCAGTGAGGGACGATTAGCCCCACCGCAATTAGTACAGACGACGCTATAGGGGAAGCCCGAACGCGCCGACTGAATGATATTTAGCTGCCAACCTCCCACCAGCCTATCTGGGCCGGTACTCAAATAACGTTGTCCTTTGCCAAACGGCAAGTCGATGATTGCATTGGCGGACAAAAGGTGGCGCACATCCAGGGCCGAGTTGCCTCTGTCTAAATTAATATCGAAAGGATCGATGGGGCCGCCCCGGCCATTACGTGAATCCCCAAGACCGTTGAAAATGCCCGTATTGTTGTCTATTGTGTGCCCCCAGGTGTACGAAATCTGGCCCTGCACATTCCGCGAGAACCGTTTCTGCAGTTGGGTCTGCAGGGCGTCATAACTCGAGGAAGCGCCGTTCGTGTAGAGCACGGCGTTGTTTAGAAACTGCCCGGAACTGTTTTTTGCCACCGCCAGACCACCAGTGCCGATGTCATTAGCATAAAGCAGATTGTGCGAACGGTTTCCCACATACCCTACGTCCAGAGAATAATCCTTGGAAAACTGATACTGGAAACTCAACTGCCACTGATGGACGTAAGCAGTTTTTTGTTTGGGATCAACGGCGAAAACGCCAAAGTCCGTGGGGATGTTGGCCGGATCGATTTGGGCGGTCACATTAGGAGGTCCGGTCTTCATACTGAACGTGGTCGCGCCGGCGCTGGTGTTGAAGCCATTCTGATTAAGGGCAATGCTGTTAGTGAAGGGCGGATTGCGGACACCCGGCGGATAATCGACGCCATCGAGGGTATAGAGCAAACCATACCCGCCGCGCAACACCATGGTCTTCTTCTTGTCGATCGAATAGGCAAATCCGATACGGGGACCAAAGTTGTTCTTGTCCGTCTGTATGATCCTATCGCTGCCGCTGCTGGCGACGATTACTTTGCGTTGATCGATGCTGTAGAGACTATAGCGACTGTCCTTTTCTGAGTAAGGCAGGAAGAGGTCGTAACGTAAGCCAAGGTTGAGCGTCAAACGGTCATTGACCTTCCAATCGTCCTGCAGAAAGAGGCCGAGCTCCTGAGATCGGAGATTAAACGGACCGCCAAAAATCTTGCTCTTGCTGACAAAGAGTGCCGGCAGGCCCAGCAGGATATTGGCCTGGCCGTTGCCGGTGCCACCATAAGGAATCCCATCTGCTCTAACGAAACAATTAGCTGCCGTTCCCGATCCCGCCGGACAGCTGGGGTTGGGCCCGGTTGCGGGACCATTGTCACCATATTGGAACTGTCCTTTCAAAGCACCGGTGCGACCGCCGTCAATCGTATTCAGATGACGCAACCGCAGTTCGCCGCCGGCCTTGAGCACCTGATTGCCTTTCACGATCGTCACGGTGTCGCCGAAGTATGGATTCTTGCTCTTGACCTGGAACAGACCACCGTCACCCGTGAACTCCAGAAAGCCATTACCAAAGTTGCCGATCAAAGCGCCGCCTGACGCCTCGAGGGATCCATCATTAGCATTGGGAATTCCCAGATCCCGGGCAAAGGTCGGGCTAACTCCGCAAGCCCCGCCAACGCCGCAGTTGAAAATCGAGATCTGAATTTGCGTCAGACCGAAGCGGAACTCGTTCAACACCGTGGGGCTGAAGGTGTGTGTGTCCGTAATAGAAATCTGTCGCGAATTGCCGCGTTCTTCGCCGGCGCCGAAACCAGCGGTGGCAATATTGCCAGGGAAAAAATTCGCGCGCACCGTTTTCAGCGGCTGATTGGAGAACCGGCCTGAGAGCGAGTTGTTATCGGAAAGCTTGTGGTCAATCTTGATTTCCGGATTGTTGATTCTTTCCTTGTTCGCGCGCTGGGTGAAATAGTTATTGCCGTTGACGTTGTTGTTGTCGCCGCTGGGATTGAAGATGTTGCGCGTAGGCAGGGGATAAGCGGCAAGATAGGCTTTGCCGACCGTGTCAAGCGGACTGGTAATAATGTTTCCCGGATAAGCCGCGCCCGTAAACGGATTAAAAATCGTGGGAAACTCACTGAAATTTCCGGTTCGCGACAACGCAGTAGGTACTACCGTGTTCGTCGGAAAAGGCAAATTGTTTCGTTGACCCAAAAAGTCAAAGAAAAAGAAAGTTCTATTTTTGACAATTGGGCCGCCAAGCGTGCCGCCAAACTCGTGTATCTGCTGTACGGCCTTTTGCAATTGAGCAATCTCGGCCGGTGACGAACCGCGAGCGATTGCTTCCGCCAAACGGGTTTTCAATGCCACGTGGTATGCATTGAGATGAGAGTTTTGTCCGTAGTAGTAGAGAGAACCATGAAAGTCATTCGTGCCGGACTTGATCGAGGTATTAATGACTGCTCCAGCGGCACGGCCCACCTCGGCAGGTGGGATACTGGTAGTGACTTTAAACTCAGCAATAGCATCTGGATTCGGGAAGGTACCAATAGTTCCAAACTGTGGCTCGTTATTATCGACCCCGTCCAGCGAAAAGTTGTTGTTGCTGGCACGCTGACCATTGGCGGAAATCGCAGCCCCGCCCGAGCGATTGAAACGCGAAGACTCCGAGCTGCCATTCGGGTTACTGCTTCCAGGACCTCCGCCTCCCGCGCGCGGGTCGCCATTATTAAATGACCGCGCCTCCGGTCCACCGCCGAGACCGACATTATTTGCGCGAACCACACCCGGCGTCAGTGTCGCTAGTTGCGTGAAGTTTCGTCCGGAGAGGGGCAGCTCAGTAACTTCGCGGCCCGTGATAACGTTGCCACGATCGCTGGTCTCAGTTTCCACCAGGGTAGGTCCGGTCGTAACCGTGACCTCTGCGCCTACGCCTCCGGTTTGAAGGGTAATGTCCAGCGGTAGCGTTTGCGCCGTCTGCACTGTGACATTTTCTTGAACTGCTTTTTGGAGATTGAGCGCGGCCGGCGGAACGACCTCCACGCGATACACGCCCGGTTCAAGCAGCGGCACATCATATGTACCATCATCACCAGTAGTCACAGTTCGCGCGGAGCCCGTTCCTGCATTGGTGATTGTCACTTGAGCGTTCTGAACGAGAGCTCCGCTTTGATCCTTGATCGTTCCTTTGACCTCGCCCTTATTCGATTGGGCAAACGCGGGAATCGCAAGAGCAGCAAGAAGGAGAAGAAGAGCGCCTCCAATACTTCGCGCAGTAGTCGAGTGGTTGATCATGGTTGTTCCTCGTCGTCAGGAGAAGGACCACTCATACCGGTTGAAAGGCAAAGTGGCTCTAATTTTTACGTCCCTGCTTGAGATAACGGGCCAAAGCGTTGTTGCGCCGCTTTGGCCGGAGTGACTGCGGTTACTAAGACAACGCTGCTGGAAGAAAACGAAAAATGCGAATGAAGCCCGTTTGACAGTTTGTTGTCTAAACGAACGAAGTATTTAATACAGTTTACAGGGCGTGTCAACTCTTTTTAAGGGATTCGGTGTTTAATTAACTTTATCTCCGGGCTAAAGTTTGGAAATTGTTCCCAGACGAAACGCGTGGTAACGCTTTCACGCGGCGAATGCTGCTGCAAATTTACTGGCAAGGACAAGACTCAGCGCCCCTCTCAAGGTTGGCTTCTCCCCAAGCGTGGAAGGCAGAATTCTTGCCGAGGCCAATCCGCGACGCACGCTGTGCTCGATCGTTTCAGTCAGCGCGCTTTCGACTAACGACCACGCGCGAGTTATCTCGCCACCGACAACGACGACTTCAGGACTGAAGCCAACCACCAGGTTTGAAATCCCCACGCCCAGGTAAAGAGCAGTTTCAATTAGTGCGGCCTTAGCCTCGGCTTCACCGGCAAGTGCCTGGTCAACCAGGGCCTGGAAATCAAACGACGCCGTCTTTTCGTTAGCGAACATTTTCATTTGGTAACGAGCCACTGCCGCTCTCTCCGAGGAAAAAGCTTCCCAACAATCGCGATTGCCACATGAGCAGGCAACGGGCGCCTGCTTTCCGATTACCATGTGCCCAAATTCGCCTGCCGCGCCACGCTGTCCGCGATAAACCTGGCCATCAAAAATGATTCCGGTGCCCACGCCTTCGGCTACCAACACGAGAATAAAATCTCGTGCATCGCTCACTTCCGGCCGTCCAAACCAAAGTTCCGCCAGCGCCACGGCATTAGCGTCGTTATCGATGATGACCGGCAATCCAACGGCCGTTGAGATCATCTTCGAGACTGGAATGTCTCGCCATTTGAAGTAAGGAACGTAGACGGCGTTTCCTGTCGATGGATCAACTAACCCTGGAAGACTTACGCCAACGGCTTCAATCGAGCCTTTATTCTTGACAGAAAACTCCCGGACCAAAGCGAGTACCTCGTGAAGAGTCTGGTCGGGATCAGGATCAGTCAAAAACTCTTTCTGCTCGACGATACGTCCCGCCAGATCGCTGGTGGCCACGGTCGTACAAGTGGGCGTTATGGCGACTCCAAGGGCTATCGCTTCCTTAGTTCGCAGTCTCAACAGCGTTGGCCTGCGACCCCCAGTGGATTCTCCCTCGCCAACCTCTTCGACCAGCCCTTCAGCCGTCAACGCTTCGACAATGGCGGAAATAGTTGAACGCTGCAAATCTGTTTCACGCGCAATCTCGGCGCGGGAAATAGGCTCACGCTCGCGCACGTAGTTCAATACTATCTGCCGATTGATATCGCGGATGGTATTGAGGCGGGCTGCCTGGGTCTTTCTTAGATCAAGTCGTCGCAAACGTTCAAAGCTCCGATCGGGTACAGGCGTTGTAAGATTTTCCGGACCCGAGTAGTGATGGAGTTTGAGGCCGAAAGTTCCGAGTCCAGCCCCGGGGTCCCACGCGGGCAGCCCGCGTGGGGTGGTAGCGTTTAGGCTGCCGATTCCGAACGCAAACTAAAGTTTGTACTTTAAACTGCATCAGTACCCAGAGCCGCAGCTATTTGCCAGTTCCCTTACCTTGAATGACTGTAACGGTTTTATC
>WNGJ01026452.1_pt1 | contig 12083 bp, 9 predicted proteins | sample 5400611 | NCBI WGS metagenome assembly WNGJ01 (sample SAMN13153375, study PRJNA577476) | soil metagenome | isolation source: 40 cm soil or saprolite under Garry oak tree replicate 1 | place: USA:California | collected 2016-06-15 | reverse complement strand
CTTGCTGCCCAATTACATCTTCCCGCTGTGCCGAGAGTCCGGTAATGATGAAACCGTTTTTCGGGGAAGCATCGCGTTCTCCATCCCCTCATCCGTGCTGTAGTGACTGCGATCCAGTCGATCCCGCCCGCAGGGTTCGGGACATAGCTGCCCACATCCTCAAAACACTGGCGTCGAAAAAGCTGGCATCCGCCAGCGACGTGGTTCTCGCCTTCGAAGCTGTCTCTGGCCGAATCATAACCACTGTCCTCAGTAAATGGGGTCCCAGCAACACCAAGCTTGGGATCGTCGGAGAATTTCCTCATCAGAAACTCCAAATAATCCGGATCGAACGACAAGTCTGCGTCCAGATTTCCGATTACATCAAACGGCAGCGATCGAATGACTTCGAATCCTGCGTTAAATGCGTGAACTTTTGCAGCGAAGCTTCGATCCAAACGTTGAGGGCGTTGGACCAGTTCGATCCATGGAAATCGAGTGACATACTTCTCAACTATCTTCGCGGTGCAATCCGTTGAACCATCGTCCACGATGACCCAGCGCTCAGGCAACCGCGTCTGCGCGACCATAGAGGCAAGGGTCCTTTCAATGAAAGCGGCCTCATTGTGCGCGGGTGTTATGAGAACGAAATTCATTCGCGCAGATTCGGAAGTCAGAGGTTGTGTCACTTACTGAATCGCGGACCACACTGGGATATCCGCCGAGGCCCGATTCATCTGAGTTAGCGGCTTTCTCGCTTCGCTGGGATAGATTTGGGCAAAGATTTCATCCATCACCCGGGCCGTTAAGATAATTTCTCGGTACGGAATCGGCGGTTCGCTTCCCAGACGGATGCTGTTGTAGAAGCGTTCAATTAGTTCCTTCATGCCGAAGTCCTGATAAAGTCGCCGGCGAAGGAAATTGGTTACGTTGAGCCTTGCGTTTCTAAGGTGTTCCCAGGCATTTTTCAACGGTGGAACGAAATAAGCCAGGTAGCTTTTATAAGACCGCGTTTCCTGTCGCACTAGGCTTCCCGTGATAATGTCTGCGGTTACCGAACCGGCCGGGGCGTAAACGCGCAACTGGTTAAGTCCTCTGATTTGAGTCGAAAAACAGAAGAACGCCGTCACGCCGCTCTTATCGCGAATCAAGACTCTTAACTCATCTAGAACTTCGTGTGCTCCGAGGCTTCGAAGTTGCTCGCTTTGATCAGCTGTGGCAAGAATTTCGGTTAGTTCATCATCGAGAAATTCGGCCAGTTTGGCGATTCCATGGCTGATGATATTGTGAAATAATTGCCCCGGTAATTGGCGCACCCAATGATCGCGATTTCCGAGGACCGGCCCCACATAGTTTGTATCTCCCAGGTCGTATGACCAATAGCTTTCGAGGTGAGTGGGCCTCCCGCCAAGAAATCCGTCGCTCACAAGCCGGCGCATCTCGAGCATTTCAAGAGTGAATAGGTAATTATGACCGACGGTTATTTTTAAGCCGCAGCTTTCAGCCAATTGAATTAACGACTCTGTCTCGCTGGCCGTAACAGTGAAAGGTTTTTCCAGATAGACATTGCAGCCCGACTCGAGGCATTGTTTGGCAAGCGAATAATGGCTCCGTGGCGGGGTGGTAATGTGAACGACATCGGGAGAGGCGGCCCGCAGCATTTCTTTCAGATCGGAAAAGCATTCGGAGATTCCGAAGCGTTCACCTAGCTGTTTGGCCATGAGCAATTCCCGATCGCAAAGGGTCACAATCTTGCAGTCCGCAATCCGATGGATGGCTTGCACATGTTGGTCGGCAACCTTGCCGCAGCCGACTATGGCGATTTTCAACATCGTGAATCGTGATTAGTTATAAGTGATCAGTGATCCGCTTCAACGCTTCAACCGATCATCGTTCCCATTGGATTCAAACTGGCCTAGAAACGCTTCCATCGCCTTTTTCATGGGCACTCTTGGCTCCCAGCCCAACTGCTCTCGAAGCTTCCGATTTGAGAAGCGGTTTCCCTTCCACTCTGCAGCACATCGGCGGCGATTGAACGCAGGCGGAAGCTGGTTCTTGGACCATTTCGAGTATTTCTCCCATAGAGAACACAGTCCATACCCGGCGAAGTAAGGAATCCTGATTGATCGGCAGGATTTCACTTTCTTGTAGGCTCCTAGGAATTGGCGGCCAGTGAGTAGTTCGTCATCCACAACATTGAAAATCTCGCCATCCACATTGGCCTTGAGACCAGCCAGAACGATGGCTTCGGCACAGTTATCGACGAAGGTCAGTGGCAGGAAATTTGAGCCGTTTACCTGAATAAAGAACCCAAACGTGCCAATGCCAACGCGGCCGCTTAACTCTCGCTTCCCGGGTCCGAAGACGTATCCGGGGCGGACGATCACATAGGGGAGCCCATATTTGCTGCCGTACTCTTTGACTAGTTCCTCCTGTTTGAGTTTTCCGAAACCGTAAGCGTCAAACCGCTCCTGAGGGGCGTCCTCTAAAGGACAAGCTTCATCAAGGATCGCGCCACGCTTCAAACCCAAGTTCGAATAGACCGCAAACGAGCTGACGTTCACAAAGCGCTTAGGCTTCGCCATTTTAAGAAATGCATCCATTAAATTACGAGTGGCAAGCGCCGAATTCATGAATGCGCCTGCAAAGGATTTATCAAATCCCGCCGCGAGATGGTAAATAATCGAAACTCCTTCAGCCGCTTTTGCGCAGTCGTTGCGTGAAAGGAGATCGCCCGTAACGAGCTCCACATTCGTCCCGGCATCGAACTGACCGATCGCCTTTTCAAGCCGGTTAAGCTTACTAGAAGGCCGAACGAAGCAACGAAGGTTGGAACAGCCATACTCGAGAAGAGTTTCTACGACTTTGGAGCCGATAAAACCGCTCGATCCAGTTACCAAGATGCGATCGCTCGCGGAGGCAATGTAATGCGAATTCAATGGCTTGAGCCGACCTGCTTTTTGCCCTCTGCCGTCTGGGCTCCGACGGCGTCCCGTGTTAATGGATGGGGATAACTGTACGGTTTGTAATAAAACGACCACGTGTCCGGCGCGGTGCATTGGTAAAGTTGGCCGTCGGGACCGTCATGAGTGCTGTCCCACTCGCCCTGGTCCGTCGCCCAATACGCTACGCCGGGGGTACAAGTTTTTGGTCGGTCCGCCAGTGTGCCGACTCCAACACCAACCGTTCCGTTAAACGGAGTTTTTTGATTGTAAAAGTCGCGATTTTCTTGAATCGTCGGATAGGGACTTGCGAGGTCAAGTTGCCGGAGGTTATTGTAGGTGTTTCCCCAAGCGTAAACTGGTTCCAATTCCTGGTGCGGCCACGAGCCGGTCACGATCGGCTCCTTATCAGCAAGTAAATCGCCTTTCCCTCTGCCCGGTTGGTCAAGCGCGACCAAGAGCTTGTAAATTGCGTACCCGTCGCCGTTGTTGAATGTCATATTCGGTCCACTAAACGAGTCATCTCGCGCGAAGGTGATCGTGTCGCTCGTGTTTGCCGTAATGTAACTGCTAGGACGGAATACAGCTCCAGCTTTGCCTGTTACCTTTTGGGTGGTATTCGTGACGCTATAGCCCACCCATTGATTGGCGCTCCAACCGGTATTCGCCACTACCAATGTAGCCGAGCTGTTTGCACCTGTGTGCTCACCGTTGGCATACGATCCGTGGGAATCGTTTAAGTCCAGGCGGTTGTCCCCATTTGCCCCACCCCAGAATGCGAAAGGCCGAAACTGACGGTAACAAGTTAAACGAGTACTTTTAGAGCGAGAATCTTCTTTCCCAGTCCATAGATTGTTAAATTCGAGCATCGTTCCGCTCCGAAGCTGGCCTCGCGGATCTACCAAATTCCAAACGCAGGTGTTATTGTAAACTTCAATGGCTCGTACGCCTCGAAAGCGTCCGCTCGATTCGGTTCCGTGTCCTCCTATTGGAGTATCAACCAGGTAGTTGTGCCGAGCGACATACCTTGCGCCACCATAGGAATCAATGCCAACGCTTTGATATCCGTTAGCGTTGCGGAAAGTATTATCCTCGATGAACAGGAATTTCTCGCTTCCAAAATACGTGCTATCAGCCCAGGACCCGTCGCCATGGGTGCGCCCCCCCCATCCATCATGGAACACCTGAAAAGTTAGTCCCCTTGGCCTTTCGTCAAAAACACAATGATCGACAACTCCGTAAATCTGCCCGTGCGTCATGATAAATGGGTTGTGATACAACTGATCAAAACGGCAGTGGTCTATTCGGACCGAAGGACAAATTCCCTTGATATGAAGGAGCGCGTTGTCGACCATTGTGGTAACTGAGCCATACCGAAAGGTGAACCCGGTCAACCGAAAAGATTGGGCGGGCACGAGTGTCACTGAAATAATAGCCGGGTTGGGGCCTGTCCTAGCGGCAATCGAGGGCATCGATTTAGAAGCCGCGCTCGGCTGGCCGCGCAAAAGTGTTGCGCCGGCGCCCAAAAATGCTCCGTGCTTCTGGGGCAACGCTTGTTGCTGCTTTGGCGACGGGTGGCCGTGGCTTTCTCGCGGAATGTCATCGAGAACGACCGTGCTGTCTGTTACCGCAGGGCTCCTTGAGGAACCGTCAATGCTCGTCGCTCCCTGCAAGGTGATGCCCTTTGTTATAACGAGAGGAGAAGTCCAACTCGCGGTTCCGGCCGGGACTATCACAGTGTCGCCTTCGCTGGCCAAACGGATGGCCGAAGTGACGTCTGAAAGCGAAACGCTTTTCGCCGTAACTGTAGCAGCTCCTGCCTGACTAAGAATAACCATGATTGTTCCCAGCGCGAGTGCCGTTACTTGTAGCGATTGGCGATGTCTTTCAAACATAAACTTCGCTGTCCTTTACCTCCTCTTCTGATCCTACGGGTTCGAACGACGACTCCCTATAGGCGAATCGAGGGTCCGGATACTCCATAGCTATGATGAAGAAAACGAACCAGGTCAGACTAAGCCCTCTGAAGGTTGCCTCGGTCAAGTTGTAAAAGACGATTGCGGCAAGAAAGCCCAATCGGAAGCGGCCCCAATCAGTATTTCGGAACAGTTCAAAGCGTATTTTGCGAAACGTTGCAATGATTAGCCCGAAGAGCATGAAGAGCCCCACCAACCCCATGTTCAAATAGATCTCAAGATAGCCATTGTGCGCTTCATTGGGCTGCCAGGGGCGCCCTTCGTGAAGCAGTTGAAGCCGGTCTCCCAACCAAAAGCTCTCAAAACCGACTCCAAAGATTGGGTTCGTGTGGAGCGCCAGGCACTGGCGCCAGAGCTCGGCTCTTCCCATAATGGTGGCTTGATGGCCTGTAAAGTCCGCTACGCGATCAAAAACCCCGAACGCGAGTTCCGCTACGATGAGCACAACCAGGGCCAGCAGCGCATACGTGCCAATCAATTTCTTGTTCACCCAGGGGCGCTGCAACACTAATATCACTGCGATGGCGATTAGCAGGCATAACGTAGCAGTTGCAGCGTGCGATTGCCGAAGAAGCCACGCAATCATAACCAGGAAAACGCCGAGTAAGCGAAGCTCGTCTCGCCGGGCTTTGCTCTTCTCAGCGCGCCAGGTTTTTAGGAAATACCAGACGAAAAAGAAACCCAGGACCAGGCACAAAGAACCCAGCCCATTCTTGTTTTGGGCGATCCCGTTGTTCATAGGCAGACCGGTCCACTCATCGAACTGGCGGCCTATCTCCGGATAATATTTAATGAACAAAACGGAAAAAGGAACGAGAACGTAAGCGCTTCTTTTCATTAACCTGACCAGCGCCTCCTCGGGGTCCGGCTCGGTAAACAGGACAAGCACGATGATCGGATGACCGAGTACCTTGATCCAATGCTTAAATGCCACGAACGGAAAGTCCGACCAGAGGATAGCAATGAAACAGTAGAGAAGAAATGCCATGAGCCATCCATTGTTTCGAAAAGCCTCTGAAAGGCTGACCTCCCTCTTATTAAGAACGTAAAGGCCGGCAATGATCAACGAGGAATATACGAGAGCATCGAGGGGATTTCCTTCTTCCAGTGAGCCAAGGGCGACAGGAAAATGCAAAATATAGAGCCATTGCGCAACCGATCGTGATGCCATCAGCAGTACCCAAATAAAGCCGTGGTGGCAGGTGGATATCCGACGTCAGAGGGCAGAGAGCGGAGGACAGACGCGGATGACGGAGATTAAACCAGCGCATAACTGCCAACATTAAGGCGCTGCAGCATTACGTGGAATTCGTCGCTCATGAGATAGTCCGCTTCCTGTGGAATAATCGGGTGCGTCATCAGCTCAACCATGTTTGACTTCGCCAGGACTATAACCCGGTCTAATTTCTTCTCCCGAATACTTTGCGATAAGTCGAAGAAATAGTCTGCAAGCCGATATTTCCTGGAGACCCAATGATCGACGAGCGCCCGGTAGGCCCGGTTCAACGAGCTCTTTTCGCCGGGCCAGAAAGAGAAATTGCGGCGGATTTTCATACCGATTGGAATCAGTTTACTTAGAAGCAAGTTAGCGCACAGATGCATGTGATGGTGCCCGTCGATGTGTGACGGCGGTTTTCCAAATAAACGCGCGAACTCCTCGGCCTGCGCCTGGTAGGAATAAGAAAAGGCTTTGCGCAGGAAAGGATTATAAAAAAGCTGAGAGTACTTGTTTCGCCTGAGGTACCTTACGATGCAACTGTGGTACTCGCTGAGTCTTACCGAGTTGTTCTTTCCTGTGAATGTCTCGGAAAAATTGAGGTGTAAACCGGTATCCACGCCGTTTTCTTTTGCCAGGCTTGCGGCGCGCTCGGAGTCGGACATGAAAACCATCGCGCTGATCGACGTGATTCTCCCTTCCTGGTAACACCTGAGCGCCGCATCCGTCTCCGCCGCCGAGCGTCCAAAATCATCTGCGTTGATGATCAGCATAACTTTATAATGCTGGCCATTAACGAGCTGCGATCGTTTCCGGCTCCCGGTCCGTGCCCGCAGGCTCGCGTGAGAAAAAGCTCTCGATGCATTCCACGACGTAATGAATCATTTCATCTGTTATCTCTGGATAGATCGGCAGGGACAGGATGCGGCTTTGGTTGGCGTAAGCTACTTGGAAATCCTCCGGAACATAGCCGAGGGATGCGTAGGCTGGATAGAACGGCAATGCTTTAGGATAGTTCAGCACTGTTGAGATCCCGGCAGTAGTTAGATGTTTCCGCAATGTATCACGTTCTCCAGTGCGAATCACATATAGGTGATAAACGTGCTCGCGACCCGCAGCGATTTCCGGCTTATGAATATCGCCGACGTCTTCAAAAAGCTCATCGTACTTTGCCGCTACGCATTGCCGCGCCTTCGTCCAGGCGGAGAGATAAGGCAATTTGACATTGAGGACCGCGCCTTGGAATCCATCCATTCGGCTGTTGATCCCTTCCATAACGTGATCGCCCTTTCCACCGTGTCGCGCGAATGTCCCCATCCAGTCGGCCAGTCGATCGTCATTGGTCACAGCGCATCCAGCGTCCCCATACGCACCCAGGTTTTTGCCCGGATAAAAGGAAAAGGTCGCAACGTTGCCGAAGGTTCCCACGAGTTGGCCGTTGTACCTGGCGAGATGTGCTTGAGCGCAATCCTCGAGCACCCAAAGATGGTGCTTCTCCGCAATCGCCATGATCGCACCCATGTCCGCCGGCTGTCCATAGAGATGCACTGGAATGATTCCGACCGTGGCAGGTGTGATCTTTCTTTCGATATCGGCGGGATCAATCGTGAAGGTTTCCTCATCCGTGTCGCAGAACACGACCCGGCCGCCGGCCTGCGTGATCGTCTCGGACGTTGAGATCCAGGAATGTGCTGAGGTGATGACTTCATCGCCGGGTTTTAGACCAAGTCCTCGCAGGGCAATGTAAATCGCGTCCGTCCCGTTCGCGCACGAGACGCAACGTTTCACGCCAAGCGCTCTCGCCCATGCCTCCTCGAAAGCGTCCACATGCGGCCCGCGAATGTAAGCTGACTCGGCGATCACTTCGGCAATGGCCCTGTCAATCTCTTGTTTGATCGTCAGGTATTGTGCGTGCAGGTCAACAAAGGGAATTTTCATTGCGACAGAGCAGAAATCAGAGGTCAGAGGTCGGCGGACAGAATGAAAGAAGATCGAAACCGTAACAAGGTTACAAAGTTAAAATGGTTACAACGTTGAAGCGTTACCCGCCTACGCCGAGGCTATGGCGTGGCTGGGAGGCGACGGAGGAGGCGGGCTGGATTGCCCGCGTAAATGCCGGAAACAGTAATATCTTTGGTAACAACTGCGCCGGCTCCGATGACCACTCGATCACAGATCGTAACCGGCAGGATAGTGGCATTTGTTCCGATGCTCACACGATTGCCAAGTTTGGTTGGTCGCCAGAGCTGCGGTTTTCCGGCAGGACCACCGGTGACGAACAGATCATTAATAAACATCGCTCCATGAGAAATGAAGCAGTCGTCCCCGATTGTGACCAAGTCGCAGATGAACGAGTGGGATTGAATCCGGCACCGCTTTCCGATGGTTGCTCCCTTTTGTATCTCAACGAAAGGTCCGATGAAAGTTTCATCGCCGATTTCACAACCATATAAGTTTGTCGGCTCTATGACGGTCACATTTGCACCGAACTTCACGTCGACGAAGCCGACCGTACTTTGCTTGACTGGATTCATACCTCGGAATTCTGACGGATGACCTCGCCGTTGAGGGGTCGCGCGCGCTCGAGGATCGAAACGACAGTTCGCGCGTGACTGAGTCCAGTGAGCGGTTCATGTGAGTTACGGATGCAGTCGGCGAAGTGTTCCGCCTCGACGCGGAGCGGTTCCGCAAACTTGACCTCCGGTATAAGAATATCGCCGCTCCGATAGTTGAACTGTGCAACCGGCGGGTTATCGAAGTCCATGTTCTCACCCAGGATGGCGCGGCGATCGATTCCCTTGTCGTAGATGACGATTTTGTTCTCCGCGATGTCATCGTAAACGACCATCTTGCGTGAGCCGACAATAATCATCTTCCGCACCTTCTGCGGATCCAACCAGCTAACGTGAATGTTTGCGATGACCTTTCCGGGATATTCAAGACTAAGAAAGACAACGTCATCGATCCCTTCCTGCATGTAGGCCATGCCCTGACGGCCGATGGAAATCGGCTCCGGGTTGCCAAGCCAATATTGGATGATGCTGATATCGTGGGGTGCGAAGTTCCAGAGGGCATCGATGTCAGAGCGGATGCGCCCTAGGTTCAGCCGTTGGCTGTAGATGTAGCGGAGTTCGCCGAGCTCGCCGGAATCAATCAATCTCTTCACATAACGGACGGCTGAGTTGTAGACGAAAGTGTGGCCCGTCATCACAACGAGATTTCGCACGGCAGCGCGTCTCGAGAGTTCATCGACCTCGACAACCTTCGTCGCGAGCGGCTTCTCTACGAAAACGTGTTTGCCGGCCTCGAGGACTTGATTAGCGAGAGAGAAGTGACTTGCAGCGGGTGTCGCAATCACCACGCCATCAATGGCGGGATCGTCCAGAACAGTCCGATGCGTCGCGATCGCGCGGCTGCGAGGGAAATTTGACTCCACAAAGCCGCGACGTTCCGCGCTCGAATCTACAACGTACTTGACCGTGCATCCGGGCAAGGCCGAGAAGTTGCGCAGAAGATTCGGGCCCCAGTAACCACATCCGAACTGTGCAAGGACTAAATTTGGTGGCATGGCAGAAAGGAGTCGAAGGGGAACGAGAAGGACTAGGCAGCGATCAAAATCTGGTCTGAATCGTCGATTGTGAACTCCTCGAATGGTGCGCTACCCGAGTGACGGAGGTTGTGCTTTGAAGCGCTGCTGTTATATACTCTCACAGTTAATGGCGGAAGATCAGCGGCAGTTGAATCAGTGGCTGGCTGCACCCGGATGCTTGCGCTGTCCTGCGTGACACGAGCGAACGATGTCGCGCGCCGCTTGCGAAACCACGAGATGGCTTGCGCCGCTGTAGCAAACCATGGTGTTCTGGCGCGCAAGTTGCGGAGCAGGGTCACATAGGCGTCGCCCCATAACCTTTCGGGCCCGAGGCTCCGGTCGTGCCAGTTGATGGTGAGGACACCGCCGAACCTTGTCGCATTCTCGATCAACGGCAGCATTGCAGCGCCAGCCTGCTCGTCGGACAAATTCATGTACGACGGATAAAAGAGCGCCGTGTCCATGATGTGCAATGGGAGTTCGAGCAAATGATCGACATTGGGTTGCTTGAAGACTTGAGCGGTTCCCGCGCGGTACCCGATCGTTTCGTTGTAGCCAGCAGTTGAGTCGTAAGAGAACCCGGCTTTCTCGAGCATTGATGACGCTTGCGAATTGAAGTAAAGCCAGTGCATCCGAACGCCGACCTCGACCGTTCCCGTGATTTCCTGAATGCGCGCACGCTCATCACGACCTTTTGCGCTGTCGCGCCACGCATCGATGCCGTGGACAGCGATTTCGCTATTTGCGGAAAGCAGCTTCTTTAAGGCATCCACAATATCGCCCGAACCATAGCGCGAGGCGCGCTTTGCCCTTGTTCGACCGTTAGAATCGACGCCCGCGTCGCCCTTTGTCGGAATGACAAAGAAAGTTGAGGCAAGATCCTTTTCCAGCTCCAGGTACCGATCGAGCTGGTTCCAGAAGTCCTTGGCAAGTCCAGCGAACACCAAGGGCAGCGAAAGCGCTGCCTTCCAATTGACAGCTACCTGCCGAAGGGACCTTCTTCCTCGACAGAAGTTGACCACGGAGCCAATCAGTGCCCGGTAAAGAAAACCAAACATCGTGTGGTCGCAGATATGATAACGCACGCGCGGGTGGTCCACGTCATGAGTGAGGCACACTATAAAGCGATTTCCTGCGGGGACAGGAAGTATCTCGACCAGGGTCACTCCCTGGCTAACGATCAGCTCGCGAAGCAGCGAGACGTGGAGATCCAGCGTAGGTATGTTCGCGAATTCTGCTGGTTGTCCTTGCGTCAAGAGGTGGTGGACTTCTTCGAACAGATCGAAGCCGAGGCGAACCACCACTTGAGTGTCAGAAGCTACCGAGACAGCAGCAGCCGAGTTTGTTCCTTCGTGAACGAGAACTGTGTTGCATGGGCTGTCGAAGAGAAGGCAGCTTCCATAGATCGGCATTCGCTCGCCGCGAAAAGCAACGAAATTGTGTGCGGGAGCAGACCGTGTGTTCATGCTTCGGCACTCCTCGAACGCCTGCCGCTGCGCACTGTAAAGCAAAAGCAACCTGGCGCTGTTCTCTGGAACCAGGCTGTTTGAGCAGAGCAAGACATCGTAATGCGCGCCGGGTCGATGGAATTCCCAAGGCGTTTTAAACATCTCAAAGAATTCCGCGACGGCTGGATGTTCTGCCTCACTGGTGACGACACCAATCATTTCGAACAAGCGGAGAAGGTGATGCGATCCGCCTAGAGAAGTTCGCTGATGGAATTCAACAAACTAAGTCGTTCGCGGCTCCATGTGTGTGACAGGTAGATTTCCTGGCCACGCTTCACAGTTTCCGCCACTTCAGCTGGATGAGAAAAGGCGAACTCGATTTTTCGCGCGAGATCGTCCGCATCCCCAAGCTCGAAAAAGATGAGGTCATTGTCGCCGAAATAGTCTTGAATACCCTTTGTTTTCGGGGCAATCACCGGTTTCGCGAGCGCCAGGTATTCGAAGATGCGAGTAGGCGTATTGATTTCAGTGAAGATGTTGCGGTGGTTGGGGATAATCCCCAGATCGCAATCCTCAATTGTCTCGACGATCTCTTTGAGATTGCAAACGCCGAGATAATCGACATTTCTGTCGAGTCCCCGTTGCTGAGCCGATTCCATCACTTTCTCGAAGAAGCTTGTTCGCTTACCGCAAACACTCAGCCGGGCAGACGGAATTGTTTTCCTCACCTTCTCCAAGGCGTCTACAGCCAGGTCGAAACCGTTGCGGTGGACTAACGAGCCGTGATAAAGAATCACAAAAGGCTTGGCCTCATTGCCGTTTCCATTCACACCGCGAATGTGGTCGCACTGGAAGCGGAACACCTCGTCATCAGGGGAATTGATTACGACTTTAATTTTATGCGGCTGACAACTGCGCGAAGAGTAGATCTTT
>WNGJ01006887.1_pt1 | contig 12083 bp, 9 predicted proteins | sample 5400611 | NCBI WGS metagenome assembly WNGJ01 (sample SAMN13153375, study PRJNA577476) | soil metagenome | isolation source: 40 cm soil or saprolite under Garry oak tree replicate 1 | place: USA:California | collected 2016-06-15 | reverse complement strand
CATCGCCACCTGTATGATGGTCATAATCTCGCCACCTTCCACGCCCAGGATGGCGCAGCCCAGGATGTGTTGTGTATCGGCATCGACGACGGCCTTCATGAAGCCGCGCGTCTCGCCGATTTCCAGGGCGCGGGGCACAGCATTCATGGGCAATTTCGCCACACGGATGTTGCGCCCCGGTTTTCTGGCCTCGTTTTCGCTCATGCCAACGCGCCCAAGCTGGGGATCGATGAAGATGGTATAGGGGACAAGGCGATCCTGAGTGCTGGCGTTGCCATGCTCAAGCAGGTTGGTGCGCAAAATGCGGAAGTCATCGTAAGCGATGTGAGTGAAAGCCGGTCCACCTTTCACATCACCCAGCGCGTAGATACCAGGAACGTTCGTTTCCAGTTGCCCATTGACCTGGATGTAACCCTTCTTGTCCAGTTGTATACCAGCAGCTTCGGGTGTGAGATCTTCGGTGTTGGGTACGCGACCAGGTGCCGCCAGCAGATGCGAGCCGGTAAGCTGCTGTTCGCCTTGAGGCGTGCGCACGGTTAACTGAATGCGCCCACAGCTTTGCTGCTCAACCTGTTGCGGCGTAGTTCCGGTCAGGACCGTGATCCCATCCTCGCGCAAAATCTTCGCTATTCCGTCACTCACGTCTTCATCCTCGCTCATAAGCAGGCGTAGATTGTGCTGAATGATCGTGACCTGGCTGCCAAAGCGACGAAACATCTGTCCGAACTCCAGCGCGATATAGCCGCCACCGATGATTAACAGATGTTCGGGGACCGTGTCCAGCTCCATGATCGTGGTTGAATTGAGCACGGATACGCTCTCGACGCCTTTGATTGTTAGTTGCTCTGGCCGGTCGCCGGCGTCGATAAAAATCATTGGCGCTGTGATCTGTTGCGTCTCGCCGCCCTTGAGATAGACCTCAAGCGTCTTTGGGGCGATAAAATGGGCCTCGCCCTTTAGCAGATCGAGCCCTTGCGTCGCTGTGATACGGCTCTCGAGGGCACTGCGCGCGCCCTCGACGATGCCTTGTTTGCGTTTGCGCACGACCTGCATATCGACCGAAATGGGGCCAGTGTGTACGCCGTAGTCAGCGCCCCGCCTTGCCAGATAGGCGACGCGTGCGCTGGCGACCATCGTTTTTGTGGGGGTACAGCCCACGTTGATACAGGTACCGCCTACGTGGCCGCGCTCAATCAGCGCCACTTTCCGGCCTGCCTCCGCTAATGCGATTGGGAGTAGTCTGCCGCCCTGACTGGTACCGATAACAAGCGCATCATAGTTTGTGGCTTGTGGCATCCCAATGTTCTCCTTCTGTTCCGAATGAGCACGAACAGAATCGTTTCTCTCATCTCACTGAAGAGCTTTCACCAAGATTGTGCCGGAGTCAATTTAGCGGATAAACCACATGACATCTATTGGTTCCACGGTGACTGGAGAACCAGGTCGCAGAAGTTCGGACGTGTGTAGCCGGGAAGGTAGCGCTCGCAGACATCCGAGCTGATGTTGCCAAACGTCGTCTCTGCTTTGTGTCTGAAGCCATCGAGAAACGCATGCAGAATCTGGTTCTTGAAACCGTCGCGGGGGAAGGCAGAGACGACCTGATGGCGTGTCTGCTCGGAGAGTTCCTCAAAGCGATCACCCATGACGTCGAAGCCCACTCCGTGATAGAGCAGAGCAACCACCGGTTCCTTGTATTGGGCCACGCCAATGGTTTGATGGAGCGCGATCGCGTCCCAGACAAGCTGTGTGGACTCTTTGGAGAGACCATATTGTTCAAGCAAGCTACGGGCCGCATTGGCACTATCCACCTCAAAACGTTTGTCCGGGCTGCTGTAGTGCTCCGTTAGTCCCAGATCATGAAAGACTGCTCCAATGTAGAGTAACTCAGGATCGTACTTCAACCCTTCACCCTGACCCAGTAATGAACCGAAGAAGTAGACACGATGCGAATGATTCCACAGCAACGGATTCCCATATTCGCGCAGTAAATCCGCTGCTTCTTTAGCCAGTTTGCTATCGGGAATGGCAATCCCTGAAATACTCTTTGCCATGATTCTGTTCTCCTTGCGATTTCTTGACTGCTTGTTCTGTTCCAACACAGAGATGAAAAGGTTTCCTTCCTGAGGGCATTTCCTCACACAAAGGCCCACCCGGCAGGATTGCGAGCCACACCACAGGTGATGCACCTCGTCCTCTCTGGTGCTAGTATAAGAAGGAGGTGTCATGAAAGCGTCATGAGCTGCGTCATGGGGAGTGGCTGAAGCTCTGAGCTGGAGAGGAACAAGAACGCGGCTCCGCAGGAAGCACACAGGCCAGCCCGTACCACGACAGAGCAACGTGTGGACTCGATCACGAGTGCCGGCATGAGGAGGGATAAGCCTGGCGGTCGCCCTGACCCTATTAAGTTCGCGCCTAGGGGGAGAGCGCTAGGGGGAGAAGCAACTTATTCTCTAGCCTGAAGCTTAGCAACAGTAGCGCGGATAGTATCTTGAATGCCGAGTATAACAGCCTCATCCTTATAGCGTTGCCGAGGCCAGAAGAAACCTTTCAGCCCATCTCCTTTATGACGGGGCACGAGGTGAATATGCATATGCGGTACACTCTGGCTAACACGGTTATTAATAGCCACAAAAGTTCCATCTGCTGTTAAGCCCTCTTCTATGGCGCGTTCCATAAGTTGCGCATTCTGGAATAATGGTGAGACGAGGGAAGCAGGGAGATCGGCCAGGGTCTCGTAATGGTCCTTTGGCACTAAAAGGCAGTGTCCAGGAAATAGAGGCCTGGTATCTAAAAAGGCTAGCGATACTTGATCTTCAAAGACAATGTAAGCTCGTAGTTCACCTCGTATTATTTTGCAGAAAACACATGTAGCATCTGTTTTTATTCCGGTAGACGAAGAACCTGGCACTTGTGAAATCCCCTTTTTCAACTAAAACCTGGCAACCCCAGCGCTGCTGCAAGGCGGCAGCGCTGGGGTTGCCAAAACAACACAGTTTCTGACTCCTCTAGCCCCTCAACGCTGCCACCTTCTGCTCTACATCGATCCCCATCAAACGTGCAAGGTTTCCACCCAGAATCTTCTTCTTGGCCTGTGTCGTTAGCTGGGGATACCCATACCCGGTTACCAGGTCCTCGGGCAGTTCGAATTTCCAGAATGCATCCAGCGCCCAGCGTGGATGCCAGATGGGCGTCTCACCACCGTAGAGAATCTTGTCCTCGCCGCACCAGAACATCAACTTGCCCATATTTTCGGCGAAAGCGCGTGGCGCGCGTACAATGAAGTTCAGCGTGGCCGCAATAGATGCGTACAGGTTGGGATAGCGTACCAACTGCCAGCAGATCTCGTCGATGAAAGGCAAGCCAACGTGGAAGATCACGAAGTTGATATCCGGGAAGTTGGCGGCAGCTCCATCCATATCCCAGGCCTGGGTGTGCTCGATAGGCTGTGGGCCGAGTGGCACGCCCTTATGCACGCCGATGGTGGTTACGCCCAACTCGAGTGCCTTCTCAAATACCGGGAAAGCTACGCGCGGATCATCCATGCGCCAGGGGAATGGCTCGCCATAGTCGTAGCGCACGTTGTAGAGTTTGAAGGCCTTTGCGCCATACTCTTTGACCTGGCGTTCCATCAAATCAAGCGCCTTCCTGCCCTCCAGCGGATTGATGCTCCCCCAGAATATTGCCCGGTCGGGATATTTCTGCGCCATCGCGGCACACTTCTCCCACTGCGATAGCCCATCGTAAAACAGGTCTGTGAGGGGCAGCGGCTGCGCCACGATCATATCCGTTCCCGATTCCTCGAAGACCATCTGGGCGATTTCATCGATGCTCCACTCACGCAAAAACTCTTCGGGACCAAGCACACGTTCACCCGGAGGTGTTAGCACCTGGTGGAAGGCATACAGGTGATTGATGAACATCTGGCCCGGCTTGCCATAGGCGTTGTTCATGTCGAAGTTGAAGACATGACACACACAGTCAAATACAAAGGCGTCGTTGTCCAGCATGAATGATGTGCTCCTTCTTTCATCAAATAGTCTTCTGGGAGGCCTGCGCCTCGCGCTCAAGACGACGTTGTCGCAACGGTAGCAATTGCGCCATGGGCAGCGTGAGCTTCTCCTTCGCGCTGGCACTCATGCGTTCGGGTGTCCAAACCGTGTGCCAGACGATCTCGGTGTCTACCTCGCTGACTCCATCAAGGGCGTGCACATTCTGATCGATCATCTGCAAGAGATGAGTCGAGAAAGGACACCAACCGGAAGTAAGCAGTAACTCGACACGCACATCATGGCCGTTTTCGGCTACCTTTACATCCTGGATAAGCCCTAACTCTACCACGCTCACACCACGCTCTTTGCAGCATGGGTCATAGCATGTCCGCAATGCCTCAAGCACCTGCTCAGGCGTGACATGCTGTTCTTCATTATGGGGCAAATGAACCTCCGTTTCTGTGTAATAGATAGAGTGGATACAACTCAGTACGCGCCTGTTGAAAGTATAGATAGTAGTTTTCTCGATTACAAGGGGGGTGTTCTCCTTGACACTTTCCGCTCCGTAATGTTATACTTTGTTTGCTAGGCGAACGTTCGCCTGAAAGGAAACATGTACTTATGGGACAGGTCTCGATTAAGGATGTGGCGGCGCAGGCCGGTGTCAGCTTCCAGACCGTCAGCAAGGTGCTTAAAGGCAAGGGCTCGGTCTCGCCGGAGACCAGGGCGTGGATCTTGCAGACGGCTGAACAATTGGGCTATATGCCCAATGCCGTGGCGCGCAGCCTCGTGAGCCAGCACACCTCGACGATCGGCGTGGTGGCGAGCGATTTCAGCGACTACGTTCTGGCCCAGTTCGTAGTGGGCGCGGAACGCGAGGCGCGGCGCCAGGAGCAGTGCGTGATCGTGGGCAGCCTCAGCGAACATGGGGATGACGCCGAACGCTACATCCACATCCTGCTGGAGCGCCGCGTCGACGGCATCCTGCTGGCCGCTCCCCAACTGGAGGAGAACAAGTGCGTCGGCGAGCTCTTGCGCGGGCGCCTGCCCATCGTGAGTATTCACCGCGTCATGGGCGACGGCGTGGCTCTGGTCGGCTCGAACCAGGTGCAGATTGGCCTGCTGGCGACGCAGCATCTGCTGCAACTGGGGCACCGGCGCGTCGGCACCATCATCGGACCGCAGGAGCGCCGCGTCGTGGGCGGGCGCTTGCACGGCTACCGGCAAGCCCTCGCCGAAGCTGGTATCCTCTACGATGCCAGCCTTGTAGAGGAGGGCAACTGGGAGATCCAGGGCGGCTACGAGGCGACCTCGCGCCTCCTGAACCGCACCCCCGATCTCACCGCGATCTTTGTCCAGAACGATATGATGGCCGTCGGCGTGCTCAGTGCGCTACACGATCGTGGGCTGCGCGTGCCGGAGGACTGCGCGATCGTGGGCTGCGACGATATCCCCATCGCCTCGCACACCGTCCCGCCGCTGACGACGATCCACGTGCCATTGTACGAGACCGGAGAGGCGGCGATGAAGCTTCTCCTCGACATGATCGGCAGGAAGGCGATCGAGACGCCGCGCATCCTGCTGCCCGTTGATCTCGTGCAGCGCATCTCGTGCGGAGGACGCCTGAAGCATATCGATGTAGATTCTCCCCTACTGTAACAATAGGAGAAGGAGTTTCCCGTGGCGAAGATTACTATCGATCTTGATCGGAAGCTCGGCAACGTTGACCCGCGCATCTACAGCGCATTTGCCGAGCAACTGGGGCGCTGCGTCTACGGCGGCATCTACGATGAGGGCTCGCCGCTCAGCGACGAGCACGGTTATCGCAAGGATGTGCTGGAAAAGGTACGCTCGCTCAAGCCGCCGCTGCTGCGCTGGCCCGGCGGCAACTTCGTGAGCGGCTACCACTGGACGGACGGCGTCGGACCCGTTGGGCAGCGACCGCGCCGCATGGAACTGGCCTGGCACGATGAGGAGTCGAATCGCTTCGGCACCGACGAGTTCATCCAGTACTGCCGCTTGATCGGTGCTGAGCCGTATCTCTGTGCGAACATGGGTACAGGCACGCTCGACGAGGCGCAGGCGTGGGTTGAGTACTGCAATGGCACCGGCAATACCTACTGGGCCAACCTGCGCCGCAAGAACGGGCACGAGGAGCCATACGGCGTCAAATACTGGGGTCTGGGCAACGAACTGTACGGCAACTGGCAGATCGGGGCGCTCAACGCCGAAGACTACACGAAGAGGGCAATCGAGTTCGCCAAGGTCATGAAATGGACCGACTCGACCATCCAACTGGTGAGTTGCGGGAAGAACGGCTGGGACGATTGGGACCGCGTCGTCCTCGAAGGGCTCGCCCGCTACATCGACTTCCACAGCATTCATATCTATACCGGCAGCTCCGACTACTACAGCAACGTCCTGGCGCCTCACCATGCCGAGCGGGCCATAGATATCTGCCAGGCGCTCATCGAGCGGGTCCGCTACACGCAGCGCATCGAACACCCCATCTCCATCGCCTACGACGAATGGAACGTCTGGTTTCGCACGCAGAACGATACCCATCCCGGCCTGGAGGAGATCTACACCCTTGCCGACGCGCTCGCCGTGGCAACCTACCTCAACGGCTTCATCCGCCACTGTCGCAGCGTCTGCATCGCCAACTATGCCCAGCTTGTGAACGTCATCGCCCCGATCTTTACCAGCAAGCAGGGACTGTTTCTACAGACGATCTACTATCCCCTCTACCTCTACCGCGAGTACATGCTCGCGGTGGCGCTGGACGTGTACGCCGACAGCGAGCCGCTTCCTTTCAATACTAAGACGGAGAGCTCCATCTGGCCGCATCGCGTCGCGGACCGCGGCCCGTTCCAGGCCCTCGACGTTACGGCCACCTGCGACGCGGCGGGGCGCGATCTCGTCCTCGCCTGCGTGAACCGCAACAAAGAGCAGCCGATTGCGACGACTATTCAGCTTGTCAATACAGCAGTGCAAGCGGACATCAGTGCGTCCGAGGTGAACGCGCCGGACGTCAACGCAGTCAACTCCTTCGAGCAACCGGGTGCCGTGGATATCCAGGAGTACACGTTGGATAACGGCGGCCAGAGTTTCACCTATACCTTCCCAGCCCACTCGCTGACGGTACTGCGCCTGCGCATTGTCTGAGCGCCAGTTATGTCCGACGAAGTGCGACCACTGTAGTGCATTATGGTCAGTATCTCAATTCAAAGGAGGATTTGATGCACCAGCAATTTGAAGACGTGTTTAGTCGGAGGCGCTTTCTACAAGGCGCCGCGATGCTAGGGCTCGCGGGACTGGCCGGTGGCGTGCTTGCATCGTGCGGCACATCCGGTAGTAGTAGTTCGATTACCTTCTGGAACCTCTTCGGCGGCGGCGACGGTGCGCGCATGGTCGACATGGAGCAGGCATTTCAGCAGCAGAATCCCAGTAGCGACGTCAAGGCCGTCACCCTGGCATGGGGAGCGCCCTACTACACAAAACTGGCGATGTCGGTGGTCGGAGGCAGTTCGCCAAATGCCGCCATCACTCACCTGTCGCGCCTTCGCACCTATGCCGCGGCCAATATCCTGGAGCCGATCGACCTCCCGTTTCTGGCGCAATATGGCGTCACCGAGAACGATTTCCTCCCGGCGGTCTGGCAGCGTGCGCAATTCAACGGCAAGCTCTACGCCATACCGCTCGACACGCATCCTTTCGTCATGTACTACAACGTCGACGTGTGCCGCAAAGCCGGTCTGCTCGATAGCGACAACAATCTGAAGCCGCTACAGGGCCCTGAAGCGCTCACCGATGCGTTTCTGCGTGCGCAGAAAGTCACCGGCGATGTTGGGCTCTCCCTCGCTGTGCAGGACACGACCGTATGGCGTCTCTTCAACGGACTCTACAAACAGCTCGGCGGCGATGTGCTCTCGCCCAACGGCACGCAGTTCGTCCTTAACGAAGCGCACGCGGAGCAGGCGCTCAACTTCATGTCCGACCTGATGCTCAAGAGCAAGGTCGCCAATCCGAACATCGACTATCCCGGCTCTGTCGCTCTCTTCGGCAGCGGTAAGGCAGGCTTTCACTGGAATGGCGAATGGGAAGTGACCACGTTCGAGGGTACGATGAACTTCAATATGGTGCCCTTCCCCAACGTCTTCGGTGGGCAGCAGACCTGGGCCGACTCACATGCATTCATCGTCCCGCGTGGTGCTACGCCCGATCAGGAGACGAAGGCTGCAACCTACCAGTTCATCACCGGGCTTCTCAAGCAGAGCTTGACCTGGGCGAAGGGTGGCCATATCCCTGCCTACCTGCCCGTAACGGAGAGTGCGCAATATAAGGCGCTCAAGCCGCAGTCCAACTACGCGTCGGACGCGGGCGTGGCTGTGCTTGATCCCGATGCCTGGTTCAGTGGAGCAGGTTCCCAGTTCGAGACTGCTGCGCAGAACTCCTTCGAGGGAGCGCTCACGGGACAGATGTCTGTCCCCCGATCCTTGCAGCTCTTCCACTCATCGGTTCAGCGCCTGATCGATCAACCCGTGCCGTTGCCACACTCAGTGAGTGGCTAGCGCCAGGACAGTCCTGTCCTGGCTCATGAAAGGGAAAGCATAAGTATGTCTGATACCTCGATCCAACAGCAGGTAATACAGCAGGATGCATCGCCTTTGCTCAGCGCATCTCCTAAGCGTGCCGCGCGCTGGCGGCTCGACCTCGTCGGGTGGGGCTTCATTCTTCCGCTCCTGATTGCCTACGCGATCTTTCTGCTCTGGCCGATCCTCCTCGGACTGCGCATGAGCTTCTTCAACTGGAGCCTTGTCGGTAGCGGCACGAATGAGTTTCTTGGCTTCGGCAACTACGCCGAGGCGCTCAGCGATCCGGATTTCTGGGGCTCACTCTGGAATACCATTGTATTTACCCTAATCAGCACACCCATCCTCGTCGTTCTGTCGCTCGCGCTCGCCTTGATGGTCAACGGCATTTCCCGGCGCGTGCAGTGGATCTACCGGCTGGCGTTCTTCGCGCCCTACACGCTCTCCGTTACCGTCATGACGCTGATTTGGAGCTGGATGTTCGAGCCGGGTTTTGGCCTGCTCAACGGCGTGCTGACCTCGCTCGGTCTCCCCAGCGTCAACTGGCTGACACAGCCAGGTGTGGCGATGCTGTCCATCGTTCTTGTCACCGTCTGGTGGACGTTGGGCTTCAACTTCCTACTCTACCTGGCGGGTCTGCAACAAATATCGAAGGATATGTATGAAGCCTCGGCGCTCGACGGCGCGGGCTGGTGGAGCCAGACGCGCTACATTACCATTCCTCTCTTGAACAGGCAGACGCTGCTCATCCTGGTCCTGCAGGTCATCGCGTCGCTGCAGCTCTTCGGCCAGACCTACCTGCTCACCAGCGGCGGACCAGCCTTCTCGACACGCCCGGTGATCGAGTTCATCTACGACTCCGGCTTCACCAATTTCCGCGTTGGCTTTGCGGCAGCGACCTCGTACCTCTTCTTCATTTTGATACTGCTCATCTCGTTGGGCCAGTTCTGGTTTCTATCGCGCCAGGGGAGGAATAGCTAATGGCAACACAGAGCGCAACAATCGCCCGTTCGCACGAGGCGACGCATGCCAACAACGCCTATCAGGGACGCAGGATCGGGAAGGGGACTGTCTATGTCATCCTCAGCATTCTGGCGATCCTCTGGATCATCCCTCTGCTCTGGGCCGTGGATACCGCTTTCAAGCCGGAGACCGAGACGACGACGATTCCCGTCTCCTGGTTTCCGACGCACTTCACGCTGCAGGCTTTTCAGGAGGTGCTACAGGCCGGGGACCTGCCGCGCTGGTACCTGAACAGCATCCTCGCATCGGTGATCATCACCGTGCTCACGGTCCTGCTGTCCAGCATGGCGGCCTTCGCCTTCTCGCGCATCCCCTTTCGCGGTAGAAAAGCGGCCTTCTGGCTCATCCTGGCAGGCATCATGGTGCCGGCCCCAATCCTGATCATCCCGCTGTTCACGGTGATCCAGTCCTTCGGCATGGTCAACTCGTACTGGGGTCTCATCCTGCCGCAGATCGCCGTGCCGGTCGCGGTCTTCATCTTCAAGCAGTTCTTCGACGGCCTGCCGCGCGAACTGGAGGATGCCGCCATTATGGACGGGGCTAGCCGCTGGCGTATCTACTGGCAGATCTGGATGCCCCTCTCGCAGCCCGCGATCGCGGCGGTCGCCATCTTCGCCTTCGTTGCCTCCTGGAACAACTTCGTCTGGCCGTTCATCGCCGTCACCAGCACGGAGATGATGACGCTGCCGGTTGGCCTGGCGACGGTGCAGACCTCCTACGGCATTCACTACGCCCAGATCATGGCGACGGCGGTGCTCGGGGGCCTGCCCACGCTGATCGCGTTTCTCTTCTTCCAGCGCCAGATCGTCCAGGGCTTCGCGGGTACCGGCCTGAAAGAGTAGAGGTGGGTTTTGCACCCTTCTGGGGCGCTCTGAGTTCGCCTCCAGAGCGCCCCACATCAGAACCGTGACTGTCAATATGTGACCAATTCTCTATACGTACATGTTCGCTACAGAAAACACCATACATGAACTACTGAATGTTGATGACAGAAAACTGTTATTCGTATGAAAGTATAGTGTTCAATTGATCAAAGTATAAGAGGATGATTGCTATTGGCGAAATGCTTAAACTTATGCCTTGTACGAAAGTATCCTGGCTGTTATACTGGTTATATAGAACAATTGAGGTAGTGAGGCTTTCAAACGACAAGTGAGCATATCGATGCTACCAGGCGCACTCGAAAGGAACACAAATGCGTATCGTTTCACTACTAGCAAGTGCAACCGAGATGATCGCCGCGCTTGGATGCCTGGATCAACTGGTGGGACGCTCCCACGAATGCGATTACCCACCTGAGGTACTCACGTTACCTGTAGTAAGCACAGTGCAGATTAATACCGATACCAGCAGCGCTCAGATTGACGCCCAGATCAAACAACTTGCTCATGAAGCGCTCATCCCGGAAGACGCTGCATTACGTGCTTTGAGCATCTACGCCATCGACATTGAGCAATTGCAAGCGCTCCGACCGGATGTGATCTTTACACAAACGCAATGCGAGGTATGCGCTGTCAGTGAGCGCGACGTGATGCAGGCTGTAAAGCAACTCACAGGACTACAACCCCGTATCGTTTCCTTATCCCCGCATCGCTTAAGCGATGTTTGGGAAGATATCTTGCGCGTAGGGCAGGCGTTGGAACGGCGCGCACAGGCTGAGATGCTGGTCCAGAGCTATCAACAACGGCTCACACGCCTACAAGATGCTACTGCTACCCTGGGAATAAAACCGTGTGTTACTGTACTGGAATGGCTCGATCCCTTGATGGCTGCCGGTAACTGGACACCCGAACTGGTAGTGTATGCGGGCGGAGTAAATGTCTTTGGCGAAGTTGGATTACATTCACCCTGGCTGGGCTGGGAGGAACTGCAAGCGGCAGATCCAGATGTCCTGGTTCTCTCGCCCTGCGGCTTTACGCTTGAACGGACATTGTTGGATGTTCCGCTTTTGCAGCAGCACCCCGCGTGGTATTCACTGAGCGCAGTGAAACATGGGCGCATCTATGCTATCGATGGCAATGCGTATCTTAATCGCTCTGGCCCCAGGCTGGTCGAATCTGCCGAACTATTGGCGCGCGTCTTATGGCAGGGACAGATTGACATAGATGTCAACGATAATGCGTGGAGACATCTTCAATCTTGAAACGGGAACTTTTTGACGAAGAATAACGTCCTACTCATGGTGCTTCTTGTGTACAGAATCAGGTGTATACTGTAAAATAGAAGTGTAGCCAAATTTAATTAGACGGAGTGCTACAATAGGGAGATTGAGCGAAGATAAGTAGCTCTCGTGCAGGCGGCAAAAAAACGTTTGAGAAAGAGGAGCCGGTTATGGATGCAATCATTGGGAGGTATAAGGCGCACATGGAGGAGTCAGGGCTTGTCCTTACTCACCCCACTGGCATGTGCTTTGACCTCACGATAGATGAAGCTTTGGACCTGCTGGACTTTATCAAAGTCTATCAACGGGCATTAATTA
>WNGJ01010394.1_pt1 | contig 12084 bp, 10 predicted proteins | sample 5400611 | NCBI WGS metagenome assembly WNGJ01 (sample SAMN13153375, study PRJNA577476) | soil metagenome | isolation source: 40 cm soil or saprolite under Garry oak tree replicate 1 | place: USA:California | collected 2016-06-15 | reverse complement strand
GCCGTCGCCATCAACCTGATGTTCCATATTCCACTGCTATGGGCAGTCATCATTACCGGACTGGACGTATTGCTTCTCCTGGCCCTGCAACGGTTTGGTATGCGGATGATCGAGGCGGTAGTGCTGCTGCTCGTAGCCACCATCGGTGTTTGCTATTTCATTGAAATCTTCGTTCTCCCGCAGACCCAACCCAGTTTCCTGGAGATGGGCCGCGCCCTGGTGACGCCAGGCCTGCGTCAGGCCGGGATGCTTTATGTGGCCATCGGCATCATCGGTGCGACCGTCATGCCCCACAACCTATACTTGCACTCGGCCTTGGTACAGAGTCGCAGGCTCCAAAAGGACCAATCCTCCATCCGCAGCGCCATTCGGTTTAACGCCATTGATTCCGTCACGGCCCTGAGCGTCGCTTTCTTCGTCAACGCAGCCATCATGGTGTTGGCGGCGCTGGTTTTCTATGGCAAGACCAGCCTCAAGGTGGCGGGTGGCCAGATCGTCACGTTCAGCCCCCAGAGCGACTGGATTCGCATTGCCTACCTGACGCTGGCGCCTTTGCTGGGGACGGCTGGAGCCAGCGCGTTATTTGTGGTCGCTCTGCTGGCAAGCGGACAGAGCAGCACCATCACCGGCACGCTGGCCGGGCAGGTGGTGATGGAAGGTTTCATGCACTGGAGAATCCAGCCTTGGTTGCGAAGGCTCATCACCCGCACGCTGGCCATCATCCCGGCCGTCCTGGTTATTGGGATTCGCGGCGACAGCAGCGTCAACGATCTACTGACGCTCAGTCAGGTCGTGCTGGCCCTTCAGCTCCCGTTCGCCATGTTCCCACTGCTGCATTTCACCGGCTCCCGCAAGCGGATGGGAACCTGGAAAAACGGTTGGTTTCTAATCATCGCCGGCTGGGGAAGCGCGCTGCTGATTACTGCGATGGACCTTTGGGGATTGCCGGACTCGCTTAAATCGGCGTGGAATGTCATTATGGGCCGATGAGACTGTGTGGCAGGAAAGGTTGAAACATGTATAAAACCATTCTCGTGACATTGGACGGCACTCCGTCCGATAAGGCGATCATCGAACACGTCAAACATCTGGCCAAGCTCGCGCAAAGCCGGGTGGTGTTGCTTCACGTGGCCGACGGTTGGGCCGCGCGAACCTATGGGCCGGATGCGGTCAGCCCCGAGATTACCGAAGACACCGCGTATCTTAAAAGAGTTCGGGCAGAGTTTCAATCCATGGGAATTCCCGCCGACGCCGAACTGGCTTACGGCGACCCGGTCACGGAAATCGTCAAATGGGTTCGGCAGAAAGGCTGCAGCTTGGTGGCAATGAGTACCCACGGACACCGCTTCCAAGGATTGTGTCCATCGTACCAATGGATACCAGATAGTGACCTTTGATGCGCCGGCGTGTGTTGAGAATGAAAACCACCAGAAGTTGGGTTGGTTGATGATCTGCGGACTAAAGAGGCTCTTGCAGTGCCCTAATGCCGAGTTGAAGGAACGACTCAGTTCCAGCCTTCGTCGTGGGTCGCTGCCAGCGCGCTTGTTTATTTCCGTGGCGCCTTTTGACTCGCCAGGCTCTTGCCCATATTGTGGGTTGGCAGGAAAATCGTGCGGAGGAAGGGTTTACGATTCGAATCAAGCGGGCATACGATTCAGTCGCCAAGAACGACGGCACACGGTTTCTGGTTGACCGCTTGTGGCCGCGGGGACTCAAGCAGGAGGCGTTGAAGGTGGAAAGTTGGCTAAAACCAGTGTCGCCGAGCGATAAATTGCGCCATTGGTTTAAGCATGATCCAGCGAACTGGAAAGCGTTTCAGCGCCGTTATTTTGCCGAGTTGGATGGAAAGACTGAGGCCTGGTTGCCATTGTTGCAGGCGGCGCGGGCGGGCGATATCACGCTCGTTTTCAGCGCTCGCGATACTGAACACAATAACGCAGTCGCTTTAAAAGCCTATTTGGAAAGGAAGATTACCGCCAAGCCGCGCGGGCAAGGCAATTAGCAACTAAACCGGCTGGCGGAGGGCTTTGGGTTTGCGCTTCTTGGGCACAGGCTTGGCGACGACAGGAGTCTCGACGAGTTGGGCTTCAGCAGGGTCCGGCAGGCAAAGATAACGGCCACAATTGCCGCAGACCTGAATGACGGTTCCACGCGACGGCGATGGGCACCTGCATGCGGCAATTAGTGCAGACCCGGTTGTGCACCAAAGCGATTCCCTTTTTCCCCCGCGCCCGCAGGCGCTCGTACTGCTGCAGCATCGTTGAAGGGATAGCGGCCCGCAATGCGGCCGCCTGGGATGCATTCTTGGGCTGTTCGCCAAAATCCAGTCGTTGGAGCTTCAGGAGATTCTGCAAAATACCATTCATACCGCACAGGATAGATGTCATTCCTTGCAAAAGGAAAGGTAAATCGCGGCAGTTCTTGCAACTCAAACCGACTCCGCACGCTCAATCGAATTGTGGGGCCTGGCGCACGACCTGCCCGGGCCGTCTGTTATTCGTCGGCGTATCTCGCCTTCAACATAGCCGAGAAGCGGGCGGCTTTGGTTTTTCGGCGTTTTTTGGCGCTGGGTTTTTCGAAGCGCCGATGCAGGCGGACCTGCTGCAGAGTTTGTTCGCGGTCGAGTTTCTTCTTGAGCCGGCGGAGAGCCTTTTCCACGGGCTCTCCCTTCTTTAGCTTAATTTCAGTCATGTATAATTTCTTTCCACTGGATCTGACCCTCAGCCTAGCATGGGGACGGGGCCGCTGTCTGTAGCTATTTTATCGGAATAAATATTGTTGGCAATGGCTGTGGCATCGCGTAGAGTGCCTGTGGTGTTAACCAACTCGTCGTTTTCAAGACATGGAAGATCCTCAGTTGAATTCGTTTTCAGTGATGATTTGAAACCCGATCGTCGGGAACAGTCTGCGAAGGACCAGTGGGTCTAAGCCAAAATCCATTATGGGCACAAAACTATACGTCGGGAATCTTTCCTTTGATATCACCGAAAACGAACTCCGGGACATGCTTTCCCAACACGGCCAGGTCAACGAGATCAATGTCATCATGGATAGAGAGACCGGACGCGCCCGGGGTTTCGCGTTCGCTACCATGAACACCGAGGAAGGGGCCAAGGCGGTTATCCAGGCCTTGAATGGCAAGGATTGGAAAGGCCGCGCCCTGACCGTTAATGAGGCTCGTCCTCGCGAGGAGCGCCCCGCCGGCGGTCGGGATAGCCGGGGTGGCGGTGGCGGTCGCCAGCGCTATTGACCCGTTCGAATCGATTCATAAACGCCGGGGGACTCTGCCAAACCGAGTCCCCCTTGCTTTCGACCTTATGACAAACCATTCAGCCAACCCGGGCATTGAAACGACGCAGCAGAGGTTCGAGAGCATTTTATCCCGCGAACCCTTCACAGGCTTGAAAGCCATCCTGGACTGCCTGTCCCGCGACCGCGAGGGGCTCTGCCAGGAGGTCCGCGGGTCGAATTCCTACGAGGACCTCCTGGCCAGGCTTGGTTATCGGATCACTTTGACCAAACAAATCCACGTCCAGGATTGCTATTCCCGCGTTGGCGCCGCCGGCGGTATCAGGGCCGTGCTTGCTTATCACGACATTCCAACACAGAGATCACTGCCCACGCTGGTGAACTTCGATTCCACCGTGACCACCACCCCTAAAGCCGCCGGCTTCTTCAACGAAATGCTGGCCGCGCTTAAGACACAATTGAGCGCTCAGAAATAATGGTCCTGGTCAGGCCAGGATCGCTTTGACGACCGTGCCGGCCACATCGGTTAGTCGAAAATCGCGGCCACCGTGGCGGAAGGTGAGTTTCTCGTGGTTGAAGCCGAGCAGATGCAGAATGGTCGCGTGAAAATCATGCACGTGCACCGGGTCCTCCACGATAGAATCGGCGTAATCGTCGGTCTTGCCATAAACAGTTCCGCCTTTGACGCCGGCGCCTGCGAGCCAGGAAGAAAAGGCTGCGTTATGGTGACTGCGGCCTTTCGGGCCGTCGGCCTTTGGCGTGCGGCCAAACTCCGTCGTCCAGACCACCAGCGTGTCATCCAAGAGGCCGCGACCCTTAAGGTCCATGAGCAGTCCGGCGATGGGTTGGTCAACGTTTCTGGCCAGCGGCGCATGGGATTGCATGTCGGCATGAGCGTCCCAGTTGTCGTGCGAGCCAACATCGATGAGCTCGATGAAGCGCACGCCGCGTTCGGCCATGCGCCGGGCGACCAGGCATTGCCAGGCGAACCCTTTGGTGCTTCCCCGCTCCAGGCCGTAGAGCCTGAGTGTGGCGTCGGTTTCTTTTGAAAGATCGAGCACCTCCGGCATCTCTTTCTGCATGCCAAAGGCGGTTTCAAACGACTTGATTCGCGCGGCCAGAGCAGGATCGGGCGAACGCTGTTGCTGGTGCTTGCGATTGAACCGCTCCAGCAAACCGAGTTCGAGTTCCTGGATTTTTTCCGAAGGCGAGCGGCGGTTCAAGTCGGGAATTGGCTCATCGCCGGCGACGACTCGGGTGCCTTGATGGCAGCCGGGCAAGAAATCAGCGCTCCAGACCTGGCTGCCGGCGTAAGGCAATTCCGGGGCCATGACGACGAACGAAGGCAGGTTTTGGTTTTCAGTACCCAGGCCATAGCTGACCCAGGAGCCAACGCTTGGCCGGGCGACGGTAACCGAGCCGGTGTGGATTCCGAGCGTGGCCTGGAAATGATCGTTGTGATCGCCATGCATCGAGCGGATGAGACAAATTTCGTCCATGCATTCGCGAACGTGCGGAAAGAGGTCGCTGACTTCGGTGCCGCACTTGCCGCCCGGCTTGAATTCCCACAACGGCGAGAGATATTTCGGCCCCTTGGTATTTTTGGAGGCTGGCTCGCCGCCTTCGGCAAAGAGTTTTGGCTTTGGGTCGAAGGTGTCCATGTGCGACACACCGCCAGTCATGTAGAGGAAAATGACGCGCTTGGCTTTACCGGGGAAATGCGGCGCCCGGGGCGCGAGCGGGTTGGCCTGGTCGCGCGCTTCTTCGGCCAGAAGCTGAGAGATGATGGCCGGCAACACCAGCGAACCGCTCATGAGCGAGCGGATCATCTGGCGGCGAGAACAACCACAGTCGGTGTGTTTCATAGTGATTGGTGACTGGCGATTGATGATTGGTAAAGGGTGACGGGTGATAAGTGGCTAGTCGCGAATCACCGATCATCAGTTACCCATTTCGCGTTATATCAATCCACAAACATAAATTCATTGCCGCTGAACAGCACCCGGCAAAAACTTGCCAAGGCCGCGCGGGCATGCTGTTCACCGGGGATGTCGGTCTGTTTTAAGTCTTCCCGGCACTGCTTCAGGAACGCTTTGCCCAGCCGGATTTCTTCTTTCGTCGCCGGGCGGCCAAAGGCGAGCTGAAAGGCGAAATCAATGCGTTTGGATTCGTCGGCAAAGGCCAGCGCGATGCGAACGGCGAATTTGTCCGCCTGTTCGTGAGCAAAGGGATCGTTCATCATGAACAACGCTTGCAGCGGCGTAGTGCTGACCGGGCGCTGGCCGACGGTGACGTTGGTGTCGGCGCCGTCGAACAGTTCGAGGAACGGCTGCTTTTTGATTCGCTGTTGCATCAGATAGACGCTGCGGCGATTGGTCGGGTAAACCGCAACAAACGGCTTGTGCTGAGTGTAGTGCCACTCATTTTCCGGCGGAAAGGGCTGCGGGCCGCCCATCGTGCGGTCCAGCGCGCCGCTGACGGCGAGCATGGCGTCGCGGATTTCTTCCGCATCGAGCCGGCGCCGGTTGAAGCGCCAAAGCAAATCGTTTTCTGAGGCGCTCTTGCTTGTCGAAGCCATCTGGTAAGCATGGGAAAGCATGATGAGCTGGTGCATCGCTTTGATGGACCAGCCGCTCTGCACGAAACGCGCGGCCAAATAGTCGAGCAGCTCAGGATGGGTCGGGGGCTTGCCGCGCGTTCCGAAATCGTTCGGGGTCTGCACGATGCCAAGGCCAAAATGGTGTTGCCAGACGCGGTTGACCATCACGCGGGCGGTGAGCGGATTCTTCGGATCGGTCAGCCACTGCGCCAGCTCAAGGCGGCCACTCCCGGTTTCGTCCTGTGGCAGAGTGGCTCCGCCCAGCACTTGCAGAAATCCGCGCGGGACCAGTTCGCCAGGATTTTTGGGATCGCCTTTCTGCTGCACTTTGGCGTCGGCCGGTTTGCCTTCGCCGACGGCGTAAGCCAATTCGACCGCTGGCGGATTGGCTTCCAGCTTTCTTTGTTTGGTGTGCGCGTCTTCCAATGCGGCTTTGACTTTGAGCAAACGCGCTTCGAGGTCCTGGTCCTTGTCTTCTGCCGATTCGCTGCGGGCATCGCCTCCGGCTGCCTGCCTTTCCAGCGACCTTTTTTGGTCCTGCAGTTTCTCGATCTCGTCGTCAAGAGAGGCCAGGTCTGCCTGGTATTGAAAGACGGCCTCGACGTTGGTGCCGGAGGCCAGCGGCACAAACTCTTTCGGGTGGCGATAAATCTCGGTGCCCGGGAAGGCGTAACGGGTGCTGTTGAAGATGCCGTAAAGGGCGTAGTAATCCCGCGTCGGAATGGGATCGAACTTGTGGTCGTGACAGCGCGCGCACCCGACGCTTAAGCCGAGGACGCCTTTGCCCAGGTTATCAATGGTGTCCTCCAGCGTGAGATGAAACTCATTGGCGCGCGAGCCGAACCGGCGCGAGATCGCCAGATAACCCGTGGCGATGATATGCTCAAATCTTTCCGCTTCCGTCCTGGCAGGCAACAGGTCCCCTGCAATCTGTTCGCGAATGAATTCAACGTACGGTTTGTCGTGATTGAAGGAGGCAATGACGTAGTTGCGATACTTATAGGCGGTCGGCACCGGAAAATCGGAGTTGCAACCCGAGGTGTCGGCGTAGCGCGCGACATCGAGCCAATGACGGCCCCAACGCTCGCCATAATGGCGCGATGAAAGCAAGCGAGCCACCACTTTGGCGAATGCCTCCGGGGAATTGTCTTTGAGGAAAGCTTCGATCTCTTCCGGCGTTGGCGGCAGTCCCAGCAGATCGAACGTGGCGCGGCGGATCAAGGTCCGCTTCGGAGCATCACCTGCCGGAGAGAGTCCTTTTTCTTCCAGCTTGGCCAGGATGAAATTGTCTATGGGATTCCTGGGCCAGGTCTGGTTATGGACCGCAGGCGCCGGCGGGCTTTTGATCGGTTGAAACGACCAGAACTTCCGTCCTTCGGCGATATCCACGCCATACTGCGGGTGTGGTCCGGCTGTTGCCCGGCGCGGGTCGGGCGCGCCCATCTTCACCCACTCTTCCAGATTGCCGATTTGTTCGGCGGGCAGTTGGTGGTGCGGCGGCATTTTCAATTCTTCATCGGTATAATGCACCGCTTTGATGAGCAGACTTTTCTCCGGTTGGCCGGGCACAATGGCCGGCCCCGAGTCGCCACCTTTCAAGAACCCTTCGCGGGAGTCGAGCCGCAATCCGCCCTTGAGTTTTTTCGCCTCCGCGCTATGGCATTCGTAGCAGCGCTCCACCAGCAGCGGGCGGATTTTCTGCTCGAAGAACTCCAATTCTTCATGGCTGAATTCGGTGGGCGCTCTCGATGGTTCCGCGGCCGCTGCAACCTGTGCGCTCCCGGCTAGAAGAGGGACGACGAACGCCAATTTCAATATCGGTGCAGGCAGGGGCATCTAATCAAAATCTATACCCTCAGCCGGAAATTTCGAGCAAAAAAATCAGGCTCTCGTGGGCGGGAAGCTCGCGTTACGACCTGGCGGCAAGGTTCGGTTTAATCGCGCACACGTGGCAGGAAGAAGGAAATGATTGAGGCGGGCAGAAAAAGGAAACTGGCGTAGAACAAAGCGGCGCGATGGTCGCCGACTTTTGAGAACAGGCCGAAAAAGACGGTCCCAAGAGCGGCGATGGTGCGCCCGATGTTGTAAGAGAACCCGGCGCCAGTGGTGCGCAACAGGGTGGGGAACAACGGCGGCAGGTACATGGTGAACAGGGCAAAGGCGCCCTGGCAAAAGCCAATCAGCGGAAACCAGCAAAGCAAGCTGAGGTGGTCGCGCGGGACACAATAGGCGCCGAACATCACCAGGAGATAGCCGAACAGCGACGTCGCAATGCTCGCGCGATAGCCGATAAGGCGGGCCAGCCAGCCGCAGAAGAAATTTCCCAGAATGGAGGAGGCTATCACCAGGAACATGGCGGTGTTGACCAGCTTGTTTTTGCGTTCGTCGGTCCAATTCAGGACTTCGGGCAGGTTCCGCAGGTGCTGTTGGTGCCAGAACATGAACGCCCAGTGCGCGGTGAGCGATACGCCGCAAACCAGCACGACCCAAATCGTGATGCGCCTGACGTCGCTCCGGAACAAGTCACGCACGCCAGGTTCGTTGTGGCGCGCGGCCAATTTGGCCGAACGCCACTCCTCAGGTTCAGGCACCGCGCGCCGGATCCAGAAGACGAGCAAAGCGGGCAGGATGCCGACCAGAAAGAGATAACGAGGCGGGGCATTGGCCAGGAAATGGTTGGCCAGGTCCGCCACGAGGATGCCCACGTTGACGCCGCTTTGGAGCACGGCGGCAATCCAGGGACGCCACTTGCGCGGCCAGGTTTCCGACAGCAACGACGCCCCCACAGCCCACTCGCCGCCGATGCCCAGGGCGGCGAGAAACCTGAAAATGAACAAGTGCCACCAGGTTTGAGCGAAGAACGAAAGCCCCGTAAACGCCGCGTAAGTCAACACCGTCAGACTCAAGGCGCGGGCCCGCCCGAGCCGGTCCCCGATGCGCCCGAAAAAACCCCCGCCCAATGCCCAGCCCAGCAGAAACGCGCCTTGAATAACCGAGCTGTAATGGCCGACCCGCGGGTCGGTGGTGCTGGCCGCGCCGAGGAGTTGTGCGACGAAAGGCGCGGCTACCAGGGTGTAGAGGTGCATGTCCAATCCGTCGAAGGTCCAACCCAACCATGCCGCCGCGCCCGAGCGCCATTGGTCGCGCGAGAGCTGCCGAAAATGCGTCACGTCAGCGGCGAGGGCCGCCGGGGCGGGCGCAGGCAGGTTAAGGTTGGTTGCGTCCATGGGTGGTTTGCGGCCAGAATGAAGGAATCATCCGCTGAGGCGAGCCAAAAAGATCCGCGGCGCGACGCGGCCCTGGAGTTTGCTGGAGAGACATGCGGCCTTTGTCCGCGCCCTGAGAGCGCGTTTGAAAAATCAAATCCATTGTAGAAGCCGACGTGAGGAGGCTCAAATTTCAGACGATTCGGCCAAGAATCAGAGCCTCCTCACGTCGGCTACTAGAATTTTAAGACACGTTCTGGGCGCTAGAAGCGGGCTGTTGCCGCAGCTCGGGTTCAAGCTGGAGCAGTGACTTTTATGACCACCAGAGTCAAGTCGTCCAGTTGCGGCTGGTTGTTGGAAAAGTCGCGCACGTCGGCAAACAACGCTTCCAAAATCTGGCCAGCCGTGGCACCGGAGTGGGCGCGAGCGACGTCGAGGATGCGTTGAACGCCGAACAGCTCATTTTCGGGCGATTCGGCCTCCTCGATTCCATCGGTCAGAAGGAGCACGATGTCTCCCACCGACAACCCAATAGCGGGGGCTTCGGCGTAGGGCGTATCCTGCTGAACACCCAAGGCCGCGCCGGTGCGCTTGAGCAAGGTCTTTACTTGTCCAGAGGCTTGGAGCACGTAGCCGGTGGGATGGCCTGCGCTGGAATAGACCAAGGATTGCGAGGCCGCATCGAGCTTGACCAGCATCAGCGTTACGAACCGTTCGAAATCCACGTCTTCAGCCAACATTCGATTTGCCCGGGTCAAGATTTCACCGGCGTCCAGGGCGCCGGTCACCAGCGTCCGCAAATAAGCGCGGGTTTCGGCCATCAGCAGGGCGGGGCCAACTCCATGTCCAGTAACATCGGCGATGACGATCCCCAGGCAGCCGTCGGCCATAGGCAAATAATCGAAGTAATCGCCCCCGGTGGCTTCGGCGGGATAGGAGGCGCCGGCGATCTCGAAAGGCCCGAAGATCGGGGCGAATTTTGGGAAGAGTCGTTGCTGGATTTCGCGGGCGACGCGGAATTGCTCCTGGGTCTGGCGAAGTTGATTTTCGGCTTGTTTTCTTTGACGCCGGTCCATGGCTTCGCGCAATTCGCGTTGCACGGCGGGAACCAACCGGGCCAGGTTACCTTTCATGATATAGTCCTGCGCCCCATTTCTCATGGCGGCGACGGCGAGTTCTTCGCCGATGGTGCCTGAGACAATGATGAAGGGCAAGTCGAGGCCCTTTTTCTTGAGCAACTCCAGCGCGGCCAGCGCGTTGAAACGCGGCATGGAGAAATCGGCGACCACCAGGTCCCAGTTCTGCCGGTCGAGGGCGGCGCTCATGGCCTCAGGGGTATCAACGCGTTCGAAGGTTGGCTCGTAACCGCCGCGGCGCAGTTCCCGCAACAGCAACAGCGTGTCGTCCTGGGAATCCTCGACGACCAGGATACGGAGGGGTTCGCTCATTGTATAAGATTCTGCTGAAAAACCCGTGTTTTTGGAAAACGCAAATGCTGACGTGAAAATCGCGCAAAAAACTTGGCTCACAAATCGCGTTTAAGCAATTTTGATTTTCGCCGAAGATGTTTTGATGGTGTAGTTCTGCATTGCGGCTAGTCTGGCAGAGTAAAATAAATCGTTGCGCCTTTGTCCACCGCCCCTTCAGCCCACACACGACCTCCATGACGGTGAATGATCCGTTGGACTGTAGCAAGCCCAATTCCAGTGCCCTCGAATTCACTGGCGTGGTGAAGCCGCTGGAAAGCGCCAAATAATTTGCCGACGTAGGCCATGTCGAAGCCCGCGCCGTTGTCGCGGACAAAATAGGCTGATTGCCCGTTGTGGCGGGTCACGCCCAGTTCAATGGTTGCCTGAGGACACTTGCCGGTGAATTTCCAGGCATTGCCCAGCAAATTCTGCAACACAATGCGCAGCAGGTTCGCGTCGGCCTTGACGGTGAGGTCCGGGGCAATAACCACTTCCACGCGGCGCGCAGCCTGGTTTTTCTTCAGCTCGGCCGAAACGCCCTCGGCCAGGGCGCTGAGGTTGACGACGCTGGAGTGCAACTCGGCCCGATTGACTCGGGACAGGGCCAGCAGGTCATCGATGAGCTGGGCCATGCGCTCGCAAGCGGCCCGGACTCGCTCCAGGTCGCTTTTGGCTTCGCCGTCCAGTTTGTCGGCGCAGGCCTCGGCCACGGACCTGCTAAAGCCGTCAATGGCGCGAAGCGGCGCGCGCAAGTCGTGAGAAACCGAATAGGCAAAGCTTTGGAGTTCTTGGTTGACCAACTCCAACTCGGCGGCGCGCCGATTCAAATCGGCATTGAGCTTGGCGATTTCCTGTTCTTTCCGCTTGCGCTCGCTGATGTCACGAATGATACCCGTGAAGAAGGACCCTTCGCCGGTCTGCCAGGCCGCCAGGGAAAGGTCCATCGGAAATTCACCGCCACCTTTTCTTCTGCCGACTAATTCGACAGTCTTGCCGATGACATTGCCTTGGCGCGTCGAGAGAAACCGGGCGAGGCCGCGTCGGTGGTCGTCGTGGAACCGTTCGGGCATCAGCAGGGTCAGCGGCCGGCCAACGACCTCCGCTGCCCGGAAACCAAATGCTGCCTCTGCGCCCGGATTGAAATAGACGATCTGGCCCCGACTATCGGCAGAGACGATGGCCTCGTGGGCTGTGTCCGCCAAAGCCCGGAACTTTTCCTCACTGGCGCGGACTCTTTCCTCGGCCTCTCTCTGCTGGTCATCGGCTTGATTGAGCAGGCGGGCACTCCACCAAAGCAAGGCAGCAAAAAGGACGATGCTCAACACCACCATGAGCGCAACCCCAAATTCCGGATCGTAAAGCGCGGTCCGTTGTCCCAATAATCTGACCCAGCCCAGCAAGGCCGGAAACCCAATGGCCGCCGGCAATAACCGTCGGGCCATGACCCCGCCGGCTCTCGGGCTGGTGATAGCGGCCATGAGTCCTTGATCCGGACGCGCCAGCAGCAGCCCGAGGGAAAGCAGCAGGGATGCGCCAGCAGTGTGAAATCCCATCTGCGTGT
>WNGJ01006885.1_pt1 | contig 12084 bp, 10 predicted proteins | sample 5400611 | NCBI WGS metagenome assembly WNGJ01 (sample SAMN13153375, study PRJNA577476) | soil metagenome | isolation source: 40 cm soil or saprolite under Garry oak tree replicate 1 | place: USA:California | collected 2016-06-15 | reverse complement strand
ATCATTCAGGTGCTCCGGCGCACCCGTAAACCGCTGACCGCAGACGCCATCGCCGCCGAGCTGGAGACCTCGAAACGGACAATCTACCGCGACATCGCGACCCTGATCGAACAACGCGTGCCGATCCGCGGTGAGGCCGGCATGGGTTATGTCCTGGAGAAGGGATTTGACCTGCCGCCGTTGATGCTCACGCCCGATGAAATCGAAGCGGCCGTGCTCGGCGCACAATGGGTGGCCGGGCATGCCGATCCCGTGCTGGCAAGAGCCGCCGAAGACCTGATGGCAAAGATCGCGGACACCGTGCCCGAACGGCTGCGGCCCTTTGTGCTTGAACCGGCCAGCCGCGCCCGCCCGGGCTGGCGCAGGGAACCCGACCGCATCGACATGGTGCGGACGCGCTCGCATATCCACGAGGGAAAGAAGATCGCGCTGTGTTATCGCGACGAACACGGTCGTGACAGCGAACGCACCATCTGGCCGATTGCCATCGGCTATCTCGAAGCGGTGCGGCTTCTGGCGGCCTGGTGCGAACTGCGCAAGGATTTTCGCAGTTTTCGAACCGACCGGGTCGTCGACGCGGTGTATCTCGACGAAAAGTACCCGGAGCGCCGCGATGCACTCAGGGCGAAATGGCGCAGAAGCCTGGTCTGGGAGCCTCCGAGCGACGCCTGAGGCGCATCATCCAGCGCTGCCGGCTGGCCGATCCCTGCATTCCGCGCTAAACGGACGGCATGGAGACAGGCGATTCAGCCATTGATGTCGAAAGCCCGTGCCAGGCCTGCGGCGCATGTTGTTCGTATTCATCGAACTGGCCGCGCTTCACCACCGAGGACGATGCGGCGCTCGATTTGATTCCGGAAAAGTTCGTCAATGAAAAGCTGTCGGGAATGCGCTGCGAAGGCGACCGATGTTCGGCGCTGTCAGGCAGGGTCGGCGTGGCGACGTCGTGCGGGATTTATGCGGTGCGGCCCGAAGTGTGCCGGACCTGCATGCCCGGCGATCCCGAATGTGGAATGGCGCGGAGACGGCATGGCCTGCCGGCGCTGGCTTGACTTCCCACAAGTCGTACCGGCGAGCGCCGGGCGACGCGCTTGGTTCACGCCGTCACGGCTTGCGCCAGATCTTCGTCGTCAAACTCGTCTTCGACCGACGAGAAGGTGCTGAGCGGTTTGGTCGAGAGCGTGATCGGCTTACGGTTGCCGTAGGACGATGCCGCGACGGAACGCGTTGCCGGCGTCTCGCGGGACAGCGTGTAAAGGGTAGAGCCGACGCGTCCGCCCAACTGGATCAGTTCCCGCTCGCTGCAGCTTGCGGCGATCGAGAGTGCCAGCGAATGCAGGTGGCTTCTGCGATAACAAAATAGCGCCAGCATCGCCCTGACATCGGAAGCGATGCTCTCAACCAGCCGCGGCAGGCCGTTTTCGCTGGCGCGGTACATTTCGCCGAGCAATTCATCCCGCACCGGGCAAAAATCGTTTTCGTAGGCATCGCGGCTTGAAAACATTTGCAATCTCCCTGTCCGCAAGATGCAGTGCAATCCTCTAATGAAAGGTTAACCACGGTACCCGGTAGTGACACGGGGTATCTTGACCGCGCCGAATCAAAGGGCGCGACGCGACCCGAACCCGCTATAGCGAGTTTTCCTTCATCCGGTTAGCCACTGCCTGACCGATGGCCGGTCCGGAATCCTCCTGGATGAAGTGCGAGCCTGCTACCGTGACCTCGGTCTGACGCCCGATCTGGGCTGAAACCGGGCTGGACCTGATCGAGCGGGGGGCGGGAAACACCACCTGGGCGTGTCGATCGTCGACGCAAGTGGCGGAGCCGGCAAGCTCAGCCGTTCGCCGCCATGAAAATCGACAGGCCGAAGCCGGTAAGGTGATGCAGCGCCTGGTCGACGCCGATCAGCGTCCAGAACCATGGATGCTGATGCTCCTGCGTCACGCCAAATGTCGACGCGCAAAATCCCTTGGCGCGGTCGATCGTGATGTGAATGGCGAAATCGATGAGGGCGACAAACCAGAACCGCGGCGCGATAATCAGGATCAGCGTCATTGCCACCGCCAGATGCACGAGACAGTGCGCGAGCAGCGGTAGCGCCCAGCCGGTCTTCTGGTCCTTGCCAATCGCCATCCACGACGTTTGCAGCATGAAATCCGCGACGATGTGTTTGGCGGTGAGGAGCAGCATCCACCCTACCAGCGCACCTACCGGAACCGACGAAGACATGGCGGGAAACAACAAAGCTGACGCCCTTTGCTAGGACTGACTGGATGACCGGCACCAAGAGAACCGGGACGTAGGCTGTCAGCGCAACTTCTTAAAAACCCGATCAATTAGACCCCTATTGCCCATTTATGACACCTCCCGAGCTGGAATGCACCTGCAGGGAACCGAAAAAACGCTAGGTGTGACCTAACAGTGATACGCCCCGCGACATCGATATGCGAGGTCCGCTGGTAACGTTACCGGGAAGCCTGATTTGCAATCCGTCTGCGGCCGGATATCATCCTGAAACTGAAAAATTATCGTTCTTTTTTAGATATTTACGATCTCGTTCGGGCGGCCCGCGGAGCCGGTTTGGCGGTGCAGCGCCCGAATCCGGGTAGGTGCCATGAGCGCTGAAGTCCCAACGCCCTCTGCGGACGGGCCACCCGCACGGTCGCGGGTCGTCCGAAGCAATCGCAGACAAGTGCTGCTGTTTGCCGCGCTGACATTGATTCTGACGGTTGCGACGGTTTGGGGCGGCCGCATCTGGCTGAAAAATTCCGAAACGCTGATCTTCGCCGTCGGGGACGCCAACAGCCTTGAGGCCCGTTTCGCCACCAAGCTTGCCGCCGTACTCAAGACCAACTCGTCGCGGTTGCGCCTCAAGATCGTGCCCAACGCCGATAGTGCGAGGGCGCTCGCGGCGTTCGATCGCAGGCAGGCCGATCTTGCGGTGCTGCGCACCGCTGCAAGGGTCCCGCCCCGCGCCCGTGCCCTTGCCATCCTGGAACATGACGTGCTGCTGCTGATCAGTCCTGGCAGCAAGAAAATCAAGTCGCTTGCGGAGCTGAAGAAAAAGAAGATTGCCGTTCTGGCCGACGGCGACAACAGCGCCGCGTTCGTGCGCAGCGTCCTCGAAATTTCCGACGGCCCCGATGGCGGTTCGCGGGTCCAGATGGCGCCGCCGAATTCGACATTCGAGAAGCTGTTCGCGTCGGGCGGCTACGGCGCGGCGATCGCCATTGCGCACACCTCGAAGATCATCAAGGACAAGAGCTATGCCCAATCTGCCAGACACGGCGGATTCACCCTGAACGCGATCGATGGCGCGAAAGCGCTGGCCAGAAAAAACCCCGGCATTTCAGAGGAAACGCTGGCGACGGGTATGCTGTCCTCCTCGCCCGCGATTCCCGATGACGATCTTGATACCATCGGGCTGCAATGGCTGCTGGTCGCGCAGTCCAGAATTTCATCGGCGACCGCGGGCGATCTCGCGCGCACGATCTACGAAAACAAGGCCGAGCTCGCGCTGGAGGATGGCTTCGCCTCCAGGATCGAGCCGGCGGATGTCGACAAGGACGCCTTCATCGTCGCCCACCAGGGCGCCGCCGAATATATCAACGACGACACCAAGTCGTTCATGGACCGTTACAGCGACCTGTTGTATCTCGGCGTAGCCGCGCTCAGCGTGATCGGTTCGATCTTCGCCGCTATCTACACCAAGATCACCCGCGTCGCGCCGGAGAAAGCCGGCCAGCTTGCAACCGCCATTCTCGACATCGGCGAGCGAATCGAGCACGCCGATTCGCTGGATTCGCTCGAAGCGCTGCAGGACGAACTCGAAGGGATTCTTCGCGGCGCGGTGATCGGCCTGCGCGACGGCACCATCTCAAGCGATGGGCTGGATACGTTCAAGCTCGGCTACGAATTCGTGCGCGACGAGATCGGCATGCGCCGGGAGAGCCTGAAGCGCCACGCCGGCCATGACGACAATGTGGTGGTCGTCAAGACAGCGCAGAGTGCGTGACCCCTCACGGTGAGAAAAGCGAATCATTCTCGAGTGGTGGGAAAAGGCCTGAAACGCTCAGCTCCTTTTAGACAACCTCAACCCGCCGCTGCATTGGCGCCGGCACCAAGCGCCCGCGCCCTGATCTCCGCGATCGTCCGCTTGAGCACGGCCTGGCGCGGATCGGGCGTAACAGCGGCGCGCGCCTCTGCCACGGCGGCGGCAAGATCCTGCAACGGCAGCACGCCGTCGAAGGTCGGCTTGGCAAGGCCGTCGATGATCGCATGCCAGTCGGCGAGACCCTGCCGATAGGCGTCGCCATAGCCCTGCACCATGGTCGCGGTTTGCGCGATCGCGGAGGCCGCCCTCGGCTGCTTGGTCAAGCTGCGGTCGATCATGTGCAGCCAGCGTTCGACCCAGGCCCGTTCCCTGGCATAACGCACCGAGAACAGACGCCATCGCCGCAACGCCGCCTCGATCTTCAAACGGCGAATGCCCCATCGGCTTCTCGTGCTGAACCGGATCGAAACCTGCTTGTGCGGCCACCCCACCCAGTCGAGCGTATCGAGCACCGGTTCGGCGACAACGGCGGGAAGCGCGCCGATCAGCTCATCGAGCCGGAATTTCCTCACATCATCGGCGTATTCAACATGCGGGCCGCCGGGGACAATTTCGAGTTCGGCGAGCTTCAGCCGCGCGATCCGGATCGGATCCTCATAGCTCATGCGCATCGCCATCAGCCGCGCGATTTCGCCGAACATGGCATCATCGACGCCATGGCGGCCGACGAACCGTCGCAAGCGGTCCACATAAAGCTTGGCGTAGCCGGCGCTCTGGTACTCGATCAGCCGGTGGATGCCTTCGCTGACGACAGCGGCGGCACCCTCGGGCAAACCGTCCGGCAGGAATGGCGGCTCGTCGTCATCGTCGCCGATGAAATCGGCGAGCAGGTAACGGAGCGAAGATAGGACGCCTGCCACTCCAGCGCTCCCGGCCCTCACGCGGGCTTCGGCGCAGCGTAGGCTGCCTGCTGCGCCAACCGCTGCTCCAGCGTTGCGATGTTCTGAAACAGCCGCGCGCTGGCGAGCCGGAGAAAGTAAAAGCCGAATTCCGGATTCTGCACGTAAAGTTCCTCGACCTTGGTGTAGCTGACGCTCAGGATCATGCCGGCTTCGATGCATTCCAGCGTCTGGGTTCGCATGTTCGACGGCGACAGCATGCCGAGTTCGCCGACGATGGCCCCCACCGGCAGTTCGATGCCGGATTCGACCAGCTTGAATCGGCCGCTGACGATGTAGAGCATGTCCTCGGCCTTCTCGTCCTTGTAAAACAGCACCTCGCCGGCTTCGCATCTACGCTCGGTCATGAAAGGCTTCAGCCATTCCATCGACAGGTCGCTGTTGACGGATTTTTTCACGTCGCGCACCAGCTGCAGCATCTGGTGCAGCCGGTACGAATTGAGCGACAGCATCACCGCTTGCAGCACGATGGTCAGATAATTATGGCTCGGAATCGCGGTCGCAATCAGAACGACGTTGGCTAGAATGCCGAAAACCCGCAACGGGATCATGGTCCGCATGGTGGTCGTCGCAACGACGAAAACCGACGCGAACAGGGTGCCAAGAGTGCCGGCATGTTCTGCGAGATGAGACGTATCCATTGGGAGCCAACCAGCTTTCCAGAGTGATTAATTTCGCGATTCTACTTTGGCGCCCGCTTATCATAATGTCCGCGGGGTGCCCTCGATATACGGGGAAAAAGCAATGTTTTGTCAGGGATTATAGCGAATCCGGGCCAAAAAATTCCGATTTGCCGCGCGCGCTGCCAAAGCCCGATTTACCTCACCCCCTCCCGATAACGCTGTTTTCGGCCCGTCGTTGACGGCCTGCCGCCGCCCGGGCACTTTGTCGGAGCGGCCACGCACCGCACGCCGCATCCGGCCTTTTTTATCGACGGGCTTCACCTCGCAATGTCCAAGCCGCTTGCTTTCCCTGCTCTGGCGCAATTTGCGGCCGCTACGACCGGCCGCAACATGACCAAACCGGCCTATGTGGCGGTTGCGAGCGGCGTCATCATGATGGTTCTGCTCACGGTCGATCCTGCCTATGAGGCGGCGCATCACTGGGTCGACGCGGTGCTGTGGGCGTGTCTGGCTTTCTTTGTGTTCGAATGGGTGGTCCGGCTTCGCCACGCCGTTCTGGCGCAACGTGGATGGACTTACGCGCTATCCGGCCGCGGCCTGGTCGACGCCGCCGCGGCCGCGGCGATACCGCTCGCCCTCATGTTTGGCACGAATCCCAAATCGGCGTGGCTGCTGGGCATCTTCTGGATGCTCAAGGTGGTCCCGGGAATTCCGGGATTGCGGCAGTTGCGCCGGGTGCTGGTGCAGGAATCCGGGCCGCTGTTGAGCGTGCTGGTGATTTTCCTGATGGTGCTGTTTCTCGCCGCGGTGTCCGTGTATTTCCTGGAACGCGACGTCCAGCCGGCCACCTTCGGCAGCGTGCCGGCGGCCTTGTGGTGGGCGATCGCGACCTTGACCACGGTGGGATATGGCGACGTGGTGCCGATCACGCCGCTGGGCCGGGTGGTCGCGGCTTTTGTGATGATCTGCGGCCTCGGCGTATTCGGGCTCTGGACCGGTATCCTCGCCACCGGATTCGCCGCCGAGACCCGCCGCGACAATTTCCTGAAAACCTGGGAGTCGGTAAGCAAGGTGCCGTTCTTTGCGGCCCTGGGCCCGGCGGCGATCGCCGACGTGACCCACATGCTGCGCACCATGGATCTGCCGGCGCGCACCATGATCATCCGCAAGGGTCAGACCGGCGACTGTATGTATTTCATCGCCGACGGCGAGGTCGAGGTCGATTTGCCGGGCAAGAAGGTGACGCTCGGCGAAGGCGCGTTCTTTGGCGAGATGGCGCTGCTCGGCAGCAATTTGCGCTCCGCCAACATCACCACCACGCGGGTGTCGAAACTCCTGGTGCTCGATCTCGTCGACTTCCGGCTGCTGATGGCGCGGCATCCCGATTTGGCCGAAACCATCGACGCCGAGGCCAGGCGACGCGCGCTGGAAAATAAGTAATGGAGCAAGCCATGTCTGAAGCCGCCGCGAGTGCGCCGGTCCTCGAACTCGAGGGTGCGCGCGCCACCATCCGGCTCAACCGGCCGAAGCATTTGAACCGGCTGCAGTCCGATGACCTCGACGCGTTGCTGAAGCTGTTCGACCGGATCGAAGCCGATCCCGCTATCAGGGTGCTGGTGCTCACCGGTACCGGCCGCGCCTTCAGCGCCGGTTACGATCTCAATTCGGTCGCGGAGCGTGCCACCAGCGCCGTCGAACAAAACAGCGCCGGATCGGCGTTCGAAATCGTCGTCAACCGGCTTGAGGACATCGGCGTTCCCTCGATCTGCCGGCTCAACGGCGGTGTTTACGGCGGCTCGACCGATCTGGCGCTGGCCTGCGACTTCCGCATCGGCATCGACAGCTGCGAGATGTTCATGCCCGCGGCGCGGCTCGGGCTGCATTATTACAAGAGCGGCATCAAACGCTACGTGTCGCGGCTGGGCGCCGACAACGCCAGGAAACTGTTTTTGACGGCGCAAAAAATCGGCGCCGTCGAGATGTTGCGGATCGGCTATCTCACCGCGATGGTGCCAGCCGAAGCGCTCGATGAGGAAGTCGACAAGCTTGCTGCGATACTCGCCGGCAATGCGCCGGTTGCGATGCGCGGCATGAAGCGCACGATCAACGAATTCGCCCGCGGCGAACTCGACGAGGAGGCCGCCGACCGCCGCCATCGCGATAGCATGCGCGGCGCCGAGATCAAGGAAGGTATCCAGGCGTTTGCGGAAAAGCGACCGCCGAAGTTTTGAGCATGCAAGGGACGTTCCCCGGATGCTGCGCAGCGCCATCAGCGCGTTCACGCGCGTCTTCGACGCGCCACGACTTGCGGCGTGGTGCGCTGCTAAGCCGGGGTCCATAGCGGTCGATAGGTCCCGGCTCTGCGGAGCAGCGTTACACGCTGCACCGCGTCCGGGACACGAAACGCGGGCTATTCGTCGACGAACTTGACGGTATCCGCCATGCTGGCCCGCGTGGTGCGGTAGCTGTTGGCCTTGTGGTCGCGGTCAGGGAAACCGAATGAAATACCGCACACCATGCGCCGGTCGTCGCCGAGACCGAAATGCCGGCGCACCAGTTCGGAATGAAACGCCAGCGCCGCCTGCGGGATCGTGGCCACGCCCATTGCCTGCGCGGCCAGCATGAAGCTCGTGACATAGCCGCCGCAATCGATCGCCCCGTAAACGCCAAGCGCTTCGTCGGTATGAACAATGGCGACATGCGGCGCACCGAAGAAGTTGAAATTCTCCAGCGCCTGCCTGGCGTAACCCACCTTGTCACCTCTGACTATGCCGAGCGAGTTGTAGAGCTGGAAGCCGCTTTCGCGGCGACGCTCGAGATAAACGCCGCGATATTCGCGCGGGAACGGAAAGTCTCCGCTATTTGGTTTGCCGCTGGAGGCCGCGCCATAGATCGCATCGCGGAACTTCTTGGTGGCCGTGCCCGAGGCAATCGCCAGCTGCCATGGCTGGCTGTTGCACCACGATGCGGTCTTTTGCGCGGCCGTCAGGATGCGCTCGATGGTCAAGCGCGGCACCGGATCGGGCCTGAATGCGCGGCAGGAAAATCGTTCGCTCAGCAATTCTTCCAGCACGTCGATGCGTTCTCGTTTTTGATTTGCGGCGGCGTCCATAGGCTAACTCGCTTTCGTGCCCCGGACGCAGCGCAGCGTGTAACGGTGCGCTGCAGAGCCGAGGTCCATCACAGGATTAGGTCCCGGCTCTGCGGAGCAGCGCAATAGCGCTCCACCGCGTCCGGGACACGAGAGTTCATCGCCCCTTGGTCGGGATCTTGTTGAACGGCACATCCTTGTCGACCCGGATGTCGCCGGGCAGCCCCAGCACGCGCTCGGCGATGATGTTGCGAAGGATTTCATCGGTGCCGCCGGCGATGCGCATCGATGGCGAGCTCAGCAGCATCTGCTGGAACTGTCCGCGCGCCTCTTCCTCGGCCGCCCCGGTGAACACGCCGGCCGCGCCTTCGAGGTCCATCGCATAGGTTGCGATATCCTGCAGCATCGAACCCGCGACCAGCTTGCCGATGGAATTTTCCGGACCCGGACGCTCGCCCTTGGAAAGCGCCGAAATCGCGCGGTAGCTGGTATATTTCAGCCCGCTCGCCTTCACCGCCCAATGAGCGAGTTTCGAACGCGTGGCGCGATCATCGATCGCCGGCCCGTCCTCCGTCATCAGGCTGGAGCAGAAATCGAACATCTCGGGAAAGCCGGTCGCAAGCCGCGCGCCGATCGACATCCGCTCGTTCATCAGCGTGGTCAGCGACACGTTCCAGCCGTCGCCGACCGCGCCGAGGCGCTGATGATCGGGAATCACTACGTCGGTAAAATAAACCTCGTTGAATTCCTGCATGCCGTTGGCCTGCTTGATCGGCCTCACTTCGACGCCGGGGCTCTTCATGTCGAGGAAGAACATCGTCAATCCCTTGTGCTTGGGCAGATTGGGATCGGTGCGGGTGATCAGGAGGCCGTAGTCGGAATAATGCGCGCCCGAGGTCCAGATTTTCTGGCCGTTGACGATCCAGTTGTCGCCCTTCTTCTCCGCGCGCGTGCGCAGGCCCGCGACATCCGATCCACCGGCCGGCTCGGAAAACAACTGGCACCAGATCTGCTCGCCGGCGGCGAGCTTTGGCAGATAGTGCCGTTTGTGCTCCTCGCTGCCATAGGCCATCACGGTCGGCCCGCACATGCCCTCGCCGATCTGGAACGGCTGCGTCAGCTTGCCGTACACGCCTTCTTCCTGCTGCCAGATCACCCGTTCGATCGGCGTGGCGCCGCGGCCGCCATATTCCTTTGGCCAGTGCAGGCAGGCCCAGCCGGCTTCGGCTTTCTTCTTCTGCCAGGCCTTGCCGACATCGACGATGTCGTCCTTCTGCAGGCGGATGCGGCCGAGCGAGGATTTGGAAAGCTCCGCCTCGAGCTGCCTCGGCGCGTTGGCGTCGATCCATTTGCGGGCCGTGGCGCGGAATTCGGCTTCCTGCGGGGTATCATCGAAATTCATGGTGGCTTCCTTTTCCCTGTCATTCCGGGGCGCGTTGAAAACGCGAACCCGGACTCTCGATCAACAACTTCTGGATTCCCCGATGTGCAATTGCACATCTGAGGTCTGCGCCTTAGGGCGCATCCGGAATGACGATTTGTTATCCCCGTCCCCTGGTCGGTATCTTGTTGAACGGGACGTCCTTGTCGACCCTTATATCGCCGGGCAGGCCGAGCACCCGTTCGGCGATGATGTTGCGCATGATCTCGTCGGTGCCGCCTTCGACCCGGGTACCGGGCGCACGCAACAGCATCGCCTGGAATTTGCCGAGCGCTTCGGCGTCCTCTGGCCCGCTCAGCACGCCGGCCGCGCCCTGCAGATCCAGCGCATAGGCCGCCACGTCCTGAATCATCGAGCCTGCGACCAGTTTGCCGATCGAATTCTCCGGTCCCGGGCGCTCGCCCTTCGACAGCGCCGAGATCGCGCGCATGCTGGTGTATTTCAGCCCGCTCGCCTTCACCGCCCAGTTGGCGAGTTTCGAGCGAACGTTGCGGTCGTCGATCGCGGGGCCATTTTCCAGCATCAGGCTGTTGCAGAACTCGAACAGCTCCGGAAAGCCGGTCGCAACACCGGCGCCGATCGACATCCGCTCGTTCATCAGCGTGGTCAGCGACACGTTCCAGCCGTCGTTGACTTCGCCGAGCCGCTGGCTGTCCGGAATTTTCACATCGGTGAAATACACCTCGTTGAAATCCGACTGGCCGTTGGCCTGCTTGATCGGCTTGATCTCGACACCGGGGCTCTTCATGTCCAGGAAGAACATGGTGAGGCCCTTATGTTTGGCCACGTTCGGATCGGTGCGGGTGAGCAGGATGCCGTAGTCAGAATAATGCGCGCCCGAGGTCCAGATCTTCTGGCCATTGATGATCCAGTCGTCGCCCTGCTTTTCGGCGCGCGTGCGAAGACCGGCGACGTCGGAGCCGCCGGCGGGTTCGGAGAACAGCTGACACCAGACCTTCTCGCCGGACGCCAGCGGCGGCAGGTATTTTCGTTTCTGGTCTTCGCCGGCAAACGCCATCATCGTCGGCCCGCACATGCCGTGGCCGATGATGAACATTCCGCTCAGCTTGCCGAAGGCGCCCTCTTCCTGCTGCCAGATCACGCGCTCGATCGGCGTCGCGCCGCGGCCGCCATATTCCTTGGGCCAATGCAGGCAGGCCCAGCCGGCGTCCGCCTTTTTCTTTTGCCAGGCCTTTGCGACGTCGAGGATGTTGGCGCCCTTGAGCTGGGTGCGGCCGAGCGAGGATTTGCGCAGCTCCTCCTCATATTGCTTCGGCGCGTTGGCTGCGATCCAGGCCTTGGCCTCGACGCGAAACGCGGCTTCCTGCGGGGTGTCATCGAAGTTCATGTTCTCAATCCTCGGCCGTATCCGCTTCGTGGGATGGGTTGAGCGAAGCGATACCCATCATTTGCCGCCAATGTTGTGATGGGTTTCGCTTCGCTCAATCCATCCTACGGTCATCAAAATTCTACGCCGCATTCCTCTTACGCATCCGGTCGATCAGCGCATCTTCCCAGTAAGACAGACTGCCGAGCCCAAGCGCCGTCGCATTGGCGCGGCGGTAGTACATGTGGCAATCGAACTCCCAGGTAAAACCCATGCCGCCATGGACCTGGATGTTGTTCTTGGCGCAATGCTGGAACGCCTGCGTCGCGCTGATCCGCGCCGCGGCGGCGGCTTCCGGCAGTTCCGAGGCGTTGGTCGAAAGCGCCCAGGCGCCGTAGTAGCAATTCGAACGCGCCAGCGTCGCCGAAACGTACATGTCGGCGAGCATATGCTTCACCGCCTGGAACGAACCGATCGGACGGCCGAAGGCGATCCGATCGAGCGCATAGTCGCGGCCCATTTCCAGCGCGCGGTCGGCGCCGCCAACCTGCTCGAACGCCATCAGCACTGCGGCGCGGTCGAGCACCTG
>WNGJ01013593.1_pt1 | contig 12087 bp, 9 predicted proteins | sample 5400611 | NCBI WGS metagenome assembly WNGJ01 (sample SAMN13153375, study PRJNA577476) | soil metagenome | isolation source: 40 cm soil or saprolite under Garry oak tree replicate 1 | place: USA:California | collected 2016-06-15 | reverse complement strand
CCCGTCGGCGAGGCACGCGGCGGAGCTGCCGGCCTACGAGCCGGTCCGGGAGCAGGCCGCGCAGGCCCGCGCCAGGCGCTTCACGCCCGGCCACCCGGGCGCGACCCGCGAGGCGGTGCTGACCCTGGTGGATACCCCGGACCCGCCGCTGCGCCTGTTCCTGGGCGAGGCGCCGCTCGGCATCGCCACCGCGGACTACGAGTCCCGGCTGGCGGCCTGGCGCGCGTGGCAGCCCGTCGCCGCCGCCGCCCAGGGCAACGGGAACTGAGATCTGGCCGTTCCCGGCCTCCAGGACACGGCCGGTGACGTCGCGCGCCCTCGGCCCGAGCAGCCAGGCGCCCACCATCCCCACGCTCCCCGATAGCCATCGGTTACGCTCAGGGTTGTGAGCGCGCTGGGGCGTCTGGCTGGCGCGTGGCTGAGGCAGCGGTCGCCCACCCGCCGGGTGACGGCATGGGCCCTAGCGGTCGCCGGCCCCGCGCTGCTGGCGCTCGTTGCGTTGCCATTGCGGTCATCGCTCGTGCTGGGCGGGTTCCTGTTCTCCGCGCTGCTGCTGGTCATCGCGAGCGCGGTGCTCGGTGGACCGTGGCCGGCGGTCACCGGGGTCGCGCTCAGCGTCCTGGCGCGGCTTCTCTCATTTGCTCCCCCCTTTGCCGACAGCGGCGTCGACCAGCGGCCCAACCTTGTCTCGCTGGTCGCGTTCGTGGTGGTCGGGGTGGCCGTCGCGATCCTGATCGGCGAGCTCGCCCAGCTCGCCGAGGAACACGCGTCGTCCCGGCGGGTCGAGGCGTCGCTTCGCCGCGTCGCGACGCTGGTGGCGCGCGGGATACCGCCGGAGGAGGTGTTCGCTGCGGTGGCCAGGGAGGCTGGGCAGCTGCTTCCAGTCGACTCGGCGAGCATGTGCCGCTTCGAGTCCGACCACACGCTCACCTTCGTCGCCCAATGGGGCAGTGTAGCGAGCCACTTTCCTGTTGGCAGCCGGTGGACGCTCGGGGGGCACAACCTCGGCACGCTGGTGTTCGAGACCGGCCGCCCGGCAAGGATCGACAGCTATGCCGACAGCTCCTCCGGCGCTCTCGGTGCCGTCATCGCCGAGACGGCCCTGCGCTCGGCGGTCGCGACGCCGATCATCGTCCAGGGCCGCCTGTGGGGTCTGGTCGCCGTCGGCTCGCGCGGGGACAAGCTGCTGCCCTCGGACACCGAGGCGCGGCTGGCCTCGTTCACCGAGCTTGTGGACACCGCTATCGCCAACGCCGAGAATCTCACCGAGCTGACGGCTTCCCGGGCGCGCGTGGTGGCCGCCGCGGATGAGACCCGCCGGCGGATCGAGCGCGACCTGCACGATGGCGCTCAGCAGCGGCTGGTCTCCCTCAGCCTGGCTCTGCAAGCCGCGCAGGCGGCAGTCCCGCCACAGCTCGGCAAGCTCGAAGGCGAGCTGGAGCGCGTGGCCAAGGGGCTGGCGGGCGTGCTGGAGGACCTGCAGGAGATGGCCCGCGGCATCCACCCCGCGATCCTGGCCCGGGGCGGCCTCGAGCCGGCGCTGAAGACGCTCGCGCGCCGCTGCACGGTTCCGGTCGAGCTCGACGCGCGTGGTGTCGCGCGGCTGCCGGAGCGGGTGGAGGTCGCCGCCTACTACGTGGTCGCGGAAGCGCTGACCAATGCGGCCAAGCACGCGCACGCCTCCGTAGTTCACGTCGACGTGGAGGCGGCCGACCATGCCCTTGGCCTGCGCGTCCGCGACGACGGCAACGGCGGGGCCGATCCAGCCCGGGGCACCGGCCTGATCGGGCTCAAGGACCGGGTCGAGGTGCTCGGCGGCACGATCACCGTGCACAGCCCGGTCGGCGCGGGCACATTCTTGCGCGCCGAGTTCCCGCTCCCCGACTGACCGAAGGCGAATGCGCGATCAGCCTCCTTCGATGGGAAGCCTGGTCAGCAGCGTCGTTCCGGCTCCGACGGGGCTCGCCACCTCGATCGTCCGCCGAGCGCGTCAACGCGGTCGGTGAGGCCGATCAGGCCGGTGCCCCGGGCCGGATCGGCCCCGCCGCGGCCATCGTCGCGGATCGAGAGCCAGAGGACTCCGTCACGCGCTCCGATGGCGACATGCAGCCAGCCGGAAGCAGCCGCAAGAGCCCACCCCGTTCGGGGTAAAAGGTTTTAATACCGAACGGACCCTGTCGGCTTATTCGGTCCAGGCTGCGGCGGTGAGGTTGAGCCGCTGGAGGTGGGTGGTCCGGCGGTGAGCACCTCGGTCGCGTAGGCGCTGTCCAGGATCGAAGTGTGCCGGGTGGCGCTGGCCGCAATGCCGGATTCCTGCTGGCCGGTAGCCGGGCCTGGCCGCTCGCGGGGAAGACGGGGCCCATCTCGCTGCGAGATCGTGAACGGTAAGGAGCGCAGCGTGTCGTCGCCAGCGGCCATGGGAAGACGGATCAGCTCACCTGCTGGAGGCCGGGATGTCCGAGCATCAGCCCACGGGCCAGCACGCGCCCCTCATGACCAGCAGCGAATGGTCGACCGTGCCGGCACCGGGCACCCGCGTGCTGCTCACCGGCGCCGCGGGCGGGCTGGGCCGGGCGCTGTCGGCTGCGCTCAGCGAGGCGGGTGCGGAGGTGGTCGGCATCGACCTGCCGGGAACGCGCGTCACCGTGACCGCCGATCTCATCGACGACGACAGTGCTCGCCGTGCCGTTGCGGACACGGTGGACCGGCTGGGCGGCCTGGACGCCGTGATCGGCGCGGCCGGCGTCGTCGACACCATCCACCGCGCGGAAACCTTCCCGCTCAAGCAGTTCCGCGGTGACATCGAGGCGAACCTGATCTCCCAGTTCACCGTCGCGCAAGCCGCGTTCCCGGCCCTGTGCGAGGGCCGTCGGCCGTCGATCGTGCTGTTCTCCTCGGTCGCGGCGCAAGACGGCCTGCCCGGGCAGGCCGGGTATGCCGCGGCGAAGGCCGGCGTCCTAGGCCTGGCCCGGGCGCTGGCCGCCGAGTGGGCGGGCACCGGTATCCGGGTCAACGCCGTCGTCCCCGGTCTGGTCGCGACCCCGAAGGTGCTCGGCCTGCCCGGGCCGGCTCGTGACCGCCTGCTCGCCGGGGTGCCGATGCGGCGAGTGGCCGCGCTCGCCGAGGTCGTCGGCCCGGTGCTCTACCTGTTGTCGCCCGCCGCCGGATACATGACCGGCCAGGCGCTGCGCCTCGACGGCGGCGCCGGCCTGGGCCAGGCCGGCCTCTACCGCTGAAGCTGAAGGAGTGACCCATGTACTACGTCGGCGTGGACATCGGTGGCACGTTCACCGACTGCGTTCTGGTTGACCGGCAGGGAAACCATCGGAGCGCCAAGGTCTTGTCCACCAAGGACGATCCGGTGGCCGGGGTGCTCGCCGGGCTGAGCCGGCTGGCCGAAACCGCCGGCGTCGACCTGACCGCGATGCTCCGGCAGACCGAGCGTTTCGGCCACGGAACCACCATCGGCACGAACGCGGTCCTCGAACGCCGGGGCGCGCGGGTCGGGCTGGTCGCCACCGCCGGGCACGGTGACGCGCTCGCGATGATGCGCGGTGCCGGCCGGGTGGCAGGCCGGTCGATCGAGGGCGTGTTCTCGGTGCACGGCAGCAGGTTGCCGACGCCGCTGATCGTGCGGGTGCCGTCGCCGAGGCGCACGAGCGGGTCGACGCGAGCGGCAAGGTGGTGGTCGAGCTGGACACCGACGCGGCCGTCGAGCGGATCACCGCGATGATCGCGGAGTACGAGCTCGACTCCATCGCCGTCGCTCTGTTGTGGTCGTTCGCGAACCCGGTGCACGAGAAGGCCCTGGCCCAGGCGTTCCCCCGTGTGTTCGTGTCCTACTCGTCGGAGGTGTCTCCCCGGCTCGGCGAGTACGAGCGCACCGTCGCCACGGTGCTGAACGGTTACGTCGGTCCGGCCTCCTCGCGGTACCTGAGTGAGCTGGAGAGCCGGCTCGCGACCCCGTTGCTGGTCATGCAGTCCAGCGGCGGGGTGCTGCCAGCGTCCGCCGCGACCCCGCTGGGCACGATCAACTCCGGCCCGGCCGGCGGCCTGATCGGCGTGGCCAGCCTGGCCGGCGCCTACGGCCACGACCATGTGGTCGGCACCGACATGGGCGGCACGTCGTTCGACCTCGGCCTGGTGATCGACGGCAAGCCGGTGGTGGCCGAACAGAACGTCATCGACCAGTACACCTACCGGCTGCCCAACCTGGACGTGCGCTCGATCGCCTGCGGCGGCGGCTCGATCGCCTGGTTCGACGAGGCGACCGGCGGCCTCCGGGTCGGCCCGGCGAGCGCCGGCTCCGAGCCGGGCCCGGCCTGCTACGGCCGCGGCGGCACCGAGCCGACCGTGACCGACGCCGATGTGGTGCTCGGCCTGGTCCGTGCGGACACGTTCCTCGACGGCCGGATGCCGCTGGACCGCGACGCCGCCGGCGCCGCCGTCGGCAGGCTCGCCGGGCGGCTCGGCCTGGCCGTCGAGGAGACCGCGGCGGGCATTGTGCGGATCAACAACATGCAGGCGGCGACCGTGATCCGCCAGCAGACGCTCGAACGCGGCCTGGATCCCCGCGACTTCGTCTTGTACGCGTTCGGCGGCGCGGGCCCGGTGCATGCCTTCGGGTACGCCGCCGAGTCCGGGGTCCGCGCGGTCGTGATCCCGCTCGGCAACGGCGCATCCACGCTCTCGGCGTACGGCATCGCGTCCGGGGATGTGGTGCTGTACCACGAGCTGGAGCGCTCGCTGCTGGCCCCGTTCGACGGCCCGGCGCTCGCGACCGCCGTGGCCGGGGTGCGCGGCGCGGCCCTGGCCGAGCTGGCGGCCACCGGTGTCACCGGGGAGCCAGTGCTGGAGATCGACGCCCTGATGCGCTACCGCGAGCAGCTCATGCACAGCCTGGAGATCCCGGTGTCGCCGTCCGCGGACGCCGACACCCTGCTGGCCGACTTCGACAAGGAGTACGTGCGGCGCTACGGCGAAGGCGGCACGGCACTATTCCAGGCGGTCGAGGTTTTCGCGCTGCGGGCCCGGGTGTCCGTCCCGGCAGGCATCCCCGTCGCCCGGCCGCAGCTAACGACACCGGCCGAGCCCGAGCAGGTCGGCGTCTACTGGCCCGGGCGCGGCTGGACCAGGACCGACGTGTACCGCGGCGCGCCCGCCGGGACCGTCGTCGGCCCCGCCCTCATAGAGCTGGCGCACACCACCGTCGCCGTCCCGCACGGTGCGTCACTGTCCGCTGGCCCGTTCGGCGAGCTACGACTGAAGGAGTTCTGATGACGATCTGGGACGGGGTGCAGCGCGGCTATATCCCCGGCGAGACGCTATGCATCCCCGGCACGCTGAAGCTGCATGCCGACACCGCTGACGTGGACCCGGTGACCTTCGAGGTGATCCGCTACTCGCTGATGAACACCAACCTCGAGCACGGGCAGACGATCCAGCGGCTGGCCGTCTCGCCGGTCACGATGATCACCAGGGACTTCCAGCCCTCCATCCTCACCGAGTCCGGCGACCTGGTGTTCCTCGGCCCGTACCTGCAGTACTTCTCCAACGCCCAGGCGCTGACCATCAAATGGATCCTGGAGAACCGAGCCGAGAACCCCGGCATCGAGCCCGGCGACATGTTCGTGTCCAACGACCCGTATGTCGGCACCCCGCACCAGCCGGACACGATCGTGGCCGCGCCGGTGTTCGTCGGCGACGAGCTGTTTTGCTGGGTCGCCAACGTCATGCACCACGCCGACGTCGGCGGCTCGGTGATGGGCAGCTTTTGCGTGGACGCGGCCGACATCTTCACTGACCCCCCAGCGTTCCCGCCGTTCAAGCTGGTCAGCCGCGGGGAAGTGCGCCGGGACCTGGAGGAGATGTTCCTGCGCCAGTCGCGGGTGCCGACCGAGGTGCACATGGACCTGCGCGCCGCGATATCGGCGAACCGGGTCGCCGTGGTGAGGATCGCCGCGCTGGTCGACCGGTATGGCGCGGGCGCGGTGAAGGCGGTGATGAACCGGGTGCTCGACGCTGGCGAGCGGACGGTGGCGCAGCGGCTGGCGAGGATCCCTGACGGCCGGTGGAGCCACCGGCTCTACGCTGAGGCCGCGCGCACCGGTGACGGCGGCATCTACACCTACCAGGTCACCGTGCGCAAGCAGGGTGAGCACCTCTACGTCGACAACGCGGGAACCGACCCGCAGGCCGGCTCCATCAACGTCACCTACGCCGGTTTCTCCGGTGCTTTCCTCGCCGCGCTCACCGCGTCGCTTACCGCCGACCTCGCAGGCGCCTACGGCGGCGTGTACCGCCGGGTGCACTTCGACCCGGTACCCGGCACGTTGTCCTGCGCGGACTTTCCCGCCGCGGTCAGCCCGGCCGGCATCTACACGATGGAAACGCTGATCAGCCTGTCCGGCGCGGTGATCGGCAAGATGCTGGCGTGTGCCGAGCCGGAGGTGGCCAGGCTCGCGATCGGCCCGGCTCATCCGGTGTTCTACGGCTTCATCGTCGGCGGCGTGTACCCGACGGGCGAGCCGTTCGTCGCGACCAACGCCGACAACATGATCGGCTCACTGGCCGCGTCGCCGGCCGGGGACGGCGTCGACTTCGGCGGCCACTTCTGGATTCCCGAGGGCACCGCGAGCAACATCGAAGAGCTCGAGCTGCTCTGGCCGATGCTGTTCCTCTACCGGCGGGCACTCAAGGCCGGCGCGGGCGGCGCCGGGCGGTTCCGCGGCGGGCGCGGCTTCGTCGAGGCCGGGATCCCGTGGAACGTGCCGGGCATTGGCGCGGCGGTATACGTGGACGAGTCTTTCCCCAAGGCCGTCGGGCCGTTCGGCGGCAATCCGGGCTCGGCCGGGCACTTCCGGCTCAAGCACGGCACCGACGTCGCCGCCCGGCTCGCCGCCGGGGAGGTACCGCAGGACTTCGACGCGATCGACGGCGCCGAGGCCGAGATCGAGGCGAAGGGCCCGATGCTGATGGTGGGTGCCGACGCGGCGTGGGAATGGACGGGTGCGAACGCCCCTGGCTTCGGCGACCCGCTGGCCCGGGATCCCGGCCAGGTGGAAGCCGACATCGCCAGCGGGGCACTGTCAGCCGACACCGCCGAGCGTGTGTACGGCGTCGTGCCCGACGGTGAACACGGCGACGGGGCGACCCGGGCGCTGCGTGCCAGGCGCCTGGCCGCCCGGCTGGCCGACGCCGTCCCGCCCGAGGGCACGCCGGCCACGGTCCCGGCGGACGTGCCGCTGCGGGTTCTGGCCGGCGAGCTTGCCGTGACCGAACGGGACGGCCGCCCTGAGGCGTTCGTGACCGTCACCGGCCGCGCGGTGCTCGCCCCGGCCACCGGCAACTTCAAGGACGGCTGCGCCATGCGTGAAGGCCCGCTGCGTACGGCCGCCCCGGAGTTCGCCACCCGGGAAGGCCGGGTCGGCTACCTCGTCCGGTATCGCGAGTACCTGTGCCCGGTCACCGGCCTGCGGGTGGACTCCGAGATCATCGCCGACGGCGACGAACCGTTGCACGACATCGTCCTCGGCGCGGCTGCCTCGTCGGGTGGGCAGTAGGGGCGGACATCATGAGGGCGCATCCGGATGTTGCCGGCCAGCCGCAGTCCGGGAGTACGCGCACGGCGGCGCGGGTCAGCGAGAAGGTGGCGGTGAGCGTCGTCTTCGTGGCCGCCATGTTCATGTCCATCATGGACGAGACACCCCCGGGAGATCAAAGACCTGTTCACCGACCGGCTGACGCTCCAGCCGCCGCCGGGCACCACCGTCGGAGGGCTGGGCGATCCGCGGTTGTGGCGGCTGTCCCCGCAACAGCTTCGTGAGGGCCTTCTGGTCGACTCACCGGTGTCGTTGCGGGCCGGCATCGGGATCGTGACGCACTAATAGGAACCGGGAGGGTCAAGGCATGAGGACGCGGCAGGCGCAGATCGGGTATTCGCTGCTCGTTCTGGTCATGACGGCATTGCTGGTGGCGACGGGCATCGCAGTGGGCGCGGTGGCGGGCACGGTGGCGGCAGCGCCGTCCGAGATATCCGGCGGGGGGTGGCCGACAGCTGGCTATGACATCGCGGACACCCGGGACGCCGCTGCGGAGCACGATATCGGTCCGGGCAACGTATCGAGGCTGGCAACAGCGTGGAGCCTTACCACCACGGGGAGTGTGACGGTCACGCCCACCGAGGCCGACGGCACCGTCTACTTCCCCGACTCCGGCGGCACGTTGTGGGCGGTAGCCGCGGACACCGGTCAGGTGCGCTGGTCGCACCGTGTCTCGGTGTACACCGGGATCGCCGGGGATGTTTCCCGGACCAGCCCCGCCGTGTACGGTGACGAGCTCGTGCTCGGCGACACCAGCCCGGCGGGGACTGGCGCCTCGGTGATCGCCGTCGACCGGCGCACCGGCCAGTTGCGCTGGCGCACCCTGGTCGATCCGCACGTGGCGGCGATCATCACCGGCGCGGCGGTGGTCTACCGCGGAGTGGTGTACGAGGGCGTGTCCTCCGACGAGGAGGTGCTGGCCACTACGCCTGGCTATCGGTGCTGCAGCTTCCGGGGCAGCGTGGTCGCGCTGGACGCGGCGACCGGGAAGCTGCTGTGGAAGACCTACACGGTCCCGGCCGGCTACAGCGGCGGCCCGGTCTGGGGCAGCACTCCAGCGATCGACCCGGAAGACAATCTGGTCTATGTGGGCACCGGCGACAACTACACGGCGCCGGCGCGTCACCGGCCGCCGACGACCACGTCGACTCGGTCCTGGCGCTGGACCGCACGACCGGTGCCGTCCAGTGGTTCAAGAGCACGCTGTCCAGCGATGTCTTCACGCTGGTCTGCGGCGACCACCCGAGCGGCACGTGCGGCCCGGACTTCGACTTCGGCAGCGGCCCCAACCTGATCCGGCTGCCGTCCGGCCGGCAGATCCTGGGCATCGGGCAGAAGAGCGGCGTGTACTGGGCGCTCGACGCGCGGACCGGCGCGTCGGTCTGGCAGACCATGGTCGGCCCCGGCAGCTCGCTGGGCGGCATCGAATGGGGCTCGGCGACCGACGGACGGCGGGTGTACGCGGCGATCTCGAACGCCTACCGCCAGGCCTCCCCGATCACCTCGGCGGACGGGACGACGTCCATCACCAGCGGCGGCTTCTGGGCCGCCCTGGACGCGGCGACCGGGAAGATCCTCTGGCAGGTCGCCGACCCGCAGGGAGCAGCCGACATGGGGTACGTCAGCACCGCCAACGGCGTGGTGTACGCCGGATCAACCGCGCCCGCCGGCACCAACATGTACGCGCTCGACGCGGCCAGCGGCCGTATCCTGTGGCGCTTCGCCAGCGGCGGCTCGGTGGCGTCCGGTGCCGCGATCGCCAGGGGCCGGGTGTACTGGGGATCCGGCTACCTGCTGCCCATCAGCTGCCCCGCCCCTACCTTGGCGCTGACCTACTGCCCGGTCGGCAACGACAAGTTCTACGCGTTCGCCCTGCCAGCGCCGCGACAGTAGAACTCGATCCCACGGTTCGCCGCGTTAGAAGCGCCCGACCGGGAACGGCGGCGGGTCCACCGTGACGGCGGGGCCGGTGGCGGGCCGAGGATCTGGCTGCCGTAGCGCTGCGCGGCCGCGACCAGGCGCGGGATGCCGGGTTCGGCGGGTTGGGGCAGGCCGGGCTGCTAGGCGGGGCGGCCGGCCTCGGCGATGAAGTCTTCGAACCCTGAAGGCGCGGTGATCTGCAGGCCGCGTACCGGGCCGCGGGTGACGAGGAAGGTGTGCGGGATGCCGCGTGGCAGGCAACTGCAGCTCGCCGAGGTCATCGAGGGCGGCCCGCTGGACGCACCGATCGCCGACGCCAAGCTCCGCAAAATGGACCGTGGTGACTTCACGGCGGAGTTCCCGCTCGAGTGGGCGCTGAAGGACGTGGACCTCGCGATCGCCGCCGCGCCCGGCGCGGCGCCGCCACTATTGGCCGCGCTCTCTGGCCAGTGGCATGCCGCCGTGGCTGCCGGGTACGGCCGCCAGGACATCAGCGCCGCCCGCCCGGCTCTGGCCGGTCCAAGCCAAACCAGCTAGAACGCTCACGCGCCGCCGACTGAGCGAGAGGAAAGCCGCCATGAGCTGCCTGACGATCGCCGTCGCGCTTTTAAGCACTGGCCCCCGGGGCTGCACTCCCCGGGGGTCTGGTGCTCTCCATGTTCTCACTCCCTCCCCCGCCTGTCGACGGGGCGGCCTCAGGCCCAGGTTTCCAGCTAGCCGGTAGCGGTGCTGGCCGCCTGCCGGGCAGACCGGGCCACGCCTGTACGCGATCGTGAGTGATAGGCGGCCCGGCGCGTCGCGTGCCGGGCTTTCACGCGACATGAGGAGGCAGTGATGTCTACTAACGGACAGACCGCGGCCGGGGTTACGGTTCCTGACACGAAGCTGGCCCGTGAGGCCGCCGAGCTGGTACGCGAGTCCGCCACCGACCTGGTGTACCACCATTCCCGGCGGGTCTTCTGGTTCGGCAGCCTGCAGGGCCGGAACCGGGGGCTCAGCTTCGACCCTGAACTGCTGTACATCGGGGCGATGTTCCACGACCTGGGCCTGAACTCCGAATTCCGCGGCAGCGGCCGGCGCTTCGAGGTGGACAGTGCCGACGAAGCGCGCCGCTTCCTGCAGGGCCATGGCGTGCCCGAGGACAGCATCCGCCGGGTATGGACGGCCATCGCCCTGCACACCACGCCCGGCATCCCCGAGTTCATGGAACCCGAGGTCGCCCTGGTCACCGCGGGGGTCGAATACGACGTGCTCGGCATCGGGTACCACGACGTCAGCGACGCCGACCGGGCCGAGATCACCGCCCTGCACCCGCGGCCGGACTTCAAGCGCAGCATCCTGGCGGCGTTCACCGAAGGCATCGCGCCCAAGCCGGAAACGACGTTCGGCAACGTCAAGGCGGACGTCCTGGAGCGGTACGTCCCCGGCTACAAGCGCGGCAACTTCGTGGACATCATCTTGAACTCCGACTGGCCGGAGTAAGCGCCTGGCCCCCGCGTCTGCAGAGTCAGCCATAGGCCACGGGCCGCCGCAGCCAGCGTTGCCGGCCCGCCGGGCACCGGGCTACCGTCAGCTCTATGAACGCGCCAGATAACGGCGCCGACGCGGGCCATGCCGCTGGCGCGGCGGAGGGCCATGATGCATCCGGCCAGACGCGGCTGCGTCAGCTTGCCGATGAGCAGGCCGCGCTGCGGCGGGTGGCCACGCTGGTGGCGCGCGGAGCGCCGGCGGACGAGCTGTTCGCTGCGGTTCCCCAGGAGGCCGGGCAGCTGCTTCAGGCCGACCAGACGACGATGATCCGCTACGGGTCCGACGGTACGTCGACCGTCGTCGCCAGCTGGAGAAGGACCGGCGAGCCCGTCCCGCCCGTCGGCGACCGGCAGCGTCTCGGGGGGAAGAACCTCACCACGATCATCTCGCGGACCCGCCGCCCGGCCCGGATCGACAGCTACGCCGACGCCTCCGGCGGGCCTGCTGTGGCCGCCCGCCAGGCCGGCTTCCGCGCAGCGGCGGGAGCGCCGGTCATCGTCCAGGGCCGCCTGTGGGGCGCCATGATCGCGTGGACGGTCGATACGCTTCCGCTGCCCCTGGACACTGAAGCGCGTCTGGCCTCGTTCACGGAACTTGTGGCTACCGCGATCGCCAACGCCCAGGCTGGGCAGGAACTGCGCGGGCTCGCGGACACCCAGGCGGCGCTGCGGCGGCTGGCCATTCTGGTCGCGCGGGGCGAACAGCCCGAAGCGGTGTTCGCGGCCGCGACCAGCGAGGCGCTGCGGTATTTCGGTGGCGGCACCGCCCGGATGATCCGCTACGAGCCGGACGGGACGGCGACGCTCCTGGCGAACGAAGGCACGACGGGCCCCCACGTGCGGATCGGGGACCGCTGGGAGGGCTACCCGCCGACCGGGCTGACCGCGACCGTCCGGCGGACCGGCCGGGCCTCCCGCGTCGATGACTATCGCGACGTCCCGGGCGGGGAGCCGTATCTGCGCGAGGGGCTGCGGTCCGCGGTCGCCCTGCCGATCCACGTCGACGGCCGGCTGTGGGGAGCCATCGCCGTCGGGTC
>WNGJ01015314.1_pt1 | contig 12089 bp, 10 predicted proteins | sample 5400611 | NCBI WGS metagenome assembly WNGJ01 (sample SAMN13153375, study PRJNA577476) | soil metagenome | isolation source: 40 cm soil or saprolite under Garry oak tree replicate 1 | place: USA:California | collected 2016-06-15 | reverse complement strand
TTTCGATGTGTTCGGAGACAAAACTGATGGGAACAACCAACACGTCGTGGACACCTTGTTTACCAAGCTCGGCGATGATATCGCTCGTAAAGGGTTCAAGCCATTTTACGGGACCGATCTTGCTCTGAAACGATAGCTCGTATCGATTGCGGCGGTCCAGCCGGTCCATGACCAGCTCAACGGTCTTCTTGGTTTGTTCGAGATACGGATCACCTTCGCGAACGTACCGTTCCGGAATGCTGTGCGCGCTGAAAAGAATGTATGCTTTGCCGGGATCGGCAAAATTTCGAAGTTCGCGCTCGATGGCCTGCGCAAACGATTGAACGTACGTAGGCTGATCCGGCCAGGAGCGAACCCATCGGATATGGAGTTTTTTTGAAGACAGCCGCTCATCGACCAGCCGCTGTAACACAGCGAATCCGGAGCCCGTCGTCGTCACCGAATATTGAGGAAAAAGCGGCAGGATCACGAGCTGGTCGACATCGCTTCTTTGAATGTTATCAACCGCTTCATGTAGAAACGGATGCCATGTGCACATGCCCACGAATGTCTGCACATCGCTCCCGCGCCTTTTGAGTTCTTCCGCGAGAGCGCCCGCTTGTTCTTCTGTAAGGCGCCGCAAAGGAGACCCGCCGCCGATTTGCCGGTAATAGCCCTCCGAGGTTTTTCGACGGAACGTCGCAATGGCGTATGCCAGCGTTTTTCGAAGAGGTGTCCATTTCACACGAACGATTTCCGGATCGGAGAACAGACGGTAGAGAAACGGTTTGACGTCGCTGAGTCGTTCCGGACCACCGAGATTAAATAGCAGGACCCCTTGCTTCATGACAGATCACCCGCCCTCTGTGGGAGGGCGGGTGAGGGTTTCAAGTCTAATCAAATCTCGAGACCCTCACCTACACTCTCTCAGAGGGGGAGGGATAATTCCTCGCGACTTCTACGAAAGTTCGAGCATTTTCTACCGGCGTTTGCGGAAGTATGCCGTGTCCGAGATTGAGGATGTGCCCAGCCCGTCCGGCCTGGTCGAGAATTTCCTTGGTCATGGCAATAATGCGTTCCTTTGGTCCAAGCAGCACGCACGGATCCAGATTTCCCTGAAGCGCAACTCGTTCGGTGGTGCGGCGGCGGGCCTCGTCCACCGAGATTCTCCAATCGATGCTAATGACGTCCGCCCCCGTCGCGGTAATCGATTCGAGTATTGACGCGCATCCATTCACATAAATAATCCGAGGGGCACGGCTGCCGATTGCGTCGAAGATTTTCCGGGCGTATGGCAGAGCGAACTCTTCGTAATCCTTGCGGTTCAATTCGCCCGCCCAGGTGTCGAACAGCTGAATAACTTGAGCACCGGATTCGATTTGAAAAAGCAAGTATGAGCTGACGGTGGACGAAAGCTTATCGAGCAACGCATGCATGAGCCGCGGTTCACGGTATGCCAGGCTTTTGATCTCGGCGAAATTTCTGGAGCCTCCGCCTTCGACCAGATACGACGCGAGCGTCCACGGTGCGCCGGCGAAGCCGATTACCGGAACCGTGTCCCGAAGCTCCCGGCTCAATTTTTTAATGATGGCGCCGACGAAGGGGACTTCGGTAGCCGGATCCGGAATCCGCAAATCATCGACGTCGCTTTGCGTCCGAACGGGTTTTGCAATCTCCGGCCCCTTATCAGTTAAAGAGACATGCACACCCATGGCTTCGACAGGAATCAAGATGTCTGAAAAGAAAATGACGGCGTCAACACCCAGAATCCGGTAGGGCTGTAAGGATACCTCCACAGCAACATCGGTGTCCTTGCACAGTTCTAAGAACGACAACTTCCGTCGAATCTCGCGATATTCCGGCAGGTAGCGGCCGGCCTGACGCATCATCCAAACCGGCGCGCGATCCACCCGCTCGTGCCTGCACACTCGAAGTAACCTGTCGTTCATACAAATCACCGATGATACAATACGGCGGTTTATGGAAGCATCGGAAACCTCGATAGGCGCTGGTCTGTTAGCGCATGTAGAGGCGGGCACACCGACCGTTTCCATCGTAATCCCCGCGTTTAATGAAGCCGGCCGCATTGTCGAAACCATCCGGAAAATAGAGGCATTTGTTCGGCGAGCGCCTTATTTAACCGAAATCATTGTTGTCGATGACGGGTCCAGGGACGATACAGCGGCAATTGTTGGCCAGCTTCAAACGAAAGGGTTGCGCCTCATTCGAAACGAGGACAATCACGGCAAGGGACACACCGTACGTCAAGGAGTGCTGGCCGCATGGGGCAAATATGTGCTCTTCACTGACGCGGACCTTTCCGCCCCGATCGAAGAATTGAACAAGCTCCTCGATATTGCCGTTTCCGAAGGCGCTGACATCGTGATCGGTTCCCGGAGCCTCGATCGCCGGTACATCGAAAACCACCAATCCCGCTTGCGCGAGCTTGGCGGCATGTTTTTCAACCTGATGGTTCGCTGGTTTCTGGGCTTATCTCTGCGGGATACCCAGTGTGGCTTTAAACTTTTTCATCGCGAAAAGTCTCGCCGTATCTTTGAAAAACAGACCACTCCTGGTTTTGGATTCGATCCGGAATTATTGTTTCTCGCAAAACGCTACGGCTTGAAGATCCGCGAAACCCCCGTGCGTTGGAGCCACGCTGAGGGTAGCAAAGTCAAATTCCTGCGGCACGGCATTCACATGTTTTTCGACCTTATCCGTATTCGCTGGAACGCGATCGCCGGAAGGTACTCATGACGTTTCTGTCAGTAAACATCGACCACATCGCGACAATCCGAGAAGCAAGGCGCACCAATGAGCCCGATCCTATTACGGCTGCCGCCATTTGCGAGTTGGCCGGAGCTCACGGCATTACGGTTCATCTTCGCGGCGACCGGCGGCACATTCAGCATCGTGATGTGAAGATTTTGCGGGAGACGGTGAAGACGAAACTGAATATCGAAATGGCAGCGACCAAAGAAATGACCGGTATTGCTCTGGAAGTCATCCCGGATCAGGTAACGCTGGTGCCGGAGCTGCCCGGAGAAATCACGACCACCGGCGGACTGGATTGCACGCGCAATCAAGAAGCGATTACGAGCGCGATCAAGCATCTGCAATCGAACAATATCAACGTCAGCTTATTCATCGATCCAGCCGAATCGCAGATCCGAGCCGCGCTTTCGCTCGGCGCGCGTACGATTGAGCTCAACACCGCGCTTTATTCGGATGCGACGTTGAGGAATCGTGAAACGCAGCAGCGTACGGAAGCGCTCGCCGCCATCAAGCAAGCGGCGGAATTGGCCCAATCGAAGAACATGGTGGTTTTGGCGGGCCATGGATTGACATATCGCAATGTCCGCGCCATCGCTGACATTCCGGCGATAGTGGAGTTGAACATTGGCCACAACATCATTGCCCGCGCGGCTCTCGTCGGTCTGGAACGCGCGGTCCGCGAAATGCTGGCACTACTGTAGGCTATTTCCTCTGTCCCGAATTCGATCGTATGAACGTTCTTCCATACCTGGGCATCCTTGTAGCTGCTGCCGTGGAAGGTGAGGTTGTCTATTCCGGAGCGGTAGTCATGGTGTTTCTTGGCCGGCTCAATCCGTTTGGGGTTTTAATTTCTGGGTCCATTGGCGGTTGGGCGGGAGATCAGTTTTTCTTCTACGCAGCGCGAGGAAAGTTTCGCGAATGGCTCAACCGCTTCTCAAAAATTGCCCGGCGGCGGAGAGCGATCCAGGAGCGCATGCACCGGCACGCCATAAAGCTGATTCTTGCTGTTCGTTTTTTGCCTGGCTTGCGTATAGCAATTCCGCTGGCCTGCGCCTATGCGGGCATTTCACCTTTTTTATTCTGGGCCCCGGCGGTTCCCGCAGTGATCGTGGTGCTTTTCTTTCGATGGTTGGGACGCGTTGAACCGGTCAGAAGACCACCGCTCGAATGATCATTTTTTCCCACCGAGAAATCCGCCGATGATACCCCGAATTGTATCCGCGGGTTTCTGCCCCGGTTGGAATGCCGGAATGAATCTCTGCTTCTGCATCTCAACGATGGTTCGCGCGTCCGGAGCAAACCTCGGTTGTTTAAACGTTCCGGTTACGGTTACCGGGATGACGATCTCGCCGGCCTCGTTCGCAAACGCCGTACGCATGTAGCCGCCGATTCGTCCCCCGCCGAGCTTATCGGTAAACGTCTTCGAAAGTACCGCCAGAAGCTTTACGTTCAGTGCCTCGCTCGACAGGTCTCCTGTTCCGGCGGCCGACATCTCGCCCAAGGGCGTTTGCGCTTTAAGGTCATCCGTATGAGCGATGCCGTCGGTAACCGCAATGTGGCCCGCCAATTTGATAATGTCGGTAAATTTCTGTTCCGAGCTCGAAGCTGCAAAACCGCCGATGACGCCCAATTCATGCGCCAGATCGAAGCCCGAGATCCGAATGTCGTCGAAATCGAGACTCATTGAGCCCTTGAGCGCACGAATGAGATTTTGGGAATCCAACGACTGTACCGGTCCCGCCGCACGCATCTCGATATTCAGATTGCCATTGCCGTTAATCTGGTCGAGGCCCTTGATGCCGTATGCCCTCGCCATTGACTGAATCTCGGGTAATGTGGCATTCGGTGCGCGCAGTTCCATATCGATAAACGGGGAAGCCGAGGTGTATTGCCGCACTATAAAACGGGCCGCAACATTCGTCTTTCCGGACACGGCAGTGAAATCGTTCGATCGGATCTCTGCCGGCGAGAGCCGCAGTTCGATCGCTCTCACTTCGACCGCTTGTGTTATATCTTTGTTGGAAATTTTGAGATCCTGACCGGAGATTCTGCCGTTTAATGCCGGTTTGGACGCCGGGCCTGACGCTTTCACATCGGCCTCGATCCTTCCGCTCACGTTTGTACCGGGGGCGAACGCAACCCCGAATGCCGACGCCAGACGCGCAATCTCTGAGATGGAAACGTCTCCGGTTTTGATTGACAGGTCTAACTGCGCAGGTGTTGTGTTTGTGGTAAGCGATCCGGCCACATCGATCGGTGTCTTACCGACGAGGACTTTCGCACGATTGATTGAGAGAAGTCCCTCCAAAGGTTTCAGCTCAACGTCATAATCGACGGCGATTGGATAGCCGAGATCGACGCCATTAAACCGCGCGGCATTGAGTTGTAAGTTTCCCGCGGCGGCAGTCCTGCCGGTCCCGGCTGCCAGCCGGCTCGTCAAATCAATATGATCAAATACAGTTCGGCCCTGTGCCCGCTGAAGATCGGTCACAGCCACGTGCCCGTCGTGGATACTGAGCCGCTCCAGCGAGACTCCCCGCTCGCTGCCGGCGCGAGGCGATGCGGCGTTCGCCGTCCCGCCAGGCGCACCAAGCGTCGAAAAATTCCAGTTGCCCCGCTTGTTCCGAATCAGCTCAAGCGTTGGACGTTCCAGATCGATCGACTCGACATCGAGATTTCGGCCAAACAGTGAAGAGAGACTCACCCGCGTGTCGAGCTTCTCCGCGCGTATGAACGGCGCTCCGGAAGAAAAGCTGGGATCTTCAGCAATGACAGGATCCTCGACTTGAAAACGCAGCGGCAGAATTCCCAGAGTCATCCTGCCGAGCTTGACACTTCTGCCAAGTTGACGTTCAAGCTGGGCCTGAACCGTTCCCCGGTATCGGTTGACGTCTACCAACAGGAGAGCCAAGGCAGCGGCGACAAAGGTGATGCCGACAACTATGGTTAGGCCAACAATGATTTTTTTCATACAGCGATTGTAGCGCTTGCGACGTCGATTCCCCTCCTCGCAGAGGAGGGGAATAGCCTTTACGCGGTGTAAGTTCGCTTTTCTTGGATTTGAGAATCAACCCTGCAGGCGGCTCGAACGACGTTGATGATGCGATCCAGGTCTTTCTCGCACAACGAGGCGTAAACGGGCAGCTGCAACGTGTCTTCCGTAGCTTCCGCGACTGGGCAACTCGTCCTGAAAGGCTCAAACAAATCCAGCACATTGCAAATGTCGACGTGCATGATTTCCACGTCAACACCGGCGTGTATAGCCCGGTGCCTCAGCGTATCGGGATCTGCAGCGCGTATGCAGTATTGGTAATAGACAGGTTCGGTCCCCGGTGGCGGCAACGTCGGCTGAACACTGCCGGTGCCGGCAAGCGATGCGGTGAGTCTCTGCGCGTGCGCGCAGTTAAGTGCATTGAAGGCGTCGATGTTCTTCAACATCTCGAGCCCGATCATTGCTTGAGCATTGGTGTAACGCTTGCGATAGGAGCGCGGCCAAGCATCGAGGGGCCGGATCTTTTCCCAAAGATAGCGGCTCAAATCGTAGTCCCCGAAGAACGACCCGATGTAGAAGGCGAGAAACATTGTGAACGTAAAACCATAGGGACCGATCAGTTTCCGCTGAAGATTTCCAAAAAGAATTTTCTTGAAAACGTCCTTCGCAGCCGGCCATTCCTCAGCCTCCGCTGAAACTCGGATCCGCTCCGCGAGCGCGGCATCGTTCGTGACAGCCATGCCGCCGCCATACGTGTTGAGCGGTTTCAACATCTGAAAACTGAAGAAGCTGGCTTGGCCGAGCGTTCCGACCTTGCTTCCTTTGTACGTCGCTCCGAGAGCGTGCGCGCAATCTTCGATCACGAAAACTCCATGCCTGCGCGCTGCCGCCATGATCGGTTCCATCTCGCAGGGCTGCCCGTAGAGATGCGTGGGGACGACCACGCGTGTGGTGGGCGTTATTGCGGCTTCCATCTTTACCGGGTCGATATTGAATGTTTCCGGATCGATATCCACAAATTTCGGCCGGAATCCGAGCACCCGCGCCATTTCCGGCACAACCCAAAACGTCAATGCGGGAAAGATGATTTCGGAGTCGCGCGGCAGGTCGAGGGATTTCAAGATGTAGTAAAACGCCATCCGGCCATAAGAGGCGGAAATGGCATGGTTCATGCGGTGATATTCCGCGAATCGCTTTTCGAATTCCCCGATGGACGGACCGCGAAGACCATCGCCGCGGAGGACTGCTTTGAGCGCCGCCAGCATCGAGCCTGGGACGTGACGTGCGCCGTAGCGTGCGATGGTCCGAATCATTGATCGATGGCCTTCGGTGCTTGGGCGTCGAAGAAAGCGAGGTCCTCTTCGACCTGCCGCCGCTTGGCGTAAGCTTCGAGGTGCATCAAAGCGTCGAGCGTCTCTATCGGCGTTTTGATCCCCAAGTAATTCAGTCCGAACGAAGGCCTGACGTAAAACCGCGTATAGGCCAAGCCCAAAAAATGAATGAGATCTTCGTGGCTCAAGTTCGGATGCCTGAATGTGGGAGTATAACCATCGAATTTTTCCCAATCCGATTCTGTGATCAGTGACTTCATATGCTTAAAGAGCGGCGTGCCGGGAAACGGCGTCAGCATCTTAAAAAGCGCAAAAGTCGGGCTCAGATCGATGGCGTAATCGATTGTAGCGCGAATGCTTTCCACCGTATCGGTAAGGAAACCGATCACGAAGAAGCCTTCGGTCGCGATCCCTTTGTCGTGGCAATAGGAGACGATTTCGCGCTGGTGTTCTGGAGGGATGGGCCGTCTTCCGACGCGCTTTAATGTTGCCGGATCTACCGACTCGACGCCGAAGGTGACCGCATTCAGGCCTGCTCGGTGCAGGAGGTCTAGGAGATCCTTGTCCAGGTCATCAAGGCGAGTTTCGCATTCGAATCTTACATCCAGTTTTTTGCGCAGAATACCCTCCGCAATTCCGGTACTCCGTTCGCGTTCCTCGCTGAACAACGGATCGCGGAAAATGACGTACGGCTGTGCGTGACGCGCACAAATTTCCTCAATCTCCGCAACGACATTTTCGGGAGAACGTGCACGGTATGGCGCCGTGATTCGGTGCGGGCAGTACGTGCAGAATTCCGGGCAGCTCCTGCTCGATAAAACCGGAAAGACACGATGCGATCTCCGAAACGATCGGCCGACGGCGTGGCGAGTGCCATGATGAAACAGATCCCATGCTGGAAAAGGCAGGCTGTCCAAGTCGTCAATCGCAGGACTCGCCACGATGCCCTTAGGCACCTCTCCTGAGGCGATTCGCATGGCCGCCTGCTCGGGTTCCCCTTTTATGATGAAGTCGGCATGGCTTTCGAGAAGTTCGGGCATATGTGTTGCGGGAGCTCCGAAGAAGCCGACCCGCATACCGTATCTTCTTTTGACTTCCTCGGCCCACTCGATTTCGTGACGGTAGTCGACAAGAGAACTGAGGATGAGTGCGATATCACCCTCGACAAACTCTTCTCTTGTCACCCGCACGTCGTGCCCGGCATTCTCGAAAATGGCCGCTAAATACCCGGCGTGAATACTCGGAACGTTTTGATAAAGTCTACGGACCCGCTCGATCCACCGCGTCGTCCATGAGAAACCGCGGAATCTCGATCCATAACCCCCAACGACCGTGTCTTTATTAACAAAACCGCCGCGACCTTTGATGTCGGCGATCACCACGCGCATATGACAGCCTCCGGATGAAGTCGTACCAGATAATTTCGGGATCGGGGTTAAACGCGCGGTGTAGCTGGCGGTCCCCTTGAAGGGTCTTGCCAGAAGATCGAGTCAAACGGAACCGGTTCCGGTTGAAAATGGATCAGATCCGCCGAGTCTTCTGCCGATGTAAAAAGCCGCCCGGCGGGTGTTGCCTGAAGCGGCGGGTTGGGCGCCGCGCCGATGGGATCGGGCGCCTCGGTCCTCTGGTGTTGAATGGCCGGTCCTCGGTAGCGGCCCACTGCGCCGTAGGACCACGAGCTTACCTTGGTGAAGTTCTTGCCCTGATTCGCCCAAACCGCAACCGGCCGCACAGATGTCGCGCTTATGACGACAAGGAACTCACCTTGACTATCGTTATTGACATCGATCGTTTGCAGACTAAGGCCGGCTATATCCGCCCTCAGATAAGTCGTTAGATGAAGTTTCGGCCGGCCCGTCGTGAAGTGGATGCTGACCTGATAGACTTGGCCTCGTTCCTGTATCGTCGCGGTTTCCGGTATATGGTCGCCGTCAAGATCGTGTTTAAGTCGCGTCTGATAAGAAAAATCCCCAGTGTGGGTTATTCGATGAGAAGCGGACAACCAAGTGGCGGTAGCTAGAACAACATAAACAACGGCCAGACAAGTTATGATCGGCTTCGTTCGTCGCAGCTTGACAGTGGACAACAAAATGGGCTCCGGTACCGGCGCGTTAACGGCGCCTATAATATCGCATTTTGTAACATTTGTAATATAAGTCCCGCTGTGGATAACGCCAACGAAACGCCTCTTCCCATGAGAGACCGAGGCGCGAGGATCCCAGACGGGGGTTAAAAATAGAGACTTGGCGCAATAAATTTTTTAAGATAGCCGGTGTTGAGCTTATGCAAATACTAATAAAATGTGTAGCTTGCTTGTTCCTCCTCTTCGTTTCCAGCCCTCTGCGGGCGCAGGCCACCCCTCCGCCACAATCCGAACCTGCGCTGTCCGTTCAGGAAATCCTCGACCGCATGATGACCCGCAACTCGTGGCAGGACCGAACGCTTTTAGAATTCCGCGCGTTAAGGAAGTTTCACGCGGCAAACTTTCGATTCAAAACTGAATCCACAATGTATGTGCAGACGGTGTTTCGCAGGCCCGATCAGTTGCAGTCGACCGTAACGTCGCACGAAGGATCCAATCTGATCCGCGCACGGGTTTTCGACAAGATCCTGGAAGCGGAAAATGAAACACGAGCCAAAAAGGATAAACAGCAGGTCGATATCATTCCGGCCAATTATACCTTCTCGTTCGTTGACGCCGAGGATTGCAACGGACGTCCCTGCTACCGGTTGCGGATTTCGCCCAGACGCCGCGAGAAGTACGCTCTCGATGGGGAAATTTGGCTCGATACCGAAGACTACAGCATCGTCCGCATCCACGGCGCGCCTGCCAAGCGGCCGTCGCTATGGACCCTGAAGACGGAAATTGATCGCCGCTACAAGAAAGTGGACGGCATCTGGCTGCCCGAACGGATGGACTCTTCAAGCAACATCATGATCGCCGGCCACTCGGTGCTCTCCATCGAATACACGTACGATTCGGTGCAAACCCAGCAATAATTCGGGGAAGACTGTAGCGGCGGTCTATTTCGGGGACGCACCCCGAATTCTTGTACTTCAGAATTCGGGGTGCGTCCCCGAAATAGACCACTAGGGAATTTCACCCGTCTGACCCCGAATTACTAACCAACAATCGCAGGAACCGCCGCTTTCCGACCTTAAAGAGATATTCGCCGGCCTGAGAGATCTCCGCTTTGGGATCGGTGATGCGCTGATCGTTCACGTGAACCGCTCCGGACTCGATGAGGCGCTGCGCTTCGGCGTTGGACGGGGCGAGGTTCAGGGAAGCCAGAAGCCGCGTAAGCCGCATGGGGCCGGCGGCAAGGGAAATTTTCTGCGTTTCGATATCTTCCGGGTTTTGGCGCTGACGGACTACCCGATTGAACTCTTCGCGCGCGGCTTCGGCGGCCGCCCTGCCGTGATAGTCGGCAACAATACTTGCGGCGAGATCGGCTTTGATGTCCATGGGATGGCGCGTTCCCGCTGCCATATCCGTGCGAAGTCTCTGGAGTTCATCCAGCGGGATATCCGTAAGCAATTCGTAATAGCGGAACATCAGGCCGTCGGAGATCGACATCGCTTTGCCGAATTGTTCATTCGCAGGTTCATTGATGCCGATGTAATTACTGAGCGACTTGCTCATTTTCTGTATGCCGTCCAGACCTTCCAGGAGCGGCGTCGTCAGCACGATTTGCTGCTCCTGTCCATATTCTTTTTGAAGATCGCGGCCCACCAGCAGGTTGAATTTTTGATCCGTACCTCCAAGCTCCACGTCCGCTTCGAGAGCGACCGAGTCGTAGCCCTGGACGATCGGATATAACAATTCGTGTATCGCAATGGGCAGCTGATTCTTCATCCGGTTCGAAAAATCTTCACGTTCGAGAATCCGAGCGACGGTGTATTTCGAAGCGAGACGTATGAAACCGTCCGCACCGAGAGCCATGAACCAGCGGCTGTTGAAGTCAATGACGGTTTTTTCTGGATCGAGGATTTTGAAAATTTGCTGCTTGTAGGTTTCCGCGTTCTGCTGAACCGCCTCCGGCGTCAGTTGTTTTCGTGTTGCCGAGCGGCCCGATGGGTCCCCGATTAACCCGGTAAAGTCACCGATGAGAAAGATTACAGTGTGTCCCAGATCCTGAAAGTGCTTCATCTTCCGGATCAGAACCGTGTGGCCGACATGGATGTCCGGTGCTGTGGGATCGAATCCGGCCTTAACCCGCAAAGGCTTTCCGGTTTTCTGCGCGCGCTTGAGCTTCTCGACCAATTCTTCTTCGCGGATGATCTCGACGGCCCCGCGGCGAATGCGCTCGAGCTGTTGCTCGATCGGAATTGTTTTGAAGTCGTTCATCGGCTTCCAACCCGCACGCGTCTGCCTTCGACTTCACATCTGCCGGACAGCACCAAATCGATTGCTTCCGAATAGATCCTGTGCTCCTCCTTCAGAATTCTCAGTGACAACGTCTCGGCATTATCTCCATCCAACACCGGAACAACGGCCTGCGCGATGATCGGTCCGCCGTCCAGTGTGTCGTCGACAAAATGGACCGTGCAGCCGCTGAACTTCACGCCGTAATCGAGAGCTTTCTGTTGCGCATCAGTTCCGGGAAACGCAGGCAGCAGCGCCGGATGAATGTTCAGAATACCGTAGGGAAATGCTTCGAGGAAGACGCGGCTCAGAATACGCATAAAACCGGCCAGCACGACAAGCGACGCGTCATGTTTTTTCAAAACTTGAACAGCTTCGCGATCGAAGTCTTCCCGCGGTCTCTGCCTTGAAGGTAAATACATGGCGTTCAGGCCGCGGGTCCGCGCGGACTCCAGTCCGGGCGCCGTCTCGACGTTGCTGATGACGACGGCGATATCGGCCTGCAGTTTGCCGGACGCGATTCGTTCTACGATAGCTTCAAAATTGGAACCGCGGCCGGAAAGAAGGATGCCCAGCCTGCGGTTGGCCGGCTGGATTCTCATGTGCCGTTTATTCTTTCAGGGTGGCTTCCCACAAATCGAGCTGC
>WNGJ01008660.1_pt1 | contig 12089 bp, 5 predicted proteins | sample 5400611 | NCBI WGS metagenome assembly WNGJ01 (sample SAMN13153375, study PRJNA577476) | soil metagenome | isolation source: 40 cm soil or saprolite under Garry oak tree replicate 1 | place: USA:California | collected 2016-06-15 | reverse complement strand
ACCGGGCGTTCGTCGCGGCGTCGGCGTCGGCGAGCCCGGTCACCGTGACCACGCTCCGGGCCCTGGCCGCCGATCTCCACTACCGCGGATTCTCGCGCATGTACCGCAAGGGCGGGCGCTACGGGCCCGAGTGGTTCGACTACGACGCTGTCTCGCGGGAGCCACGCTGGGCGCCGATCGCGGGTGCGCTCACACGGTACGGCGACGTTCTGCCCCTGCTCGACGCGGCGGACGACATGTACGTGATCTTTGGCCCGGGGGACGAGATCGCCCTCCAGTTCGACACCACGGCTATGCCGCCGCTCCGCCCCGGGTGGACGCGCGACTTCGTCATCTACACAGACGCCTGGATGAAGGACGCCGATCTCAACACAGCGTCCGGCGGCACAGTGGCGCCGCTGCCGTTCCACCAGATGTCCCGCTACCCTTACGGCGTCGATGAGGCATATCCTGCCGACGCCGCACACCGACGCTACCTCGAGACGTACAACACCCGTCGAGTCAGGGCGATTGCAACTGCGGATAAACCTTGATCCAGTGTGTGCGCACCTGAACCCGCACCGGATGGCCAAGGTAGTTGGAGATTAGCGTGGTCGACGTCCGCGCCGGCATGTGACAATCGACGCACCGGCCCGCCAACTCCTGTCCGTGCCTGGGAAAGAGACCACAACTCTGCAGGGTGTGGCACGTAAGGCACCGCCCCGAGAGCGCCACGACATCGCGTTGCTCGCGGTGGACATCGTGGCACGTGGCGCAGGTCATCTGCGAGGAGCGGAAGCACCTGCTCCGTTCCAGCAGGGCTACCTGGTTGCCGTGCACGTCGATCTCCCCCGTGTCCGGTCTCGTCCACAAGTCATGCCGCCTCTGGAGGGGCTGCCCCGGCACATGGGAGAACGCCGGGGTGCGTAGCGCCGCGGTTCCACCGTGACAGAGCGCGCACTCGTCCAACTGTCGCGCGCGGGGCAGCCGCGCAGGGTTGATGATTGCGCGCGGGAGTAACGGGTGCAGCGGAGAACGTGCGCGTCTCACATGCTCGCGGCCCGAGCCGTGACACGTTTCGCAGCTGATGCCGAGCATCGCGCCAGTGTGCCGGTAGCGATTGATTGCCGTGGGGTCGAGCACGGGCTCGAACCACGACGCGTGGCACTCCAGGCACCGCGGAGGGATGGGCGCCCGAAGTTTGGTGTTCCGTCCGGATACCCAGGGCTGTTCACCCACCCGACCCCCGTCCAGTGCGAGACGGGGAGGAGACGGATTCGAGGTTCGCAGGACGTTCTCACCACGCTTGAAGCTGCCCGCGATGGACTGGCGTGTCGGAAGGCGCGAGGTCAGACGGTGGGCGGTCTGCTCGAAGCTCGCCTTCTGCTGGTGACAGGAGAGGCAGGCAGCGTCACCGGCGGCGTTGTCTGGACGCACCGCCTCGGTTCGATGCGGGGTCGCGACTAGTCCAGCAGCGACCGCGCCCGCGGCGAGCAGCGCGACGGCGATTGTCCCCTTGCTGCTACCATGGAGTTGTTGAGGACCCATGGACCCCAGACGCGTCGTGCCCCCTCGGCCGGCGGGATCGCCCATCTTCGCCCCCCCCCGCGTTCCGGGGCGGCTACAATGCCCGCGGCACAAGCGGTCGTCAAGATCGGGCGAACCGGCTCCGTGCCCCGACTCTGGCGGTCCGCTTTGAAACGGCGGTTATCGGCCCCCCCCCGGGCCTCTTGCGGGGTTCCCATCCGATGCGTATTTCCTATCCTCGCTGCGCTTCCGTCGCTCCGCAGGTATTCGACCGTCCACCTGTAGGAGAGCAGCCGTATGGCACTGGGCCGTCACCTCGTTGCCGCGCTCATCCGTAGCCCGTCGTGGGCCGTCTCCCTCGCCGCGCAAGACTCAGTCTTCCCCTGCAACCGACCATCCCCTCCCCGAGATGAGCAAGAATCGGCAGGGAGAACTGGATGCGCTCACGTCCGAGAGATTCACCGCGGCCGTCAAGGCCCGAAACGCAGTGCTCATCACGTATCGCGAGCTGATCACCAGGCAAGGCCTCAAGGCCATGCGTAGACCCGCAGGATGAGGACGCCCTTATGAAAGACATGCTGCAGGGTAAGCGTTTCCTTGGTGAAGTGGGGATGAGTCTCGTGCTGGCGCTCGCCTTGTGCGGGACCACTTTCGGCCAGCAGGCGGGCCAAGAGATACCGGTCTCCGGCAGAGTCACCTCCCAGGCGGGGGGAGCTCCTATTCATGGAGTGACCGTACGTATCCGGGGAACGAGTACCAGCACCGTGACGGATGCGGACGGGAAGTACTCGATCACGGCGCCGTCAGATGGAGTTCTGGTTTTCGGGCTTATCGGTTATCGCGGCGTCGGGCTGAGCATTGGCGGACGGACGACAATCGATGTCGCCATGGAACCCGCCGTCGCCGTGCTGCCGGAGGTCGTGGTTACGGGATACACGACTCAGCGGCGCGCCGACATTACCGGTGCGGTGGGCATCGCCGATGTCGGGAGCGTTGAAAAGCAGACCTCGACCAGCGTGCTCCAGCGCCTGGATGGTCGCGTTCCCGGCGTCACGATAGAGGACGGTGGATCTCCCGGTTCACGCACGACGGTCCGCATCCGGGGCGTCACCTCATTCCAGAACAACGATCCGCTGTTCATCGTGGACGGGACCCCCGTCCAGGACACCTACCTCAACTGGCTGAACCCGAGCGAGATCGGGTCCGTGCAGGTCCTGAAAGATGCCTCGGCTGCATCGATTTACGGCTCTCGAGCGAGCAACGGCGTCGTCATCATCGAAACGAAGCGCGGGAAACCCGGACGGCGCCAGGTCTCGTTGGACGTCAGAACCGGTGTGGCCGCGCCCGTCCGCGGCATGGACGACATCCTCGAGCTGAACTCGCTCAACTATTTCCAGGTGGTGAAGACGGCCTATCGGAATGCCGGGCTTAGAGTCCCGACAAACATCTACGGGAATGACACGCTGGGAAACAACCCCTCGGTGCCTGCCTACATCTGGCCGAATCCCTGCGGGACGGAGAAGCTGCCGGCTCCGTGCACCAATGTGGACCCGAGCGCGTACAAGTATCCCGACAACCTGATCATGCCGGGCAGCGCCGGGACGAACTGGTGGAAGGCGGTGTTCGGGTCCGGACAGTACACCGACGCGAACCTCGCGGTGTCCGGTGGCGGGGAGGATAACGCGTACCATGTGTCGTTCAACTTCCTCAATCAGGAAGGGACCGCGGCGTATACTCGGCTCCAGCGGGGGGGCGTTCGCGTCAACACCACGTTCAACATCGGGCGCGCGAGCGTCGGGGAGTACGTCACGGTGTCGCGCGAGCGACACTACGGTGGGATCACGAACGACAGCCTGGGCGAAAACAACATCATCGGCAAGAACATCATGCAGCAGCCGGTCGTGCCGATCTACGACATCAAGGGGTATTTCGCTTCCGGCAAGGCCGCCGGCCTTTCCAACCTGACCAATCCGCTCAAGATCGCCTTCGCCGGGAAGGACAACATCGTCACCAATGACCGCATCTTCGGGAACACGTTCGCCGGTTTCGACGCCGGCCACGGCATCTCGCTCAAGACGCGGTTCGGGTTCGACCTGGGTCAAGGCTCATATCATGGTTTCTCGCCCATCACGCCCGAGAACTCGGAGGTGACCTCCGTCGACGGCATCAACGAGAACTACAACCTGTTCACGGACTGGACCTGGAGCAACACGCTGAACTATGCGCGGGCGGTGGGCCAGCACAACATGACCGTGCTGTTGGGGCAGGAAGCGAACAAGAACACCAATCGGTTCGAGGCCGGAAACTGTGCGAACCTCCTCAACGAGAGCGTAGACTCGCGCTTCATCCAGGATGCCCTGTGTGACCCGACCACCAAGAACGTCACCAGTACTGGTGGGCAGAGTGCTCTGTTGTCCTTCTTCGGCAAGGCCGACTACAATTTTGCGGACCGGTACTATCTCAGCTTCACGCTCCGCCGGGACGGCTCTTCCCGATTGGGGGCGACAGATCGGTGGGCAACGTTCCCGGCGGTCGGGGCGGGTTGGAGACTGTCCCGGGAGTCTTTCCTGGCGAACAATTCGCTTTTCTCGAACATGATGCTGCGATTCGGGTGGGGGGTCACCGGCAACCAACTGATCCCTTCAGGACGGATCGTCACTCAGTTGGGCGGCGACCGGGGAGACACGTTCTATGACATCGGGGGGACGAACCCCACGGCGATTCAGGCAGGATTCAAGGTTGCAAGGATCGGGAATACCGACCTGAAGTGGGAGGAGAATCGATCCGTCAACGTCGGATTGGACCTCGAGTTCCTCGAAGGTCGGGGCACCTTCAGCGCCGACCTGTATCGGCGCAACAGCAACAATCTGTTGTTCGACCCGAGGACGCCGGCCACGGCCAGCTCAGCCGATCCCCCGATCATCAATATCGGGAAGATGAGAAACAGCGGCATCGATTTTTCCATCGGCTACCGGAGCTCCGCCACCACGGGAACGCTGTGGAGCGTGACCTTCAACGGCAGCCACTATCGGAACAAGATCGTCCAGATCGACAACCTCGGGACCGCGTCCTTCGTCGGGCCGCAGACGCTGCGTGAGCAGAATCCCGTGATCAACATGGTAGGCGAGCCAATCGGGGCGTTTTACGGCCTGGTGGCAGACGGCTACTACACAGACTCGCTCGATGCCGCCCCGTACTGGAACGACGGCGCGCGCCCCGGCCGGATCAAGTTCAAGGACTTGAACGGCGACGGCCACATCACGGCCGCCGACGCGGCGGTCATCGGGAGCCCGCATCCCACCTTCACCGGCGGATTAGATCTCGCGCTGCGCCACGGCAACTGGGACGTCAGCGCCACGCTGTTCGGGACGTTCGGGAACAAGATCTTCAACGCGCAGAAGTACTGGTACGTGTTCCGGTACTTCGATACCAACGTGCGGAGCGACCTGCTGGCCAATTCGGTGGTGCTGGACGGCCCTTGTGGCGTCACGCCTCCCACTCCGCCCGACACGGTACCGGGCTTTGCCTGCCCGGGGAAGGTGACGAACCCGAACGCCAAGTACCCCAGAATAGACGTGAGCGATGCGTCGTTCAGCCGGCAATTCTCGAGCTATTGGCTAGAGGACGGGTCGTACGTCCGGCTGCGCAACTTGCAGGTCGGCTACAACCTGCCGCCGGCCTGGATCCGGTGGATCCCGGCGGCGCGAGTCTACGTGCAGGTGGAAAACCTGTTCACCATCACCGGGTACTCCGGGCTCGATCCGGCCCTGCCGGCATGGAACCAGATCGGGGCGGCGGGGGACATCCGGGACCAGTTCCGGGGGGTCGACGAGGGCTCGTACCCGAGCAACCGGACGTTCACCATCGGCATTTCGACCACGTTCTAGCGATTCGTCTTTATTCAAGGGACGGGAAGACGATGAACAAGCGAAATCGGAACCGACTGCTTTACGGGATCGCGGGCGTGACGGTAGCCGCCGGGCTCGCGTACGCTTGCAAGGATTTTCTGGACATCCCCGCCCAGGGCGCCGTTGAGCAGCCGTCGCTGGAGTCAAAGGCCGGCGTCGAAGGCTCCCTCATCGCCGCCTACCGGTCGCTGGACTGCAGCAGCAGCTCCGCAGGCTCGTGGGGATGCGCCGCCAGCAACTGGGTGTGGGGGAGTGTCACGAGCGGTGACGCCCACAAGGGGTCCAACGCCGGCGACCAGCAACCTATCAATGACATCGAGACCTATTACTGGTCGGTGGGGGAAGCCGAGGGGTACTTGAACCAGAAGTGGAGCCAGGCCTACGAGGGGGTGTTCCGGGCCAACGAAACTCTCCGCCTGCTGGCGAAGGTGCGTGCGGACAAGCCGCTCGAGATCTCAGACGCCGACGCGGACGGCATCCGGGGAGAAGCGTTGTTCCTCCGGGCGCACTATCACTTCGAGGCGTATCGGATGTGGGGACACATCCCTTACTACTTCGAAGGCGACACGACCCCGGTCACTGAGGGCGGGTTCCGCAAGGCGAACGACCTGCCGCTCGATTCGATCGTGAAGCTCATCATCGCCGACCTCAACTCCGCCATCGGGCTGCTCCCGGCGACGCCGCGGAACAAAGAGGTGGGACGCGCAACCTCGTGGACCGCCAGGGCCTACAAGGGCCGCGTGCAGGTATATGGCGCCGCCACGAACGCCGCCCTGTGGGACGCGGCGTTGGTGACGTTGCGGGACGTCCAGGCGAACGGTCCGTTCAAACTGGAAACGAGCTTCGATCACGTCTGGACCGGCTTTCCGCAGTATCGCAATGGTCCGGAGACGATCCTCGCATTTCAGGCCTCCGTCAGGGACGGAGAGCCGAGCGGCTGGAATTCGAACTGGGGCGAGCGCCTGAATTTCCCACACTCGGGGAGCCACTTCGGCTGCTGCGGGTTCCACCAACCCTCGCAGAACCTGGTCAATTTCTACGCGGTGGACGCGAACGGCTTGCCGTTGGCGCTGGCGGGCCCAGCCTGGAACAACCCCGACACGAATTTCGCCGGCGGCGACATGACGCCGGTTGATCCGCGGCTCGACTGGACCGTCGGCCGCGACAAGGTGCCCTACAAGGACTGGGGACTCCACAATCGAGGATGGATCCGGGACGCCTCCTACAGCGGCCCGTACAGTCCTAAGAAGAACGTCCACGAGCAAGCGGCCAACGCCGAAAACAACGTGGGGTGGCAGGCGACGCAGACGAACGACGTGCCGATTCTCATCTTCCGCTACGCCGACCTGCTGTTGATCCTCGCCGAGGCGGAGATCCACGCAACGACGGGCGTGCTCGACAACGCCAGATCGATCGTCAACCAGATCAGAGCGCGGGCCGGACAGGTTGCTCAGGGGTGCGGGTCCGCGGACACCGTTCTGACGAAAACGTGGCCCGCCTGCGCCACCGATGCGACGTTGAAGCCGATGGCCCTGCCGCTGATCCAGGGAGTGAATTCGATCGACTCCTTGAGTACGCCATGGGCGAAGTACCGCATCGGCCTCTATACCGTCCCGTGGACGGATCCGGCCTTCGCGGAACGGGCGGTGGAGTATGAGCGTCGGCTCGAATTGGCGATGGAAGGCCAGCGGTTCTTCGACCTGCTTCGCTGGGGCGGCGCCGATACGGTCATCGCCAACTACGTTGCCAAGGAAAAGAACCGGATACCGTATCTTAATTCAGCGGCTTCCTTCACCTTGCCTAAGTACGCGCTCTATCCGATCCCGTCCATTCAGATTCAATTGAGCCGGATCGGCGCGGAAGACCGGCTGAAACAGAATCCGGGGTGGTGAGCCGGACCTAACGGTTTTGGATTGTAAACGCCTGCAGGGAATCGCCGCTGTTCGCGACGAGCACGACGTTCCCTGCAGGCGTTTTGATCAGGGCCAGACCGGTCACGTCCCGGGGCGCCAGAAAGCCGCTCTCCACCGGGGGGACCGGAGTGAAGTGGCCGCGGCCGTCCCCTTTCAGCCACAGGCCGTTGCCGGCGTCGGCCGGGGCCGTGTTCGGCTCCGTATCGTCCAGGTTGCCAGCCACGATCAAGTCGAGGTTCCCATCACCGTCCACGTCGTGGGCGATGATGCCGCGGATTGGTGAGAGCTGCGCCAGATTCGGCAGTGGCACCGACGTGAACGTGCCGTCGCCGTTGTTTTGCAGATAGACGCTGGCAAACGTATCCGTCTGATAATGGAGCGCGCGCCGCAATTGGGAGGCGCCGAACAGCTGCGCGGCGGAAGCCGTGGCAAACGACCCGTAGCTCGGAAATCGTAGCGCAACGGGATAGATCGTCGGTCCCAATTTCGCCCGCCCGAAGAGGGGATACTCCGATCCGCTGATTTCCTGCGTGAGGACGATGTCGGTGGTCCGATCCCCGGTGAAATCGGCCGCATAAACCCCGAACCTGCTCCGCTGCGACGTCGTGTAGGCGAAGTTCAGCCCGAGATTGCCCGCAATCAGATCGGGACGGCCATCGTGATTGAAGTCTCCGGCGGCGAGGCTGAACCACCAGCCGCGTGTAGAATCGAGACCCATGGTGGCGGTGGCGTTGCGAAACCGGGTCCCCTCGTTCCGGAAAAACTGAAGCGGCATCCATTCTCCGGCCGTGACGAGATCCAATCGCCCGTCGCCGTCGAAATCAATCCAGACCGCGGCAGTGATCATTCCTCCGGGGTGAATGAGCTCCGGCGCAACGTCCTCCGTGACATCTGTAAACCTGCCTCCGTCGTTTCGTAACAGATAGCTGCGGGTCGGGTACGGATAATTCCTCGGCGTGACGCGCCCGCCCACGAACAGATCCGGTCGGCCATCCCCGTTGAAGTCCCCAGCCGCCACACCGGCCGTGCAGGTCGGCATCGGCGGCAGCGCCCGGGTATCTCGCACGAACCTCCCGCCTCCCTGGTTGACATAGAGGCGGTCTTGCAATAAGGGAGACGCGGGCGCGAGCTGATAGCCGCAGCTCGCCACATACAAGTCCGGCAGACCGTCGCCGTTGGCGTCGAAGAACAGGGCTCCCCAATCCTCGTAGTCCTTGTCGGCGGCCCACGGTTGCCCTTGTACGGATTCGAAGAAGCTGCCGTCCTTGCGTTGGATGAACAGCTTGCCCGGGACGCCATTGCCGCCGCCGATGAAGACATCATCCAGGCCGTCGCCGTTCACGTCTGCTACGGCGATCGGAGGGCCCTGCCGGGAAAGCTCGTACGGCAAGAGCGGTTGTACCTCGTAATCGACGAACGTCCCCACCTGCTGCCTGTACTTCAATGCCCGGAGCGGGTCCGTCGGCTGGAACACAAGGTGTCGGGGGTCTGGTGTCGGGTGTCGGGGGAGACAGACTGACACCTGACACCCGGCACCCGACACCTTCGGGGTCGCATCTCGCTGCTTCAACGTGAGAATCCGATCCACGTCGAGATCCGTGAGCAATTGATACCGCCCGTCCGGCCAGATCACCTCCAGGCTGTCCACGCGCCGGGCCTGGCCGAGCCCGAAATGCTCGAGGGTCTCCATCGTGGACATGTAGCCCCGATACGGGGAATGGTAGAGGTACTGCTTCTGACCCCCGGCGGTGAGGATCAGCTTCGATCCGATCCCCCGTCTGTTGGGAGACTCCCCCTCCAGCTTGATCTGCAGATAGTGATGGGCGTCGTCTCTGGGTTGGACGTTCTCGTAGATGGAGGCAGGCGCGTCGATGTTGTTGACCACGATGTCGAGCCTGCCGTCGTTATTGAGATCGGCATAGGCGGCGCCATACGAAAAGCCAGGCTGGTCCGTTCCCCATGCTTTGGTCTTGTCGGTGAACGTCAGGTCACCGTTGTTCCGGAAGACATAGTTGGACAGCCGGTAACTGTGCAGTTCCTTCAGGAGTTTCAACGCCCTCTGATGGTCTCCAGCTCGGCGTGCCCCGAGAGCCGCCGTCTGGTAGTCGAGATCGTTGGCCGCTTTGGGATAGCCGTTGGTGACCAGGATGTCCTTGTATCCATCATTGTCGAAGTCGGCGAACAGCGGGCTCCAGCTCCAGTCCGTATACGCGACGCCCGCCAGGGGAGCGATGTCACTGAAGATGACATCACCGTCCTTGGTGACGCCGTTGCTCAGTTGCAGCGAGTTGACGTCGTAGTCGTCGCGAAATCCCCTGCGACGCAGGTCCATGCGACCGCCATGGGTGAGATACCCGCTCATCCGCTTTTGGCGGTCCAGGGCGGCCGGCATCATGTCCACCTGCAAGATGTCGGGCCAGCCGTCGTTGTTGAAATCGGCGATATCGACGCCCATGCCCGCAAAACTCGCATGCTTGAGCCACGCGCCGGCCCTATCGGTAAACGTTCCATCCCCGTTGTTGATGTAGAGGACATCATTGGGGGCGACGTCGTTGGACACGTAGAGATCGGGCCACCCATCCCCGTTCAGGTCGGCAACCGCCACCCCGAGTCCATACCCGACCTGCCGCAGGACCCCTGCTTCCCGCGATACATCCGTAAACGTCCCGTCGCCGTTGTTTCGATAGAGCGTATTCCAGCCGCCAGGACTGTTGCTGCGTACGCCGAGCGGGTGCGTGTCTGCCGCGCCACGCGCAAAGTCCTCGGGTGAATTATTGAGCAAGAAGAGGTCGAGGTATCCATCCCCGTTGTAATCAAAGAAGACGGCGTGCGTGGTGAAACCGGTGTCGGCGATGCCGTACCGTGCGGCGGCCTCCGTGAACGTGTGATCCCCGTTATTGACGAACAACAGGTTGGCTCGATCCTTCCCCTTGGACCGCTCGGATCCGGAGACGGACACGTAAATATCCAGATACCCATCACTATTGATGTCCACCATGGTGGCGCCGGTGGCCCACCGGTTCGTTTTGACGCCTGCGGACTGTGTGATGTCTTCGAACCGCATGTTGCCTTTGTTCAAGTACAGGCGGCTCGAAACCATGTTGCCCGCAAAGAAAATGTCCGGCAATCCGTCGTTATCGATATCGCCGACCGCCACCCCCGCGCCGTTGTACACGTACGGGTCGGTCTGAACATTCACCGAGTCGTTGGTGGTGATGGTATTGGCAAAACTGACTCCCGTTTGAGCCGGGGTCAGCAGTTTGAACAGTGGGCGATCCTTATGACTGCATCCACTTAACAAAAGAAGAGAGATGATGAGGAATCTGACGATGAGCGGGTCCGCCATGTCCCCAAGCATCGCGTCCGGCATAGGAGGCCGCCAGTACTTCCGGTCTCTCGAAATACGGATATCATAGCCGACCAATGCTGCGCTTCACTCGCCGCCTCCCCCTCCTCACGCCCGTCGTCGGGCTCGTCGCGGCCATCGCTCTGGCGGCGGGATGCCGGAGCGCACTCCGCCGGGCCTCCAGTGCCCCCCCGACATCCGTCTCGCGCTACGACCCCGCGCACGACCTCGGGCCCCTGTTCCAGGACGTCCAGCTCTCGGGGATATTCGCCGACTCAAAGACCTTCGTGGACGCCCGGCCGCTCTCGCCTCCGGCCGACATCGCCGTCCGCTATTCCGCCGCGCGCGCCACCTCCGGGTTCAGCCTCCAGGCATTCGTGCAGCGGTATTTCGAGCTGCCGCGGCCGATTGCAGAAGGCTTCCACACCGACACGTCCCAAACGATGGAGCAACACATCCGCGCGCTCTGGCCCGTCCTCACGCGCGCGCCACCCTCGGAACCAGCGGACGCGCGGTCGTCGCTGATCCCCCTCCCGAACGCGTACGTCGTCCCGGGCGGCCGCTTCCGCGAGGTCTACTACTGGGACTCATACTTCACGATGCTCGGCCTCGTCGCGAGCGGCCGGACCGACCTGGTGCGCAGCATGCTCGACAACTTCGCCCACCTGGTCAGGACCGTCGGACACATCCCGAACGGCAACCGGACGTACTATCTCAGCCGGAGCCAGCCGCCGTTCTTCGCCGCCATGGTCGGGCTCTACGCCGCCGCGACCGATACGGCGCAGGCGCTTCGCTACCTCGATGCGCTGGAGGCGGAGCACGCGTTCTGGATGGATGGAGCGGAGCGTCTCGCGCCCGGCGAGGCGCACCGCCGCGTCGTGCGGCCGCCCGACGGATCGGTGCTCAACCGCTACTGGGACGACCGGGCCGAGCCCAGACCGGAGTCGTACCGCCAGGACTACGAGCTGGGTCAGACGCTCCCCGAAGCCCAACGCCAGGCGTTCTATCGAAACGTCCGGGCGACGGCCGAAAGCGGGTGGGACTTCTCGAGCCGCTGGATGCGTGACCCGAAGGATCTGCGGACGTTGGAGACGACGGATCTGGTCCCGGTGGACCTCAACAGCCTGCTCTATCATTCCGAGCGGACGATCGCCGCGTTGCGGGCGTTCCGCGGGCGGCCCGGTGACGCGGAGGTCGCTGGGCGCTTCGCCCGAGCGGCCGACGAGCGTCTTCAGGCGCTGCTCGCGCTCGCCTACGACCCCATCACGGGCTTCTTCTATGACGTCCGCTGGAAGAGCGGCGAGCGCGTAGACGACCGCCCCACGCTCGCGGCCGCCGCCCCGCTCTATTTCGGATTGGCCACGGCCGAGCAAGGCCGTAGGGTCGCCGCGCGCCTCGGGCGCGAGTTCTTGAGGT
>WNGJ01006878.1_pt1 | contig 12090 bp, 11 predicted proteins | sample 5400611 | NCBI WGS metagenome assembly WNGJ01 (sample SAMN13153375, study PRJNA577476) | soil metagenome | isolation source: 40 cm soil or saprolite under Garry oak tree replicate 1 | place: USA:California | collected 2016-06-15 | reverse complement strand
TCCTGCATCAGGCACGACCCATGATGGCCCGCCTCGGCGTCGAGCTCGGGGCCCGCGCCCTGCGCGGTGTGCGACTCGAGGGCTGGTTCCGACCCCGAGCCCGCGTCGTGGAGGTCGAGTGCGACCCGGCGAACCCGGCGGAGGCGGTCGAGGCGCTCCGTCAACATCTCGGGCCCGCACGCCGAATCGCCGTGGCCCTCGACGTTCCCCTCCTCTTCATGAAGCGGGTGAAGCTTCCTCCCCTCGGTGAGCCGGAGAAGCGCAATATCCTGAGGCTCGAACCCGAGCGATTCTTTCCCGTGCGTGCCGAGGAGATCGTGCCCGCGGTGCGCGGCGACGATGACTTCGTGTTCGCGGCGAAGGAGACCCCGCTCGCGACCTGGGTCGCCGCGCTCGAAGAACTCGGACCGGTCGACATGGTCGAGCCTGGGCCCATCGCGCTGGCGCGCGCGCTGGCGCGGGTGCAGGTCACGGGCGCCGTCGTGCTGCTCGACCGCCAGGCTGACGGCATCGGGGTCGTGGAGATCCGCGAGGGCCGAGTGACGCGCGCGCGGCGCGTGTTCGGCGCCCTCGACGACGCCGCGGCGGCGCTGCAGGAGAACGGTGGCGCATCGGGGGGGGGGCCGATCTATCTGACGCCTTGGAACGAGGATCGGGCGCGCGTGCTCGGTACGCTCCTGCCCGAGGCGATGGTGCAGCCGCTGCCCACTGTGGCGGACGTCGTGGGTCCGTTCCTTCCCGCCTTCGGGGCAGCGCTCGGAATCGGAACCAAACCGAACTTCGCGCGGACGTTGGTGGCTGCTGAGCTCGGTGCCCGCATTACCGCGCGCTGGTGGCGCGAGCTCGGGCTCGCCGTCGCCGTCGGCGTGGCCGCTCTCGTGTTCGCGGTCGCGTCGGCCGACGCTTGGCGGGCGCGGGCGACCCGCGGGCTCGAGGCGAGCCTCCAATCGCTCAAGCAGCGAGCCGCGCCTGCCCTCTCCCTGCAGAACCAGCTCCAGGCGCTCGACCGCGAGGCGCAGGCGATCCGGCAAGTCGAGCAGAAGCGGCCCGACCCGCTGGGCGTGCTGCTGGCGCTCTCGAAGCAGCTGCCGGCCGGAGCCTACCTGCGGGGGATCCGCTGGTCGGGGGCCGAGTGGCAGATAGACGGCTATGCCCCGAATGCGTCGCGCCTGGTGGCGCAGCTGGGCGCGGCTCCGGAATTCAAGGAGGTGCGCTTTCTCTCCGCGACAACCCGTGGTGCGTTGGGTGACAGGACCTATGAAAGCTTTGCTCTGGCTTTCCGATACATTCCGGCGCCTTAACCCACGCGAGCGGCGGGTGGTGCTGGGCGGGGCGCTCGTGAGCGCGACCGCTCTCGTGATCGTGCTGGCCGGACTGCCGCTCGCGCACCACTGGGCGGTCCGCGAGGCGACTTACACGGCGAGCCGCGAGCAGTGGCTGCGGCTTGCGATGCTCGTCGCGAACACCGACCGCTTGGGTCGAGCGCTCGACGAGCGGCAGCTCGCGCACACCGCAGACGAGGCACATCTCGTGACCGGGGCAACGCCCGCGCTCGCGGCCTCCGCGCTGCAGGGACTGCTGCAACGCTACGCCGATGAGAGCTCGGTGCAGCTCAACCGGGTCGACGTCGCGAGCCAGCCGCGTCCCGCCCAGCCCGGCCTGCTCACGATCCCGGTGCAGCTCCAGTGCCAGGGGGACATCTACGGATTCGTGGAATTTCTGTCCCGGCTCGAACGGGGCGAGAAGCTGCTCGCCATCGACGAGCTGTCGCTGAATGCCGCGGTCGGCATCGCCTTCGGCTCAACAGGGCCGCGGAGCATGGCCGGCTCGGGCTTCCGGGGACGCTTCGCCCAGGCGCCACAGGGTCTCCAAGCTCTCTCCTGGTCGCTCCGCCTGCACGGGCTCTACCGCGCGGCGAGCGGGGCCAGCGGCTCGTGACACTCGTGCGCGGACTGCATGTCGCCGCGGCGGCGCTACTGGTCGCGGGCTTGGGCTTGCGCCTCGCGCCCACGCCTCTCCCCCAGGCGCAAGCGGCGCCGCTGGCCGTACCTGCAGAAGCCCAGCGCGACGCCGCCCCGACGAGCATGTCTCCCCTGCCGAGGTACGACACTATCGTTGCCACCAACATTTTCTCCCAAGACCGGGCGCCTCCCGCAGTGCGGTTCTCGCTGCCGGGGCGCGAGGCCGCGCCGGCGAAGCCCCGCGGACCAACGCTGCGGCTGTACGGGATCACGGTCGGGGCGCAGGGCGCGGTGGCCATCATCGACGCGGACCCAAGCATCCCGGGCGGCGAACTCTATCGCGTCGGCGACCTGGTCGCGGGCGCGCGTGTCCTCGCCATCACCGACTCGACGGTCACGCTGGCGCAGCCGTCGGGACCGCTCGTCCTCCGCCTGCAGCCCGCAGCCCGGAGGGGGCCGTGAGGGGGTTCGCCATAGCCCTGCTTGGTGCACTGCTAGCCGCGCCCGTCCGAACCGCGGCGCAACAGCCGCAGACCACTCGCATCAACTACGTCAACGCAGACCTGTCCGACGTGATTCGCTCGCTCGCGGCCGTGCTGAATGTGAACGTCGTGCTCACGAGTGTACCGAGCCGTCGCATCACCTTTCAGACGCCGCAGCCGGTGCCGGCGCCACAGGTCGGGGCGGTGTTGGAGGCGATCCTCGAGAGTCAGGGGTTGGTGCTCGTGCAGACGGGTCCGGTCGCTCAGGTGATGCCAGAAGCGAACCGGCCCTCGACCGGGCCCGTGCGGGTCGGGAAGGATTTGCCCTCCCCGCCCCCACTCGGGCTGGTCACGCAGATCGTGCCGCTCGAGTTCATCCGAGCGGAAGAGGGCATTACCCTCTTGAAGCAGGTCGCGAGCAAGAACGCCCGCCTCGAGGTCGTGCCGCGCTCGAACTCCGTGCTGATCACCGACCGCGGCGTGAGCATCGCACGCTACCTCGATTTGTTGCGGCAGCTGGACGTGAAGACGGGCGGCGAGGAAGGACTCCGCACCTACGTATATCCGCTCAAGCACGCGAGCGCGGTGGAGCTCGCGGCCACGCTCGGGCAGGTGTTCGGAGCCACGGTGGCGACGCCGCCGGCGCGGCAGCGTGTCCAGGCGCTGGAGGGGCGCAGCCTGTCGAGCGAGCTAACAGGGTTTCGACGTCGTGAGATCGAGTCGGCGCAAGATCGCGCCGGGATGCTTCCCACGATCCCTTCCCGGACCGCGCCGTCCGCCGCGGCGGAAAGCGCCCAGGTCCAATCGCAGGGACTCGTGGGCCGCACGGCGATCGTTCCCGACCAAGCGACCAATTCGCTCGTCATCCGCACCGCGCCGCCGAACTTCTCCGTGCTCCAGCAGACGATCGACGAGCTGGACGTCCGCCCACCGCAGGTGATGCTGGAAGTATTGATCGCCGAAGTCACCCTCGATCGCGCCAACCAGTACGGCATCAATTGGCAACTGTTCACCCAGAAGGGCATCTCGGGGGACAGCACGCGTGGCGTCACCGTCGGGGTTGGCCAGCAGCGGTTCAGCGATTCGCTCCTTGGGGGTCTGCAGGGTCTCGGCATCCGGCTCATCTCGCTCGCAACGGTCGACGTGCGAGCCATCCTGCAAGCTCTCGCGACCCGTACGAACGTGCGCGTGTTGTCAACGCCACGGATTCTTGCGCTCAACAATGAGGAGGCTCGCATTCTTGTCGGCAGCGAGGTGCCGTTCGTTTCGTCGACGTTCGCCGGCTTGACGGCGCAGCTGAACACCGTCGTGCAGTTTCGTAACGTCGGCACGCAGCTCACGGTGATCCCTACGGTCAACAACGACGGCTACGTCACCTTCCGCGCACTTCAGGAGGTGAGCGCGCTGTCGGAGCAGACGGTGGCGGCGGCACAGAACGCACCGATCATCACGACGCGCGAAGCGGAAACGAGCGCAATCGTAAAGACCGGGCATACGGTGGTTATCGGTGGGCTGATCGGTGAGACGCAACAAACCGTCGAGAAGGGCGTGCCCGTGCTCAAGGACCTCCCGTTGCTCGGGTTGCTATTCAAGAACCGCAGCGTCTCCCGCGAGCGCACCGAGATCGCAATTTTCCTGACGCCATACGTCGTGTTTACGGACGAGCAGGCGGACTCTCTGATGCAGCGCGAGCGCGACCGGCTGGAGGGCTCCATGCACCAGCTCGATAGCCTGCTCGCGCCCGTGCCTCCACGAAAGCCGTGACCTGCCGGTGAGCAACCCCAGCCGCGCCCACCTGATCGCCGGCCCGGAGCCAGCCGAGCCTCGCTCCGGGGCGGACCTCCGGGCGGCGGCCGCGGGGCCGCTGGCGCAGCGCCTCTCCCCCAAATACCTCGTGGAGCATTGCCTGCTACCCGTGGGCGTGAGCGAGACTGGCGAACTGCTGGTGGCAACGGAAGAGCGACCCGACCCGACGGTGATCGACGAGCTGTGCTGGACGTATGGCCGACGCGTGCAGCTCGTGAGCGCGTCCGCCGCCGAAATCCATGCAGCGATCCTCTCCGCACAATCCGAGTCGCCCCCCGAGGCGCAAGCGACGGACCTCCGCGGCAACGATCTGGTGCTTCTGGCCGAAGAGGAGGAGACCATCGCCGACCTGCGCACCCTCGCCAACCAGGCGCCGGTGATCAAGCTCGTGAACGTGATGATCCTCGAGGCGCTGCGGGCGCGGGCGAGCGACATTCATCTCGAGGCGACGCCCGACGGGCTGCGAGTGCGTTACCGCATCGACGGTGTGTTGCATGACATCTCCCGCCCGCCACGCCAGTACCAGGCAGCCGTGCTGAGCCGCATAAAAATCATGGCCAGTCTGAACATCGCCGAGCGACGCCTCGCCCAGGACGGTCGCATTCGGCTGCGGCTGTCGGACCGGGAGCTCGATCTGCGCGTGTCGATCAGCCCCACGCTGCACGGCGAGGGCGTCGTGCTCCGTATCCTGGATCGCGGCGCGGGCGTCCGCAACCTGGATGAGCTCGGCATGCCCGGCGCGGCGCTGGAGCTCTTCGGGCGCCTGATTCGCCAACCGCACGGCATCATTCTCGTGACCGGCCCCACAGGGTCGGGTAAGACTACGACGTTGTACGGCGCGCTCGCCCGCCTGAATCAACCTGGGGTGAAGATCGTGACGGTGGAGGACCCCGTCGAATATCAGATCGACGGTGTGACGCAGATCCCCGTCAATCCCAAGATCGGGCTGACCTTCGCCGCGGCGCTCCGCTCCATTCTGCGCCATGACCCGGACATCATCATGGTGGGCGAGATGCGCGACCGCGAGACCGCCGAGGTCGCGATCCAAGCGGCGCTCACGGGGCACCTGGTGTTCTCGACCCTGCACACGAACGACGCGCCGAGCGGCGTGACGCGCATGGTGGACATGGGCATTGAACCCTACCTCGTCGCCGCTACGGTCCTAGCGATCGTGGGGCAGCGTTTGGTGCGGCTGGTATGCGATACCTGCGGTGAGGACGTCCGCCCGCCGGCGGAGCTGCTGGCCCAGGTGACAACTGTACCCGACATTCCCCAACCGCGGTTCCGGCGGGGACGCGGCTGCGACGCTTGCGCGGGCACCGGTTACCGCGGGCGCTCCGGTCTTTACGAGCTGATGCCGATGAGCGAGGACTTGCGCGAGCGCGTCGTCCAGCGCGCTCCGCTCGCCGAGATCCGCGCGCGGGCGCAGGCCCAGGGCATGGCGCCGCTGCGCGCGTCGGGCTGGGCGAAGGCGTGCGCGGGTACCACGACGCTGGAAGAAGTCCTGCGGGTGACGGCGGACGACGCGCCGCTATGAGCGTCCGGTTCCGCTACCGGGCGGCTACACCGGACGGGCAGGTGATGGAAGGCGTGCTGCACGCGGCCTCGCGCCAGTCGGTGCTCGAGGAGCTGCGTCGCCAACACCTCTATCCTGTCACGGTCGACGAATCGACGAGCACCGGCGCGGCGCGCGGAAGCCGGCGGCTCGGCCGCCGCGCCGCCGTGACGCTCTGGACCCGGAACGCCGCGACGCTGCTCGGCGCGGGGGTCCCCCTCGACCGGGCGCTCGCCTTCACCGCGCAGTACGCGAGTCACCACGGCCTTGCGGAGACGGTCCGGCAGGTGCGCCGCGCGGTCCAAGGCGGCGCCAGCCTCGCCGACGCCCTCGCCCAGCATCCGCGGTACTTCGATCCCCTCTTCGTCGCCATGGTCTCGGCCGGCGAGTCGAGCGGCGCGCTCGAGGTCGTGTTCACACGCCTGTCGGAGCACATGGAAGAAACCGCGGAGCTCCGGTCCCAGGTCTTCTCGGCGCTGCTCTACCCTGTCCTCCTGGCCATGGTCGCGACCGTCGGAGTAATCGTTCTCTTGGGATTCGTGATTCCGCGGTTCGCGAGCGTCCTCGCGGACGTGGGCGGCACCCTCCCGCTCAGCACGCACCTCCTCCTCGGCGCGAGTGCCCTGTTGACCAAAGCGTGGTGGCTGTGGCTGTTGCTCGGGGCGGTGGCGACCTACATGATCCCGAGCGCCTTGGCCCGTCCCGAAACGCGCCGCCGCTGGCACGCGGCCCGGCTCGCGTGGCCCTGGATCGGCGACATCGAGCTCAAGTACTCGACGGCGCGGTTCGCCCGAACGCTGGGCCTGCTCTTGAAGAGCGGCGTGCCGGCGCTCCCCGCGCTCAAGATCGCCCGGGCGTCTGCGACGAACCTCATGGTGCAAGAGAGCGTGGACCGTGCGGCGGCCGCGCTGGCGGAGGGGAGCGCGCTCGCCCCCGCGCTTGCGGGGACGTTACCGCCGCTGGCCCTCCAGATGATCGCTGTGGGGGAAGAGAGCGGTCGGCTCGAGGACTTGTGCCTCCGCGTCGCTGACACCTACGACGGCGAGGTGCGCCGCTCGCTTCGGACCGGCGTGGCACTCCTCGAGCCGGCGCTCATCTTGATCTTCGGCGCCCTCGTCGGCTTCGTCGCGCTCGGGATGCTCCAGGCGATCTACGGCATCAACCTCAAGGCGTTCTAGAGATCTCGCTCCTGCCAAGCCAGCAGCACCAACCTCGCGCCTGCGATCATGTAGACTGCCTGGATCTCGTGGGTCAGCGGATGCCCGTCTTGCCACCCGCGGCTTACTACCAGGATCCTGCTGGGCATCACTGATAGTAAAGTTGGCGCTCCACCGGTTGGCGCGAGGGGAGCAGTCCGCCTGCCCGACGGGGGCTGAACGGGGTCCGTCGTGAGGAAAACCTCCCCCGTCTCGCGGCGCCGGACGACGTTCCGTGCGACTGTAGTTGACACCCCCGGCAGCGCCATGAGCACCTGCTCAGGAGCGGAGTTGATGTTGACATAGCCATCGCTCCACACGGTGACGTACGGCGCGACCGCGAGCGCGAGCGAATCGTCGATGCCCGGGATGTAGGCGAGCTCACCGAGCCGATTGAGCGGCGCCTGTTTGAGCGCGGCGACCACCTCCTCGGCGTGGCTGTCGGTGGTGAACTGCCGGAACAACCCTTGTAGGGTCGCCTCGTCGGCGCGGTTTAAATCGATGCGCGCGTTCAGATCCACGACCGCCACGCCGAATCGCCCGCTTCCCAGATCGACGTCGGTGAGAGGCGCGAGGCGCGCGGCCAGCTCCCGGAACGTGGTGATGCGCTCGGGCAGGCTCCGCGCCGAGTCGAGCAGCTCCTCGATCCGGACCGTCGCGGCGAGGATCCCGCTTTCGGCACTGTAGCGGGCGACGGTGCGCGAGCGCAAGCTCGACAGGATCTCCGATTCCATGCGCGCCTGCGAAACGACTTCGGCCACGATCACGCCGAGCAGCACCAGCAGCCACAGGACGAAGATCAGAGCGACGCCGCGGCGATCCCCGAGCTTCATGGTGACTCGCGCGTCAGCCAATCGAGTTCGAAGCGACCGCTGCCTGGGAGAAACACCGTCACCGTCACGCGCGTCAGCCCGGGCTGCCACGGTCGGCTCGTGACCTCGCGGCGAAACCCTCCGGGCAGCGACTCGGCCGGCGTCCCGAGGACGCTCGGCCCGTCGAGCTTCGCGCGCTCGCTGGCGTCCTCGGCGTATTCCACCGCCCGCGACCACTCCCGGGCTGCGGCGACGAGCCGGTGGCTGCCCTGGAATAGGCGCAGGTAGCCGAGCGCCACCAGGCTCAGCACCACGAGCGCCACCATGACTTCGAGGAGGGTGAGTCCCCGCTCGCTCGTCATCGAGCTCCGTCGCCAGCCGCGAGGCTCACTTGGCGACCTGTGCTCCTCTAGGGCTGTACCGACTGGTGCAACTTGACGAAGCCCGTATTCAGCGTGCCGTTCTTTTGATAGCTGTAGCCTGCAGGTCCGGTCAGAGAGATGGAGAAGCTGCCGATCCCTCCCGTTGCCGAAAAGTCGCACGCGCCAAAGATGAATTGATAGCCGAGCTGCCCGTTTACCTTGGCGTCACCAATAAAGCTGACGCAGTTCCCGCTGTAGCTGATCGAGCCGAGACCATTGGAGCTGGTCACGTCCAGGCTCTGACCCGGATCCTTGTAGATCAGGGTGCCGTTCTCCTCCGGCTGCTGCTTGTCCACAAAGGACATCTCGTCGTGCTGCTCATCCTCTCCCTCCCCCTCGTCTTCTTGTTCCTGCTCTCCTGAGACGCCGGCACAGCTGCCCTCGTTGATCAGTCCCGCCGGGGCCTGCAGCCGGTAGGTGAAGTAGGGCACGCCGACACGAAATGAGACTGGGTCGTCGGGGTTGTCGGTACCCGTGCGCCTCATGGACAGCGGACTCACGACATGATCGTCAGCGAAGGAGATGTAGACGCGGTGTTGCGGATCGAGCGCCACCTGGAAGAAGTCGGCCAGGTTGCGGTCGGGGCTTCCTCCCAACCCGCCGGTCGAAATCGAGCCGCGGTGGATGACGTGATCGCTGGCGACATACTGTGTGAACGCCGGTGTCGTGGCTTGGCCGTTCACCGTCTCCAACACGTACACGTTCCACTTTGCCCAGTTGGTCATGCAGGTGGTGGTTCCGTCCGTGCAGGGCCCGTTCTGTGATGGGTCGTGGCCTGGCTCCATTGCCGCCCGGTCATTCGAATTGCCGACCTTGTCGGCTCCCAGCCAAGCCACCACCACGTGGCCGTTGGCGTCGGCAGCCACCCAGGGGAAGACATTGGCCTTCCCCACGGTCGCACCCTGATTGATGGTCCGAGCCGCAGTCCAGGTCTTGCCGTGGTCGCTCGAGGAGGTGAAAAAGATGTTGCTGTTATCAGACCACACGGAATAGAGAAAGCCGAACTGATCTACGGCCAGTGCGGGGAAGATGTTGTTATTCCTCGCCCCCGGGGGGCCGGTGTAGATCTTGTAGTCCGTGAACATGAAAGCCGGCAGGCCGAGCTTCGCGTCAAGCGACACTCCGACATAGGCGGAGCGCATCGGGGCTCCGCTGATGTTGTTTTCCAAGGCATCATTCGGCGCCACGAAGAGTTGGTACAGGTTGCCGCGGCTGGAGCAGTTGCTGTGGTCGATCTTGATCTGTGCCGCGAGGTTCGCCGTTGAGAGCGGCGTTGCGTCCCCCGCTGTCGGGAAGGTCGCCGGATCAATGGCCTCGCCGAATCCGTTCACATAGCTGGCGCCCCCATCGTTGGAGCGCTGGACGTCGATGTTGAACGTGGCAATATCGTGATACGCGAGGTAGCCGGTTTTTGCGTCGATTGCGTCGTTCCACTGGCGGTCGTCCCCGCCGATCAGGGCCGCCAGCACGTTCGGTGTAGAGAAGTTATCACCGCGATCAGTTGAATGCGTTGCCGTTACGCCCGGCGCCAGGAGCAGGCTGGTCACGGGCAGGTTGGGGATGTGGGTGATCGGGTCGGGGCCATTGACGGCGATATCGGCATCGCCGCCACCGGGCGCGAGCCCAAGATTGGTCGGATCGCCAACATTCTTGGCACACCCGCCGTTCGTGAAGCCGTAGATGCCGCAATTATCAGGCTGGCCTTCATACTTGAAGGGCAGCGTTTGGTTGCTGTTGGGCGAGCCGTCTAGGTTTTTATTCCAGCGCCACAGATCCACGCCACCGGGAACACCACGGATGGAGACGACGTAGGCCGTTCCTTGGGGATCGACGCGGTCGCCGGGCTCGACTCCCTGGACGATGAACGCCAGTGGGCTCAGCCCGGTCGGCGTCGGCGCCAACAGCGGCAGGCAGAGGCTCTGGTTGGGGCTGAACGGAGCGCTGCCTGAGCCAACGAACGGCGGAATGGCCTGAGTGCTCGGACAGTTGTGTTGAGCGAGCAGTGTCGAGGCAGCACACGATAAGGTGCTGGCGACAGCAAACGACATCAGGAGCTTGCTCATGGTTTTGTCTCCGTGCGTCGGTTGGATTTCAACTCGTCGTTGACAGACCGACGCTCGTCGGAGCAAGTCCGGTACCAATTGACAGTCGCGCACGAGGCCGGTGGCACCGATGCGTCAGCGCGACACCCCCTCACGACGGCGACCCCGCTTGGCGCCACGTCGAGGGGAAGGGAGGGGCGGCGAGGAGCGTGAGCCCACGGTGCTTCCTCATTCATTGTCGGATGGAGCCTTGCGGCACCAAGGCAGCGCCCGCTCCGACCCGCACCTGCAACGGCAACCCAAGCGGCTCAGCGTTGTGCCACAAGGCGATGACCACCGCGCGAGGCATCACTGCTGTCCGCGGCCACTCCTCCAACCATTGCGATGCGCCCGGGGCGAGCGCCAGCACGTCCCAGCGTGTCACGGCGGGGACACGGATCGTCACCGGGGTGGCGGGGGCACGGCCGACCGGCGTCGCGGAGAGCTCGAGGCCGTCCGCGCCCGGCCCGATCGTGAGCAGCCAGTCGTAGTCCGGATCCAAGGGGGGCCCGCCGCCAGCGGTCACGAACGACAATCGGCCCGAGTGCAGCGTGAACAACGAGTCCCCTGGCCGTTGCGGCGCCCGGGCGCTGCGCAGCGCGTCCTGGAGCAGCTCCCGCAACGCGCGTGCTTCCTGCAACGCCCTCAGCTCCGCGCTCAAGCGGGCGTGCGCGTCGTAACTCACCTGCGCCGCGCCGTAGGCCAGGAGCACGACGAGGCCCGTGAGCACGATCGCCACCATGACTTCGAGCAGGGTGAATCCGGCGGTGCGAATCACGCAGGACCTATCAAACCAAGCGCCGGGCCACAACGATGTCCACTGGGCCCGGCGATTGGTCTATATGCCTCAGCAACCGCTCATCGGCTACGGCAGCTTCGGCGTTGGCAGCAGCGATCTCGGATTGGGCGGATCCTCGACTGGACCGGCTTGGACGCAACCGCCGTTGGTGTTAGACGCGTCAATGTAAAAATGGGCGGTCTCGAGGAACGAAAACGTGCCGTCCACTTCTGACGCCATCCGAATCTCGACGGCATGCGTCCCAGGCGTGGTTTGTACACACCATGAGTAGGAGATGTTGTTATCGATCTGTTCGCCAAGCAGGTGCTGGAGGCTGGTCCACCCCGGCGTATTCCCAGTGCCAAAGTTGGAACCCGGGTTGCAGAAGGCAAAATCTACTTTGCACGTAAACCACGTTCCGACGTCTTCGTCCCCGGTAGCGTGGAAAGTAATGTACAGCGTGTCGCATCCGTCCGGCACCTCGACCATTTTCTGATAGATCGGGATTCCGGGAACCCCGTTACTGGTGAAGGCCTCGTCATTGTCAAAGTAAGCGAACTCCGCGACGAGGCGCAGGAGGCTGAAGTCGGAACACCACATCGCTCGCTCTGTGGATACCGCGACGGACGGATCCGCTGGTCCCAACCAGTCACTCAGCGGTACCGCCCGCGGCCCCGCGGGAGCGGGCGCCGCCACGTTGAGATTCCGCAACACATCACTCACCCCCGGCCATGCAACCCCGGCCGATCGAGTAGCCGGCGCGGTTGCACCGACACCCAGCAGCATCAGTAGGGCATTTCCCAGCGATGACATACACAATGCTCCTTTCCCGTCGGGCCGGTCAGGATTGGTCATGCGGGCCCACAGGCTTCCCCAAGCGCCACCTGACGGGCGGCAGGCCCGACGTGGGCGTCGCGGAGGCGTCGGAGTGCGGCAGTCCTATGGGCTCGCATCCAGATGCCTCAACGGCAAACCATGTGCCCCACGCGTGCGTCCT
>WNGJ01017303.1_pt1 | contig 12091 bp, 11 predicted proteins | sample 5400611 | NCBI WGS metagenome assembly WNGJ01 (sample SAMN13153375, study PRJNA577476) | soil metagenome | isolation source: 40 cm soil or saprolite under Garry oak tree replicate 1 | place: USA:California | collected 2016-06-15 | reverse complement strand
ATATGGAAGATCTCCTTGACGATCAGGGGGGCCAGACCGAGCGAGGGCTCGTCCAGCATCAAGAGCTTCGGCAGCGTCATGAGTGCGCGGCCGATGGCCAGCATCTGCTGCTCGCCGCCCGAAAGGGTCCCGGCCGCCTGGGACATCCGCTCGCGTAGCCGTGGAAACAGCGTGAAGACTCGCTCGAGACTGTCGGCCCGGCGGGCCTTCGCGGCCGTGATGTAGGAGCCGAGCTCGAGGTTCTCGCGCACGGCGAGGCTGGGAAAGACCTTGCGACCCTCGGGCACATGCACGAGGCCGCGCTCCACCACCCGGTGGCAGGGCAGGCGGTCGATGCGTTCCCCCTCGAACCGCACCTCGCCGCGACGCGGGCGCAAGAGCCCGGAGATCGTGCGCAGCATCGTGGTCTTGCCGGCACCGTTGGCGCCCACGACCGAGAGCGTCTCCCCAGCTTCCACGACGAGGGTGACGCCCCGCAGCGCCGGCAGATCGCCGTAGGCCACGTCGATGCCGGAGAGCTCGAGGAAGCTCACGCCTCCTCTCCCAGGTAGGCTTCGACCACCGTGGGGTCGCGCGCGACTTCCGCCGGGCGGCCTTCGGCGATCTTCTCGCCGTGGTGCAGGACCACGATGCGCTGGGACAGGGCCATGATCGCGCGCATCACGTGCTCGATGATGAGCAGGCTCACGCCCTGCGCGTGGATGCGGCGGATGAGGCCGATGATCTCCTCGATCTCCGTGGGATTGAGCCCCGACATCACCTCGTCGAGCAGCAGCAGCTCGGGCCGCGTGGCGAGACCGCGGGCCATCTCCAGGCGCTTGCGATCGGACAGGGTCAGCTCGCGGGCGAGGACGTCACGCCGGGCGCCGAGCCCCACGAAGTCCAGGACCTCGAGGGCTCGCTGGCGGGCGGCCTTCACGTCGCCTGTGCGGTTGAAGGCGCCGACCATCACGTTCTCGAGCGCGCTCAGGTTCACGAACGGCTGCACGATCTGGAACGTGCGGGCCAGGCCCCGGCGACAGATCGCGTGCGGCTTGGCGCCGACGACGGAGACGCCTTTGAAGCGGATGGCGCCCGCGGAGGGCGCGTAGAAGCCCGAGAGGAGGTGAAACACCGTGGTCTTGCCGGCGCCGTTGGGTCCGATGAGGCCGACGATCTCGCCGGCGCCGACCGTGAGGCTGAAGCGGCTCACCGCGGTGAGGCCGCCAAATCGCTTGGTCACGGCGTCGACCTCGAGGAGATTCATGGGCGGCGTCGCAGCGAGCCCAGGATGCCCCGGGGCAGGAACGAGATGACCAGGATCAGCACGATACCGTAGAGCATGACGTCCACGCCCGCGCGCCCGCGGATGGCCGCGCGGGAGAGCTCGGACATCGGCGTCAGGACGAAGGCGCCGACTACTGGCCCCAGCACCGTGCCCGCCCCGCCCACGATCGCCTGCAACAATCCCTGGATCGACACCGAGGGGCCGAAGGTGATCGTGGGATCGATGTAGGCGAAGTACTGAGCGTAGAACGTCCCGCCGAGCGCGGTGAGGAAGGACGAGATCGCCATGGCGCGCAGCTTCATGCCGAGCGCATCGACGCCGGACGCCTCGGCCGCGTCTTCGTTCTCGCGGATGGCCAGCAGCGAGTAGCCGAGCTTGCTGCGGGCGACCCGCCGCGTGATCCACACCGCCCCCACGGCCATGGCGAGAATCACGTAGTAGTAGGACAGCTTGCCGGCAAAGACGAAATTCACGGGCGCCGGCTCGCGATTGGGAATGACCAGGCCGAGGGACGAGCCGACCGCCTTGGTGTTGACGGCGATCACGCGCAGCATCTCGGCGAAGGCCAGGGTGACCAGCGAGAAGTAGGGCCCCCGCAGCCCATAGCGGAATGACAGGTAGCCGGCGGCCAGCCCGAACGCCGCGGCGAGGACGCCGCCCGCGAGCATGCCGAGCCACGGCGACACGCCGAGGCGCAGGAAGAGCAGCGTGGACGTGTAGGCACCGATGCCGAAGTAGGCGGCGTGGCCGAACGAGAACTGCCCGGCATAGCCGCCCAGGATGTTCCACGCCGCGCCGAGGTAGCCGAAGAGCATCACGCTGATCAGGATCTCGAGAAAATACGGCGGCAGGAACGGCGGGGCTACGAGCAGGAGTCCCAGCGCCAGCCCCGCCAACACCTCACCGGTCACGCCCGCCTCCGAACAGCCCGGCCGGCCGGAAGAGAAGCACGAGGACGAAGAGCCCGAAGACCACGAGCTGCTTGAGCGAGCCGGGCAGCAGCGTCGCGCCGAGCGACTCCGCCAGGCCCACGATGAAGCCGCCCAGCAGCGCGCCGACGAAGTTGCCCATGCCGCCCAGCACCACCACCACGAAGGCAATGATGTTGAACGACTCCCCCACGTCGGGCGCGACGTAGAAGAACGGCGTCACCAGCGCGCCCGCCACCGCCACGCATCCCGCGCCGATGCCAAACGCCACGGCCCGGATGCGTCCCACGTCGATGCCCATCAGCATGGCGCCCTCGGGCTCCTCGGAGAGCGCGCGGATCGCCTTGCCGACGTCGGTGAGACGCAGAAACGCGAAGAGGGCGAGCGCCATCACGATGGCGCCGCCGCAGGCGATCAGGCGCGGCACCTCCACCAGCGCCTCGCCCACCACGAACGAGGCGCCCGCGTAGGACGGGCGCACGGAGCGGAAGTCGCCCTGCCAGAGCACCAGGGCCAGATTCTCGAGGAAGAGGGCCAGGCCCAGCGTGAGGAGGAGCTGGTTGTGCTCGGCCGCGAAGCGGTTGGGCTCGATGACCACGCGCTGGATGACCATGCCGATGAGGAAGAACAGGGGCCCGGTCACCACGATCGACAGATAGGGATCGATCCCGGCCAGGGTGAAGAGCCAGTACGTCGTGTACATGGCCAGCATCATCACCGCCCCGTGGGCGAAATTGATGATGCGCAGCACGCCGAAGACGAGCGACAGACCGGAGGCGACGAGCCCGTAGACGCCTCCCAGCAGGAGACCGCTGACGACGGCCTGGAGCAGGAGGTCGGCGGTCACCTCCCGCTCGGCGGGCGAGCTACCCGTGCCACTTGGGGACCGGGAACACCGGCTTGGCCTCGGCAAAACGCGCCGGGCCCACCACGACCGGCTTGCCGTTCTGCACCTGGAGCAGCGCCGGCGTGGCGTTGACGTTCTCGCCGGTGTCGTCGAACTTGATCGCGTCCTGGGGCAGGATGTGATCGGCGAGGTTCGTCTTGCTCAGCGCGTCGCGCAGCTTGTCGCGGTCGGTCGAGCCCGCCCGCTCCAGCGCATCCTTGAGGACGCCGATCACGGTGTAGGCCTGCACGCCGTGCGAGGTGAGCGTGCTGTTGAAGCGCTTCTCGTACGCCGCGAACACGGCCTTGGCCCGGGGCGACTGCGGATTGTGCCAGTAGTTGCCGTCGAAGAGCTGGTCGGTCAGGTCGCGGTTGTCGGCGATGAACTTCGGGTTGGAGTAGGCCGCGTTCGCCAGGCCCACCAGCGCGTGCACGCCGATGCGCAGCTTGGCCGCCGTCTCCGCGATGATCTTGGAGTCGCCGTAGTAGCCGCTGATCACCAGCAGGTCCGGCTTGGAGGCCTTGATCTTCGACAGCTCCGCGGTGAAATCGGGCGACTTGAGGCTGTAGGGAATCCGCTGCACGAGCGCGTAGCCGAGCTTGCCGGCAAAGGCCTCGACGTGGTTCCCCATCGTGGTGCCGAAGTTGCCGTCCTCGTGCATCATGGCCACCCGCTTGATCGGCGTGCTGGCCGCCTTCCCCATCTCGAGCATGTTGTTCATGGTGAGCGTGGACATTGCCTTGCCGTTGGGTTGCACGCGGAAGACGTACCGGAGCCCACCCTCGGTGAGATTGTCGGCCACGGCGGCCAGCAGCATGAACGGCGTCTTGTTCTTCTCGGCCACCTGGCGCACGGAATAGGCCACCAGGCTCGAGAACGGCCCGATCAGCACGGAGATCCCCTGATCGATCAGCCGCGCCGCCTCGGAATTGCCCAGCTCGACCTTGTTCTGGGTGTCGCCGGGCAGCAGCGTGAGCTTGGCTCCGCCGAGCGCCTTGATGCCGCCCGCGCTGTTGATCTCGTCCACGGCGAGCTGCAGCCCGTTGAGCGAGAGCTGGGCCTCGAAGGCCAGGGGCCCCGTCACGGGCAGGATGTAGCCGACCTTGACCTCTTTGGCCTGGGCCCGAACGATGGACGGCACTGCACCGAGCGCCGCAACGGCGCCGGCACTCTTCAGGAACGCGCGACGATTCATGGGAACCCTCCCTACCCCGCAGGGCGCGGTCAGGCTACACTCGCGTCCCGCGAGGTGTCAAACGCAACGAGGCACATCAGCGAGCAGGTGTCGGCACCGCGCCCCTCATGCCGACGCCGGGCGAACGGCCCACCGCCACCGCCAGCGCGTCGTCTAGGATCGAGAGCGCCCGGTCGATCTCCGCATCCGTCGTCGTCATCGGGGGCACGAACCGGAGCACGTTCTTGCGCCCCGGTCCCGTGCCGCGCAGCTGTAAGATGAGGCCCGCCTCGAGGCACCGGTTCTCCACCACGGCCGCCTCTTTGTTCGCGGGAGTCTTTTGCTCCCGATCCGTCACCAGCTCGAGGCCGAGCAGGACGCCCCGGCCGCGGATGTCGCCGATCAGCTCGTAGCGCTTGGCCATCTCGGCCAGGGCGGACTTCATCCGCAGCTCGATGCGGGCCGCGCGTCCGGCCAGATCTTCTTCCACGATGGCGTCGATGCTGGCCACGCCGGCGGCGCAGAGCATCGGGTCGGCCGCGTGAGACCGCGTGGCGAAGAAGCCGCTCGCCACGGCGCGCTTCGCAATCTCGGCGGTCGTGCACACGGCGCTGATCGGGACGCCACCTCCGAAGTGCTTGGACAGGGCCATGATGTCGGGAACCACTCCCTCGTGCTGGAAGCCGAACATCTGTCCCGTCTTGCCGAGCCCCGTCTGCGCCTCATCGAAGATCAGCAGCATCCCGCGTTCCTCGCACGCCCGCCGCACGGCCTGGAAGTACCCGGGCGGCGGCACGATCACCCCACCCGCGCTCAGGATCGGCTCCGCGATGACGGCCGCCGGACGGCTGGTGAAGTTCGCGTCGGCAAGCTCCAGGCTCGCCTTCAGGCACAGGAACTCGCACTTCGGAAAGCTCGAGGCCACCGGGCACTGGTAGCAGTGCGGAGTCAATATGGCCGACGTCCCCGGCGCGATCGATGCGTGCTGCTGTCGCTTCCAGGCAAAGCTGAGCGACCGCGAGATGTACGACGTCGAGCCGTGCAGCCCGTCGTGGAGGCCGAGGATGTCCAGGCCGCCCGTCGCCTTCCGGGCCAGATCCACCGACGCCTCGATCGTGTCGCTCCCCGTCACGAGGAACAGTGACTTCTGGAGCGGCGGTACCAGAAGCTTCCCCAAGCGCTCGTGGAGCTCGAGGCGCGGGACGTTGAGCATGATGTTCGAGGCGTGCACGAACGTCTCGGTCGCCTTGCGAACGGCGGCCATGACGCGGGGATGACGATGGCCGAGGGCCGCGCCCATCTGGCCCGACTGGAAGTCCAGGTATTCCTTGCCCTGCGTGTCCACGACGGTGCTGCCGCTGGCCGAGGCGAGGATGGGCCGCTTCTCGAGCCCGCCCATGTAGCTCGACTCCTCGGTCGGCATCATCCAGCGATTGGCTATCTCTTGCGCTCGGGCTTGGTCCATGGCGTCGTCGTGCATGTGGTGGCCCCCTCACCCTGCCCTCTCCCCCATTGGGAGAGAGGGAGCATGTTCAGCGAACGTGCCGCAAAAATTCCTTGAGGCTCGGGTCCTTGGGCCGGTCGAGGATCTCGCCCGGCGATCCCATCTCCACGATGGCCCCGTCGGAAATGTACGCGATGCGGTGCGCCACCTCCCGGGCAAAGCGGAGAGCGTGCGTCACGATGACCATCATGATGCGATCGGTCAGGAGCGACCGGATGACGTCCTCGACCTCGCCTACCAGCTCGGGGTCGAGCGCGGACGTGATCTCGTCGAGCAGCAGCACCTTGGGGCGCATGGCGAGCGCGCGGGCGATCGCCACCCGCTGCTGTTGCCCCCCGGAGAGATGCGCGGGATACGCCGACATCTTGGCTTCGAGCCCCACCCGCGCGAGCAACCGACGGCCGAGCTGATCCGCCTCCGCCGCCGACACGCGCTGGGAGAACCGCGGCCCGAGCAGCACGTTATCGAGCACGGTCATGTGCGGGAAGAGATTGTACTGCTGGAACACGATGCCCATCTGCTGTCGCTGCCGGCGGGCCTCGGCTTCGGACACCCGATGCCGGCTGCCGTCGGCTCCCGCGCGGTACCAGAGCGGCTCGCCGTCCAGCTGGATCGCGCCCGCATCGTACTCCTCGAGGAAGTTGATGCAGCGCAGGAGCGTAGTCTTGCCGCATCCGCTCCGGCCGATGAGCGCGACCACCTCGCCGTCGTCGATCTCCAGATCGATCCCCTGCAGCACGCGGACGCTGCCGAACGATTTCCGCAGCCCGCGAATGGCGATCATGTGCGCGCTTCCGCGAAGCCCTTCAGCGTCAAGCGTCGCTCGAGCCGGCGGCCAAGGCGGTCGATACCGAAGCACATGACGAAGTAGAAGGCGGCCGCCACGCCCAGGATGGTGAAGACGGCGAAGGTGCGCTCGATGATCTCGCGCGCCGCCAGCGTCAGCTCCCAGACGCTGATGATGGAGAGCACGGAGGACGCCTTCACGGTCATGACGCACACGTTGATGTACGGCGGCAGCGTGTACCGGGTGACGAGGGGAGCCACGATCTTCCGGAACATGGCCAGCGGCGGCAGGCCGAGGCTCCGCGCCGACTCCCACTGGGGTCGCGGAATCGCGAGCACGCCGCCGCGGAAGACTTCCGCGAACAGCGCCCCCGTGTAGATGATCAGCACGAACGTGCCCGCGATGTACGGCCCCGTGCGCAGGTCGAGGGCGGGCAGGGCATAGAACACGAGCAGGGCCAGGACGAGGAGCGGGGTGCCTCGCACCACGTAGACGTAGAGTCGGTAGACAGCCCGCACGGCCGCCAGCCGCGAGAACGCGCCGGCGGCGAGGACGACGGCGACCGCAGTGCCGCCGACGATAGCGGCCGCAGCGAGGAGGAGGGAGACCACCGCGCCCTGGGCGAGGAGAGCGAGGCTACCCGGCGGCATGCGCTACCGCCACCGGACGGCGTGGTGCGCGGCCCTACTCAGGACCTCGGTGCTCGACACGAGCACCAGGTAGAGGAGGGCGACGACGATGAACGCCTCGTAGGCCGCCCCCGTCTGTTCGGTGAGCAGCTTCGCCTGCATCGTCAGCTCCGTGATGCTGATCGCCGAGAGCAGCGACGTGTCCTTGAGCAGGAGGACGACCTGGTTGCCGAGCGCCGGGATCGAGTACACGAGCACCTGGGGCAGCACGATCTTGCGAAAGGTGCTCCACGGCGCCAGGCCGAGACTCCTCGCCGCGTCGAACTGCACGCGATCGATGGCGTTCACGCTCCCCCGGAGGATCTCCGAGACATAGGCGCCGTTCTGCAAGATAAGTGCGAGGCCGCCGCAGACCACCGCCGGCCAGGGCAGGCCGATCATCGGGAACGCGAAATAGATGAGATAGATCGGCAGGAGCACCGGCGTGTTCCGGAAGAGCGATGGCGCCGACACTCGCCCACAGCGCGATGAAAGCGGTCCACCCCAGCCCCGTCAGGTACGTCGGCCCGTAGATCGCCACCCACTGCGCGAACCTCACGCCGGCGCGCCTTCGCGATCCCTCGGGCGGGGGCCGCGCTTGATCAGGTCGCGCTCAGCCATTCACTGCGCGAGATAGAACTTCTGGGGCGGCGGATTCTTGCCGAACCACTTCTGGTAGATCTCGGCGTACTGCGGATACCACGACCCCGTGCGCATCTCCGCCACGGCGGTGTCGAGCCACAGCCACCACTTGAAGTCTCCGGGCTTCATGAAGACCCCGTTGTTCTGCGAGGCGCCCAGCAGGCCGGGCAGCACTTCCATCTCGTCCTTGTTGTGCGCGGCCCAGTACTCGGCCGACGGGGTGTCGATCTGCAGCGCATTGGCCCGACCGCTCCGCACGGCCAGGAACTGCGCGGCGGGCGTATCGAAGGTCAGGGCCTTGGCCTTGGGGAAGAAGCGCTTGGCGCGGTCGGCCATCTGGGGATTGTTCAGGCTGGCCACCGTGAACTTGTCCTGGTTGAGATCGGCCAGCGTCTTGATGCCGCTCTTCTTGCTGACGAGCACGGAGATGCCCGAGTCGATGAAGGGGCGGGTGAAGGCGACCCGGATGGCGCGATCGGGATAGGTCGTCGTTCCGCCCACGCCCATGTCCGCGCGTCCGCTCTCGATGGCCGGCCATCGGCCCTCGGCCGTCACGCTGACGAACTCCACCTTGGCCGGGTCCTTGAACAGCGCCTGGGCCAGCAGTCTCGAGATGTCGATGTCGAACCCGACGAGCTGGCCTTTCTCGTCATTGAAGGCGAACGGAGGCACCGTGGTCAGCGTCACCACGATGAGCTTGCCCCGCTCAAGGACGACATCCAGCCGCGATTTTTCCTCGGCGCGGGCCTCCGTGCCCGTGACCACCAGGGCGGCGACGAGCACCGCGGTCCACACGTGACGAGCGCGGGATTTCAGCATGGCTGCCTCCTCTTGGCCCCTCCCATCCCTCTCCCCCATCGGGGGAGAGGGCAGGGTGAGGGGGCGTTACTTGCCTCCGAGCAGCAGGTCCCGGATCTTGTCGGGGTTCTTCAGAAGCGACCCGAGCCTCGTCAGGCTGGCGTCCACCGCCGCGGCGAACTTCGCGGGGCCGCCGAAGCGGGCGAGCGTCTCGGGCGGAATGAACTTGAAGAGAATGTCGGCGCCACCGGGGGGCATCCCGACGAAATGCACGGTGAGCATGCTGTGGTCCTGCAGCAGCAGCATGCAGAACGCGGCCGAGGCCTCGAAGGGCACGATGGGCGCCTGCGTGACTCCGCCCCGCTCCATGGCAATCGCGAGGACGTCATCGGCGAGAAGCTGGGCGGTGGTCGGCGTCTCGTGCAGCCGCGTGCCGAAGATGGGCTTCAGCGCGGCGGCCACGCCCTTCGTGGTGTCGATCAGCTCCTGGACCCGCTTCGGGCTGTACTTGTCCAGCGTCCGCACCACCGACTGGTAGAGCATGGGCCGCGTCTCGAGCCCGCACTCGAAGCCCTTGGCGCGGATGAGCGCCACGAGATCGGCCCGGCCGCCCAGGAGGCCGAACCGCGGCCCCAGGGTGCCGTACTTGTCCAGGCCGGTGGCGCCCACGTCCACCCCGAGCTCCAGCGTCTTCGGCTGGTCGAAGCTCGCCGGCCCGACCCGCGCGCCGCCTGCGTCGTCCACGTACACCAGCGCGCCCTTCTCGTGCGCGAGACGCACGACGGTCCGGATCGTCTCCCACGGCAGGAGCTCGTACGTCACCGCCAGCCGGGTCAGGTCGACGAGGGCCACCTTCGATTCGCGATCGAGGGCGCGCTTGAATTCCTCGAGGCCCGCCGTGTCGGTGAAGCGCGCGCCGACGTGGGAGGCCGCGCGGAGGACCGACGGGTGGCTGTGGCTGGCGGAGACCCCGATGACCGCGTCCCCAGGCTTCACGAGGGTCAGGTGCGTCGCCAGCGTGGCGCCGGTCAGCCGGTTGAAGACGGCGATGTCGTGCGTCGGCGCGGTGCCGCCGAGATGCTCCAGCGTGAGCTCTTTCAGCCGGTCCCAGTAGAGCGCGGGCGCGATCTCGTCATCGGCCCAGCGCAGGTCCTCCGCCTCCATGGGCAGCGAGTGGTCGAGGCCCGTGAAGATATAAATCGATTCCGGGCCGCGCTCCCGGATGATGGCCCACGCCCGCTGCAGCTTCGTGAAATCGTCCGACGTGGCGGCGAGGATCTTGCCGCGTGCATAGGACAGGTTGGGGGCGAAGCGGTTACCGAAGCGATCGGTGTCTGTGGCCATCTCGTGGCTCCTCTCAGGCGCCCGTCCGCGCGCGGGCTACGGTTGACGGACTGTCCGGCCTCGGCGCGGGTGAGCCTCCCGGGCGTAGGGGCGCCGCCTCGCCGGCGGCAGCCGTGTTTCGACCTCGTAACGGTAGCGATCAGCGCGATAGAACGTGTCGGACACCTCGACCGGGCGTCCCGCGGCGTCGGTGACGACGAGCCGGACCGTGAGGACCGGCGCTGTGAGATCAGTGCCCAGCAGTCCCGCCGTCTCGACGTCGGGCAACCGGGCCTCGATCGACTGATGGATGGCGCCCAGGCGCATGCGCAGGCGATCACGCAGAAACTCGAGCAGCGAGATGTGCGTGAGGTCGCGAGGACGGATGCGTTGACCGAGGGCGGTGCGCATGTAGTTCACCACCACGGCCAGAGGGGCGCCCTCCACGATCTCGAGCCGGACCAGGCGCGTCACCGGCGTGCCGCGCTCGACGCCGAGCGGGCCGGCGATATGACCGGGCGCCGCGGTCGTCTCCGCCTTGATCACCTTGATCTGGGCCTGGTAGCCGGCAATGAGGTTGGTGACGGTCCTGGAAGAATCCGCCCGCGGCCGCACGAAGCTGCCCCGGCCCCGATGGCGGGCGATGAGGCCGTCGCGCGTGAGGACGCCCAGCGCCTCGCGGATCGTGGTGCGGCTCACCCCGAACTCCGCGAGCAGCTTCATCTCGGTGGGGATGGGATGATCGCCGCCCCACTCGCCAGATTCGATCCGCCCGCGCAAGACCCGCTGGATCTGCAGGTGGCGGGGAACGGATGGATGATAGGCAACCCCGGCGGGTGTCATGATTTGTATCGAACTCAATACATTACTTGGGTGATCCGTGTCAAGAGCGGTCAGCCCGAGCTGGTGCTCACGCCCAAGGAGAACCAGGCTGGGATGCCGCCGAGCTGGGCCCGCGAGGTCAATTCACGACGAGCTGGCCCTTCATGCCGCGATCACGGTGGGTGCGGCCTCCCGTCCTGACGTCGCACGAGAAGTCGAACGTGCCCTTCTGCGCCGGTGTGAACTTGATCTCAGCGCTCTTACCCGGCTGTAGCTTCACGTACTTGATCCCCTTGGGAGCGTCCACCTCTATGTCGGCCCCCTCGATTTCCAGATCCTGGGACCCCAGATACGCGGACGCAAACATGTGGGTCGCGCGCCCCGTGTTGACCACCTTCAACCTCACCGCTCTGCCGACCTTCAAGGTGACATGGCTGTCCCGGCCTAGGCCAGGGTAAAGTCGACGACGGCGAGTGGACTCTTGCCCTGGACGTAATTCACTTCCCGGAGTCCCAGCACGCTCCGGAGCTGCTCCGCCGGCACCTTTACCGGGCCGGGCCCCTCTCCCACACCCGGCGCCGGCTGCGGAAAGGCCGTCGACAAGGCCGTGTGGAAGCTGATGTTGCCCTCCACCTTCTGCATGATCTGATGAATGTGCCCGTTCAGCACCGTGACCGACCCGAAGCGTTTGAGGTACGCCAGCGCTTGCTCGCCGTCGTCCGTCACCCATCCCCACTTCGGATAGACGGCCCAGAGGGGGACATGGGCGAACACCACGACAGGAGTGCTGCTCGTGAGCCTCTCGACGTCCTTCTTGAGCCAGTCGAGCTGAGTCTGCCCAAGGTTCCCAAGGCCGCCGGCCTTGAAGTTGAGCACATTGATCAGCCCGATGAAGTGCACCCCTTTGTAGTCGAAGCTCTGCCAGCCTGTGCCTGCGGGTCCGCCGAACCGACCCAAGTACTCCTTGCCCCCATCGGCAAAGACGTCGTTCTCGCCCGGTATGTAGAAGACCCGCTCGGCCTTGGTACCCTTGAGTGCCTCGGTGACGGTGTCGAAGGCGCCCGCCTTCTGCGTGTGGGTGATGTCACCCGTGTGGACGATGAATGAAGGCGCCGGCTCGAGGGCCTTGATCCGGGCAATGGCTTGCTCGAAGGTGCCGAGCGCATCCTTGTTGGCCTCTCCCTTGAACCCGATGTGCGTGTCGCTGATCTGCACGAAACTGAAGCCGAGGGCCGACTCTTCCGCTGAGGCCTGACCCAGGGCACGAGACGAGAGGATGCCGCCGGCGGCA
>WNGJ01012992.1_pt1 | contig 12092 bp, 12 predicted proteins | sample 5400611 | NCBI WGS metagenome assembly WNGJ01 (sample SAMN13153375, study PRJNA577476) | soil metagenome | isolation source: 40 cm soil or saprolite under Garry oak tree replicate 1 | place: USA:California | collected 2016-06-15 | reverse complement strand
GTGACCATGCCGGGTGAGGTGCCCCAGCTTACCGTTGGGGTGATGTCGATGGCTGCGATGGTGAGTTCGCGGTCGAAGATTGCTCCTGTATCGGTTACAAGTTCGGACCAGTGCTGGACGGCTTCGTCCCAGAGGGTGAGTTCGGTGGATCCCACCCTTGACGATGAAGCTGTCAAGGATGGGGCACCCGAGGTTTCGAGGTTGTCCGAAGGAGAGAAGCGGCGGCCTTTAAGGTAGGCGAAGGTTGTGGCGTCGGGGGCGATCATGCCGGCGCGGGCTCCGGCTTCGATGCTCATGTTGCAGATGGTCATGCGACCTTCCATGGAGAGATTGCGGATGGACGAGCCGGCGTATTCGATGACGTGGCCGGTGGCGCCGGCGGTGCCGATCTGGCCGATGATGTGGAGGACGATGTCTTTGGCGGTGACGCCGATGGGGAGTGTGCCTTCGACGTTGATGCGGAAGGTCTTTGGTTTGTCCTGCGGCAGGGTTTGCGTGGCCATGACGTGTTCGACTTCGCTTGTCCCTATCCCAAAAGCCAAAGCGCCAAACGCCCCGTGGGTGCTGGTGTGGGAGTCGCCGCAGACGATCGTCATGCCGGGTTTGGTGAGGCCGAGTTCGGGGCCGATGATGTGAACGATGCCTTGATTGGGGGACTGGACGTCGTAGAGCTCGACGCCGAAGTCGGCGCGTTGTGGTCGACTGTGGCGACGGTGCGCTCGGGGCGGCGAAGCTTGCGGTGGGTCATGCGGAGACCGTCGAAGGCCTGCGGGCTGGTGACTTCGTGAATGAGGTGAAGGTCGATGTAGAGGATCGAGGGTTCGCCTGCGGGTTCGGCGACGAGGTGCTGCTGCCAGACTTTTTCGAAGAGTGTCTTGGGTGACTTAGTGGGTGATGCAGTGGGTGCTGTCATGGTTGTGCCTTTTTCTCGGTTGGTGGGAGGGTGAAGGTGTTTGCGCCTGTGGCGGCTGTCGCGACCGTGTGCGGTGTGCCGTCGGGGTCGACGAGGATCGCGTTGCGTATCTGCTGAATGATGGTGCTGCCGCCCGGAGGCTGGGCGGTCCAGCGCGCGATGCTATGGACCAGCGCGGCGGGGATGTGGTCGGGTTCTATTGGGTGATTGGAGAAGATCCAGAGCGTGTATTCTGCGTCGGGCTCGCTGGGGGTTTTACTGTCCTTGATCCAGTCGATGGCGGCGAAGACGACGAGCGGGTGAGGACCGTTGAGGTCGACCCAGAGCATGCCGCGGGAGGGGCAGAAGCGGAAGACGCAGCCGGTGATGGTGAGATAGCGGTTGTTGTCGGAGAGGACTTTGTCGGGGACGGAGAGAAAGTCGAGTGCGGTCTCGGCGAGCGATTTATAGCCGGTCTTGGGATTGCCCCAGAAGGTCTGTGGAGTTGTGAGGTATTGTGCGAGGAAGGGGCGGAAGCGGTTGTCGAGAACGAGTTGGGTTTCGCGGCCTTCGGCGGGCGGGGGGCCGTACTGCCAGAGCCACTCGACGTTTTCTTTGGGTTGCTTTTTGTTTTTCTGAATCTGCGGCGACGAGGTTTGGGGTGGTGCCGGCTGCGGCGTAGGCATCTGCGCGGACATTTGCACGGACAAGGCCATCGTTGCCAGGAGCAATGCAGAGGCGGCGAGTTGGAGGGGACGGGACGTCATGGAGTTTCGTTTAGCGATAGTGTCTCGGCCGGTTGAAGCTTCTTTGACTGAGCCACAGCAGGCCGTTGATCAGCGGGAACATGATGATCGCCGTGATGAGCAACGCCATCGGCGGCGAGCCATGAAGCCAGCGATAGATCAGGGCTGCGGTGACTGCGAGGTTTGCCAGGGCCGTCTTGAAACTTGGATTCATGTCTAATTAGACGGCGTGCATGGCCTGGCGGCGGTCGATGGATTCGGCCAGGGCCTGGTGGACGAGCTTGCCCATCTCCTGTGTGGTGACCGGGGTTTGGCCGGGCTGCTGGCCACGCGCGATGTCGGCGGTGCGGTAGCCGGCGTCGAGGACCTTGTGGACGGCTTGCTCTACGGCCTTGGCGTCCTGCTCGAGGTTCGCGGAGTGGCGGAGGACCATGGCGGCGGTGAGGATCGCGCCGAGTGGGTTGGCCTTGCCGGTGCCGGCGATGTCCGGGGCGCTGCCGTGCACGGGCTCGTAGAGATTGACTGCGCCGCCGATGGTGGCTGAGGGCAGCATGCCGAGCGAGCCGGTGATGACGCCGGCTTCGTCGGAGAGGATGTCGCCGAAGAGGTTCTCGGTGAGGACGACGTCGAAGTTGCGCGGGATGTTCATGATGTGCATCGCCATGGAGTCGACGAGCTGGTGTTCGAGCGTGACGTTGGGGTAATCCTTGGCGATCTCGGTGACGGTGGCTCGCCAGAGCTGCGAGACTTCGAGGACGTTGGCCTTGTCGACGGAGGTGACTTTGTTGCGCCGCTTGCTTGCGAGCTCGAAAGCGATGCGGGCTACGCGGACGACCTCGGACTTGGTGTAGCGCATGGTGTTGATGGCTTCGTCGGTTTCCTTGTTCCACGAGCGCGGGGCGCCGAAGTAGAGGCCGCCGAGGAGTTCGCGGACGAAGAGGATGTCGGCGTCTTTGGTGACCTCGGGGCGCAAGGGTGAGCTTTCGGCGAGCGCGTCGTAGGCGATGGAGGGGCGCAGGTTGGCGAAGCCTCCGAGGGCCTGGCGGATCTGCAGGAGACCGGCTTCGGGACGTTTGTCTGGGGGGAGGGCGTTGAATTTGTTGTCGCCTACTGCACCGAGGAGGACGGCGTCGCATTCGAGTGCGGCGTCGAGCGTGGCGGTGGGGAGTGGCGAGCCGGTTTCAGTGATGGCGATTCCGCCGATGAGGCCTTCGACGAAGGTGAAGTCGTGGCCGCCTAGTTCGGCTACCGCGCGGAGGATGTTGGTGGCTTCGCGGGTGACTTCGGGGCCGATGCCGTCGCCGGCGAGGACTGCAATTTTGAGACGCATGCCTTGATTCCTTCCAAACTACCCGGGGCTAAAGCCCCTTTCCTGTTTGTTGTTATTCAGCGGGCTAAAGCCCGCTGCTCCCTCCGGAAAGGCGACAACTTTGCGAAAGGCAAACTTATGGAACGGATGCCGCGGTGGGAGATTTGTCCGGTTGCAGGAGGCCTAGCAGGTCCTGGTCATAGATGGATTGGCCATGACGCCGTGTTGGTGGATGCCGGATTCGTGGGCGAAGGCGTTGGCGCCGACGACAGCCTTGTTGGGGGAGCACCCGAAGCTGATGAACTCGGCGAGGATTTTGCTGGTGGGATAGAGCTTCTCCATCTTGATGTTGTTGGTGTAAGGGAGCTTGTCGCGGCGAACCATCAGGGCGGCGGCGATCTCTTCGAGGGCGGCGTTGCCGGCGCGTTCGCCGATGCCTGTGATGGTGCACTCCACTTGACGTGCGCCTGCCTGGATGCCGGCGATGGTGTTGGCTACGGCCATGCCGAGGTCGTCGTGGCAGTGGGTGGAGAAGATGATGTTCTCGGCGCCGGGGACCTTGGCGATAAGCATGCGGAAGGTAGCAGCGTATTCTTCGGGCGTGGTGTAGCCGACGGTGTCGGGGATGTTGATGGTGGTGGCGCCGGCCTGGACCGCGACGGTGACAATTTTTACGAGGAAGTCGGGGTCGGTGCGGGTGGCGTCCTCGGCAGAGAACTCGACGTCATCGGTGAAGGTGCGGGCGAGGCGCACGGATTCGGCGGCGTGCTCGAGCGCCTCGGCGCGGGTGATCTTCAGCTTGGCCTCGAGATGGAGGTCGGAGGAGGCGAGGAAGGTGTGGATGCGCGATTTTTCGGCGGGCTCGATGGAACGGGCGGCGGCTTCGATGTCCTCGCGTTTGCAGCGGGCGAGAGAGGCAATGCGGGCACCGCGAACCTCGCGGGCGATCTTGCGGATGGAGTCGGAGTCGCCCTGGCTGGCGATGGCGAAGCCGGCCTCGATGACGTCGACGCCGAGGTCTGCCAGCTGATGGGCCATGCGCAGCTTTTCGTCGTGGTGCATGGTGCAGCCGGGGGACTGTTCGCCGTCGCGGAGGGTGGTATCGAAGAAGACGATCTGATTAGAGGACATAGGGCCTGGTACTCTCGATCTGGACTTGATCATAATGCATGCTTATGATGGCCGGTAGGTTTATCATAAATTCTAATTGCGGTATTCGATGCATATATCGTACCTGCGGCGAGGTGAAGATTGGACTTAGTCCAGATGGAGACGTTTCTGGCGGTGGCGGAGGAGCGGAGTTTTTCGCGAGCGGCGGCACGGCTCCATCGTACTCAGCCAGCGGTAAGTCAGGCAATCGCAAAACTCGAAGGGGAACTGGGCGAGGTGCTGTTCGAGCGCTCGTCGCGGGACGGGACGCTGACCGATGCGGGCGAGGTGCTGCGGGAGTATGCGGCTAAGTTGCTGAATCTTCGCAATGAGGCGTCGGGGGCGCTGTCGGAGCTGCGGGCGCTGCATCGGGGGCGGCTGAACCTGGCGGCGAACGAGTACACCTGCCTTTATCTGCTGCCGCTGCTGGATGAGTTTCGGCGGCAGAATCCGCGGATCAAACTGGCAGTGCAGCGGACGCTGGCGAGCCGGATCTCGGATGAGGTGCTGATGCATTCGGTGGAGCTTGGGGTGCTGTCGTTCCGGCCGGACGATGCGCAGGTGAAGTCGATGGTGGTGTACCGGGATGAGCTGGCGTTTGTGGTGAATCCTCGGCATGCGCTGGCCGGGGCGGGGAAGGTTTCCATCCGGCAACTGGGGGCGCAGAATTTTATTGCGCACAATATTCCGTCGCCGCAGCGGCAGAAGGTGATCCAGACGTTTAAGCGACATAAGACTCCGTTGCAGATGGGGGTGGAGCTGCCGTCGCTGGAGGCGATCAAACGGTTTGTGCAGATGGGCAACGGCGTAGCGCTTGTGCCTGGGTTGACGGTGCGGCCTGAGCTCGAGAGCGGCGTGCTGGTGCGGGTGCAGGTGCCGGAGCTGCAGATCGAGCGCAAGCTGCGGCTGGTGTACCGGAGGCAGGCGAGCTTGTCGCATGCGGCGCTGGCTTTTCTGAAGGTGGTGGAGGCGTATGCGGCAGCGCATGGCGATCCGTATTGTTTTCTGCCTGAGCGGGGGATGTAGGGTGGAGCGTGAAATTTTTTTAAGCGCGAAGACATCTGAGGAAAAAGTGCGTCTGTAACGGTGAATGACTGCCGGAGAGACACTCCGGCTAGATGATGGAGGAGAGTGAGAATCCGATGAAGATGACGATGTTTCGTAAGACAACAATGCAAATCGCTGTTCTGGCGCTGGGTATGACGGCGCTGCCGGCGATCGCCCAGGATCCTTCTACTCCTCCGCCGCCGCCCCAGGGTCAGGACGGTCCGCAACAGGGACGCGGCGGACCAGGCGGAATGCGGGGAAACCAGGTTGAGTTTCTGACCAAGAAGCTGAACCTGACACCGGACCAGGTGACTCAGGTGAAGGCAATCGATGCTGACGCCATGAAGCAGATGATGGCATTGCGCGAGGACACCTCTGTTGCCGGGCCGGACAAGCGGGCGAAGATGATGGACATCCACAAGGCGTCGCAGGACAAGATCCGCGCGCTGCTGACGGATGATCAGAAGACAAAGTTTGACGCGCTGCAGGCACAGACGCGGGAGCGCAGGGGAGACCATGGTGGTGGAGATGGACCGCCGCCTCCGCCGCCATCGGCGCCGCAGCAATAACACATTCCTCACACGAAACAGGATGCGGGAAAGGCCGGAGGGAGGTATATCCTTCGGCCTTCTTGCGTGGCTGCCCTTTGTTCCGGCACGGGTGCGGTTACAATGAACAACAGTGACTACGGCGCTCCGTAACTCTTGACCTTGCATTGCCTGCGGGACAGCGATGGGGTTGCGGACGAATTTGAAGGGATCCAGCGAAGAATGAAGAAGACGATGTTGTTGTTGGGCGCGCTGATGGTATCTGCGGCGGCCGGTTATGCGCAGGAGAGCCGGCAGGACGTGAGCATAAGCGGCACAGCCTCTTTTGCTCCCCAGATCACCGGTAACAGCGTGCAGAAGAATACCAGCATGACCATTGGCGGCCTGGCGAGCTACCGGTACATGCTGACACCACGGAGCGCACTGGAATTTAACTACGGGTACCAGCAAAATACGCAGTATTACCAGGTCTTCGGACGGTCCAACGGCGGCATCCACGTCCTGCAGCAGGAGTTCAGCGGAGCGTACGTCTTCAACCTGAACTTCAAGAATTTCAACCCGTTTGTTGAGGCCGGCCCTGGCGCGATGATCTTTTCGCCTCTGAAGGACGCGGGAACGACGAACCTCGACGCGAAGCGGAATACGAATATCGGCGCTCTGTTTGGCGCCGGCGTGGCGTATGAGTTGAGCCCTAGCTGGGATATACGGGCGGAATATCGTGGTTTTCTGGTGAAGACCCCGAATTTCAGCATGCCGGGGAACATCTTCAATACCAACCGATATGAGGTCATCTCGACCCCTTCGATTGGCGTTGCGTATCACTTCTAAGGCAAGCTGTCTTAATCTCAGAAGCCCCGGCGTTGACCGGGGCTTTGCTTTTGCGGGAAGGCGAAGAGCTAGCTATTTGAAGCGATATGCGGCGCCGATGGTGAGAATACTGGGCGAAAGACTGGAGTTCTGGAAGCCGAACCAGTTCTGGTACTCCCCGTCGGCGCGGACGTAGAGGTAAGGCTTCACCTTATAGTCGACCCCGATGCCGCCAGCTACGAGGTTATACGCCAGATTTGCGCGGAATCCATCTGCCAGGGGAGGGAAGTTGAAGACGCCGCGACCGTACATCACCTTGCCGTAGGGGACAAATTTGCGGTAGGTGCGGAAGTAGCGGCCACCGACTTCATAGGTCTTCTCGTAAAGATCGGCCGAATCCTTGACGAAATGAAACTCTCCTTCCACGCCGAGGTGCGGGAGAAAGTCGAAATTGATGTAAGCGGCGCCACCATTATAGCGGCCGCCGTAATCCGAGTTTGCAGTTGAGAAGCCGCCACCAACTTTGAGATTTCCCAGGCGGGAGGCGGTGGGTTCGGATTGAGCATGGAGCAGGGATGCGGCTCCCAGCAGGCCGACGAAGGCAATCGCCCGTATTAGCATGTAGATCCCTCAAACGCGGGTCGAGTGCTGCAGAAAACATAGCATCAGCTTTGCTGCGCAGGATAACCTCGCACAATTTTTTTGTCGTGTCAGTTGGGGTTAGTGAAAGACATAGGAGACGCCGATGGTGCCTCCCCACGGGGAAAGAGTGTTCGGGTGAAAGCCCGGCCACTTTTGAGCTTCAAAATCGATTGCTCTGATGTTGATGTGGCGGGCGACGCGGACGTCAATTCCACCGCCCACTGCGTATTCAAAGTAGGTTGCAGTATTTGGATTTGCGAAGCTACCGTGCTGCAATCCAAAGTGGCCGACACCGAAGAGCGCTTTGGCGTATAACTCGACGCGCCTGTGTGGGCGCAGGATATAACGCGGTCCAATGATGTACGAGTTTTCGCTGACGTCCGAAGGCGTGTTCACTGAATAGTGAATAACCCCCTCGACTCCGAGGGAATAGGGGAGGTTGATGTCTCCCCAGAAGGTGACGGCTCCAATCTTGGACTGGCCGAAGTCAGGATTGAAAAACGACCAACCTGTACCCAAGGCAATCGATCCGAGCCGCTGGGCCGTGGGCGTAGCCTGGGAATGCGCCCAGGTAGACATACTGAGGAAGCAGGCGAAACAGCCGATTAGAGTGTGCCGCATCAACAGGTGCCTCCTTAGAAAGTGTAACGCGCGGCGTTTCTTTTTATGTGATGCAAACTGGCCTCAGGCAATTGAAGAGCGTGGGCAGTCTTGTAAAGCTATCGGCTGACCACGCTCTGAAGTTCAGTTTAGCTGGGGTGTGGGGGTTGGAGGAGCTGCTGGAGCCGCGGTGCCTGCAGCAGGGGCGGCAGTGTTGTCGGCCGGAGGAGTCGCGGTTGCCGGTGCTGCGGATGCGGGCGCGGGAGCGGGAGCAGCATCTGCCGGCGCCTTATAGTAGCTGAGCTTCAGGTAAACCGGCTCGACTTCAAACGGCATCTTGTCGGCGGCGGTCAGAAGAGGCTCGAAGGGCGAGTGCATGACGAAGACCTGATCGGTCCAGGGATCGAAACGGAGGAAGCTGGCAAGCGGCATGGCTGCCTGCTGCTTGAGGTCCTTCATATCGAGTTTGGGTCCCTTGGCGGTGATCGCTTGCATCCAGAAGGTCGGATCCTCGTCACTCTTGGTAAGACCGTCGCCGATCATCGGCTCGTTGAGGGCCTTCAGGTTCTTGACGCGCTGCTGCAGCTGCTGGAGGTAGAGGCTGAAGTATTGCTGTCCGCCCTCGAGCTCCTTCGCGTTGAGCAGTTCCAGGGCTTTCTTGGCTGCCGCGGTGTTGTCAGCGTCGGTGTGGTGCATGGGGATGCGGTTGAAGACCGAGGTCGACGGGAAGAGCAGGCGATCGTTGAAGGCGTACTTGGTGTCGAGACGGTGAGCGAGGATGATGTGGGCAATCTGGAAGGCCAGGATCGCGTTGAGGTTACCCATCTGTTGTGCGCCGTCCTGCGTCACGATGCCGGTTGTATCGAGCAGGCTCTTGGAGACGACGATCGTGTTGCCGATGGCGAGGGACTCGAGCGGCTCGGTCAGCAACGTACGGCAGCGGATCGGGCGGGAGAGGGTGATGTTGTTGTAGGCGAGAATATTGTTGGCGAGGGCTTCGAGCGTCTTGTCGAACTCGCTGGGCGCATCGAGAAGGCCGGCCTGGAAGAGGCGTTCGACGATGTTGTCCTCTGCCTGCTGGACCCAGGCGCGCTGGGCGCCGAGGGGGCTCACGTCCTGTGCGTCGTTGCTGACGTCGGTCGCACCGACGACCTCAAGCGAGGCGTCCGCGGCCTCTGGAGGCGGTACCTTCAGAACATAACCCCAAATATGATTGATCGCTTTGAACTTGAGGGTGCGGGAGACGCTCTTCGGGTCGCTCTCTTCGACGTAAAACGAGGTCGGGAGCCAGAGGTCAGGCTGAACGTTGGTGCGCCAGCTGTCGAAGTGATAGAACTCTTTCTGATCTTCCTCGGTCCCGGCGAAGTCGCCGTTGAAGCGGACGACGTTGCCGTTGCGGGCCTCAATCCAGACACGTCCGAAGAAGCGGCCGAAGTCTTTTTTACCCGAGATCGGCGTTACATCGAAGACCGCGGTGGGAGTGTTGCCAAGAAAGTCGTTGCGCACGTAGCCGAAGTTATAGTGCTGCCGGTCGAAGTTGTTGGAGTCCATCAACAGCATCTGGACGAAGCCGGCCTCGTGGAAGGTGAGGTGCAGGCTGCCGCCGAGGCTGCCGACAGCGGAGAGGGAGTGCTTGAAGAACCCCATCTTGCCACCCGTGCCCCCCTGCGAGGTCTCCTTGTTGACCGCGTAGGTCTGATCATTGATGACAGTCTTGAAGTCGACGCGGCTGAGGAAGTGCTGGTCGGACTCGGGCACCTGACCCAGTAGCGGGTCGGGCTTCATGTTCTGGATGTAGGTCTCAACGAGCGGGGCCCGCTCCTTGATGGTCTTGATGACCACCTTCTCGCGAACGATCGCCTTATCGATGAGCGCGTTCTGCGCTGGCGTGGGTTTGCGCGAAGTCGAGAGATCGTCGTCTTTCTTCTTCTTTCCGTGCAGGAGGGCTGCTCCTGCCTGGGCGGGGAGAGTTGTTGCGACGAAGAGTGCCAGGGCTAGACCGGCGATAGACTGTTTCCCGAGAATCATGATGTACGGCTCCTGCGGCCGACCCGAGGGTCAGCCTGAATATGGACTAGATGCTAGTGCATGCTGCGACAACCGGATAAAAATTATGTTTCTCATCCAGCGAGTTGAAATGCGACGTTGACGATGCCTTCCCAATCGATCGGATGACCCGAATCGTCGGTAGCAGGTGAAAAGCGAGTGGCCTGAACAGCGCGGACGGCAGAGTCACCGAGGCCATGACCGAGATCACTGGTGACGCCCAATACCTGGACGGACCCAGACGAAGAGACACGAATTCTGACCGTGACATTGCCTTCGATATGAAGCTGTTTGGCCTCCGTGGTGTACTCTGGCTTGGGTTTAAAGAGCACCTTGGGTGCGCTCTTGGCTGTCGCAGAGGTGGGTCCGACTGGCTTCGGCATCGGCGGTGGCGCGTTCTGTCCGAGGTTGACCGGGCCGGCGACCTTGCCCGTAGAGTTCAGCGGTCCGGTGCCTCCGGGGACTCCATGTGGGATGCCCGCGATGGCTACAGGACCGGTGGCCTTCATGTTCTGTCCGGTGGGTGAGCCGGAACCAAGATTGACAACGGTGGATGGTGCTCCGGCACCGTTATTGGAAGCCGGCATGCCGGCCATTCCCTTGTTGCCGAGATTGATGGCCGTCGTCGAGGGCTTGTTTGACACTGCGATAGGGTTCGTCGTGGAGCCTAGTGCGACGGCAGTCGGATGCGGAGAGTTATTCGGTACCGATGCGGGCATCGCCTGGGCGAGATTGACGACCTTGGGAGCCGGCGGAGCCTGGACCAGCTTTGGCGGCGCGGGAAGAACGACCGGCATCGGCTGAGCCATCTTGATCTCGGGCGGCTTGGGGACGTCGGGCAACTTTACGTCGGGCAGCTTAATTTTTGGCGGTTCAACTTTAACCACAGGTGGTGGCGGAATCTTGAGCTTGATCTTCGGTGGAGGCGGCGGCTCCTCGGCCTTTTTGATCGGGATCGGCTCGGTCAGCTCGGTCAGCTTATGCCGGTTGTCGATCGTCTTCTTCGCCGCGGCGCCAATGACTACCGCGCAGAAGGCGAGCAACACGTTCAGCGCGATGGACGTGAAGAGCGAGGATTTGCTCTGATTGCCGTCGTTGAGGACGCCGAAGTGTGCGAACTGCATATTAGGCGGTGCGGGATCGTCAGTGCGGAGCGGCTTTGCCATAGAAAATCCTTGAAAGGCCTCGTTGATGGAGGCGGAATATGGGACCGATGCTGGCAACCTGTCAGAACCGGTATGGAAAGATCTGCTCCGAAGAGCGCCGTAGTATAGATCGAACTTGGTTTTATCTGACCCGACAGTTAGTAGTAGGACCAGGGAAACGTCGCGGAAGTTGCGCTACCTTGTCTAGAGAGACGCAAGCCGCGAAGAAAAAGGTTGTAGCAGGCACCGTGCATCGGGAGGAGTCACAGGATTGTTCCTGTGCCGGTACTCTGCTCTTCACTTACTGCAAGTATATTGCCGTAAGCGTAAGTGATTGACACTGGTACTTTTGTGGTATCCAACTAGGAACGAAGAAGAGAGGATCGATGAAGATTTTAGTGACGGGCGGAGCGGGCTATATTGGGGGTACGCTCACGCGTCTTTTGCTCGCTCAAGGGCACGCCGTAACGGTATACGACAACCTTTGCCACAGCAAGCGCTTAGCTGTGGATGCGAAAGCCGAATTTGTCGAGGGAGATGTTGCCGACCGCGCTCTGCTGGAGAAGACTTTGAGCCATGGACGCTTCGATGGAGTGATGCATTTCGCCGCCCTGATCGAGGCTGGCGAGAGTATGAAGCGGCCGGAGACTTATTTTAGAAATAACACGGCGGCGTCACTCACGCTGCTGGAGGCGATGCTGGCTACGGGGCATGACCGGCTGGTCTTCAGTTCGACCGCGGCGTGCTATGGCGAACCGGACTCCACGCCCATCTTCGAAGACGCGAAGCTCGAGCCCACCAATCCCTACGGCGAGAGCAAACTGCTGGTGGAACAGATGCTGCGATGGATGAATCTAAGTCATGGTCTTAAATATGCGAGCCTGCGCTACTTCAATGTGGCGGGCGCGATCGAGGGCTACGGCGAGGCGCACGAGCCGGAGTCCCATCTGATTCCGTTGATCCTCGATGTGGCGCTGGGGCGGCGTGCGAGCATCAAGATCTTCGGGCGGGACTATCCGACCAAAGACGGAACGTGCATCCGGGATTACATCCATGTGCGCGATCTCTCAGAGGCGCACCTGTTGGCGCTGGGCGCGTTGAGCGAGGCGAAGAGCAGGCTGATCTACAACATAGGCAATGGCCAGGGATTTTCCGTGCTGG
>WNGJ01007633.1_pt1 | contig 12092 bp, 8 predicted proteins | sample 5400611 | NCBI WGS metagenome assembly WNGJ01 (sample SAMN13153375, study PRJNA577476) | soil metagenome | isolation source: 40 cm soil or saprolite under Garry oak tree replicate 1 | place: USA:California | collected 2016-06-15 | reverse complement strand
CCCGCACCGACGCTCGTGCAGACGCTGCGGCTCGCTACCGCGAAGCTGAGACCAGGCGGTGTCCTCATCGCCGAGACGATCAACCCGCTCTCGCCGATCGCGCTGCGCAACTACTTCGCCGACCTGACGCACGCCCAGCCGCTCGTGCCTGAGACGCTCGAGCTCCTGGCCCGCCAGTCGGGGTTCGCGGAGACGGAAGTTCGTTTTCTCAACGAGCCCGCAGAGCGGCTGACCGAGCCGGACGATCCGGTGATCGCCGCCAATGTCCGGCGCCTGAACGACCTTCTGTTCGCGCCCCTCGACTATGCACTGGTGGCGCGAACGGCCGCGCATGCATAGACACACAGAAGCGGCGTCGGCGACACGGACACGTGACAGCTCTCTCCCTAGGCTGTCGGTGGGCGGGAGTGGTGGGACCCGGTCAGTCGCGCGTGTACCTCTAGAAGGCCGGAGATGAGGATCGCGGTCTGCTCGCCACAGGTTCCATTCGAGCGCGGCGGGGCCGAGATCTTCGCCGACGATCTGGTCGGGGAGCTCCGCGCTCGCGGGCACGAGGCGGACCTTGTCACCATTCCCTACAAGTCCTACGAGCTCGACCGCACCTCGCTCGGACAGTTCGGCGAGAGCACGGAGGAGCGGGCGACGCGGCGGGCCGTCCAGCGCCTCGACCGTGTTGCCTTGGGCGAGGCGAAGAAGGTGTTCGCCACCTCCCGCAATGTGGCCGATCGGCTGCAGCGCTCGACCGGGATCTCTGCGGAAGTGATGCCGCACCCGCCACAGGAGCTGCCCTACAGGACCGAGAGCTACGACGACTTCGTGCTTTCGGTGGGGCGACTCGACCGCGCGAAGCGCCACGACCTGCTGCTCGACGCACTCGCTGCAGACTCGAGTTTGAGCTGTGTGATCGTCGGCGACGGTCCGGATCGCGAGCGGCTCGAAGACGTCGCCCGTAAGCACGGGCTCGACGGGCGCGCGCGTTTCACGGGCCGCATCGACGAGGAAGAGCTCGCTGCGCTCTACGCGCGCTGCCTCGTCGTCTACTACGCACCCGTCGACGAGGACTTCGGCATGGTTCCCTACGAGGCGTTTTTGGCGGAGAAGCCGGTCGTCACGACAACCGACGCGGGCGGACCGCTCGAGGTCGTCACGGATCGGCTGACCGGGCTCGTGATCGAGCCGCACGCCACGGCACTGGCGGAGGCGTGCTCGTGGTTGCGCAACCACGTCGACGACGCACGGGCGTGGGGGCAGGCCGGAAAGGAGATCGCGCGCCGCGTGTCTTGGGACGAGACGATCGCGCGCCTGCTCGCGTGAAGGTTGCCTACTACTCGCCGCTGCCGCCCGAGCGATCCGGGATAGCCGATTACTCCGCCCTGCTCCTGCCGGCACTCGGTCGGCTGGTCGACCTCGTTCTCGTGCGCCGTGGACGCACGCGCCCCGTGGCCACCGACGTTGCCCTCTACCACGTCGGGAACGATCCGGAGGCGCACGGTTGGATCGTCGACGCGTTGAAACGCCGGCCCGGAGTCGTCGTCCTACATGACTTCGTCCTCCATCACCTGGTTGCGGGACTGACGATCGGGCGGAAGGACGGCCACGGCTATCTCGCTGCCATGGAGCGCGACGCCGGCATCCCGGGACGCCTACTTGCGCATGGAGTGCTGGATGGCCGAGTATCGCCGCCGTGGGAAACGCGCCCTGACGAGTTCCCGCTCGCCGGCGAGGTGCTGGCCAACGCGACCGGCCTGATCGTGCACTCGCACTACGTCGAGAATCGCGTCGTCGAGGCCGGATACGACGGACCGATCTGGCGCATCGAGCACCCCGCGTGGCCCGCGGCGGGCATTGAGCCGGCTCCGAAGGAAGGCCGGCCGCTCTTCGGCTGCTTCGGGCATCTGAATGCGAGCAAGCGCATCCCTCAACTGGTCGAGGCCTTCGCTCTCGTGCGCACGCGTCATCCGAACGCGAAGCTACTGCTCGTCGGGCCCGCATCGCCCGGCTTCGACGCGGACCGATTCGTGGCGGAAGGCGTGGAGCGCATCGGCTACGTCGAGGAGGAGCAGCTCTGGTCTTTGATGGCCGCGTGCGACGCCTGCATCTCGCTGCGCTCGCCCACGATGGGAGAGACGTCCGGCAGCGCCATTCGCGCGCTCTCGCTCGGACGGCCGCTCGTCGTCAGCGATCTCGGCTGGTTCTCCGAGTTGCCGGACGACGTCGCGCTGAAGGTGCCCGTCGACGAAGATGAGATCCCGGCGCTTGCGACGGCGCTCGAGCTGCTCGCCTCGAGCGAGGCGACACAGCTTGTGATGACCGATGCGGCGCGCGCCTACGTTCAGCGTGAGCACGACCTCGGCCGCGTTGCCGAGAACTATGCGGCGGCGCTGGAAGAGGCCGCCGGCGGGACCAGGGTCGCCGACGCAGTCGTCGCCGAGGTCGCGCAGGCCGCAGCCGAGATCGGCATCGAGCCCGGGACGCCCTTCGCCGCCGAGCTTGCCGGCCGGTTGGACGACGTCGGGCTCGCGCGGAACGGCCGGCCGGAGCGCGCTCCCCCGCCGAGGGCCAGCCGTCTTGCCCGCGTGCCGGTCTGGGTTTGGCTGGCGGGGCTTGTCGTGCTTTCGGCTGTCTTCCGGTACGGGCTGTCCCGCCGCGTCGTCGCGCCCTGGATCATGGTCGACGAGCTCATCTACTCCGAGCTCGCCAAGAGCTTCGCGCAGACCGGTCACTTTCTCATTCGCGATGTGCACCACGGTGCCTACGGCGTCGTGTACCCGCTGCTGATTGCCCCGGCGTGGCGCGTCTTCGGTTCCGTCCAGGACGCGTATGCCGCGGCCAAGACGATCGGCTCGGTGCTGATGTCGCTGACTGCCATCCCGGTCTACTTTCTCGCGCGACGAGTCGTGGCACCGGCGCCTTCGTTGCTGGCCGCGCTACTGGCCGTCGCCGTTCCCTCGCTGATGTACACGGGCACGCTGATGACGGAGACGGTCTTCTATCCGCTCTTTGCCTGCGTTGTTCTTGCGCTCGTGCTTGCGCTCGAACGGCCGACGATTCAGCGGCAGCTCGTGCTGCTTGCGCTTTGCTTGCTCGCCTTCTTGACGCGCTCGCAGGCGATCGTGCTCATCCCTGCGGTTGCGACGGCACCGCTTCTCCTCGCCTGGTTCGACCGGCGCCGCCTCCGAATGCTCACCGACTTTCGTGTTCTGTACGGCTCGCTGGCTGCAGCCGTCGTGGGTGTGCTCGTCGTCCAGTTCGCCCGCGGCCACTCCCCGTTCGACGTGCTGGGGAGCTACAGCATGACGGGCCACGCGACGTACCGGCCCGATCAGGTCGCCAAGTGGGTCATCTTCCACGTTGCCGAGCTCGACCTCTACCTCGGCATCGCACCGTTTGCGGCGTTGCTGCTGCTCGCATTCATCGCCCGCTCGCTCGACCGTCCGCTCCGCATCTTCCTCGCCGCTGCACTCCCGCTGACCGCGTGGCTGCTGCTCGAAGTCGGCGCGTTCGCTTCGGCGCTCTCGCCGCGCATCCAGGAGCGCAATCTCTTCTATGTCGCGCCGCTGTTCTTCATCGCCCTTCTGGCGTGGATCGAGCGCGGGATGCCCAGGCCTCCACGCGCGGCTGCCACCGCAGCCGTGCTCGCCGCGGCTCTGCCTGGCGCCATTCCGTATCACCGCCTCATCGATACCTCCGCCGAGTCGGACACCCTCGCCCTGTTACCCCTGTGGTGGCTTCAGGAGACGATCGTCGGACTGGACACGATCCCGGTCGTGGTCGTCGCGGCGGCTGCGGCGATCGGGCTCCTCTTCTTCTCCATCTCGCCGCGCTACGCGCTCGTCCTGCCTGCGGTCGTCCTGCTCTGGTTCGCGTTCGCGACCGAGCGGATCGAGCGCTTCGATCACGGCTTTCCGAAGGCCTCCGTCGGAGCGCTGTATCAGGGCATCACCGCGCCGAAGCGCGACTGGATCGACGCCGCTGTCGGTCGAGATGCCGATGTGGCATTCGTCTTCTCCGGCAAGGATCCGACCCACCATCCGGACACGTTGTGGGAGAACGAGTTCTACAACCGCAGCCTCGGCCCGGTGTACGACCTCCGCCAGCCGTCGATGGGAGGCTTGCCTGAGACGAAGGTGACGCAGAGGGCTGACGGCGTGCTGCTCGACCACGGACAGCCGGTTCGCCACCCGTACGTCCTCAGCGAAGAAAGCGTGCCGCTCGCCGGCACCGTCGTTGCTCGGGACACGCTGAAGGGAATGGCGCTGAGGCGAACCGACGGGCTTGTGCGTATCGGGTATCGCGTGACCGGCCTCTACCCCAACGACACCTGGTCCGGGAAACGCGTCTCCTACACACGGCTTCGGTGCGCGGGCGGCACTGTCACTGCGCAGTTGCGGCGCGACCCGAACCTCATCAGCGGCTCACAGACCGTGCAGGCGGAGAGCAGAAGCGCGACCTTCGTCTCCAACGACGACGCCACCCTCACGGCTCCGCTGCATCCGCGCAACGGCGTGTGCCGCGTCGTTTTCACAGTCACGCCTACTGCCATCCCGGGCCCGGCAGATCCGCGCGTGCTCGGCGTGCACTTCCTCGCGTTCCGCTACACCGCTCCGTGAGGATCGCCTACGACGTCACGCCGCTGTCGCATCCGCGCACGGGCGTCGGCAATTACATCCTCGGTGCCTTGAAGGGCATGGTGGAGGCGGCAGATGGATCGCACGAGCTGGTCGCCTTCGGCCCGGTTAGCATCCGTGGGCGGAAGCTCCTCGACTTGACGCTGGCGGACCTTCCGGTCGGACGGCGCCTCGCGACCGTGCCGTTCGCACACGCCGTGCGAACGGTCTGGAGCCGGCTCGGACGCCCGCCGGCTGAACGCTTCCTCGGTCAGACGGACGTGCTGCACTTCACAGACTGGATGGTGCCGCCGGGACGGCCGCGCGTCCGCGCCACGATGATCCACGATCTCGGTCCGCTGCGATACCCAGAACGGCTGCACCCGCGAACGGTGCGCATGCACACCGCGACTGCTCGGGCGGCGGCGGGTTGCGACGTCGTCTTCACGAACGCGGAATTCACGGCGGCCGACGTCGTCGAACGGCTCGGGATTCCGCGCGAGCGCATCCGCGTCGCGTACCCCGGCGTCGACGCTTGCTACCGACCGGACGGCCAGAGGTACGAAGCCGGGCGCCCGTACGTCTTCACGACCGCGACCGAGGACTGGCGCAAGAACCGCAGCGTGGTCGAGGCCGCGCTGGCGCGGCGCGGCAACGACCTCGCGTTGCTGTCGCTGGGCAGTGGCGGCCATGGCTACGTCGCCGACGAGGAGCTGCCCTCTCTCTATCGCGGCGCGGAGGTCTTCGCGTATCCCTCGCGCTTCGAAGGGTTCGGGATTCCAATCATCGAGGCGATGGCGTCCGGGGTGCCCTGCGTCGTCTCTTCACACCCTTCGCTGGACGAGGCTTGCGGCGACGCCGCCGTTCGCGCTGATCCCGAGAGCCCGGAGGCCTTCGCCGAAGCTATTGGCCAAGCTCTGGCCGAGCGTGAACTGCTCGTTTCGCGAGGTCTCGTCCACGCGGGCCGCTTCACCTGGCTCGAAACGGGCCGCGTTCACCTGCGGAGCTACGCTGACGCGCTGTGATGCGCGTCGCGATCGACGTCTCTCCCCTCGCTCAGACGCGCGCCGGAACGGCTCGATACCTGAAGGGGTTGACCCGCGAGCTCGAACGGCGCGACGACGTCGCGGTCTCGACCCGCTCTTTCGGAGGCAAGAGCCGTCTCTCGACACTTGCCCGAGACGGCGTCTGGTACCCGTTCCTGCTCGGGCGCGAGAGGGCCGCCGATGTCCTGCATTGCCCGACCTACCGCGGCCCTCTTCGCTCGCGCGTGCCGCTCGTCGTCACGGTGCACGACCTCGCTGTGCTCCGGCACCCGGAAGCGTTCAACCGCTGGACGCGCACGTACAGTCCGCGTGTCGTACCCGCCGTTCTCTGTGCGGCGCGACGTGTGATCGCGGTGTCCGACTTCACGCGGCGCGAGCTCGTCGAGCTGCTCGGAGTGCCGGACGCGAAGATCCGTGTCGTCCCGAACGCCGTCGGCGATGAGTTCACCCAAGAGGGCCCTGCGGAGGCCGGTGACTATGTCCTTGCCGTCGGAACGCTCGAACCGCGCAAGAACCTCGACAGGCTAGTGGAAGCGATCGGCAAGACCGACCGGGAGCTACGTGTCGTCGGTGCGCGCGGCTGGGGCGGCGTCGAAGTCCGAGGAAACGGCGTCCGCTGGCTCGGGGAAGTCGACGACACAGAGCTCGCACGCCTCTACCGTGGCGCGGCCTGTGTCGCCTACCCGTCGCTCTACGAGGGTTTCGGGATCCCGGTCCTGGAGGCGATGGCGTGCGGCGCGCCCGTGGTCACCACGCGCGGGACCGCGATGGAAGAAGTCGCGGACGGAGCAGCGGTCCTCGTCGATGCGCGCGATCCTGCGGAGATCGCCGCCGGCATCGAACGCGCCGCCGCGGAGCGCGAAACGCTCGTCCCGCGCGGGCTCGAGCGGGCTCGTGCGTTTCGCTGGGATGCCGTGGCGGCGGCGACGGTCGAGGTGTACAAGGAGGCTCTGGCATGAGCGAAAGGCCGCTCGTGGTCGTCGACGCGGACGTGCTCGGGCGCCGCCGCACCGGCGACGAGACGTACGTCACGCAGTTGCTGCGCGAGCTGCCTGCTGTCGCAGCGGATCTTCGCATCGCCGCCGTGACGCGTGACCCTGAGCTCGTTCCCGACGGGATCGAACCGGTGCAACTCTCGGCGCGCTCGCAGGAGCTACGCATGGCCGTGACGCTTCCGCGTCTCCTGCGGCGGCTCCGGCCTGACGTTGCGCACTTCATCCACGCGCTGCCGCTCCATTGCCCGTGCCCCGCGGTCGTCACCGTGCAGGACCTCTCCTGGGAACGGGATCCGAGCGTGTTCGGCTTCTGGGACCTCGCGACCTTCAAGGTCTTCGTCCGCCGCGCCGTCCGCAAGTCCGAGCGTGTCCTCGCGATCTCGGAGCGCACGAAAAGCGACCTGATCGAGCTCTATCGGACGATGTCGGACAAAATCGTCGTCACGCCCCTCGCCCCCGATCCGGCATTCGTCCCCGCCGGCGAGCACGATTCGTTCCTCCTCTTCGTCAGCGCTATCGAGCCGCGTAAACAGCCACTGGCCGCGATCGACGCCGCGAACGCGGTCGGGCGCAGCCTCGTCGTGGTCGGGCCGCCGAAGGATCCGGACCTCGTCGCCGAGCTGACACGTCGAGGGGCGGACGTCCGCGGGTACGTCCCGAAGGAAGAGCTCGTGCGCCTCTACCAGCAGGCTGCGTGCCTTGTCTTCCCGTCTCGGTATGAGGGCTTCGGCCTGCCGGTCGTCGAGGCGATGGCCTGCGGTACGCCCGTCGTGGCCGCGCCCGAAAAGGCGATGCAGGAGGTCGCGGGCGACGCGGCGATCTTCACCGACGACCTCGCCGACGGTGTTCGCCGTGCGCTCGCGGACCGGGTGCGACTTTCGGCGGCCGGCCTCGAGCGGGCCAAGGCTTTCTCCTGGCGCGAGACCGCGCGGATCACCGCCGACGTCTATCGCAGCGTGCTCGGAGCATGAAAGTCTCGGGGGTGTTCGTGGTGACGGGCCCCGGCGAGGCCGAGCTTCTGCGTGCTTCGCTCCCCGCGCTCCGGCCACAGGTCGACGAGCTCGTCGTCGTCGCGAACGGCCCTGGGAGCAGTCCCGGGAACTTTTCCGGCGACGCGCACGTATTGGAGAACGATCGTGCGCTCGGCTTCTCCGCGAACGTCAACAAGGGCATCGCCGCGACCTCGGGCGAGTACGTCGTGATCTCGAATCCCGACGCTGTTGCCGAGCCGGACTGCGTTCGCGAGCTCGTCGACTTCGCCGACGCGCATCCGCGCTGCGGCATCGCGGGGCCGAGGATGATCAATCCCGACGGCACCCTGCAGGCCTCACGGCGAAGCTTTCCCACGGTTGGCGGAACAATTGTCAGAAGAACGCCGCTTCGCGCTCTCTTCCCACCCTTGCGCTGGCAGCGGCGGCACTACCTCCTCGACGCTTCGGACGACGAGCCGCTGCAGGTGGACACCATGCTGGGCGCCTTTCTGCTCATGCGCCGCGCGCTGCTGGACGAGATTAATGGGTGGGACGCGGGCTACAAGCTCTACGTGGAAGACATCGACCTGAGCTACCGTGCGATGAAGGCCGGGTGGGAGCGTTGGTGGGTGCCGAATGCTGTCGTGCACCACGAGTATCAGGCCGTAATCGACAAGCACTTCTTCACGCGCCGGAATCTCTGGCACCTATACGCGATGCTTCGCTTCTTGCGCAAGCACCCCGAACGTCTCTTCGCCCTCCGATGACGGGCGAGAAATACGACACGAGCGCCGAGCGTTGGTCTGAGATCGCCTACGCGGATGCGGCGACGTACCTCGCCCATCGTGGCGACCTGGTCTTGAGCCTTGGCCCACCGCTCGAACAAGGCGACACCGTGCTCGATCTCGCATGCGGCGACGCCGCCGCCGCCGAGCACCTGCCGGGCCTGCGTTACGTCGGCTTGGACGCGAGTGCCGAGATGGTCAAGGCCGCCCAACTGCGCGGACGCACCGTCGTGCTCGGCGACCTCAACGACTACGAGCCCTCTGAGCCGGTCGCGGCCACGACCTGCTTCCGCGCGATCTACTACGCGAAGGATCGCACCGCCTTCTTCCGTCGCGTGGCGGAATACACCGAGCGGAAGTTCGTCTTCGATCTGAACCCGCGCCAATATCGCGTCGAGGATGTGTGCGCCGAGGTGCGCGCGGCAGGCTTCGATCAAGTGGAGCTGCGTCCGTTCTTCTCGCCGCAGCGCTTCTCGTTACCGCGATCGGTGGCGAGCGCGCTCTATGCGCTGGAACGGAGCGGCCCGGTCGCACGACTGCTGCTGACGATGCGCTTCAGCTACTTGTGCGCGGCCTTCCGCGGCAGGAACACGTAGCTCACCTTCGCGCCCAGGTGACGCCGGTCCGTCTGGTCTGGCGACAGCTCGATGGGGACGAATGTCGGACTGATCGTCACCTCGACGCGGAAGCGAGGTCCCGGTGCCTTCAACACGACCGGAATCTGCTCCTTGCTGTGGATGTCGAACCGCCTCACCTCGGTCGGCTTCCCCAGGTGCGGCTGCTTGTCGTCTCCGATCATTATTCGCCCGATCGCCACGGTCACGTGGCCGGTCTTGTTCGGCCCGCCCCAGGGGACGCGAGAGACCACGACGCGAATCCGCCCCGCGCGACCGCCCAGCGTCGAATAGCGCGTGTAGGCGCTGAACGCACCTGTCCAATCGTCGGAATAGACACCCACGACCGAACCGCGTAGCCGCAAGGGCGGGGCAACCTTCACGAGCCGCCACGGCTCGAGCCCGCCGCCGGCCTTGTGCAGGTGCGTCGCAACCGTCCTCCCGACGATCTCGATGCCCTGCTCCTCGACGACGTAGGGATAGCCCCAGGGGCCGCAGTGATTGTGGCTGCAGAGTGCGCCGTCGGATGCGCGAGGATCCGGAGTCAGAAACGGGCCCGGGCCCTGCGCTGTCCCGTCGAGGCTCCAGACCGCCTTGATCGAGCGGTTCCAGAACTCGGTCAGCCACTCGCCGTTCTGGTCAGCCATCTGCTGGCCGATGTAGAGCGTCGGCGAGCCGCCTGTAACGTCGTCGACCCAACTGAACGGCGTGCGGATATTGTCGGCGAAGCGATCCGAGAAGCGGTTCGAGCCAGAAGCGAAGGCGATCTCGCCGGTGAGGTTCCAACCGATGACTGCCGCTCCGACCGCGACAGCGAGCCAGGCGGCTGCGCGGCCGATGACCCGGGGCGCGAGCAGGAGCGCGATCGAGAAGCCGAGCAGCGCGATCAGACCGATCTTCGCGCCGGTTGGATCGAGCTGGAGGTAACGGTTGGCCTGCTGCAAGATCGCGAGGCCCGGCGCGTTGTAGGAGAGGTCGATTCCCATCTCGTACGGTGTCGTCAGGATCAGCAGCAGCACGAACGCCGAAGAGAGCGCGAGCGCGACCGGATGCAGGCGCCGCCGCTCGAGCCACACCGCCGTCCCGGTGAACAGCAACGGCGCAAGGAAGATGAGGTTGCGTTCGTAGGTGTACGTCCCGAACGTGATCGAGACGTAGGTCGCCTTCACCGCGGTGTAGAGGCCGAAGCAGACGATCGCGGCGAGGAGGACGCTCCGAAAGATGCGCAACTCCCGACGCGGCGCTTCTCCCGGTGCGCGCCAAAGCACCGCCAGCCCCGCCAGCACGGGCAGCACGCCGAGTCCGATCGTCAAAGCGCCGGCGGCGTTGAGGCCCAGATCCAACATCCGGCTCTTGTACAGACGGGTCGCGTAGTTCCATTCGAGCGAGCGGTGACCAAGCACCGCGCTGATGAACACCGCGACGCCGACGACGAGCGTCGAGAAGCCCACCCAATCCCGCGCGCTCCAGGTTCCGCGCCGGCGGCTGAGGTACTCGGATCGCCAGAGGAGGAAGGCTCCGGCCAGCAGGAAGACGGCCGAGAGCACTCCGAGCTCCCCGCGCACGAGGGGCGCGATCGCCGAGGCGAGGACGGCACCGCCGATCCACCACCGCGACGGCGTCAGCAACGCGCGCATGATCAGGAAGAGCGCCAGGGTTGAATAGAAATAGGCGAACGGTTCCTCGACGATCATCGACGAGTACGCGACCGCCGGAATCGCCGCTGACGCCGCCGCGACGAAGAGCGCGGGCCTACGGCCGACCAGCAGGCGTGCGAGTCCGTAAGCGGGAAAGACGGTCGCGGTCGTCACGATCACGGTCACGTACTTCACGGTCGCGTAGGCGGAGTGGAGGTTGTCGATGAGCCATGCGGGCGCGAGCACGTAGGTCCACAGCGTCGTGAAGGAGTAGGGCGCGCCACGGCGCGCCGCGTGGCCGGTATCGGCGATCGCGCGTGAAAGCTGCGTGAGCTCGAGCTCGTCGCCGAAGAGCCACGGCGTCTTGTGGGCCCACGCCTGGATCATGTAGACGATCGTCAGCCAGAGGAAAATGCTCAGCAGCGGCACGGCCGCCAGAAGCCGGTCGGCCAGCGTCTGTTCAGCCGACTTGGTCCGCGCGGTCAAGACAGCCATTGGCGTGAGTCAGTCAGCGGTCGCGCCGAGGGCGGCGCGAGGATCGAGGTCGGTGTGGCGACGCACGAACCGACACGGCACCTGTGCGAGCGCGCAGGCGTCGACGACCAGGCCGAGCCGCTCTCGCGGCGCGTCGGGAATCGTCACGAGCACGGTGTCGGGGTGCACGCGGGAAAGAATCCCCTCGATCTCCTCGGTTCCTCCCAACACGGGCACGCCCTGAAGGCGCCGCCGTGACAGCCGTGCGTCGTCGTCCACGAAACCGACCACTTGCTCGCCCGCCGTCTCCCGCAGTTCTCTCAACAGGCTACGGCCCCCGCGACCAGCTCCGACGATGAGCGTGCGGTGGCGGTCGCCGCGACCGGTGAGCGCGGAGACACCACGCACGAACGCACGCTCCCAGAACCGCGAGGCGCCGATCAGGATCGTGCACACGAGCGCGTCGATGACGAAGACGCTGCGCGGGAACGGGCCCCAGGTCTGCGTGGCGTCGAGGGTCAGGTACGCGACCACCTCCGATACCACCACGGCCGAGACGATGCTGGCCGCGTCCCGTGCCCCGGCGTACCGCCAGACACCTCGATAGAGGCCGAACGGGATGAACGCCAGGTAGCGGACGGCGAGCACGATGCTGATCGAGACGAGGAAGATATGGCGCTGGTAGGGGGTGCCGCTGCCCTGTAGCCGCAGGTAGTACGCCACGGCGAAGGAAGCGGTGATGAGCGCGAAGTCCACCAGCGACTCGACGAGTCGCCGCGGATTCGCGACGAAGGTGCGCAACCACCCGCGGTCACCGGTGAAGCCCGGCGCCCGCTCGACGTCGGAGAGGACGCTCGCGAACTGAACGAGCAGCGCGAACGTGAGCAAAACGCCGATCAGTGTCACCCACGCGTTGTCGAGCACGGCATAGAAGAGGCTGGTCGTCCCGAGCGCAGCGGAGAT
>WNGJ01057740.1_pt1 | contig 12093 bp, 9 predicted proteins | sample 5400611 | NCBI WGS metagenome assembly WNGJ01 (sample SAMN13153375, study PRJNA577476) | soil metagenome | isolation source: 40 cm soil or saprolite under Garry oak tree replicate 1 | place: USA:California | collected 2016-06-15 | reverse complement strand
TATTGACAGTCGTGCCATGACAGGAGACGGGCCATCGGTGCTGTCGCCGCCAGCAGCGAACGGGGCCTTCGGCACGTCTGCAGTGACCCAATGCCGGTCGGCGCGCGTATAGCATCACGGCGTGACCGTTACAGGCAGGGCCGGGCTCGTGATCGCGGTGGACGGGCCGTCCGGTTCAGGCAAGTCGAGTGCCGCCCGGGGCGCTGCGCGCGTTCTCGGGCTGCGCTACCTCGACACCGGGGCGATGTACCGCGCGCTCACCTGGTGGATGCTGCGCGCGGGTGTCGACGTCGCCGACGCGGCGCAGGTCGCGGCGAACGCCGGCCGCCCGGCGATCGCGATCGGCACCGACCCGGACGCGCCGTGGGTGACCGTGGAAGGCAAGGACGTGACCGAGGCGATCCGCACCCGCGAGGTGACCAACGCGGTCAGCGCGGTCAGCGCGGCCCCTGCGGTGCGCAGGCGGCTCGCGGCGATGCAGCGCGCCATCATCGAGCAGACCCACGCCTGTGGGCGCGGCATCGTGGTCGAAGGCCGGGACATCGGCACGGTCGTCGCACCGCGGGCCCAGGTCAAGATCTTCCTTACCGCAAGCGAGGCGGCCCGCGCGGACCGCCGCGCCAGGGATCTCGCGGCCGACCCGGCCGCGACCGTGGCGCTGACCCGTGACGAGCTCGCGCGGCGCGACCGGCTGGATTCCACCCGGGCCGTTTCACCGCTGCTCAAGGCGGCTGACGCGGTCGAAATCGACACCACGGCGACCGGGCTCGGCGATGTGATCGCGCAAATCGTCGACCTGGCGAAGCATCCGGCCGTGTCCGCGTGAGCACGGCAGATGAAATCCGCGTGCCGGTGCTCGCCGTCGTGGGCCGGCCCAACGTGGGCAAGTCGACTCTGGTCAACCGGATTCTCGGCCGCAGGCAGGCGGTGGTGGAGGACACCCCGGGGGTGACACGTGACCGGGTCGCCTACGACGCGAACTGGCGCGGCCGCTCCTTCACGATCGTCGATACCGGCGGCTGGGAGCCCGCGGCGTCCGGCCTGGCCGCCCGGGTCACGGCGCAGGCCCAGCTCGCGGCCGAAACAGCCGACGCCGTGCTGTTCGTCACCGACGCCGTGGTCGGCGTCACCGATACCGACGCCGCCGTGGCGGGCGTGCTGCTCAAGTCGGGCAAACCGGTCGTGCTCGCGGCGAACAAGGTGGATGACACCAGGGCCGAGGCGGACGTGGCCGCCTTGTGGTCCCTCGGCCTCGGTGAGCCGGTGCCGGTCAGCGCACTGCACGGCCGGGGCAGCGGCGACCTGCTCGACGCGGTGCTGCAGGCACTGCCACACACGCCACCTGAGCCGTTCGGGCTGGCGGGCGGGCCGCGGCGGGTTGCCCTCGTCGGCCGGCCCAACGTGGGCAAGTCCAGCCTGCTGAACGCCCTGGCCGGGCAGCAGCGAGCCCTCGTGGACGACGTCGCGGGCACCACCCGCGACCCGGTCGACGAACTGGTCATGCTCGGCGGTGCGGCTTGGCAGTTCGTCGACACCGCTGGCATCCGCCGCCGCTTCAGGGAAAGCCAGGGCGCCGACTACTACGCGGCACTGCGCGCCGCGGCGGCGCTGGAACGGGCCGAGGTGGCCGTCGTGCTGGTGGACGCGAGCGAGCCGCTCAGCGAGCAGGACCTGCGGATCGTGGCCATGGTGATCGACGCGGGCCGCGCGCTCGTCATCGCGTACAACAAGTGGGACCTCGTCGACGACGAGCGCCGCAGATACCTGGAACGCGAGATCGACCGCCAGTTGCACACGGCGCGCTGGGCGCCCAGGGTGAACATATCGGCCGCCAGCGGCAGGCACACCCAGCGGCTGGTTCCCGCACTCGAATCGGCGCTCGCCGGCTGGGAGACGCGGGTGCCGACCGGCAGGCTCAACGCCTGGCTGAACGACCTCGTGGCGGCCAGCCCGCCGCCCGCGCACGGCGGCCGGGCGCCCAAGATCCTCTTCGCCACCCAGGCGGGGATACGGCCGCCGCACTTCGTGCTGTTCACGACCGGCTTCCTGCCGGCCGGATACCGCCGGTTCATCGAGCGCAGGCTGCGTGAGGAGTTCGGCTTCTCCGGCAGCCCCGTGCGCGTATCGATGCGGCTGCGCGACAGCCGCCGCAACCGCCCAGCGCGCGCCAAAGGCTCGCCCGCCGGCGCGCCGTAGTGCCGGGTTTGCCCAGCGGTCGCCGTCTGGGCGCCGGTCCGCGCCGCCAAAGATCTGCGGGACACGCCCTAGGATGTGGCCGTGGGTGTTAGCGCTAACAATGGTGAGCGATACGTTATCGGCGTCGACTTCGGCACACTGTCGGGCCGCGCTCTTGTCGTCCGCGTGGGCGACGGGGCCGAGGCCGGCACCGCGGTGCACGAGTACAGGCACGGCGTGATCGACCGCGACCTTCCCGCGACCGGCCGGCCGCTGCCGCCCGACTGGGCGCTGCAGGACCCCGAGGACTACCGCGAGGTCCTGCGGCGTGCCGTGCCCGAGGCGATCGCCGCCGCCGGGGTGGATCCGGGCAGCGTCGTCGGCATCGGCGCCGACTTCACCGCCTGCACGGTGCTTCCCACGACCGCGGCAGGGACCCCGCTTTGCGAGATCGGCGAACTGCGCGAGCGCCCGCATGCCTATCCGAAGCTGTGGAGACACCACGCGGCGCAGCCGCATGCGGACCGGATCACCGACCTGGCGCACGCCAGGGGCGAACCATGGATCCAGCGCTACGGCGGCCGGATCTCCTCGGAGTGGGAGTTCGCCAAGGGCCTGCAACTGCTCGAAGAGGACCCGGAGATCTACCACCGCGCGCAGCGCTGGATCGAGGGCACCGACTGGATCACCTGGCAGATGTGCGGCGCCGAGACCCGCAACGCCTGCACCGCCGGGTACAAGGGGATCTACCAGGACGGCAGGTACCCGTCCGGGGACTACCTGGCGGCGCTCAACCCCCGGTTCGCCGGCTTCACCGCCAAGCTGGAGCACCCGATCTCGCCGCTGGGCAGCCGGGCCGGGGGGCTCACGGCGCTCGCCGCCTCGTGGACCGGCCTGCCGGAGGGGATCGCGGTGTGCGCGGGGAACGTGGACGCGCACGTCACCGCGCCTGCCGCGCGGGCGATCACGCCCGGCCAGATGCTGCTAGTCATGGGTACGTCGACGTGTCACGTGCTGAACTGCGATTCGCTCGCGGAAGTTCCCGGCATGTGCGGTGTGGTCGACGGCGGCATCATCGACGGGTTGTGGGGCTATGAAGCCGGCCAAAGCGGTGTGGGGGACATCTTCGCCTGGTACGTGGATCAGGCGGTCCCCGCGGAGTACACCGGGCGTGCCGCGGCCACGGGCGTCTCGGTGCACGAACTGCTGACCGCGCTCGCGGCCGAGATCCCGCCCGGCGGCCACGGCCTGCTGGCGCTCGACTGGTGGAGCGGCAACCGGTCCGTCCTCGTCGACCATCATCTGTCCGGCCTGCTGGTGGGTATGACGCTGGCCACCCGGCCCGCGGAGATCTACCGCGCGCTGCTCGAATCCACCGCGTTCGGCACCCGGGCGATCATCGACGCGTTCGATCGCTCCGGGGTGCCCGTCACCGAGCTGGTGATCGCGGGCGGGCTGCTCAGGAACGGGCTGCTGATGCAGATCTACGCCGACGTCACCGGCAGGCCGCTCAGCCTGATCGGCTCGGAGCAGGGCCCGGCGCTCGGCGCCGCGATCCACGCCGCGGTCGCGGCGGGCCAGTACCCGGGTGTGCCGGCTGCCGCCGAGGTGATGGGCCGGGCCGAGCGCCACGTCCACCAGCCGAACCCGGAAACCGCGTGGGCCTACGACGCGCTCTACGCCGAATACACCAGGCTGCACGACTACCTCGGCCGTGGCGAGAACGAGGTCATGCACCGCCTGCGCCAGATCCGCGCCCGCGCGGATCTGGCGCAGGCGCGATTGATAAACCCCAGCAATGACTAAGCAAACAACCAAAGACACAGCCTATATAAGTCTCATAATACGAGATTGATCTACCGCGCACCGCCCGTCACCGCCCAGGCGCCAGGCCCGGGCCCACCCGCCGCGAACCCAGGCACCACACACCCCATCACCCGGAACCCCCCCGGATGCGCCGTGCCGGCGCCATCTCGCGCAGCCGTTAAGGATCTGGTTTGTGCATCTGGTCCAGGGATGTGCGCGCGGTTACCGGGGCGGTGGTGCGGTGCTCTCGCGGACGACCAGTTCAGTCTCGACGAGGATGTGCCCGGTGCCGCCCGCATCCCCCGCGCCCCCTGCGCCCGCGCCTGCGGCGCCCGATGTGATCTGCGCGACGAGCATGTGCAGGCTGCGCCTGCCGACCTCATCGAAGGCCTGCCGCACCGTCGTGAGCGGTGGGGTGAAGAACGCCGCCTCGGGTATGTCGTCGAACCCGACGATGCTGACATCGCCCGGGACCTGGCGGTTGCGCTCGTCGAGCGCCCGGAGCAGGCCGAGGGCCATCTGGTCGTTGGCGGCGAAAACGGCGGTGACCTCCGGCATCCTGGCGAGAACCTGGCCGGCCTGGTAGCCGGAGCGCGCGCTCCAGTCGCCGTTGAGCAGCGGCGGCACCTCCGCGCCGGCCTCGTGCAGCGCGGCCTGCCAGCCCGCGATACGGCCCTGCGCGTCGATCCAGTCGTGCGGGCCGGCCACGTGCCACACCGTCTGGTGGCCGGCCGCGAGCAGGTGCCGCGTGGCCGCCGCGGCGCCGGTGACCTGGTCGACCCGCACCACCGCGTCGTGGGCGTCCGGGTCGCCGTCCACCGACACGATCGGGATGTCCTTCGGCAGGTCGCGCAGCGCGTCCGCGGCGGATGCCAGCGGGGCGATGACCACCAACCCGTCGACGGCCTGGCCGAGCAGCCGCGTCGTGGCCTCGCGCAGCGATGTCCGGTCGAACGAGCGGACGCTGGCGACGGTGACGAAATACCCCGCGTGCTTGGCCGCCTCCTCGATGCTGTACAGCGTCGAGGCCGGGCCGAACAGCGTGCTGTTCATGCTGACCACGCCGAGGGTTCTCGACCGCCCGGTGGCAAGCGCCCGCGCGGCGGTGTTCGGCCGGTAGCCGAGTTCCTCGATGGCCGCGAGCACCCGCCCACGGGTCCGGGGACGGACATTGGGATGGTCGGCGATCACCCGCGAAACCGTCTGGTGCGACACGCCCGCGAGGGCGGCGACATCGCTCATCGAGGGTGCGCGGCCGCTCGCCCCCGCCGCGCGGGCCGCCGGCCTTGCGGCCCGGCCCGCGGGGCTGTTACCGGCGGTTTGCCTTGGACTCGTCACAGGACACGCAGCTCCCGCACGCCTCTTGACGCCTCGAGAACGTTAGCGCTAACAATAGCAACATCCGGAGCCTGCGGCCTGTGCCGCCGCCGGCCGCCGCGCTGGCCGCGACGGCATTTAGCGCACGGCGTAGCGTCCGGACTTGACCAGCGGCCAAGCCCGGGCCCCCGCCGCGCACCCGAGCCGAGATGAGGCCGCAAAATGTTAACGCTAACCAAGGGCTGGCCAAGGCCGGCGGCGCTGGCGGCGGGGCCGGCGCCGCGGCGGGAGATGATGGCGTCATGAGCCTGCCATCTGCCGGCGTGCTCGGCCGGATCCGCCAGATCGTCTGCGACCTGCACGCCGAACTGCCGCGAGGGGGCCTGGTGATCTGGACGAGCGGCAACATCTCCGCCCGGGTGCCCGGCTCCGACCTCATGGTGATCAAGCCGAGCGGCGTGTCCTACGAGGACCTGACGGCGCAGTCGATGGTGGTGGCCCGGCTGGACGGCACCGTGGTGGATGGGGATTACGCACCCTCGAGCGACACCGCCGCGCACGCGTACGTCTACCGCGCGATGCCACGGGTCGGCGGGGTGGTGCACACACACAGCCCGTACGCGACCGCGTGGGCCGCCCGCGGCGAGCCCATTCCCTGCGTCCTCACCGCCATGGCCGACGAGTTCGGCGGCGACATCCCGCTCGCGCCGTTCGCCCGCATCGGCGGCGACGAGATCGGCAAGGCGGTCGTCGAGACCCTGTCCGGGCACCGGTCGCCCGCGGTCCTGCTGCGCAGCCACGGCGTCTTCGCCATCGGCGCAGACGCGAGGGCCGCGGTCAAGGCGGCTGCGATGTGCGAGGACGCCGCCCGCACGGTCCACCTCGCGCGGGTCCTCGGTGCGGTGGAGCGGCTCAGCCAGCCCGACATCGACGCGATGCACGTGCGGTACCTGAACGTTTACGGCCAGCCAGGCCAGCCAGGCCAGCCAGGCCAGCCGGGCCGGCCGGGCGAGCCGGGCGAGCCGGGGCAGCCGGGGCAGCCGGGCCATGCGGGGCCGGCCGGGTAGAAGGGACAGGCAGATGACACAGCCGTGGGCAGCGGAGCGAAAGCCGCGGATCGGCGTCCTTCCGATCATGCAGGCGCTCTACGACGACATGATCCCGGGCATCACCGACCGGCAGGCCCGCTACGCGCAGGACGTGGCCGGTCGGCTGGCCGGGGTGGCCGAGTTCGTGCTCGGCTCACCGGTGAAGAGCAGGCAGGACGCCGAACAGGTGATGCGCGAGTTCACCAGCGCCGGCCTCGACGGCGTTCTGGTGATCATGCTGACCTACGGGCCCGCGATGCGGGTGGCGCGCCTGTTCAACGAGAACCGGCTGCCGGTGTGCCTGGCCAACATCCAGCCGGAGCCGGCCGTGACGGCGCGGTGGGACATGGCCGACATGACCTACAACCAGGGCATTCACGGCGCGCAGGACACCGCGAACGCCATGGTCCGCGCGGGCAGGCCGTTCCACGTGATCACCGAGGACTGGCACAGCGAGCGGTTCGGGCGAGAGGTGGGCCGCTGGGCGCGGGCGTCGGCGGCCATCACCGCGTGGCGGTCGCTGAAGGTCGCGGTCTTCGGCTACGCGATGAACGACATGGGTGACATCAGGGTCGACGAGAACGCCCTGCTGCGCGCGCTGGGCCCGGAAATCAGCTACCTCGCGCCCGGGGATCTGTGGCGGGCGACGCAGGCCGTCACCGACGCCGAGATCGGCACCCTCATCGCCTGGGAGAACGAGCGGTTCGAGATCGACCCGCGGCTGCCCGCCGCCGAGCGCGAGGATCACGCCCGGATGCAGATCGCGATCGAGCGGATGCTCACCGAGCGCGGCTACCGTGCCTACTCGACGCATTTCGACGCGATCGGCGAGGACGGGCGGTTCGCCCGGCTACCGCTCGCCGCCGCGTCCTCGCTCATGGCGCAGGGCTACGGTTACGGCGCGGAGGGCGACGCGCTCGCCGCGACCATGGTGTACGCCGGTCACGTCCTGATCGGCGAGGCGCACTTCACCGAGATGTACGCGATGGACTTCCCGTCGGATTCGATCCTGATGAGCCACATGGGGGAGGGCAACTGGCAGGTGGCGCGGGCTGACGAGCCGGTACGCCTGATCAAGCGCTCGCTCGGCATCGGCGGGCTCGATGATCCGCCGACGTTCCTGTTCCGGATCGAGCCGGGGCCCGCGACCCTCGCCTCGCTCGTCTCGCTCGGCGGTGAGCGTTTCCGGATGGTGGTGTCGGAGGGGGAGGTGCTCGACTCACCGCGGCTGCCGGCGCTCGAGATGCCCTACGGGCAGTTCCGTCCCGCCACCGGGGTCCGCCGCTGCATGGACGGGTGGCTGCGCGCGGGCGGCACGCACCACATGGTGATGAATCTCGGCCACCGGGGCGCCGACTGGGAGGTCTTCTGCGCGCTGGCGGGAATCGAGTACCGGGCCGTCTAGCCCGATCCCGAACGGCTGCCGCGCGGCGCGCCGGGCTCCGGTTCAGGCGCGGATCGCAGGCCGTCTCGTAACGCTGGTGCAGATTCTCCTCGGCGATCTCGTGGCTGCCGCCGATGCACTCGGTCACGTTGTCGCCGGTGAACTCGATGTGGATCCCGCCCGGGTGGGTGCCAAGCTTCCTGTGCACCTCGAAGAAGCCGGTCACCTCGTCGAGCACGTCGTCGAACCGCCGGGTCTTGTGCCCGCTCGGCGCCTCGAACGTGTTGCCGTGCATCGGGTCGCAGATCCACACGAGCTGCGCTCCGCTCTCGGTGACCGCCTCGATCAGCGGGGGAAGACGGTCGCGCACCTGCTTGGCGCCCATCCGCGTGATGAGCGTCAGCCGGCCAGGTTCACGTGCGGGATCGAGCCGGTCGATCAGGGCCAGCAGGTCCGCCGGAGTCGTCAGGGGGCCAAGTTTGACGCCAACCGGGTTGTGGATGCGGCGGGCGAACTCGACGTGCGCGCCGTCCAGCGCCCTGGTCCGCTCGCCGATCCACAGGAAGTGCGCGGACACGTCGTAGGGCAGGCCGGTGCGGGAGTCGATCCGGGTGAGGGCGCGTTCGTATTCGAGCAGCAGCGCCTCGTGGCTGGAGTAGAACTCCACCGCGCGGAGCTCCTCCGGATCTGCGCCGCATGCGCGCATGAACGACAGCGCGCGGTCGATCTCGCCCGCGAGTTCCTCATACCGCTGCCCGGGCGGGCTCTGCCGCACGAAGTCCTGGTTCCACGCGTGCACCTGCCGCAGGTCGGCGTAGCCTCCGGTGGCGAACGCGCGGCACAGGTTCAGCGTCGCGGCAGAGTAGTGGTAGGCGGACAGCAGCCTGCGCGGGTCCGGCCGCCGCGCCCGCGGGGTGAAGTCCAGGCCGTTGACCGCGTCGCCGCGGTAGGCGGGCAGCATGGCGCCGTCGCGCGTCTCGGTGGCGGTGGTCCGGGGCTTGGCGAACTGCCCCGCCATGCGGCCGATCTTGACGACTGGCACGCTGGCCGCGTAGGTGAGCACGACGGAGATCTGCAGCAGCGTCCGAAGCTTGGCCTGGACCCCATCCGCGGTCGCGCCGAGGAACGTCTCCGCGCAGTCACCGCCCTGGAGCACGAAGGCCTCCCCGCGCGCCACCGCGGCGAGCCGGTCCTTGAGCAGGTCGCACTCGCCCGCGAACACCAGCGGCGGAAGCCCGGCCAGGTCCTCAAGCGCGGCACGCAGCTCGGCCGGCTCCGGCCACTGCGGCTGCTGCGCGGCCGGCCTGCTCCGCCAGGCGTCAAGGGAGTCGAAAGTCGCGGGCGCGGCGGGTACCGATGGCACAGCGTTCACGGATCACCAGGCTAACGCATCGCCGCGCGAATACTCCGCGACCGCTGGCGCCCTTGAATCTCGCCCGGGTAACACTGGGAAACATAGGCCTTAACGGCTGACGCGGCGTCCTCAGGCCTGCCCGCTCGGCCAGGCGGACGAATGCTTCCCGCCTGGACAGCTCTATCGGTAAGAACCTCGGGCTGCCGGCCGTGTTTCGCGACGATGATGACGCGGGCCAGCTTCTCGGGTAGGCGCCGCCAAAGCCGTCCGGGAATGTGGCCTCGAAGCCGCCGCACGAGCTAGCGAGGTCGTTGAGGCGAGCAGGAACAAGGGCGACGTGGTGCTCGATCCGTTCTGCGGATGCGGTGTCGCGGCCATCGACGCGGCCCAGCGGGTTGGACGGCGGTGGATGGGCATCGACATCACGCTCATCGCCATAGACCTGATCGAGAAGCGGCTTTTCCACGGCTGCGGCGCAGGCGTCACCAAGACCTACGAGTTGTTCGGCATCCCGCGTGATATGGGGTTCAAGCAGGCAGGCGTTGAGCGCCGCAAGGAGGAATCATGAGGACGCTAGCTGCGGCCGTCATGATCGTGGTGCTGGCTCTGTGCGGAACCGCCAGTGTACCGACGAACGCAACAGGCAGTATTGCCCAGACCACGATGCAGAACGTGTTCAAGGACGACTTCAACGGCCCAGCAGGCAGCGCGCCCAACCCAGCAAACTGGGCGTTCAACACGGGCGCTACTGGATGGGGCAACCACGAGCTAGAGAACTACACCACCTCTCGCGCGAACTCCTACCTTGACGGCCACGGTCACCTAGTGATCGAGGCCATCCGCACAGCTCATGGCTTCACAAGTGCCCGGCTGACGAGCCGGTTCAGCGCGAACAACCGTACCTGGGAAGCCAGGATCAAGTTCGCACCGCAGCGAGGCGCGTGGCCAGCGTTCTGGTTCCTCGGCTCAAAGATCAAGTCCGGTGTGTGGCCACAATGCGGCGAGATTGATGTTGCCGAGAACTACGGCAGTGCGTATGCCAACTCGTCAGTTCACACGGCCAGTGAAAGCGGCAGGATGAGCAATGATGTCGCCCCGATACCTGGCAGCGTCAGCGGCTGGCACATCTACCGCATGGTCCAGTCTTCCGGCCGAGTTTCGACCTACATAGACGGCAGGCTGATTCACACTGTCACGGCACACTCGCAGCCGTGGAACTTCGGCCCGAGCAACCCAGTGTTCATGATTCTCAACCTCGCCGTGGGTGGTACAGGTGGCGGCAAGGTTCCTAGCAGCTTCAAATCAGTAACCATGCTGATCGATTACGTCCACGTCTGGTAAGGTGGCCTGTCGATCGAGACGATCAGCCATCTCGCCGGCCACCGGAGCACCGCAGTGACCGAGGGGCGTGTGCAGCGCGAAACCAGCTAGTCCAGCGGTTGGCTACCCGGCACCGCGTGACAGCACGAAAACGCAATACGGGACGTGGCCCAGCTTGGTAGGGCACTTGACTGGGGGTCAAGGGGTCGCGGGTTCAAATCCCGCCGTCCCGACTGTTTTTCGAACACTTGGAGCCCTAACTGGGAACCAAGTGGGAACGATCATGACTGGCCGTCCCGGAGCGAGGCCAGCAGGGCGTCCAGGACGGCGACCGGCGAGTCCGTGCTGATGGCGGGCGTGACCGGGTATTCGACTGGGCGCGGATCGCAATCCAGACTGGCTGTCCAGTTGACTCCCTGGATGCGAACGAGGGCGCCAGCAGCCAAACAGCCCGGTGGTGACGCCAATCAAGCTGGAGCAGCTCAAGCTGGCCGTCAGAGCGTACGCAGTTGCGCTCGCCGACGGGCAGGGCCGTTGGGGCGACGAGCAAGCAGTCGCAGCCCAGTTGGCCCACAACAGGCTTGATGCTGGCAACCTGTTCCAGGTCTATGCCGAGGCTCCACGTGCCGCCTCGCGCGCACTAGCGGGTTAGCATTGGCGGTGTGGCCGATGCAGGAGCCTGAGGTGACTTTTTCGCCCGTTAATTCGATTCCAGTAACGCCCGAGGAGGACCGGCTTGCCCGGCGCTGGTTGGCATCCAGCGATCCGTCCAGCTGCGTCGGCGCGAAACATCACACGGTCCCGGCCTTCTATCTGCGGCGATTCGCCGACAGCGGCGGGCGGCTGATGGTCCGCGACCGTCCGACCGGGCGCCTGCTTCCCCCGATCACCGTGTCCAAGCTCGCGATCACGGACTTCTACACGACCGTCAATAACGACGGGACGCTCGACGGGCGCATGGAAGAGCTGCTCGGGAAGGTTGAGGGCGAGGCAGCGCAGCTTCTGAAGCTGCTGCTCAGCCCTTACCGCCGACCCGGGCGACTGACCGCGGCTGAGCAGACTATGCTGTGCCAGTTCCTCGCCTTCCAGATCGTGCGGGGCCCTCGAAAGCGGCGGGAGATAGAGCTTCAGGCGGACTACGCCGTCAAGCTTCAGGCCGGAGACCAGCTAACCGGGCAGGACCTGCGGGAGATCACGGCGGTTCCGCACCCCAACGAGCACATCCGGCTTATGGGACCCCTCTCCTACCAGATCTTCCGCTACCTCATGCCCAGGCCGGTGCAGATAGCGAGAATCGACGCTCCGCTGTTCGTGACGTGCGATGAGCCTGTGCTGGTTGACAACGACGACCACGTGCGGCATCTGCCCGAGTGCTCCCTCACTCGCGAACAAATCCGCCGCCGCAAGCGGGCGGCGGTGGCAGGTGGCACATACCAGCAGATTATTCACGTCTGGCCGACGCGCCCCGCTGGCGTCCAGGTGGCAGATGCGATCGCCATGCCACTGACGCCCTCCGCCCTACTGGTTCTCGGGCGCGCGGGGGAGCCGCCTGTCCCGGAGGTATTCTTCCACGGCGACGAAGCCCGCGAGCTTGCTGAAGATGTGAATGCGGCGTTGGTAGCCCAGGCATACGAGTGGGTCGCCGCCCG
>WNGJ01018300.1_pt1 | contig 12093 bp, 10 predicted proteins | sample 5400611 | NCBI WGS metagenome assembly WNGJ01 (sample SAMN13153375, study PRJNA577476) | soil metagenome | isolation source: 40 cm soil or saprolite under Garry oak tree replicate 1 | place: USA:California | collected 2016-06-15 | reverse complement strand
CGGACGGAATTCCGCGCCCCGTCGGTCATCCGGCTCCAGTACCAGATTCGCCGGCCCCGACCGCGCGTCAAGCTGTCGCGCCGCGAGATCTTCGCCCGCGATCGGCACACCTGCCAGTACTGCGGCCGCCAGACGCACGACCTGACCCTCGACCACATCGTCCCGCGCCATCGCGGCGGCGGGCACACCTGGGAGAACCTCGTGACCGCCTGCAAGGCATGCAACCATCGCAAGGGCGGCCATCTCCTCGAGGAGGTGCGCCTCCGACTGCATCGTCCTCCGTTCGAGCCGCGCAGCGACATCTACTCGCTGTTCACGCCGTACCTCGCGGACGAGCGCAATGAGGCATGGCGGAACTATCTGTTCCTGGGGCGGAACTGACCGCCGCCGACGCGGCGGGCGAGCCGGTCGATCCGGAGGCGATCGGGCGGCTCGTGCCGGAGCAGGTCCTCGACCTGCTCCGAACCCTCTGGTCGGCCGGACACTCCGCTTATGTCGTGGGCGGTTCGCTGCGGGACGCGCTGCTGGGACGTGTTGCCAAGGACTGGGACCTGGCAAGCGATGCGCTTCCAGAGCAAACGGTCGAGCTCCTTCCGGGCGCCGTCTACGAGAACCGGTTCGGGACCGTCGCTGTTCGACGCGACGGCGAGACCTACGAGATCACGACGTTCCGGCGCGACCACGACTACGCCGACTTCCGCCGACCGCACCGGGTCGAATTCGGGACCTCACCCGAGGCCGATCTCGCCCGACGCGACTTCACCGTGAACGCGATGGCCTGGGGCGCGCCGGGCCCGTCCGGGGAGACTGACTCCCCAGCCGTGAAGGGGTCGGCCGGTGGCCAGGAGCCACGCCTCGTCGACCCGTTCGACGGCCGCGCCGACGTTGCCCGGCGAACACTGCGAGCCGTCGGCGAACCGCTGCGCCGCTTCGAGGAGGACGCCCTGCGGATGGTTCGGGCGGTCCGTCTGGCATCGACCCTCGGCTTCGCGATCGAGCCGTCGACCCTGGCCGGGATCCAGGCACGGGCGCCGCTCGTCGCCCACCTCTCGGGCGAGCGAATCGCCACCGAGCTCGGATTTCTTCTGGCCGCCGCGCAGCCGTCCGTTGGGCTGCGGCTCCTCGCTGACACCGGGCTACTCGGCCACATCTCGCCGGAGCTTGCCGCCCAGCCCGGCATCGTCCAGAACAAGGTCGAGGGGGAGGATCTGTGGGACCACACCCTGCGGACGGTCGACGCCGCGATCGCCCATCCGGTCGTCCGGCTCGCGGCGCTCGTCCATGACATCGGCAAGCCGGCGACCGCGGCAGACGGCCATTTCTACGGCCACGAAGCGGTCGGCGCGGAGCTGGCGCGAGCCTTCCTCGACCGGCTCCACGAACCGCGCGCGGTGACGGAGCGGGTGACGCACCTCGTCCGCAATCACATGTTCGGCTACGAGCCGAGCTGGAGCGACGCCGCCGTCCGGCGGTTCATCGGCAAGGTCGGGCCCGACGCGATCGATGAGCTGTTCGCCCTGCGCGAAGCCGACAACGTCGGCAGCGGATTGCCGAGGTCGGCCGGTGGGCTGGCGGAGCTCAAGGCCCGGATCGGAGCGGAGCTTGCCGAAGGGCCGGTCCTCGACCGATCGGCCCTCGCGATCGATGGCGACGACCTGATAGCCGAGCTCGGGCTCGAGCCCGGGCCCGGCCTGGGGCGGGTCCTCGACGCGTTGCTCGAGCGGGTCATCGAGGACAAGAGCCTCAACGCGGCGCCGACGCTCCTCCTCCTTGCCCGCCAGGTTGTGGCCGACGACCGATGATGGAGCTGCTCGTCGAGGCGGAGCGCTACCTGAGTCACGGGCTCCTCGACCATGCCGAGCGGCTGTTTCGGCAGGTCGCCGACGCCGACCCGAAGAGCTCGATTGCGGCGGTCGGGCTCGCCCGGGTGGCACTCGAGCGAAGCGAGGACGCGACTGCCTATGCCTACGCGCGGCGCGGGCTCGCGATCGACCCCGAGAACCCGGCGGCTCGTCACCTCGTCCTGCGGCTCGAGGAGGTCGTTCACGGTCGCGGCGAGGCACTGCCCTCGGAGGACGAGATCGCGAGGATCATCGGCTCGAGCGGAGCGACAACGGCAGGGCCGCCGGCGGGGACGTTGCCATCAGGTGTAGCGCCGGCGACACACGCGCCGGAGAGCGCCGTCCCGCCGGCTCCAGTGACGCCACAGCCACCCCTGCCGGCGGCCGATGTGGCGGCCCACGCAGATCGCGCGCAGGCTGGCCCGATGCCTCGTGCCCGGCGAGCCGACGGCCCCGCCCGTCGCCCCGGGCTGCTCGGCCGGCTGTTCGACCGGAGACGGCACAGGTGAGCGAAGATCTGAACCGAGCCATCGTGCCGCTCCCCGTCGCCTGGAGACATTGATGCGCGTTCTCGTCACCGGTGGAGCTGGCTACGTCGGGGCCGTATCGATCGATGCCCTCATCTCGGCGGGCCACGATGTGGTTGCCCTCGACGACCTCTCGACCGGCCATCGGGCGGCCGTCCCGGGCGGGGTTCGTCTCGAGGCGGCGAGCTTCGGCGACGAGGCCGCGGTGGGCGAGTTGCTGTCATCGGCACGGATCGACGCGATCCTGCATTGCGCCGCCCGCTCCCTCGTGACCGAATCCATTCGCGAGCCGTCGCTCTACTACCGGTCGAACGTCGCCGGTGGGATCGCACTTCTTGAAGCTGCGCGCGAGGCTGGTGTCAATCGGATTGTGTTCAGCTCATCGGCGGCGGTCTACGGCGTTCCCGACGCGACACCAATCGAGGAGGACGCAACCCTCCGCCCGATCAATACCTATGGCGAGACGAAGCGAACATTCGAGGCCGCCATGGCCGCCTACGGAACCGCGTACGGCCTGCGGTCCGTGTCGCTGCGCTACTTCAACGTGGCGGGGGCCACGGAACGAGTCGGGGAGGTCCATGACCCGGAGACCCACCTCATCCCGAATCTCCTTCGCACGGCGGAGGGCCGCGGCGAGCCGCTGACACTGTTCGGCTCGGACTACGGGACGCCAGACGGCACGTGCATCCGCGACTACATCCACGTCGCCGATCTCGCCGATGCACACGTTCGGGCGCTCGAGGCGACGGCGCCCGATGACGATCGGACCGTCGAGGCGCTCGTCTGCAATCTCGGCAGCGGCGGCGGCTTCAGCGTCCGCGAGGTTCTGGGCGCGACCGAGGAGGTCGTCGGCCGGCCGATCCCCCATACGATCGGGCCGCGTCGAACCGGTGACCCGCCGATCCTCGTCGCCTCGACGTCCCGCGCGGAATCCGTGCTCGGCTGGCGCCCGCAGCGCTCGTCGCTCGAGGAGATGATCGGCTCGGCGTGGGAGTGGCGGCAGCGCCACCCAGCCGGCTACCCGGCCTGAGTCGACCGGTCAGCGCGGCTCCAGCGGGGCCAGCGCGGGTGCCAGCCGCTCCGGGGGCGCGACGATCTCGTCCGCCGCGATTTCTCCGGAACCCTCCCAGCGATCGCTCACGCCGCGCAGCAGCCACAGCCCGACGAGCATCGTGCCGAGGAGACTCAGCACCGCCAGCTGGTAGGCGCCGTTCTGGCCCTCGACGAGGAACAGGCCGATGATCAGCCCGTAAAGCAACTGGCCGATCACCTGCGAGCCCTTGCCAACGAGGCCATACAACCCGAAGAACTCCCCGATCCGGGCGGGCGGGGCGAGCCGAACCATCAACACCCGGTCGGACACCTGGACTCCGCCGAGCCCGCTCCCCAGGATCGCCCCCGCGAACGCGAAAAGGGCCAGCCCGGCGACGCCGCTGATGCTCAGCGAGATGACCCCGAGCGTGAGCCCGACAGCCCACGAGATGAGTACCGCCACGAGGGTTCGCTTCGGGCCCGACCGGTCGACCATCCGTCCCCACAGGAAGCTGGCGATGACGGCAACGACGGTCAGTGACAGCAGCAGGAGGTTGGTGTACGTCGGTGACAGGCCCTTCGCCTTGGAGGCGACGACGCTCATGACGACGATCACGGTGTTGACCGCGTCCGAGTAGAAGAATCGTCCGAGCAGGAACCGCCCGAGACCCGGCACTGCGCGGGCGTGGCCGATCGTCGTCCGGAGCTGCCCGAACGACCCGAGGATGTCGGCCTTCGTCAGCCTTGGCCCGTTGGCCGTCGGAGCCTCGCGGACGACGAGGAAGATCGGGATCGCAAACAGGCCGTAGAGCACCGCCGCGAGGACGAAGCGAAGCTCGAGCGGCATGTGGAATAGCAGCTCGAGGGCGAGGATGAGCAACCCCGAGAAGATCGTCCCGAGATAGCCGATCGCCACCCCGATCCCCGACAGCGTCCCCCGGGTCGCCGGATGGCTGACTGTCTTGAGGGTCGCGTCGTAGTAGATCAGTGCAGCCTGGTAGGCGAAGTTCGCGACGATGAACAGGACGAGGCCGGCGAACGCACCGGTGCTTCCAATGAACGCCGTCGGCACGATGCAGAGCATCGTGAAGAACAGGAGATACGGCAGGCGCCGTCCCGCTCGATCCGAGATCGCGCCGAGGATCGGCGACACGATCGCGTTGAACCCGACGCTGAGCAGGACCGCGACGCTGAGCAGGACGTTCCCGCTGCGCTCACCGAACTGACTCGGCTCGACGAGCCAGAGCCCGATGGCTCCCGACACGACGACGAAGCTGAAGATCGTGTTGGCGAAGTCGTATGTCGCCCAGGCCAGCGGAACGATCGCCCGGCCGCTTGGCGTCAGCCCGGCTACTCCGGCGCCGCGGCGGGTCGCGGGGGCGATCGGGCGGCCAGGAGCGGTCACCCGCCGATCATAGGCGCGGTCAACAAGCCCCGCCCGGTCGGATTGCCGCCGGATGTACGATCCGGGCATGGCCCCAACCGACACAGAGACGAACACCGCCGCAGGTTCGGCGGCCCTCAAGTGGCGCCCGCAGGGCTTCGGCAAGAGCCGCGCCGCGGCCATCGACGATCCCATCGTGGAGCCGTTGTGGACGGGGATCCGGGTCCTCGCTCACGTCGATGCCGGCCGGACGATACTCCGCGACCTCGACGGCGACCCGGTCGACGACTTCCCCGAGATCAACACCGCCCTGGCCCGTGCCGTACGGGCCGAGCGTGTCGTCGTTGACGCCCACCTCACCCACCAGCCCATCCAGGCGATCGCCGAGGTTGCCGCGCGCGACAGCCAGGGCGCCGAGGTGCCGACGGCGACCGCGGTCGTCGGACAGTGGTGGTTCGGATCGCTGCTGCGCGGCCGTCGGAGAAAGGTCCCGCTGGACCCCGAAACGGTCGGGCGCGATCCGCTGCCGGCGGACGCCGACATCGCCATCGTCGTCGTCGACCTCCTGTCGCTCGACGACCAGCCGCTCCTTGACGTACCGCTCCTCGAGCGCAAACGGATCCTCGAGTCCGTCGTCGTTGAGTCGGAGTTCGTCCGACGCGGGATCTACATCCGACCGCCGATCGACACGTGGATCGGCTCGTGGCGGACATTCGGCTTCAACCGGATGGCTTTCAAGGCCGCAAACAGCCGCTACCGGCCGGGCGAAGCGAACCCGGACTGGGCGATCGCCGACCTGCCGAGCCGCTGACGGTCGGCGCCGAAGGAGATCGTCAGCGCGGAGGCGGATCTTCAGCCCGGTGTAAGGCGGCGGCGCGAATCTGAAGCCCGGCTGCAAGGCGACCGGACGCCGCCACGAATGACGTCGGTCGGCCGCCGGTGGTACGGTGGATTGGTGCCGACTGCGCTCACCCCGGCCGTGCGCGACGAGATCGCGCGCCTCGGCCGCGCCGACATCATGGTCGGAATCCCGAGCTTCAAGAACGCCGCCACGATCGGCTACGTGGTCCGGGCTGCGCAGGCCGGCCTTGTCCAGTACTTTCCTGACCTCAAGCCGGTCCTCGTCAACAGCGATGCCGGCTCGCCCGACGGCACGGGTCGCGTCGTCGTCGAGACCGAGCCCCCGGACTACATCGAGCAGATCCTGCTCGTCCGGCCGACGAACAAGCTCGACCGGGTCAGCCTGACCTACCCGGAGATCGACGGCGTGGGTGGCAAGGGGGCGGCCCTCAGGACGCTGTTCGAAATCGCCGCGGCGCTCGAGGTCCAGGCTCTGGTCGTCGTCGACTCCGACCTGCGCTCGATCATCCCCGAGTGGATCGAGCTCCTCGCGGGGCCGATCCTCAAGGGCGGCTACGACTTCGTGGCACCGCTCTACGCCCGCTACAAGTACGACGGGACGATCACCAACACGGTCACCTATCCGCTGACACGGGCGCTCTACGGCAATCGGATCCGCCAGCCGATCGGCGGCGACTTCGGTGTTTCCGGTGACCTCGTCCGGCATTACCTCGAGCTTGATGACTGGACCGAGGACATCAGCAAGTTCGGGATCGACATCTGGATGACGACCTCGGCATTGACCGGCGGGTTCGCCGTCTGCCAGGCCCGCCTCGGGGCGAAGGTCCATGACCCGAAGGACCCTGGCTCCGACCTCGGGCCGATGTTCCGCCAGGTCGTCGGGACCATCCTGCGTCTCGCCGCCAGCCATCCTGACCACTGGCTCGGGATCCGGGGGTCCCACGACGTGCCGGCCTACGGCTTCGAGCGGATCATCGACCCGCCGCCGCTCGAGGTGAACACCATCCGCCTCCTGACCGAGTTCCACGTTGGCTCGCTGACCCTCGCCGAGACCTGGGCGCGGATGTTCGCGCCGGACAACCTGGCGACGGTCCTCGTCCTTGCTCGCGAGGCCGGCAAGCTCGTCGATACCGCTCAGGCCAAGCTGGGCGTCGGCGGCGACGGCTCGTCGACCCCCGCCACGACGATCGCGATGGCCGACGCCCTGGCCGCGTTCCACTTCCCGGACGATCTCTGGGCGAGACTCATCTACGACCTCGTCGTCTGCGCCCGCTCCGCAAATCCCCCGATCGAGTCGCTCGTCGCAGCCCTCGTCCCGATCTACTTCGGGCGGGTCGGCAGCTTCATCATCGAGAACCGCAACGTCACGACCGAGCAGGCCGAGGATCGCGTCGAGCGCCAGGCGCGCGAGTTCGAGCTGCTCAAGCCCTACCTCGTCGACCGCTGGGAGGCCGCCGTCGGGGCCGGAACGCCGGCATGACGAGCCGGCCGCCGCTGCCTGCCCGGATCCTCATTCCGGTCGCCAACCCGGCGACCGCGGAGGAGCTGGTGAAGCTGGGCGCCGACCTCCTCGATCCGCGGGCCGGCGAGCTGACGGCCCTCGGGATCGTCGAGGTGCCGGAGGGGATGGCCCTGTCCGAGGGGGCGACCCGCGCCCGCCATGCCCGACGCCTCCTCCAGAAGGTCCTCGATTTCGCGCCGCAGGGGACGGCGATCCATCCGATCGTCCGGATCGGGCGTCACGCCGCTGAGGGAATCATCGAAGCGTCCGCCGAGCAGGAGGCCGATCTCATCATCTTCGGCTGGGGTGGCAAGGCGCTCGGCAGAGATTCGCCCGCCGACATCGCGGTCGTCAAGCAGCGTGGTTCGAAGGAGATCCGCCGGATTATCGTCCCGGTCCGCGGCGGGCCGCATGCCGAGCTCGCGGTCCGCTATGCCGACGCGATCGCAACCCGTCATGACGCCCTCGTCAGCGTCCTCCACTTCGTCCCGCCGGGGATCACCCTGGCGGTCCGGGCCCAGGCCGAGCATGCCCTCGCCCAGTTCCTCCGCCAGCACCTGAAGGGCCGCGGCGAGGGGATCGTTCGTGAGGCGGCAAACGTTCGCAATGCGATCCTCCGCGAGGCGGAGAAGGCCGACCTCGTCGTCATGGGCGCCTCGGCGCAGCCGGCCGGGGCGAACGGCGAGTCGTACCTGTTCGGCGCCCTGCCGGAGGCGATCGCCGCTCGGGCAAGGCCAACGGTCGTCGTCGTCAAGACCCGCGACGCGATCGGCCGCCAGACGTTCGAGACGCTTGCAGCCCACGCGGAGACCCTTGCCGCGGCCGACCGCGCCGCCGAGGAGGCACGCGCCGTGCCCGCCCGCGTCGAGCGCTGGTTCGGCGAGGCCAACTTCCACCACGCCGAATTCGCCGACCTCCGCCGCCTCGTCCAGCTCAAGGAGAAGCAGAGCCTGACGGTGTCGCTCGTCCTGCCGACGTTGAACGAGGAGGAGACGATCGGCCCGATCGTCCGTCGAGCGATCCGCGAGATGATGGGCCGTGTCCCGCTCCTCGACGAGATCCTCGTCATCGATTCCGCCTCGTCCGACCGGACCTGCGAGATCGCCGAGGCGGAAGGGGCGCGGGTCGTCCAGCATCCGGACGTGCTGCCGCGCTACGGCTCGTTCCGTGGCAAGGGCGAGGCCCTCTGGAAGTCCGTCTTCGAGACGACCGGCGACATCATCGTCTGGGCCGACACCGACGTCCGGAACTGGCATCCCCGGATGGTCTACGGGACGCTCGGGCCGCTGCTTCACGAGCCGCGGCTCCAGTACGTCAAGGGCTACTACCAGCGCCCGATCGTCGAGGGCGGCGTGCTCAAGGAGGGCGGCGGCGGCAGGGTCACGGAGCTCGTCGCCCGGCCGCTGATCAACCTGTTCTTCCCGGAGCTGTCGGGGATGATCCAGCCGCTCGCCGGCGAATACGCCGGACGGCGGGCGCTGCTCGAGGCGATCCCGTTCTTCACCGGCTACGCGGTCGAGATCGGGCATCTCATCGACGCCGCCGAACGATCCGGTCTCGAGGGTCTCGGCCAGGTGGACCTCGAACGGCGGGTCCATCGGAACCAGGAGCTCGAGGGACTGTCCAGGATGTCCTTCGTCATCCTCCAGGCCGTCATGAAGCGACTTGAGGAACGGCGCAAGGCGCGGCTGTTCGCGGAGCTCGGCTCGACGATGAAGCTGCCGCGCTCCGGGAAGGGCAGGCTCGGCCTCGAGGTGATCGAGCTGGCCGACCAGGAGCGCCCGCCGATGATCCGGATCCCCGAGTACGTCGAACGTCGACGATCGGTCGGGGCGGCCGGGGCCGAGGCGCCGCCATCGGCCGAGCTCGAGCCCGCGGTTCGCTGAACGCGCCGTTCGCGTGACATCGCCGCTGACGGTCCTGTTCGCGCCGGATTCGTTCAAGGGTTCTCTTACCTCGGTCGAGGTAGCCGAATCGCTCGCCGACGGGTGGACGCGGGCTCGACCATCCGATCTGGTCCTCCTCGCGCCGCTGGCCGACGGCGGCGAAGGGACGCTCGTTGCGATCGCTGCAGCGGGCGGCTGGGAGTGGCGGTCGGCGGCCGCCCACGATCCAATCGGGCGACCGGTGACTGCCCGCTGGCTCCAGTCCGAGGACGGCCGACGCGCCGTCGTCGAGCTGGCGGAGGCCTCCGGCCTGTCCCGGCTCACGCCCGCCGAGCGGGACCCGATCGGTGCCACGACCCGGGGAACTGGCGAGGTCCTGCGCGCTGCAATCGACGCGGGCGCGCGCGAGATCACCCTCGGGATCGGCGGGAGCGCCACGAATGACGGCGGGGCCGGCATCCTTCGCGCTCTTGGGGCCGCGGTCGATGACGACGCTGTAGACCTGTCGGAACTCGATCCGCGGCTCGCCGACGTCGCCCTCCGGATCGCCTGCGATGTTACGAATCCGCTCCTCGGGGAGCGTGGCGCGGCGGCGACGTACGGCCCCCAGAAGGGTGCGACCCCCGACCAGGTGGTCGAGCTGGATCGTCGCCTCGGGCGCTACGCGGACGCCCTCGAGCTGGCCGGTGGCCGTCGCGAACGGGATACTCCCGGGGCGGGCGCGGCGGGCGGCACCGGCTTCGGCCTTCTATCGCTCGCGGATCGTTTCCGGTCCCTCGAGCTCGTGCCCGGCATCGATGTCGTCATGAGTGCCGCCGATTTTGACGGCAAGCTCGAGCAGGCCGGACTCGTCATCACGGGCGAGGGTCGCATCGACGCCCAGACCGCATTCGGCAAGACCGCCCTGGGCGTGGCCCGACGGGCCGCAGCTGCTGCGCGCCCGTGCATCGCGGTCGGCGGCGGGGTGACGGCCGAAGGGATCGACGCTCTCGCCCCACTCGGCGTCGTCGCGGTGCCGGTCGCCGAGCGGCCCCAGACGGTCGAGGAAGCCATGGCCGCTGGAACCGCGCCGCTCGTCCGCTGCGGCGAGCGGATCGCGCGACTCGTGTCGCTCACATCCGGCTGATTCCGCCAGCCGGCTGATCACGACGGCGCGAACTCGGGCATCATCCGTCCATGCCCATCGCCAAGCCGGCGGCTCGCAAGAAGAGCTCGCCGAAACCACGCAAGAGGCGCTTCTCGGATCCGGCGCTCAGCTACGCCAAGCGGCTCGAACGGTACCGGCCCGGGATCGTGCCGTTCGTGCTCGACGGCCTTGCCGGCCTCTACGGCCGCGAAACCTGGCAACGACGCCTCGATCCCACCAGCGAGCTGATCCTGACGATCCTGACCCAGAACAGCGCCGACACGAACGCCGAGGTCGCCTTCGAGGCGCTCCGTCGCGCGTATCCCAGCAACCTGCCGCCGGAGACACACAACCCCGGCAGTGGCTGGGGCGGGTTCGGGCTGTCGGTGGCGCCGCCGCCCGACTGGGCCGCGGTCGAGTTCGCGCCAATCGCGGAGCTTACCAACGTCATTCGTCCCGGAGGCCTCGCCAATCAGAAGGCGCCGCGGCTGCAGGCAACCCTGCGGACGATCCGCGAGGAGCGCGGCGACTACTCGCTCGAGTTCCTCGCGACGATGCCACCGCTCGAGGCGCGTGCCTGGCTGACGAGCATCAACGGGATCGGCAAGAAGACCGCCTCGATCGTCCTGCTGTTCTGCTTCGGCCTGCCCCTCTTCCCGATCGACCGCCACGTCGAGCGAGTGGCTCGCCGGGTGGGGCTGCTCCCGCCAAAAGCGACGATCGACGACGCCCACGACCTGTTCCTGGGGCTGCTCCAGCCGGACCAGATGTACGAGGCCCACGTGAACATGATCCAGCACGGCCGGAAGGTCTGCCATGCCCAGCGACCGGAACACGACCGGTGTCCGCTCATCGAGCGCTGCCGCTTCGTCGACCCTAAGGCGCCTTAGAACACCCGCGGCCGCGGGGAGCAGCGCGAGCACTCCCTATACTCCGGCCATGCTGAGCGGCGGATCGGCGGCACGTGGCGGCGAGATCGCGCCGCGGATCCTCCTCGTCGACGACGACCCGAATCAGCTCGTCCTCCTCGCCGACCAGCTGCGGGCCGATGGCTACGAGATCCAGACCGCCCGCGACGGCGACGAGGCCCTTCGGAGACTCCGGACTGCCTGGCCGGACCTCCTGATCATCGACATGATGATGCCGCGGATGGACGGGCTGACCCTCGCCCGCGAGATCAAGGGCCAGGCGGATCTGCCGATCATCGTCCTGTCGGCGATCGACGCCGGCGACTCGAAGGCCGACCTCCTCGAGGAGGTCGCCGAGGACTACGTCACGAAGCCCTATCACTACCCTGAGCTTCGGGCCCGGATCAACCGTATCCTCCGCCGCCTGGGCGACAAGGTCCCCCGCCAGAGCCTGCCGCTCGGGCCGAACCTGATCCTCGACCTGCATCGCCGCGAGGCGACGGTGGGCGGCAAGGCGGTCCAGCTCACGCCAACCGAGTCGCGACTCCTCTACGCGCTCGCGGCCAACCTGGGCCAGACGGTGACGACCGAAACGCTCCTCGTCCGCGGCTGGGCGGAGACCGAGGACGCAGATCCTTCCTACGTCTGGGTCACGATGCGGCGGCTGCGCCAGAAGGTCGAGGTCGACCCGAACCGGCCGGTCCACCTCCAGACCGTTCGCGGCATCGGTTATCGCCTCGTCGCGATCGAAGGTGCGAGCGGGAGACCGGCCGACCGACCGGCCGATGACTGACGCCGGCGCAACCGATGGCTGACGCGCGCCCGACCGCGAACGACGGCCCAGCAACCGATACGCGGACCAACGGCGACGCGGCGGCCAAGGCCGACGTCGACGCGGCGACCCGTGCCGAGGTCACCGCCGCTGCCGAGCTCGCCGCCGCCGATACCGTGTTCGACGGGGAGGTCGACGACTATCCCGAGGACGATGGGCGAGGCCTCGGTCTTGGGCTGAGCCTGTCCTTTCAGT
>WNGJ01006874.1_pt1 | contig 12093 bp, 14 predicted proteins | sample 5400611 | NCBI WGS metagenome assembly WNGJ01 (sample SAMN13153375, study PRJNA577476) | soil metagenome | isolation source: 40 cm soil or saprolite under Garry oak tree replicate 1 | place: USA:California | collected 2016-06-15 | reverse complement strand
ATCGAGATCTTGGCCTTCGCGCGGACCTCTTCGGGTATTGTTACCTGGTATCTTCGTGCGACCTTTACCTGCAAGCCTCGATCCTCACTCCTATTGGGAGAATAGGATAGATTAACCTTCAGGACCCGGCTCTGAGATGCGTGAGAGGTGAGAATGGAGACAATTAGCGTGATGATTGTGAAGATGCTGAGGAATCCCTTGAACAGAGATACGTCCCGCACCGGCGACTCCTGCAGCCTCCAGGCATGGGAGATTGGGGCCGTTGTTGCTTAGTCTGGAGAGATGGACGAGAGTATTCTGCTCTTCACGCTTCAGCCAGGACCGGTCTACGCTCAGCCATCTCAACAATAACCTTCTCCACCTTCATATGATGAACACGACGATGAACCGTCAACAACGTAAGACAGTCCAAACAGACATGAACAGTACGATGATCCGCCTGTAACTCCACAACCTCAGACTCAGACCGAACCTCAAACCTAAAACCACAAGTCACAGCCAAAACGGACTCCCTAGGACACTCTCAGACTCCGCCTTAAGCGTTCATGTTCCTGTCAGGGTCAATAAACATGAATTGGGCTTCAAGAGAAAAATCTAGTCAAGCCCTTTCTCTTCCGCTAACGAGTATGCTTCATCAATTACCCGGTTCAATGACCATGAATTTAGAGTCCGAGCAAGACTAGCCATCTCTTGCAGTTTACTTCTGCTGGCACTTCCTGAGGTTCGGGCTATTGTCTTCTTTCCTGCCTTCGAGAGTTTAATATCATAACGAACAAAATCCTGTAGTGGTATCGGTACCTCTTCGATTAGGCCTCTTAATCGCAAAGTATCTAGGTCCTCCGCAAGATCTCTGCTGAATGGCCCATAGTAATGGATAGAGAAACCATAATCCCGAAACTGACCGAACTTCGCTTTTATGATAAAGACAATCTTCTGCATCATGGTTCTCCCTTCCACCGTGTCGAGCTCATTCAGTAATCTTAGGACGAGATCCGTACTCTCGTTCATTTCTCAGCCCGCATATCTATTTTGAAATCTTCCTTGAATCTTTCTATAAGGTATTTTTCGGCCTTTTTGCGATATTTTTCTGGTCGATTACCGGCAAGGATGATCGATGTCTGATACGCCGTCTTATCCTGAGCAATGGCCCTCACGACAGGGGATAAGTCGAGTAGGCTCCTTATCTCGCTATTAGCTCGGAGTCGTACCGGAAAGTGTTTCTCAGGACTAGGCTCACTAGGGAGTCTCAACATGGGGCAATCTAAGATAACAGGCATGGAAATAGCAGATTGTCCGTAGATACTTCGCGCGCACTCAGATTCGAACCTTGTGAGGTATTTCATGTCTCCAAGCTCTACGTTGACCTTGTCGATAAGAGGACCGATCTTAGCTACCACGCCAGGCTGCAGTGGAATACCTGGAGTGGAGTAGTTCAGAGGGTAAATATCCATTAATCTCTTAACGAACAGCCTCTTGGGGAATTTTCGATAAGCTAGATCGTTCACGCATGATTTGGTTAGGTTCGTTCCCTTAGATTGCATCAGACCCAAGAGAGAGGAGTCATTATGCCCCAACAAGGCTGGCAGCTCGATCCTACGATCTTTGCAAGAATTGCTTACTGCACGCAGAATCATTCCTTCAATAATTCTCGACGTGTGATGAAGATATACAGAAGCATACATCGTGCTTCTTGAGAAGTACATTGCTTCTACAGCGGTTACTCCAGCTTCTTCAACGCCGAGATGTAGTCCGGTTCTTCTGGAGACAATGGTGAGAGTCTCGATCAGCCTCTCAAGGTCGACAGCTCCATGGGGCACTCCACAATAGTAGGCATCTCTTAGAAGATAATCCATCCTGTCGCAATCGAAATCGCCATGAATCATTTCGCTAAGAAACGTACTCTCAATTGGAACGTTTCGCGATCCAGTAGCTAAGGACGCGACAAAGTCCGGGTCAATGCTGAGCTGGCACTCTTTGTTCAGTCTCCTTATCACATCAAGAAAATATTGCGATTTGATAATCAAGTACCCTATGAGCTCGTGGGGTTTGTGGTCCCCACGCTTCATGCCGATCTTGGAGTAATCGTCTGCTACCAGCTCGTCGAAGAGGCGTTCGAGAGCATGAGAAAACGGCAGGTGACCAATATCGTGAACATATCCTGCGAGCTTCGTGGAAAATATTTCGTCCCTACGAATTTTGGCATTCCTGATGCGGGTCCTTTGTTGCAGCGATACCAACAGTCGGTGTGCGAGAGTTCCCACTCCAAGACTATGTTCGAATCGTGTATGGTTGGCACCCGGGTAAATACGGTCGACGAAACTGAGTTGCGCGATCGCCCTGAGTCTCTGCATAGGCGGTAAATTCAGAACGAAAAAGTCGAAGGGTTCGAGTTTTATGTGGCCGTGAATTGGGTCCCGGATATACCCTGGCTCAGTCCATTGTGCCGTCGAAGGATCTGAGATACGATACCATTCACTCTGAACATTCTCTAGCGCTTTCGAGAATCTCATAACGGAAACATATCACCCGCTAAGCAAGCGACAGAAATCTCGCAGTTTCCATAATTGTTGCCGCCTTTTATCTTTCCGTTACTCGCTCTTGTGATAGGGTCTGTACTTGCTGTCGAATTTCACCAGAATCATCGTGGTTGCTACGGAAGGTGCCTTTCACGCTAGGAACTGATGCATACGTCGTTTTGAAAAAGATCGGTGCAAGACGTCTATACCACGCAAATTCAGTGACCACGAGTTACACGTTTCTGAAACAGGGCGGGTTACTTTCGCGAGGGTTTGTCGAGGATCATCGCCTCAAACAAACGCCGCAGTCCTCTGATGAGATTGATAAGAAACATGGAATTTGGCATCGCATCTTTCTCGACTATGTAGATATTCACGACCGAGCAAGCGAAAGAAACCGATATGGCCCCGTTCTATTCCAATTCGACCTCAACATTCTCCTCAAACTAGCCGCGGGCACCAGGATTCTCGTGACCAAGAAAAACCCCGTCCACTGGGATGACAGCGACCCGGATAGCAAACGATGGTTTCGGAGTAAAGATGAGCTTGAGAAAGGCATCAATTTCGGCGATTTCGGTCAAATGCTCGTAATTAAGACCCCATCAGAAAAACTCGATTTCCCGAACAGCCGCGTGCTAATCGTCCTTGATGATCCGCTAAGAAAGCTATCCTCCGGCGAAGATTGTTTCACCCATGCTCATGACCGACTCACGGCGGCGGCTGGCCTAGTCGAAGCATCCATCGAACGCCGTAAGTGTCGAAGGACTTGTGGTTGTGCAAAAGAATACACCGAAGACACCAACGAAAAAATCGACCTTTATTTCACCTAGGTCTCTATTTCCTGAATCTCCAAGCTTAGGAGATTCTGGGGACCAGCACTTTCGTTCTGGTGTCCAAGCCATAGCCGACTAACCGCTCAACCCTAAAGATGTCGAGTCAGCGGAGCGACTGGCGCGAACGACTACACGCCAACCCTTCACGAATGGAACAAGAACTAGCAATCAAACTACAAGACAACCGAATACACTACCAGACACAAGTCGAGATACCAGTAACCACAGCGGACTTCTACTTCCTGCTGGAGACTAGACCGCTCCTCGTGTTCGTTGACGGTCGGGTCCATCATGGAACAGCGCAGATGGTGAAGGACGAAGAACTACGATCGCTCTTGCGGAAGAGAGGATACAGAATCCTAGAACTATACTACGACAGCTACTCGGACAAGAAAAGAGATATGCTGTACGAGGAAATCCGGAACAGCCTGGCCAATTTTGCCACGTAGCCCGGATTCAATATTTACCTTTGGTTGAGTTCCTGCTGTAAGACGTTTGTAATCCCGATGAGAACATGGGACTGCTCGGCAATAAACACCAGTCCCGGAGAACGATGTGGTGTTCGAATCAGACGGAACTATGTACCAATTCGAGGGCAATGCCCTACTTGACAACATTGAATACGACATTCCCCGAACGGTCGAACGCATATGTTCGGATGCCCAGGTACTTGATTCCATTCGACTCGAGGATCTTTCTCGCATCAGCCTCATACCCTTCCGGAACATAGAGGTAGAATGAGCCGTTAACTCGACGCGAGTAGTCGCTCCACTGCTCAGCTGATTGATCGTCCACGGTACTTTCAGTTTCAACTTCGCCGAGAATTATTGCCTCTTTCTTATCCAAATCGACAACTACAATGTCTGGGTAGACCAAGTCGTTGCCTTGTCCAATCCCCATGACATGTTTCTGATCTGGATTAGTGTAGGTCTGCCTACGAGGCTCGTCCTTCGACGGAAAATTCATTCTCTGCTTTGCTACCGCATCTACCGCTTGGTCGTGTATTGACCACTCTTCCAGCCTCCTCAACTAATCCTCAACCACTACCGATGAATTTACCATCAACTAGAACATCGATCTTGTGGAGAAAATATCCATGCACTCGGACTTCTACATCATGAGACTCCTTCTCCCCGACAGAGAACTTCGATTTCTTGTCTCTTCCCGCGGTCTTGAAAGTGGAGATAGGCTTACCATCGATGTGTACTTGGGTGCCTCTAAACGAAGCTAACACGTCGATGCTGTGCTTCTCGCTCTGCCCCACGGTCAAGGAAAGCTTTGTCATTTTGAACTCAGTCTCCCTTGGCTAACACGGATGGTAGGGAATCTCCGGAACATATTGTGACGCCCAACTTTCGAACTGGCAGAGGAATTGGTTCATGTACACTCTTATCGCCCAATGAATGCCGCTCAGTGTAACACCGTAACACTCATCCCCGCAGAGACCTTTGAGCTTTCCCAACTTCAGCGCGTCATTCATCTCGCCTGTCGACCTGAACGCGACTCGATAGGATACGCTATCGTTTATGATTATGAAATCCGAGGTTAGAATGAACGCGTCTTCATAGAAGATTTTCACAGATGTGGCATTGTTAGGATCTACAGTCTTAGAGTCGCGGACGAGCGAATTGTATGACCCTAGAATCGGGACGAACTTCAGAACTAGGTCGCAGTTCGAAGTGTCAACTTGGGCGACGGCCCCAAATCCTGTCCCTAGAGTGCCATCCATGTCTTGCATAATTGTAGCAATGTTCGAGACTAGTTGTGACGAACCCTGGCACGTTTGATCGTCGATGGTTGGGAGGGTCTCGACCTGATTGGCCAATTGAACTGCGGGTCCAGTTTCTAATCGCGTAACTGGACCAGGAAGAACGGCTGGAAGAATGTAAAAGATGGCGAGATACAGGAGTATTCCCGCGAAAGCAACGCCCAACAGGGTACGCATGCTCATCCTGTGAGAGCACCTTTGATACGGTCCGCTATTGATGTCTGGCTACGCAGTGCTTGATTCTCGGCCTTCAGCTTCTCTATCTCGTTACGCTGATTCTGAACAGCTTGATTGGTTTGTGCAATTTGGGACTGCAGAGTTCCAATGACCCATCGGTCCTCTTCCTCTTTCTTCTTGTATCCCGCTTCATATCCAGCCTTGTATCCAGCAGCTCCGCCAACAACGCCCCCGACGATTCCCGCGACTATATTTTCACCACTCAACTTGACTTATTTCCCTCCTGAACCCTTGTCACCCGGAATCGCGTCCTCCGCCTTGTGGCGGCGTAATCCCTGAGAATGTCTCGCTGGTCTTTGTGAGCGCGAAAGGTCTTGGATGTTTCGACCTCGACTATCTTGGTAGTCTTGCCTTTAGTCGCGACGACATCGGGGATTCGTCCTCTAATCGGCGTCGGCCGGTCATATCCTGATACTGCGGCTCTGACGTTGTATCCCCTACCCCAGTAGGCGGCGGCTATTCGCTTGACCTTCTTGTCGTGTGGGGTACTCATCTTCTCACTTCTGTTTCAGCACTTGCCAAAAAAAGAGGGAGGTTTGCAGTGCATCGAGTCCATCCTCATCGTTAGCGCTCCTTTATCGCTGCGACGTTGCGAAGAACGCCATCTACTGTATCTCTAAGCCGTTGCAGTGCCTGAATCTTCGCTTGATCATTACCGGTTTCGATTAGCTCGTCGCGAGGTACATCGTTCAGCCTTTCAGTCATGTCCATTACTGCAGCGTAGAATCTATTGTCAACCGATGGATCGGTCTTCGAAAGTACAGCAATCGCTGCCTGGAAATCTTTCTTGTCCAATGCTTCCAGAGCTTCAGGAACTTTGATGATCTCAGGTAGCCTTCTCACTTGTTCCCCGCGGACAAATCGTCCGTTTCCAAGCCATTCCATGAATCGGGTAGTATTGCCGTTCTTGGAGAGCCACTCCACGACTTTCTTTCTCTTGATTGCTTCGTAGAAGTACGAGAATTTCGCCAGCCAGTCATCATCTTTGTACTTCTCTCCATATTCCGTTGTCGCTTGGAATGCTTTGATCATCTGCCCAACGGTTGACTTGCCCATGCTAAGATACTCACCGATGTCCTCATGCTTGATCCCATGCTTCATGTACAGATCATAGACATGAGCAGCCTTGTTGAGCACTCGCCATGTTTTCTTTGCCGAAACGTGATATCGCCCAAGAAGTATAGCGACATCTTTCTCCGGAGTGTCACGGGGGAGAACATAACACGTGACAGTGTCCCACAGATCCTCCCGGATACCAAGTGTGGCGTACTCTCCTCTGTGTGTTTTTTCGCTCAGTTTTCGAAGGCATACTAGTCGTCTATTGCCTTCGCGAACGATATTGTTGGAATCTATCAGAGGAGGCTCGGTCAGCCCTCTTGATGCAATGATTTCTCGAAGCAATTGTCGCGTATCGTCCTCGTCCCATATCTTCGCCTCGATCTCGGGATCGCCCAGGGGAGCCGCAAGATGATGGAAACGAACGTTGCTCGGGTCAAGCCTCAGTCTGCGCAGGGGTATTTCCTGGATTTCAAGCCGAAGTTTCTTCTCCGGTGTTACTGCCAGCTCTACGTAGCGGGTTTTGAGTTGAGGTTGTTCAAGCGTCATTTTTCTTGCAGAGATCCGCGAGAGAAAAGGTGGTCTTAAAGCTTTCGTGCGTACCGGTCAGAACCGGTGAAGACCGGAGAGACCCGATGAGTACTGTCTAGTACCAGAGCGTACTACTCAACCTCGCCTTTCGGCTTCGGCGGTACCCACGATTTCCCATCCTTGCCGAGGACCTTATCCGGGAAGAACAAGAATGGCTTCTTCCAACACCACGTGCATACCCAGATGTAAGGGCCGTGAAGGTAGGGACCCCTTTGTGCTCGTCTTTTTCCAGCGAAGGCCATACCACAGCACAAGCACACCTTCGGCGGACCTGTGGACCCTATCTGCCAGGCGTCCCCAACAGCGGAGGGGCCCGACGTGATTAGTGCTCGCTTATCGTTACCTGTCGCCAATCCAGATTCCCTCCAAAACGCATTTGCTTACTAGCGATATGTTCTCCTGAGCTTGTATGGTGAAGTCTCTTGGCCATCCGCTTCTTGTAGCCGAGCGGCCACAACTTGAACGCATCATGAAATGATTCAGCTTTCATGAATTTCTTGACGAGACCTTCGTAGGGCGGAAAGGCTCCTGAGAAGCCTAGAACTCTTCTGGCGCTTGCAACCATTCCTAATTCCGTCAGGGTCCAATTAGGAGATACATAGGCGTTCTTCTTCAAAGAGCAGAGTGGTTCAAATCGCATCGGATACGATGTTGCACCCCACGAGAGTAGTTCTCTTACCTTTTCGAAGAAGTCCTCTGGAGTATCGATGTAGTTGAACAGGGTGTAGAAAACCAACTTCCGCTTTGGAATTCCGTACGCTGAGAGAGTTTCTATGGCACGTTTTACAGCCGGCCCAATTCCCCTGTAGTCGTAGGCCATTCGTAGAGTAGCGAATCTGAGTTTTTTCAACTTCATTGCCACTTCTTCCGTGACGAGTCGAGCATCTACTCCTTGGTTGAAATCTACAGTCTTCCCGATGGCAGCGAGATCATCAAAGATTTCCCGCCAGTTCTGGTTGCCTAGTATATTGTTGTCCCAAAGAATGACTCGTTTGTGACTCGGCTCGACCAGGTGCTTGATCGAAAAGAGCAGTCCGCTGGGACGACCTTCAAGCTTCGGAACGGAACAGAATCCGCACTTTCTAACACACCCACGAGAGGCGAAGAGAACACTCCCATCCCATTCCGGTATTAGATCCCAATCAGGTCTTAGAGACTCGGCGTCCGGCAGAAGACCAACGTGAACCTCGTCGGCGCCCGATAGGGCCGCATGATCTGGTAAAAGCGATGCGTAAATCCCACCAAGAATCACCTTCGACTTCGGATATCTTTGCTTGTAGAACTGCACCGCTTCGTGGACAGCTTCCCAAGAGTAGGTAAAGAGAGATGTAACGTACACTATGTCGGGCTCGAATCCAACGTCCTTCTTGCCTCGTACGAGTTTGACGTAATCTCCTTGACTCTTGTGGAGAGTAGAAATCTTCAACAGTCCAAGTGGAGGATAGCGGGTGTAGTAATCGGGTTCTACTAGAAGGATGCGATTACTGAAGGGCTATTCCCTCCCACTGCGGCATCGAATTTGCAACTTCTCGCGCAGATACCTTGGCCTTCGTCATCGCTTATAGAAAGTTCGGGGTGTGACGATGCGTCATATAAACGAAGTCTGAGCCGTTCCAATCTTGCGGTTTCTGACTAGTTCGACCTTCGGCTCACGGGCGGATGGGTCCGGGAGGAATGCTGGGAGTTGATCCATGTTGAGAAAATGCGAAAGTCAACTAGTCGTAGAAGCGTGAGATTGAATTTTACGATCTTGCAGTGCTGTCTTTGTCGCAATTTTCTGCGGACGCTGGGTTCGACGTATTGTTGGTGGCTAATGCACCAGTAGACGTACCTGAATCGGACCATACCCTGCGTGCTACTCCCGGGTCTGGTCCCGAGTCGTCGAGAGCCCTGGGGACCCTCTCGCCAGCTTGGACTTGGCGATGATAGGCTCGGCCCAGGTCGTGTCTGGGCTCAGCTGTTGAGGTCGCGTAACGTCGGATGTTGTTGGTTCTGGTTGGACCCATGTGACGTTTTTGCGAACTGTGGGAGGAGGTGACCCGGGTCTTGCGTCATTAGTTCCCTTGTCGGCTTTAGGAAGTGGGGCTTCTCGGATCTTGTTCTTTGTCATTCTCTCACCTCGTTCCGATTTCTTCTGATGACGATCTTGCGCATTGGAGTCTCTTGCTTGGGCTTAGCACCCTCGCGCCATTGTTGGAGCCAGTAGCGCGCTTCTTCTTCGCTAGGCAGCTGGACCCTTCCAAAGCGGCCAGTTCTAATTTCTTGCAACTTGTTCTCGGTTATCTTGATCCTGTGAGACTCTGCTGTCTGCACCCGGGACTGAGGAGCATCCCGGGTCCGCTGATTGGCAAGGATGATCTGTGCTGCGAGGATCTCGTAGGCTTCTCGGGGGTTGTATTTTTCGAGTAGTTTCTTGACCTTCCTAGGGTCCGCTGGAGGTTTCTGGGGGAGGCTGCTCATTGTATCGCAGGTGTCCTCCTTGTTTCGGATGCTCTTTCGTATCGTTCTTTCATTGCTTTCACGTTCTCCAGGAGTTCAAGCCAGGCTCTGACGGCTACTTCGACCATCGCGGATCTGTTCAGGGGGCCTCTCGCATGATCCAGCTGATGCATGGTCATGGGGTCCATCGTAGCGGTGTAGCGGACCCGGATTCTCTGTCGCATTGTAACTGCACTATCCTTGGGTGTGTGACACCAATTAGTCTGCTCCCGAAAATCGCTGGATTTTCGCGTTCAGTGATCTGTGGGTCCGGGGCTTGTGTATGACACTCCGTTTGGTCTGGACCCTACTGGTCCTATGTTCGTGCCGGGGTTCGCCATGACTCTCTTCTGGAGGTTCTCGCAGGTTCATCAGCCACATGTCCCAGAGTCTACTCATGTCTTCGGGCCCTCAGTTCGGGACTGTATGGTGTTCACGGGACCTGATCTTGTGGTGTCAAGGAATTGAGTAAGAGAGCGGAGGAAAATCTGGCTCGAAAGTATTGTGAAAGTGTCCTCTGTTGTGGGTCAATCGATTAGCGTTTTGATGGGTCGTCCCGGACAGTTCTAGTTCCTATAATCTTCGATTTCTTCCTGGATACGGCTGCGTTCGGCCTCTTCGTAGAATTTGTCTGCGTTGGCTAGGCATGCTTCGAATTCTTTGACTAGTTCCGAGCTGACTGCTCGTCGTCCCAGCTCCGTCAGCTCCTTGACCCAATACTCTGACTCTTTATCCTCGAGCTCTCTGCCAGTTTCTTTCCAATATCTCTCTTCTAGTTCGAGGCTCGCTTTCAATCTTGCAAGCTTCGACCTGAACAACGCGTCGTCGAACTTACGCATCGAATTGTCGGCCTTAGTATTATCGATGGACACGCCCGTGATGCTGCCTACTTGTACGGCCAGTCGTAGTAGTGATTCGACGGCCTCGCCTGGCCGTAGCTTCTTTGTCTTGCAGATCTCTTGGAATTGTTTGAAGAGGATCCGGTCGATCCTCATGCCTGTCTGATGCTTCGCCAACCTTACTCTGGGACGGCACAGCCTACGATTAGAGCTAGAGAGCTGACCAACACCTGCAGTGTACGAGAGCGCTTATCTGAGGGAAGACCTAATTTTAACAAGTCGGCTCATCGGGGAATGGGTTGAAACAGGTCCAGACCGTCACACTCCGAACGGATAATGGTGAGGAAATTCATGCGATGCAGTGTTGATACATCGTTGGGTGATGAACGGTTGGACGGTCAAGAACATCTCTCAGTTTTCACACAGTGAAGGTCAGCTCGGCGAACTTGGATTCCAGCATTCCAGCTACTCGACAATCATCTTCGAGAAGGAGGACGCTTCTTTCTGTCCGATCTGTAATGTCAATGTCAACGATATGAACCGACATAGACAGTGGCACGAGAATCGAGAATCGAGCCGTCCCAACGCAGGCTCCTGAAAACCTCCTCCTTCTGGTACCATATAGGCGAAAACGGTACCATCTCAAGATTCTTGCTTCATTCTCTGTTACCATTTACGGTTACCAGATCCGTTACCAGGCGTGAATTGTCAGTTGTAGTTGAGTCTCGCGGCGCAAACCGCGTGTTTGAGAAAGCTCTCAGCAAGAGGGCGTTTGCATCTTTCAATCTATGTCCCATGATTGCAGATAGTGGAGGTTAACGACCTGATTGTCCCTTGGAATCGCCTTGGAAACGGCTTGGGGTCCATTACGATGTTAATGTCAGTTGAGACCCGTGATCTGTAGTAGGGGAATGTTGATGGGTCCGTGTTAGGATCCTGTTAGCCGGCGACAGTCGAGAAAAATAAGGTATGAGTGCGAGTCTCGCGACGCAGAACCGCCTTTCTTTGCATCTAGCTGAGCGCTCGGCCGAAGGTTCTATCTGGATTAGCCTGGACACGCCCACGCTCGGCGACTGCGCAATTTAGGGGAGGGTTTCTTGATCCGATCGTCCCGGTTGCGCTTGCGGGTCTCGTCGGGACATTCTCGTAGGTCTAGTAGCCATATTGCTTGTAGGCTTGTCAACGGTCCTTGCTGGCTGTCGTGGATCTGAGCACTTTTTCCGTAGGACACCAACCTAAGACTCACAAATGTTTCTTGAATTATGGTGTCGCTAATTGGGCAGTGAATTATCTGATGCCAGGCGAGAACTTCAGAAGTATCCCGGGAACGAAATCCCTGTTACTGACGCGGTTTCCATCGTGGCCCGCGTAACGGGTCTTCGGGTTCATCTTTTTCGGGACGACGAAATATCAGAAGCGTTAGAATACGCCAGACAGCTAATCGCATCAGAGAAGGTTCGACAGGGCCCCTACAATGTCAAGAATGAAGTCGTGAAGGCATCGAAGGAGGTTTGGGCTGATCTGACTCCTGAGGCAAGGTCGCTTGTAGGCACACTATGGGCGGAGAAGACCGGTGTCGACCTGGTGGTCACAACTTTGGATCCTGTACAGACCAAGGAGAAGATTCTGTCTATGGTTGCCAATATTCTTGAACAGAAGAAACGATATCCATTGGGTCGGGGCGGCGGAATCTGCTAAGTCCTAGTCTCTCCGATTCTCGTCCCTGTACGATTGGATTGATGCTAGTATCTCCCGCTCTGTTGGTCTCCGCTTTC
>WNGJ01006872.1_pt1 | contig 12095 bp, 8 predicted proteins | sample 5400611 | NCBI WGS metagenome assembly WNGJ01 (sample SAMN13153375, study PRJNA577476) | soil metagenome | isolation source: 40 cm soil or saprolite under Garry oak tree replicate 1 | place: USA:California | collected 2016-06-15 | reverse complement strand
GGATCGTCCTCGCGCGGGCGTGCCAGCGGCGAGATTTCGACCGGGTAATCGATCACAAACGTGGGTTGGCGCAGGCGTGGCTCGACATGCTCCTCGAAAAGATCGTTGAGCTCCTCCCCCGCCGCACGCCGGCCCGTGTATTCGAGCACCAGGTCGGCCATGCGCTCGCGGCGGTAGGGTGGCGTGAGGTTGACGGCTTCGCCCTGGTACGAGGTGTCGAGCGGCCGGCCGGCCGCCATGGCCGAGACCATGATCAGGTCCTCGACCAACTGCATCACGTCCTCGTAATCGGCGTAGGCCTGATAGGACTCGAGCAGGGTGAACTCCGGGTTGTGGCGCGGCGAGAGTCCTTCGTTGCGAAAGACACGGCCGATCTCATACACACGCTCGAATCCGCCGACCAGCAGCCGCTTCAGATGCAGCTCCAGCGCGATGCGGAGGAACACGTCGCGGTCGAGCGAATTGTGGTGCGTCTGAAAAGGACGCGCGTGGCCGCCGCCGGGAATCTCCTGCAGCACGGGGGTCTCGACATCGATGAAGCCACGCTCATCGAGCAGGCCACGAACGGCGGTGATGATCTTCGAACGGGCTCGAAAAACGGCGCGCACCTGGGGATTGGCGATCAAGTCCACGTACCGCTGCCGGTAGCGAATCTCCACGTCCTTCAAGCCATGCCATTTCTCGGGCAGCGGGCGCAGCGATTTCGTCAGCAGCCGAAACGAATGCACTTCGAGCGTGATCTCGCCCCGTTTGGTGCGAAAAATCGGGCCTGTCACCCCGACGATATCGCCTCCGTCCAGGTCGGCAAATCGAGCGAACTCTTCCTCGCCGAGGATGTTGCGGTTGGCCATCAGCTGGATGCGCCCGTGCCCATCCTGCAGGTCGGCGAAAACCAGTCCGCCCTGCAGCCTCTTCACCATCAGACGTCCCGCCAGCGAGACCGGATCGGTCCGTTCAGCGTCGCCAAGCAGCGTTTTGGCCGCCTCCGTGGTGTGAGTAGGCTGGAAGCCGCGCGCGTACGGGTCGATGCCCTGCACGCGGAGCCGATCGAGCTTGTCGCGGCGGTCGCGCATGACCGCCGGTAGGTCGAGCTCGGTCTCTTCCGTCACGATCGGAAAAGACTAACGACTAGAGCGCGACCTCCTGTTCCTCGGCGGCCGGGAATGAATTCAAATCCGCGCCGCCTGAGGCTCGGTGATTGCCCAGCGCCTGCTCGATGAGCGCATCGACATCAGCATCTGAGTGCAGCGGGTCGTGGTGGAAGAATGCAAGCTCTTTGACCCCGGCCTGCTCCGCGAGAGAGAGCGCCTCCTCGTACGTCGAGTGACCGAAGCCGGCATGTGTCTTGTACTCCTCCGCGCTGTACTGCGCGTCATGCACCAGCAGGTCGGAGTCACGGCACCAGTTGGCGAACTCTTTCAACGTCCCATTGGAGCCGTTGGCGAAGAGCGCGATCTCATTGTCGGTGGCAAACGTGAAACGCGAAGATCCCTCGTCGATGCGGTAGCCGAAGGTTGGGATCGGATGCATCAACAGGTGCGGAGTGATGCGCAATGCGCCAACCTCGAAAGTCTCGCCCTCATTGCGCTCGATGAACTCCATCTCCGCCGGCATGTGGCTCAAGCGGACGGGAAAGTACGCGGGGTCGGTCTGGTCGGCGAACGCGGCCTGCAGCGATTTCGCCGAGCCAGCAGGCCCGACGATCGTCAGATGGGTGCCGGGAACGAACGCCGGCAGAAAAAACGGAAACCCCTGGATGTGGTCGAGGTGAGTGTGCGTGATCAACAGGTGGGCCTGCAGCGGCTCGGTCGGGCTGAAGGTGCTGCCGAGCTCGGCGATCCCCGACCCCGAGTCGATCACCAGCAGGTTGTCCTCCTTGTCCCGGACCTCGATGCACGTGGTGTTGCCGCCGTAGCGCAGGGTCCTGCGTCCCGGCGTGGGTCGCGTGCCCCGCGTGCCCCAGAACTTGATCCTCATCGCCCGCCGGCGGGCTGATAGATCTTTTTGATGACAAAAACGTCGAGCAGGTCCTTGTCGAGCTTTCCCTGTCCGGCCTCCTCATGAAGGATGTCCAGCGCGGTGCTCGAGGGCACCGCCCGCTTGTAGGGGCGGTCTTGTGCGGTCAATGCGTCGTAAATGTCGGAGATCGTCATCATGCGGGCCTGCAGCGGGATCTGGTCCCCGGTCAAGCGGCGCGGATAGCCAGAGCCGTCCAGCTTCTCGTGATGACCGTATGCAATCTCCGGGATCCCCCTCATCACAGGCGTCCACGGGATCTTGGTCAGGAAGTGGAAGCTGTGGGTGACATGTGATTCCATCTCGAGCCGCTCCTGGGGATCCAGCGTGCCTTTGCGGATGCTGAGGAATCGAAACTCTTGCGGCTCGAGCATCGGGTGGGGATGGCCGCTCATGTCCTGGTAGGTCTGCTGGGAAAGGAACTCGAGCACCGATGCCTTGTCCTCGGGCATCACCGTCGGCTCGTTGGCGGCGGCGATGCTCCGCACCCATCGGTTCAGCTGCTCCAGCTCTTGCTCGAGGCGGTGGTCGATCTCCTGCAGGTCGGACCCATTGCGGCCGGCCTTCATCGCCTCCAGCTTTTCGGTGGCGTACTTGACCTGCACCGACCGCTCGATGAAATCAAAGCGCGCCTGGATGACCTCGAGCTGACCTGGAACGAGCTTTTTGGCCTTGATCAGGATGTGCTCGCGCACTCCGACCTTGCCGAAGTCATGCAGGAGACACGCGTAGCGCAGCTCCTTGAGCTGGTCGTCGGTCAGATGGACGCCGCGATATTTGCCGGTGTCGATCTCGTTGACCGCCCGAGCAAGACTCGCGGTCAGGCCCTCGACGCGACCCGAATGACCCGCGGTGCTGGGGTCTCGCTGCTCGATCGCGGTCACGCTCGCTTGCACAAAACCGTCGAACAAGGCCTGGATCGAGTCGAGCAGGTTCTTGTTGTCCAGCGCGACCGCGGCCTGGCTGGCGATCGACTCGATCATCTCCAGGTCGTCGGGCTGGAAGCTGACGACCTCGGTGACGACGTTGTCGACTGTGAGCCTCGTCTCGAATCGCCGCTTGGCGTTGATCAGCTGGACAGCGCCGACGACCTCGTTGTTGTAGTTGCGCATCGGCACGGTGAGCATTGACTTGGTCCGGTAGCCAAACTGCGAATCGAAACTCTTGCCGCCGACTGGTTTGCCGGGCGGTGGGTTGTAGGCGTCTTCATAGATCTGGCTGGTGCCCATCGAGACCGTGTAGCCGACCACCGTCCTGTCGTCCACCGGCACCTTGAAGGCCTGGTAGGTGTTCTTGTCGAGCGAGTGGTTCTGGCTGGAGGCGAGGAACAGCTTTGGCACGCCGTCCTCCTCCATCTTCAGCCAAAGGCTGGCGCCGTCGGCGTGCGTCAGCTGGCGCATCGTGGTGAGGATGAACGCCTGCAGCCGTGCGATGTCCTTCTCCGCCGACAGCGCGATGCCGATGCGGTTGAGCTCCCGAAACTGCCGGTGGCGGCGGTCCGCCTCGTCTTCCAGCTGCATGACCTGTCGCTTGAGGACGACGTTTTCCATCGCCACGCGGACGAGCTCTCGCGCAGCCGCCGGCGAGGCGTCGGCCGGCAGCTCGACCGCGATCGGGGCCAGCCGGTCGGGGACCTTCTGGCCCGGCCTGAGCAGGATCAAGGCGGGCTCCTCGACCTTGGCCGGATCCGTCAGAGGCTCGGTTTCAAGACCGGTCGCGGGCAGCCCCGCCGATTGACCTTCGTCCAGGACATAGAGATGGAATTTCGGCGCCGTCTTCATGGGCGGCTACGTTCTAGCACCCCCGTCAGAGTTTTGAGCGTAGATAAGGCGTAAACCGTCGAGAGTCAGCAGCGGGTCGGTGGTTTCGATGACCCGGGTCAAACCGGCCACCAAGGAGGCCTGACCGCCGGTGGCGACCACCCTCGCGGTGCCGCCAAGCTCATCGACCATCCGTTTGACCATGCCTTCGACCTGAGCGACGAAGCCCCAGACCAGGCCCGATTGGATCGAGGCGACGGTGTTGCGGCCGATCACCGAATCGGGAGCGACGGGCTCGACCCGGCGAAGCATGGCCGTCTGCGAGACGAGCGCATCCAGGGAGATCTCGACGCCAGGCGCGATCGCGCCGCCCAGGTAGTCGCCCTCGGCGTTGATCGCGTCGTAGGTGACGGCCGTCCCAAAATCGATCACGACCACTGGGCCGCCGTACTTCGTGTAGGCGGCCAGGGCGTTGGCGATCCGGTCGGCGCCGACGTCCTTGGGATTGTCGTAGCGAATGCGGACGCTGGTCTTGACGCCCGGGCCGACCATCACCGGCTCGCACTTCAAGTAGCGGCGCGACGCCTCGACCAGCGCGGGATTGATCGTGGGTACGACGCTGGAAATGACGACGCCCGTGACCACGTTCAGCTGAAACCCCTGGAGATCGAAGAGCTGGCGGATCTCGATCGCCAATTCGTCCGCCGTCCGCTCCCGATGCGAGGTGACGCGCCAGTCGGCGGCAAGGCGCTCGCCGTCGAAGAGGGCCAGGGTCACGTTGGTGTTGCCGACGTCGATCGCAAGCAGCATGGGCGGCCCGAACTGTAGAGGACTGGACCGGCCGCGCGGCCAGCAGTTCGGGACAGGCGCCCGCAAGGGCGCCGGTCTGGGCGCCGAGACGAAGGAAGGGGTGGCACTAGGAGGAGCGCATTGGAAATGCGCGACGACGACGGGCCGGGCCCCCTGACGCACGTATCGGCGTCCAGAGTCCCGAAATGCGGGCGCGTGGACGGGCCAGTCCTCAAGTCGGCAGGGGAGGCGGGTGAGCTTGGCTCCAGCGGCGCAAGGCCGCGGCCTCGCGGCGAAGCGCCCGGGCTCTCGCCGCCACCCGGCGCGGGTTGGGCCCGCCGGGGAGATCGCGCTTCGCGAGCGACGCCCGCGCGCTCCAGGGTGCTTTGAATTCGCCGTCCCGAACCTGCCGGCCGACCTCCTCGTGCGCCTTGCGGAAGGAAACCCGGGCACTGACGAGCTCTTCCGCGGCATCGGTGGCCAGGAGAGACGGATCGGCAGCTGCAGCGGCCAATCGGCCGCGGTCGAATTCGAGATGCTCGACCAGGATCGCCGCCGCCTCCAGGCAATCGAAAAGGTTGTCGGCGGCGGCGAAAAGGGCGATCTTGTCCTCCTGCAAGTCGCGGTCATAGGCAAGCGGCAGGCCCTTGAGCACGGTAGCCAGGGCGATGAAGCTTCCCAGGGCCCGGCCCGTCCTTCCTCGCAACAGCTCGGCGATATCGGGGTTTTTCTTCTGGGGCATCAGGCTCGAGCCGGTCGCGATCTCGTCGGCCAGGACAACGAAGCCGAACTCGGCGGTCGCCCATAGAACGATGTCCTCACCCAGCCGGCTCAGGTGGATGGCCGTGCTTGACGACGCGTAGGCGAGGTCGAGCGCGAAGTCGCGGTCGGATACCGCATCGACGCTGTTGAGCGTCAGGCGATCGAATCCGAGCTCTTTGGCGACAACCTCGCGGTGCAGCGACAGTGTCGTGGCGGCCAGGGCTCCCGACCCGAGCGGCATCTCGTCCGCCGAGTCGTAGGCATGGCGAAAGCGCGACGCGTCACGAAGGAGCGGCTCGGTGTGAGCCAGAAGGTGATGGCCGACGGTGACGGGTTGCGCTCGCTGCAGGTGCGTGTACCCGGGCATCAGCCACCCGGCGTGGGCGGCGGCCTGCTGGCCAAGGACCTCGATCAGATTGGCCAAACCCGCTGTCGCGTCGGCGGCCGTGTCCCGGCAGAACAGGCGCAGATCCAGAGCGACCTGGTCATTGCGCGACCGCCCCGCATGCAGCGCGGCGCCGGCCGGCGTGATCTCGGTCAAACGCCGCTCGACGGCCGTGTGGATGTCTTCATCCGTTGGTCTGAACTTGAATCCGCCACCGTCCAGCTCACGCCGGATGCGGCGCAGGCCGCGCTCGATCGCTGTCAGCTGTGATTTAGAGATCACCCCCGACGCCGCCAGGCCGCGCGCATGGGCGACGCTGCCCGCGATGTCATATGGGTACAGCTCGTAGTCGACGGCGAGGGAAGAGGAGAAACGTTCCAGCTCGGGCAACATGTCGCGCTTGAAGCGTCCGCCCCAGAGCTTTGTCGAGCGCGACTGCCGAGCTATGGCGTGAGCCTCTTCGCGTCTCCCAAGAGCGTGCCCAGGTCGCGCGAGTGGAGCTGTCCCTGCACACGCGCCGAGGTGCGGAGGCCCATGCCCCAGAGCTTGATGAAGCCTGCCGCCGCCGACTGGTCGAACTCATCGCCCTTGCCATAGGTCGCAAGCGACAGCTCGTAGAGCTGGTGCGGACCCTTGCGTCCGACGACCTGCGCTGAGCCTCGGTACAGCTTGAGGCGGACGTCGCCGGTCACGTGCCGCTGCGTCTCTGCGACAAACGCGTAAAGGGCGTCGCGAAGCGGGCTGAACCAGAGCCCGTCGTAGACCATCTGCGCCCACTGCTGGGCGACGACATCTTTGAACCGCGCGACCTCCTTCGGCAGCGTGATGTCTTCCAGCGCCTGGTGCGCCTGCAGGAGCAGCACCGCGGCCGGCGCTTCGTAGATCTCGCGCGACTTGATGCCGATCAGCCTGTTCTCGAGGTGATCGATGCGGCCGACGCCGTTTTCCCCGCCGACCCGGTTCAAGGTCGTCACCAGATCCAGGGCCGAGACTGGCTTGCCGTCGAGCGCGACTGGAACTCCTTCTTTGAAGCCAACCTCGACATAGGTCGGCTCGTCGGGGCACTGGCGCGGGTCGCGGGTCCAGGCGTAGACGTCTTTCGGCGGCTCAGCCCACGGATCCTCGAGCACGCCTGCCTCGATCGAGCGGCCCCACAGGTTCTCGTCCGTCGAGTAGGGCGAGCGGGTCGTGGCCGGAACCTCGATGCCGTGCTCGGTCGCGTAGTCGATCTCGTCGTCGCGGTTCATGCCCCACTCGCGCACCGGCGCGACCACCTGCAGGTCGGGTGCGAGCGCAGCGGTCGTCACGTCGAAGCGCACCTGGTCGTTGCCCTTGCCCGTGCATCCATGCGCTACCGCCTGGGCGCCTTCGCGACGCGCGACCTCGACCATCATGGCCGCGATCAGCGGCCGGCCAAGCGCGGTCGCCAGCGGATACTCCTTTTCATAGACCGCACCGGCTTGCAGGGACGGCCAGACAAAGAGCTGGAGGAAAGGGAGCCTGCCGTCGGCGACGTAGGCAGCCGACGCGCCGGTCTTGAGCGCGCGCGCCTGGACAGCATCGAGATCCTTCTTCTCGCCCAGGTCGACTGTGAATGCGATGACATCCCACCCCTGGTCCTTCAACCAGCGGATCGCGACCGAGGTGTCCAGCCCACCCGAATAAGCCAAAACCAACTTTTTAGCTGCCATTGGCGAGCAGCTCTTTGAGCGCGCGACCAGCGCTGCGCTTGCGCAGCACGGCGATGATCGTGTCATCGCCGGCGACGGTGCCCGCGATCCCGGGCAGGGCAGCCTCATCGATCCTGCGGGCGACCAGGTTGGCGGTGCCGGGCGGTGTCCTGATCACCACCATCGGCTCGACTACCTCGATCGAGAGGACGAGCTCGCTGACCAGGCCGGCCGAACTCCGGTAGCCGCTGCCCGACCGGACCAACCCGAGCTCCTGGATGTCGCGAGAGATGGTGGCTTGCGTTGCGCGCACGCCGCGGCGAGCGAGCGCCGCCGCGATCTCGTGCTGCGTGTGGACCGAACCCCGGTTGACCAACTCGAGGATCGCGCTGTGGCGCTCGGCCTTGGTGGCCGTCATCCCGCGACCTTCTGCATCACCACATGCGCGTTGTCGATCTCCTCGGCCGTGATGATCAGCGGTGGGACCAGCCGGACCGAGTGATCATCGACCGCGTTGACGATGAGGCCGGCGTCGAGGCACGACAGCTGAAACGCCTTGGCCCGGGGCTCGGCAAACTCGAACGCCTGCATCAAACCCTGGCCACGCACTGCCTTGGCGCCGAGGTCGGCGAGCGATGACTGCAGCAACTCGCCCATCTCCGCGGCGTGAGCGACCAGACCGTCGCGCTCGATCACGTGCAGCACCGCCAGCGCCGCGGTGCAAGCCAGCGGGTTGCCGCCGAACGTCGAGCCATGGTCGCCCGGTTCGAAGACGTCCGCCCGGGGGTTGGCAAGGCACGCGCCGATGGGTACGCCGCCGCCCAGGCCCTTGGCCAAGGTCATCACGTCAGGCGTGATGCTGTGGTGCTGGTGCGCGAACCAGCGGCCGGTCCGGCCGAGACCGGTTTGAACCTCGTCGAGGATCAGCAGCACGTCCTGCGTGTCGCACCACTCGCGCACGCCCCGCAGGTAGCCCGGCGACGGCGGGACGACGCCGATCTCCCCCATTACGGGCTCGAGCATCACAGCGACTGTCTTGCTGGTGGTTGCGGCCTTGATGGCGTCGAGGTCGTCATAAGCCACATGCACGAATCCGCCGGGCAGCGGCCGGAAAGGATCGGAGTATTTCTGCTGGCCGCCGGCGGTCACCGTCGCCAGCGTGCGTCCGTGAAAGGAGCCGGCGGTGGTGATGATCTCGAACGCGCCGTCGCGGTGCCGGGCACCCCACTTCCGCGCGATCTTGATCGCAGCCTCATTGGCCTCGGCGCCGGAGTTGCAGAAGAAGACCCGCGACGGAAATGAAAGCTCGACCAGGCGCTGGGCCAGATCTATCTGCGGCTGCGTGAAGTACAGGTTGGAGGTATGGATCAAGGCACCGGCCTGTTCGCTGATTGCGCGGACCACCTCGGGATGCGAGTGTCCAAGCAGGTTGACCGCGATCCCGGCGACAAGGTCGAGATACTCGCGACCCGATTCGTCGTAAACCCGGCATCCCCGACCGCGCACGAACGTGACTGGCAGGCGGCGCCCGGTCTGCATCAGGTATCGCTCGGCCAGCTCGAGCGTGCTCTTGGTCACAGAGCTCATGGCGTGACCATCGTCCCGATGCCGGCCTCCGTGAAGAGCTCGAGCAGGAGCGCGTGCTTGGTGCGGCCGTCGACGATGTGCGCGAGGGGCACCCCATCCAGGGCGCGCAGGCAGGCCTCGAGCTTCGGGATCATGCCGCCGGTGACCTCACCCTTGCGGATCCGGTTGAGGGCGTCTTCTTTGGACAGCACCGCCACCACGTCGCCGTCGACGCCCTGCACCCCCGGCACGTCCGTCAGCAGGATCACCTTGGCCGCCTTCAGCGCGACCGCGATCTCCGCGGCAACGGTGTCGGCGTTGATGTTGTAAGCGTGGCCGTCGTAGCCAAGCCCGATGGAGGCTATCACCGGGATGTACCCGCGAGCGAGCAGGGCGGTGATCGGCTCCTTGTTGACCTGCGTCACCCGGCCGACGAAACCCATCGACTCGTCGAGAGGCTCGGCGATGATGGTCGGGCCGTCCTCACCGCTCATGCCCACCGCCTGTCCGCCCAGGCGATGGATCGCGGCGACGAGATCGGGACTGACCTTGCCGGTCAGCACCATCTTCACGACCTCCATCGTCTTTTCGTCGGTGATCCGCAGCCCGTTCTTGAACTCAGGCTTCAACCCCAGCCGCTCGCTCATGGCGCTGATCTCAGGGCCACCGCCATGCACCAGCACCGGCTGCATGCCGACGTAGCGCAGCAGCACGACATCCAGCAGCGTCTCGTCGCGCGCGTGGTCGATCGCGTTGCCGCCGACCTTGATCACCACTATCTGGCCGTGGAATCGCTTGATGTAGGGCAGCGCCTCGACCAGGACCTTGGCGCGTTCTTCGACTGTCAGCGTCATGTCGTGTAGTCGGCGTTGATGCGCACGTACTCCTCCGATAGGTCACAGCCCCATGCCTCGGCGGTACCGTCCGCGAGCCCGAGAGCGGCGACGATCTCAATTTCCGGCTGCTCGAATGCTCGCCGGACGGCCGACAGGTCGACGTCAACACCAGCCCCGCGCTCGAAGACGACCAGGCCACCAACGCGGAGCTGGAGCCGGTCGAGGGCGAGCTCGGCGCCACTGTAGCCGAGCGCGCATACGATCCGCCCCCAGTTGGGATCACCGCCGTGGACAGCGGTCTTGACCAGGCTCGATGATGCCACCGCGCGGGCCGCCGTCCTCGCCTCAGCATCCGACGCCGCCTCGCGCACCTTGACCGTGATCAGCCGGGTTGCACCCTCGCCGTCGCGGGCGATCGCGCGTGAAAGGTCGCGAGCGACCTGGATGAAACCCGCCTCGAGCTGCTCCGCTTGCGTGCTGCCCGGGCCAATGGGCTCATTGCCGGCGGCCCCGTTGGCGAGCATCAGGAAGCTGTCGTTGGTCGAGCTGTCCCCGTCGACAGTGACCTGGTTGAAGCTCTGATCAGCGATCGCTTTGACGAGCTTCGACATCAAGCCAGGCTCGACGGCCGCGTCGGTGGTGATGTAGGCGAGCATGGTGGCCATGTTCGGATGGATCATGCCGGAGCCCTTGCACATGCCACCGATCCGCACCGTCGCGCCCGCGATGTCGACCTCAACCTGCGCCGTCTTCGGCCGCGTGTCCGTGGTCATGATGGCCCGCGCCGCAGCGTCGCCTGCCTCCGGACTCAGGTTCCCGCACGCTTCCGCGATTCCGGACTTGATGGCGTTCATCGGCAGGTAGCGGCCGATCACGCCGGTCGAGCTGACCAGCACCTGGTCGGGATCGAGGTCGAGCCGATCGGCGGACAGCTTGGCCATCAGCAGCGCATCCCGGAAGCCCTGCGCCCCGGTGCACGCGTTGGCGTTGCCCGAGTTGATCGTGAGCGCCTGCACGCGGTTGCGCTGCAGGTGGAGCTGATCGATGACGACCGAGGCTGACTTCACCTTGTTGGTGGTGAAGACCCCGCCTGTGTCGCATGGATACGCGGAATGGATCACGCACAGGTCCTCTCGCTGTCCGCTCGGGATGGCGGACGCGCCGGTCGTGAAAGCCTTGATGCCACACGCTGCGGTGCCCGCCCGAAACCCTCGGGCGTACGTCACGGCCACTGCAGAGCACCCGTCAGGGCAGTGGTGCGATCGAAGCCGAACGCGATGTTGAAGCACTCGATGCCCTGGCCCGATGCGCCCTTGAGCAGGTTGTCCAGGGCCGCGGTTACGACGGCCTTTCGGCCCTGCGCCCCGACGTTGACCAGGCACAGGTTCGAGTGTGTCGTCAGCTTGGTGGCAGGGGTTTTGTCGACCACCCTGGCGAAGGGCTGGCCGGCGTAGAACTCGCGATACGCATCCTGCAGCTCACCGACCGAACCCTTGAGGTCGAAGTAGCAGGTGGCAAGGATGCCCCTGGTCATGGGCACCAGGTGAGGAACGAAGGTCAGTCCACCTCCCCACCCCGTGGGGAGGTCGGCGCGAAGCGCCGGGTGGGGAGAAGCGAGCCCAGATAGCTCCTGGACGATTTCAGCCAGGTGGCGGTGGCCTTCGATCGCGTACGCACCCAGCGATTCATTGACCTCGCTGAACTGGACGCCGAGGCCTAGCGAACGCCCGGCGCCGCTCACCCCGGACTTCGCGTCGACCACGATGTCGGAGCCCACCAGGCCGGCGGAAACGGCCGGGGCCAGGGCCAGGATGCTCGCGGTCGAGTAGCAGCCCGGAACCGCGACCAGTCGAGCTCCTCGCAGCTCGGGCTCGTGCAGCTCGGGCAGGCCAAACACCGCCTGCTCCAGGAGCGCGGGCACCGGATGCGGCTGCCGGTACCACTTCGGATACTCCGACGGTTCGCGGAGGCGGAAGTCAGCGCTCATGTCGACCACTCGCACTCCCGCCTCGAGCCAGGATTCCACCCGCGTGGCGCCCACGTTGTGCGGAAGGCAGCTGAAGATGACCTCCACGCCGTCTGGCGCCGGCTCCGGGACGAACGAGCCCTTCAGGTCGAGAAGGGGAAAGACCTCTGAGTAAGGCTTGCCCGCGTACGAGCGGGATGTCAGCTGGGTCAGCTCGACCCCGGGATGACGCGCCAGCAGGTGCACGGCCGTCATCCCCGCGTAGCCGTTCGCCCCGGCGACCGCAGCCCTCAGCTTTTTGGTCACAAGCGCATGAGTATACATTGGACTGCATAAACATGCATA
>WNGJ01006871.1_pt1 | contig 12096 bp, 9 predicted proteins | sample 5400611 | NCBI WGS metagenome assembly WNGJ01 (sample SAMN13153375, study PRJNA577476) | soil metagenome | isolation source: 40 cm soil or saprolite under Garry oak tree replicate 1 | place: USA:California | collected 2016-06-15 | reverse complement strand
TTCATTCGCTGCACGGCCGACCGTGAAATTAAGATCGACAGGAACTTTCCCGGCGAGTGTCGCGGCCAGATTGGCAACCAACGATCCTTTGCTAGCGGGTAAGACGATCGCGATGCGTTCATCGCGAAATCCTTTACGCAGAAAACGGCTCAGTGCAGCAGCGGCGCCAAGCAATTTCGACCGGCTCAAAACGCTGTGATCAAGCCCATCGATCACCGCGGTCGCAAAGGGTCGTCTCTTCAATCCCCGCACGCATTCCTCGGCAAGATGTCGATCTATTGCGGGTCGCCGGCTGTAACAAAACTCACCTAGCTTGAGTAACTCCTCCCGTACAGTCGCAAGATCGGCGTTCTCTGGATTGAGTGGTTTGCCAAAGGCAATCGTCACGTGATACGGAATTCGTTTCGGCAGCTTGCTGAAGAAGCGCCCGCCTTGGAACGAGAAGATCGATCCCCAAAGTTGATCGAGCCAAACCGGGACAACTGGTGCGTTCGCATGACGCGCAATCAGTTCGTAACCGCGTCGCAAACGCAACAACGTCCCGGCGCGTTCAAGCTGGCCTTCCGGAAAGAGGCAGACGATTTCGCCAGCCGCGATTTGTTCGGCGGCGACACGAATAGCTGAATGTGAATAGCGGACATTAATGGGGATGCAGCGGACCGTCCTCAAAAACGGATGCAGAACACGTTTGCGATAAAATTCCTCGTCGACGATGTACCGGATCGGACGCAGGCAGGCGGATTGCAGCACGATTGCATCGACCCACGTAATGTGATTGGGCAGGAGAAGAAATCCGCCCTTCGGCAAGTGCTCCCTGCCGAGCGCGGTAACGCGGTAAAAACAGTGCACCAACGGGCGCGCGAAAAAATGCAGCGCGCGCTCAGCGGCAGAGATGGAGGCCATTGTTTATGATTTACAATCAACGCGGCGCAAACTGCAATCGGCAACTAGCGATGGAAGGCGGCGTGAACAAATCGACCAGCGGCGCGCACAGTGCGCTGTTGCTTCTGCTCGGGATCAATCTCTTCAATTACATTGACCGCCAAATTCTGGCCGCGCTCGAGCCGGACATTCGCGCGAGTTTTTTCACAAGTGGGGACGTGAACGCGATGACGAAGACTGGTCTGCTCGGCGACGCGTTTTTCGTAACTTACATGATCAGCGCACCAATTCTCGGTTTCCTCGCTGATCGGATTTCGCGCTGGGTTATTGTCGGTTCCGCTGTGATTTTGTGGAGTCTGGCCAGCGGCGCATCCGGTTTGGCGGCGACATTCGCGATTCTGTTTGCGACTCGCATTTGCGTCGGAATTGGCGAAGGCGGCTACGGGCCGGCCGCGCCGACAATCTTGTCTGATCTTTTCCCGATCGAAACGCGCGGCCGCATCATGGCAATTTTTTGCGCTGCCATTCCGGTTGGTAGCGCGCTCGGCTACGTCATTGGCGGATTGATCGGTGCTCACCTCGGCTGGCGTTGGGCCTTTTATCTGGTCGCGCCACCGGGCCTGCTGCTGGGACTGCTGTGTTTTTGGCAACGCGATCCGCGCGTGGCGGCACATCACTTCCTGCAAAAGTCGGCCGGCGGCAGCCTGAAGGATTATTTGAGGCTCTTTCGCACACGCTCTTATCTCATCAACTGCGTCGCGCAAACATTGATGACTTTTGTAACCGGTGGTTTGGGGTATTGGGTATCGGCGTACCTGGATTATCGAAATCAAAGCCCAGCTTTGGGCAGGACGATTTTCGGATTGATCCTCGTGGTCGCGGGCTTGGTTTCGACGCTTCTGGGCGGTATCATCGCCGATAAATTGCGTCCACGTTTCGCTGGTTCCTACTTCTGGGTCTCGGGAATCGGCATGTTGATCGCGTGTCCAATTTTTGTTGCGACCCTCTACATTCCGTTTCCAGCGGCGTGGATCGCGATGTTCTTTGCAATCTTTTTCTTGTTCTTGAACACGGGTCCCTCAAACACGGCGCTGGCCAACGTCTCGCTGCCGGCGGTGCGCGCGACCGCCTTTGCCGTAAATATTTTCGTCATACACGCATTGGGCGACGTGCAGGCTTTCTGGCTACTTGGTTACATCGGCGGTCACACGAACATGCACGTAGCGTTTCTGTTTGTGTCGGGAATAATTTTTGCCTCTGGCCTGGCTTGGCTCATTGGTGTGAAATATCTTCCGGGAGACACGGCTGCCATAGAAACTGTGCAAAAGTAACGAAGGTTTCGCCTCGCATTCAAAAAACCCGCAGGAACCTTAGCGTTCCTGCGGTTTCGCAATCTTCCTGAACTATATCGTTCTAAAGCCGCTCTGTTACTCTTGTTCTTGAGGTGATTCAGGTGTCCCGCTTGGCTCGGCTCTGGAACCAGGCTCGCCCCGATGGTGGCGCGAAGATCTCGTCCGCTCGCTTGGGCTAGTTGTGGCTTCTGCTGGACTTGCTTCAGCCGCGCCCGGTGATGCCGCCTCAGTACTCTGCGATGGGGACGGTGTCACATGGCTTCTGGTCCTGCCTCGCGCTGCGTGAGGTGAAGCGGTGCTTTCTGCAGCACCAGGTGATGCAGTCGCTCCGGGCGAACCAGCCTCCGTGGGAGAATAGCTCGTACGAGGCGATGCGGTCGCTCTGGGCGAAGCAGTTGCGGCCGGCGACCTGGTTGCGCGAGGTGAAGCAGTTGCCGCTGGCGAGTACACCGCTCCAGGTGAAGCAGTCGCCATTGGGCTGGCGGCACCCGTCGCCGCGCCGGTTACACCGGTCGTCGCCGTCGTGCCGGTGGTTGGGGTGCCGGAGGTTCCGCCGCTTACACCGATTCCAGCCTGCGGAGTTACCCCATAATAAGAATAGACGTTGTTAATATAACCAGTGGTCTCGTATTCATTGATACGCGCGTAATCGAATACCGGCGCGTTATAAATTCTGTCGCGGTCGACGCGAACCGTCAAAACACTCATGTCGGTCGAGGGAGTATAGACTCCCCATGGAACCGCGACGGTTTTGGCTTGCCCGGTAACGCGGGTGCCTGTCCCGCCGGCCGAGAGAACGGTGTAGGCCATGCAGCCGGTATTGCTGTCAAGCACGACATCTTTAACTACGCCGATATCTTCACCTTGCGACGTCCTGACCTTTGTACCGACAATTTTGCTCGTTTGAATGTAGCCACTGCTACTAGAGCTCGTTGTGGTCTGGGTTTGAGCGAACATGGAAGCGACGGCCATACCCAAGATGGCAAACGCTGTTCCGAATAAGAGCGATGTTTTCATATAGAATAAAGGTACAGCGCCCAGATTTCATGCAGCGCCGTTAAAAAGGAATCGCCATATCTCGCGGCTTCGGATGTGAAATGTTCGCAAAAACCGCTTGCGCCGAATCAACTGAACTCGCATCTAGTTCTGGGAATGCCTATGTCGATCTTGCGCCGCCTGTTCATCTGCTCGCTTGTATTCGTGGTAGGGGATGCGTCTGCCGATGGAGTTCCGGACGACTGCACGCAGCTCATCCTCGGTATCGCACCGACATGGAATTCAATGCGCGGAGAGTTGCGATTGTTTGAACGATCGCGCGGCGGCGATTGGTCGCCTGTGGCTGGACCTTTCCCGGTGTTGTTTGGAAAAAATGGGGTTGCGTGGGGAACAGGTCTCGCCGGACAAAACGAGCCCGGACCTCGAAAGAAAGAGCGCGACGGGCGAGCGCCCGCGGGAGTTTTTGAGATCGGCCAAGTTTTCGGTTATGAATCGAAGTTGCCGGGTGGCGCCGATTATCCATATCATCAGGTGACCGAAGCAGACGTGTGGAGTGACGACCCTCGCTCGCCCCATTACAACCGACATATCGTGATTGATCCGAAGAACCCTCCGGATAATTACACCCACGAAAAAATGCGATCGGGCGATTTTGCGTATCACTGGCTTATTGAGATCCGGCACAATTCCGATCCGCCAGTCCCGGGCGCGGGCAGCGCGATTTTCTTCCATATTCGGCGCGGCATTAATCGACCGACCACTGGGTGCACGACGATGGCGGATGCAGATCTGGCGAAGTTGATTACGTGGTTGCGAGCGAAGCGGCATCCTTGTTACGCCTTGTTACCCGCTACGGATTACGATAAGAAATGGCGTTCCTGGAATCTGCCACCACCGGAAAAATCGCCGTGATGGTTACTCGACGGAGCCTCGTTGATTCCTGGGATTGTTTCGTTAGTTTCTCGTTATCTCCTGCTCATGCGAAGACACCCCAACCCTGATTCTGAAGCGAACATTCGGCGGATCGATACAAAAGCGCGCGCCAAGAAACAGACCCACGGTTTCCAGGTGCATTTTCTTCGTGGAAGTAACGTCGTAACGAAAATGTTTAGCGATAGCATTTACGGTGGCAAGAATGGGGCGCGGCATGCGGCGCGGAGATTCAGGCGCAAAGCGATGCGCCGTCTGCCCAAGCGCAAAGTTGTGGGCTTCAATTAAATTTAACCGCCTCCTCTTTGGCGAAAAGCTCGCCAGCATTTCAAGAACCCAGGCGCGAAATTCTCCGGTCGCGCGGCAACCCATCCATCCATCATCGTTGGGGTAAGAAAAACGCCGCTCTCGATTTCACTCCGGTTCGGCGTAATATTGCCGCGCAGCTGTCCTCGATAAAGCCAGATAAATTCCTGTCCAGTCTGTGACGAGGCGGGAACCTTGAGAACCTTTTTAAGTGGAACGTTTATGCCCAGCTCTTCCTGTAACTCGCGTTTCGCTGCTTCGTTGTAACCTTCCCCGGCCATAACATGACCGGCAGCGCTCGAGTCCCACAAGAGCGGATGTCGATCTTTGCAGCGAGAACGTTGTTGCAAATAAAGCTCGCCTCTCTCGTTAAAAATCAGGATGTGGATGGCGCGATGACGCAAGTTATCCCCATGCACTTCGGAGCGGGCCGCATGGCGCAAAATCCGATCCATTTTATCGACCACTGGGAAGAGTTCATTCTCGAGCGCATGAGTCTGGGTTTGGACAGCCGGCGCGATGTAATTTGCTAGACCAATCCATTGATTCAGCGATAACTCTTCTGCTCTTGCCTTGGAATTGAAATCCAGACTTGCAGCGGCGGCATTCCAATCTGAGACGTACGCGCGAAGCAATCCTTGTAATTGCTTTCTTCTTTGAGAAAAGCCATGCCGAATCAATTTCATAAGCAGGTCGTCATCACGCGTCGGCAATTCAAGCGGATCGCGCGGCGTGATTCGTACGAGCGCAGAATCGACATCCGGTTGTGGAAAAAAAACGGTCGCTCGAACGGTGCGCAGATATTCGACGCGATGACATAATTGCACGCGCAAGGTAAGCGCTCCGTAATCACTTGTGCGCGGCGAAGCTGAAAGGCGTAATGCCATCTCCTTTTGTAACACCAACAACCACAATGATATCGGACTTGGATATTCCAGAAATTTTAAAACCAATTGACTTGAGATGTTATAGGGAAGAGTGCCAAGGAGTTTGACGCGGCGATGCGAGAAAAGAACCTGCGGATTAAAATCCAGCGCGTCGGCGTTTATTACTTCAAGCTGCGAATGGCTGAGACGCTTACGCAAAAAATTAGCGAGACGTGTGTCTTTCTCAATCGCGAGGATATGCGCACCTTTTTCGAGCGCAAGTTTTGTCAAAGCACCCAATCCGGGACCAATCTCGACCACATAATCGTCTGGAGTTAAATTCGCGCGATCGATAATCCATCGGGCGAGATTTTGATCATGCAGAAAATTTTGCCCGAGAGTCTTGACCGGCGAGACGCATATTTCTTGAAGCGTCGTTCGTATCTCGGAGAGCTTCATTCAAGGATCGACGAAACGTCTCTGGAATCCCGTGAAACTGGTGTGTTTGTTCACAAAATCCTGTGAACAAATTTCAGCGGATCGATGATCTTATTCACAAGTTATTCAATGACCAGAGGGCGAACAAAATGGAGAAAGCAATTTCCCTTCTCAGCGCAACGATTCCTCCGCGACCGGAAAAACTGGGCGCGACCGTTTTTTGCGGCCCGTGAGATATACTCTCCGCGCATCCTTCAAGGAAACGCCATCGATAAAGAATACGCTCGCGGCACGACCGATCGCGTATGTTCCCGACCCTGCCACCAGGCCACAGAGGACATTCCCCCAACCGGGAAAGAATTTCAGGACCGCGCGCGTGCCTTCACGCAGAAGCATCGCTGCGCCGACATTCGCGCCGAGCGCACCGATAAATTCGCCCGCCGCGCGCAGGCTCCGCTCGCGCCCGCTTACGTACATGATTCCGGCGACCATCATCAATTGCAAAGTGGTAAGAATTGGCAGATCGGCCAGCGGGATCGGTTGGGCGCCGATCGCTGCGCAGATACCGGTCGTAGATTTCACGAGAACCTGCGCGACTTCACGCTGGGCTTCACGATTTCGCGATATCCTGATTATTTCCATCCGCGCCTGGTTGGGCAGTTCACGCGCTAAGATCGACATGATCTCTTCCGCTTTCCCATGTGCGACTTCCATCGGCCCAGCGCCGTCTGCCAGAGACAAACTAAAGGCGTCCAAAACGTGCTCGCGAAACGTCAGGCCCGAGCGGAGCGCCGATTTCAGCCGGATGGCGGCGGCATTGGTATAATTCGATGCGATTGGCCGTCCCGTCGGCGGAATGATTATGCCAATTATTTTTGAATCGCTTTCGGATGCGTTATTCAAGCCAACATAGCTGATTAAGTCATCGAACTCCCGCTTCTCCAGCTCATGTGCCGTTTGTTCGTCTTCGAGGAAAAAAATGACGTCGGCGGGTTGAAATTTGAGTTCGTCTTGGACTTGAACGGCAGCCGAATTCTCGATGCCCCGGGCATCGAGAATTGAGATCGTTCCTCGCTCAGGCAGGCTAACGTCGTGCCAACGGCAAATCCGGGCAGGGACATTGCGCTTTTTGGGAAACTCGATCGGTGCAAAAAGGGCGCGGATGATTTGCGGCATTGGCATTCTGCTCGATCCGATGAAGAGAAAACGCGGGGGCCGCTGTTGCAGAAACAATTGCTTCAGCGGCGTTAGCTCGCTCAGAACGGCTTTTCGAATCCGGGAAGGCAACTTGCCAGCAAGGCGCTCAAGCCGCTCGACAATTTGGAGGAGTGATGGTGGATTCAGCAACGTTGCGCTTTTCGGGCTTTAGAATTTGTCAGCACGCGATGTTTTGTTGGCCGAAAATAAATTGTCGACTCAAATGTTCCGGCATATAGAGGTTCGCGCTTTTAATCTTAATCTGAAAATTTAAATCTTCCTTTCTTTTTCATGAGCCTAAATATCGAAATCCTCTCTCGGGCAGCAAACGAGGCCCGGGGTTTGTGCATGGACGCGGTGCAGGCGTCGAAATCCGGACATTTGGGATTGCCGCTTGGCTGTGCCGAAATGGGCGCGGTGCTTTTTGGGTATGCTCTCAAATACAATCCCGACAAGCCGCGCTGGATCGGCCGGGACTATTTTGTCCTCTCCGCCGGACACGGCAGCATGTTTCTCTACGCTTGGCTGCACTTGAGCGGATACGATTTGCCGATGTCGGAAATCAAACGCTTCCGCCAATTACACAGCAAAACACCTGGACATCCGGAATTTGGCGAGACACCGGGTGTGGAATGCACGACTGGCCCGCTTGGGCAAGGCGTTGGCAACGCCACCGGAATCGCAGTCGCGATGAAAATGGCCGCGGCGCGATTCAACACTGGCGAGCACCGAATTTTCGATCAGCATGTGATTTGTCTCGCAGGCGACGGCTGCATGCAGGAGGGGGTTGCCTCGGAAGCAAGCTCTTTCGCCGGTCATTTCGGTCTCGATAATTTGATCCTGATCTACGATTCCAATTCAGTCACGCTTGATGCTGCGGCAAAGGAAACGCAAAGCGAGGACACCGGCGCGCGATTTAGAGCTTACGGATTCGATGTTCAGGAGATCAATGGCGAAGATATGCAGCAATTTCTCGACGCGCTAAACATCGCGAAAGAGCGTGATAACGGGAAACCGCAATTTATCATTACGCACACTTTGATCGGCAAAGGGGTGCCGGAGGTGGAGGGCACCTACAAAGCGCACGGAGAGGCTGGGGCAAAATTCGTCGATGCCGCGCGCAAAGGGCTCGGATTGCCCGAAGAACATTATTTCGTCTCGCAGGAAGTGCGCGATTATTTTGCCGAACACAAAAAGAAGCTGCTCGCCGATTACGATCGTTGGGAAAAAGTTTACAACGAATGGCGCACGAAAAATCCCGAGAGAGCGAAAATGCTCGATGACGGAATCGAGCGAAAGGTTCCGGCCGATCTCTTGTCTAGAATTGCGGAGTTTCCGAAGGACGCGAAGCTGGCGACGCGCAAAGCGGGCAGTGAAGCGTTGCAGCCAATCGCGCAAGCGATGCCGTTGCTCATGAGTGGTAGCGCAGACCTACACGGATCGACATTGAATTACATCAAGGACGGCGGGGATTTCACGCGTGACGAGCCGAGTGGGCGAAATATTCATTTTGGCATCCGCGAACACGGGATGTGCGCGATCCTCAATGGGATTTCTTATCACGGCCTTTTTCGCGCCTCGGGAGCGACTTTTCTTGTTTTCACGGATTATTGCCGCGCCTCCATTCGTCTCGCCGCTTTGTCGCATTTGCCGAACACCTACATTTTTACACACGACTCGATCGGCGTTGGCGAAGACGGCCCGACACACGAGCCGGTTGAGACGGTGAGCTCGGTTCGTTTGATGCCGCACATCGATGTGATTCGTCCAGCCGATCCTGAAGAGACCGCAGGCGCATTTGTCGCCGCGATGCAACGAACCGATGGGCCCACGTTGCTTGCACTCACGCGTCAGGTCGTCCCGATACTGAACGATCTCGATGTAAAACTGCGACGCGAGGGAGTTTTGCGGGGCGGTTACGTCGCCCAAAAAGAAAAAGGGAAACTCGATCTCATCATCATGTCGTGCGGCAGCGAATTACAGCATGCACTCGCCGCGGCAAAAGAACTCGGCGACGGCGTGCGGGTGGTCTCGATGCCGTGCTTCGAGCGCTTCGCACGCGAATCGGAAAAATATCGCGAAGAAGTTCTGCCGAAATCATGCCGGCGCCGCGTGGCAATCGAAGCGGGCGTTCCAGAGATTTGGGACCAATACGTCGGCCTTGATGGAAAGGTGATTGGCTTACATGAATTCGGATTGAGCGCGCCGGGCGCCGAAGTGATGAAAGAGCGCGGCATCGATGCACAGCATGTCATCGATGCAGCGAAAAGCTTAGTGTAGCCACCGGCCTATGGCCGGTCTACACGAACGCCTTGAACCGAACGGCTCACAGGGCCGTGGCTACAACTAAAACGCTTCTTCCGGCTGGGTCACGTCTTCCGCGCGATCTTCAAAGCGCGTAAAGTCCTTTAGAAAAGTGAGTTTTACTTCGCCGATTGGGCCATTCCGCTGCTTTGCAATAATGAGCTCAGCCTTGCCTTCCAGTTCCTGCCGTTCCTCATCTGTATCGGCATAATATTCGTCTCGAACAAGCAAACCGACAAGATCAGCATCCTGTTCGATTGCGCCCGATTCTCGCAAGTCGGCCAATCGGGGAACGCCTTTGCCGCTGCCTGTTCGAATCTCCGGATTGCGGTTCAACTGCGCCACAACAATGATCGGGATCTTCAATTCCTTGGCCAACCCTTTGAGACCGGCGGAAATCTCTGAGATCTCGAGCTGCCGGTTGTCCTGCGCGCGACGAGATGTCGATCTTAGCAACTGCAAATAATCGACAATGATAAGCTGCACGTCTTGTTGAGCCTTCAATCGTCGAGCTTTGGCGCGCAATTCCAAAATGCTCAGACCAGCGCTGTCATCGATATAGATTTTCGCCTCAGCAAGCTTGGAAGCTGCATTGGTCAATTTTGGAAAATCGACTTCCGCCAAGAATCCATCACGAGTTTTGGCTAGATTGACGCGTGCTCGGGAGCAAAGCATACGCTGCACAAGCTGTTGGGCGCTCATTTCTAAACTGAAAATTGCGACTGGGAGCTTGAGGTGAATCGCCACGAACTCAGCAATATTCATGGCCAGCGCCGTTTTACCCATGCTTGGCCGAGCAGCGATAACAACCATTTCGGATGAGTGTAGACCGCTTGTTAACTTGTCGAAATCACGATAACCCGTCGAGAGCCCGGTAATTGCTCCCTTATTCTGGAATAACTTCTCGATCGATTCGAGAGTGGCCATGACCTGTTCTTTCATAGACAGTATCTCGGCTTTGAATCTCTCTTCTCCGATTGCGAAGATATCTCGCTCAACCTCATCAAGCAGACCCGTCACCTCGTCCTGTTCGTTATATGCCCGAGTAATAGAGGTCGTACACGTCGAGATAATTTGTCGAAGAATGAATTTCTCGCGGACAATCTCCAAGTAGTATTCCACGTTCGCTGCCGTAGGAACAAACGTCAGGAGGTGAGTAATCAGTGCAGCGCCGCCCACGACTTCGAGCAACTGCCGATCTCTCAATGCTTGGGTGAAAGTTATGAGATCAATACCTTTCTGGTCATTCCACATTTCAACGAGAAGGTTATAAATCGTTTGATGAGCGGGAATGTAGAAGTACTCCGCGTTAATCTTCTCGACACACAGTGCGATGACGTCTCTCGGGGAGATCAGCATCGAACCCAAAACTCCCTGCTCAGCGTCCCGGCTGTGTGGCGGGGAACGATGTGGGTCTAGTGTATAAGATGTTGATGACGGTGGATAACCGCCACTCGCGATTTTCCCCGATGTTTTTGCCGCCGGACTTTGCTTGGTCCGTGTTTCGTTCACAGCTCCAGCTGCTTCTGGAGCCATGATTATACTATTTGCTTATCCACCTTGTGGATTCCCAACGATATAAACGGCCTTTTCTTCAAATTCGTCTGTCCCGAAAACTTGGGACTTCTTTTTGTAAATCTCGAGACACATCCATCCATCACCGAGGTATGTTCTTAATTCAGAAATATTATCGACTTCTCGTATATCGACATAAGGAATATCGTTCATCAAGCTTGAAGTCGAACGCATTTATCCCTCTTTTTTTCTCTTGAAAAGCGATCGATGCTTTTTCTCAGGCTGCCCGGCAGGAGTTTCTTCCACCTTTGGTTTCTCCGGCGATTTTACCTGAAAAACAAAGTGGGCTGTGACGTCGCGATGCAGCCTGATCGCGACTTCATGCTCGCCGGTATCTTTGATTGGGCGCTCCAGAACAATTTTGTGCCGATCAACGTCCGCGCCGAGCTCGTTTTTAAGGCGATTAACGATGTCTTGTGCGGTTACCGAACCAAATGCTTTGCCGGTTTCACCTGTTTCGAGTGTAAACAGCATTCGCGCTTTACCAATTCGACGCGCCAATTCCTCTGCCTCGTTCAGCTCGCGTGCTTCGCGTTCGGCGCGCTTCGCTTTGAGGACATCAACTTGCCGCAGACTTGCTGGAGTAACTTCATGCGCTTTGCCGCCGGGCAGTAAATAATTGCGCGCATAGCCCCGCCGCACTTTGACCACGTCCGCTTCAGCGCCCAGGCCGGGAACGTTTTCGGTTAAGATGATTTCGGTGGTGGGCATGTTGAGCTAAAAGTCCGCAGAAAATTTTCAACCGGCGAGCGCGGGTTCCGAGTATAGAAGCGCGTTGCGTGCTGTCAACTCGCGAAGAGAAATTAAAATGAGTTGCGCATTAGGTGACGAGATTTTGCGCGTACCAATCGTCTCGTGTGAGAGGCAGGTTGCTCTGGCCGGATGGATCCAGCTTCGCGAGTAGCGTTTGATAAACTGCAAGGTGCCCGCGGCGAAACCCGTGGACCGAGCCGGCAAGATAAAGACGCCACACGCGATACATTGATTCATCGACAAATTGCAGAGCTTTATCATGATTCGCCTCCAATCTGCGAAGCCAATGGCGCAACGTGAGCGCATAATGTTCGCGGAGATTCTCCACGTCGCGAATTTCAAAGTGAGCAGACTCCGCAGCACGCAGCATCATCGGCAGCGGCGGAATATCTCCGTCGGGGAAAACATATTGTTCGATGAATGACCCATTCCTGTTGTCTGGCCGCGCCACAACGTTCTTGCCGATTGCTTGATTCAGAAAAACTCCGCCGGGCTTG
>WNGJ01039670.1_pt1 | contig 12098 bp, 11 predicted proteins | sample 5400611 | NCBI WGS metagenome assembly WNGJ01 (sample SAMN13153375, study PRJNA577476) | soil metagenome | isolation source: 40 cm soil or saprolite under Garry oak tree replicate 1 | place: USA:California | collected 2016-06-15 | reverse complement strand
CCGCGTCCAGACAAGCCAGACCGTGCCGTCTCGGCCCACCGTGGCAGAAGGCGACGTATCATTCAGACTAGTGTTAGTAATCTGGACAGGACTAGTCCATCCTGAGGCTCTATACTGGGCGTAGAAGATATCGTAGCTGCGAGCCGGCTTCATCACCCAGAAAGCAGCGATAGTGCCGTTTGTCAACTGCACCAAGGATGGGCCGGCGTTCTGGCCCGAACTAGTCAAATTATGAACGGACGACCAGACGCCATTAGTGTAGGTCTTGTAGAGAACGTCAAAGCGTCCGGTTGTCTGTCCATACCGGTTCGACTGCCAAGCCAACCAGAGCGTCCCGTTGCTAGCTTGTAGAGAAGTAGACAGCATGTCGAAGCCCGAGTGAGTATCGATCAAGATTGGGCTGGACCATCCAAGGCTAGCGTGCGCAAACTGTAACGGTTGGACAATGCCGACGAGAGCAAGTCCGAAAAAGGAAATGGTCAACAGAAGTTTCCGCGTAGGCGACGCCAAAGCCTCACATCACACTCGGGAATGATCATGCTCCAGGCACAGGCTACTAACTTCGCCTCGCGAAACGGCTGAGCTTATAGTTTTTTGCAGGCTGGAGCTTGCTTGAGCTTTAGACAGTCTTCCCGAGCAATACAGGTCTACTATCATCCTGGTGTGAGGCATGTAATGCTACCTGACACTGCGAGATAGAGTGATTAGGAAAGAGAGGAGGTTTGACCCGTTACCATCCTACGCTAGGACGGTGAACGAGCCACTTGTCGGTGCACCGTTGCTCAGGGTGCTTGTGAACGGTAGCTGCGACGGGTCGTTGGTTGGTGTTGTGCCCCAGTGGATCACTGCTGTGAAGGTGAATGTATCGCCGATCTGTGACGAGTCGAACATCTGGGTCAACATTTGGTTGCTGATGTTCTTGTTCGGTGTGAGCGTGAATACTTGTGAGGTCAGAGTGAACCCGTTCACGCCGATGCCGTCAACGCCTGTGATTGTTACGCTGGCGTAGATTGTGGTTGTGCTGTTGCTCTTGAAGCCGTACTTGAAGGTCTGGACGTTGTTGTACTTTGAGAGCGAGAAGCGGTGGTTCCATGTGAGCTGAGTGAAGAAGGGCGACTGTGCTGGTGTACCCTGGATCACTGTGAGGGCGACAGTCGCACTGCGAGACAGGCTGCCGCTTGTTCCGGTGACTGTGACGGTGTAGCTGCCTAGCGCAGTCGAAGACGAGATTGTTATTGTGAGCGTTGATGTGCCAGAGCTGCTGATCGACGCTGGGCTGAAGGCGAACGTCATGCCCGTGGCTGCTGGTGATACAGTCGCATTCAGGAATACCGTGCCGGAGAAGCCTCCTACGGACGTCACGGTGACTGCGCACGTGCCTGTATTGGTGCCGGACGTTGGCTGGACGATCATCAAGGACCCGCATGTCGTCAGTGAAAAGTCCTGTACGTTGACCGTGACCATAGCACTGTGAGACAGACTGCCGCTTGTTCCGGTGACGGTTACCGTGTAGGTGCCGCCTGTTCCATTGCACTGGAGTAGACTGGTTCCAGAGCCGGTTATGCTCGTGGTGCTAAGGGTGCATGTTAGTCCGCTGCTCGGTGAGATTGAGGTTGACAAGGTGATGGTGCCTGCGAAGCCGTTAGCTGCGGTGACAGTTATCGTGGAGTTGCCATTGACGCCAGGGGTGGTATTGACGGTTGTTGGGCTGGCGAATATCTGGAAGTCAACCACCCGGACGCTTATGCTGCCGGTACTGTGGGATAGAGATCCGCTTGTTCCAGTGACTGTGACGGTGTAGTTGCCCGCGCTTGCAGAGGTGACTGTTAGTGTCGACGTTCCGGAGCCGCCAGTTATGCTGGTTGGACTGAGTGTTGCGGTTAGTCCTGCGGATGGATTCGCGGTTAGAGTGACTGTTCCGCTGAATCCGTTGACGGGCGCTACTGTTATGGTCACGGTTGTTGAGGCGCCGGCGTTGATCATGACGCTGGTTGGGCTGGCGGTGATTGTGAAGTCGGTGAAGGTGAAGGTTGCTGTGGTGGAATGGGTGAGGGTTCCATCTGTGCTGGTTATCATGACAGTGTAGGTGCCTGCGATAGAGGAGGTGCATGTGAGGGTGGCGGTGCCTGAGCCTGTGATCGTGGCTGGAGTGATAGCGCCGCAGGTGAGACTCGCAGGGACGGTGTCGCTAAGAGTCTGCGTCCCAGTGAAACCGTTGATTGCAGCAGCAGTGATAGTCGAGGTAGCCGAGGAGCCTACTGTGGTCGCCGCCGGGGAGGTAGCAGCGATACTGAAGTCTACGAATTTGAACGTAGCAGTGGTCGAGTGAGTAATTGCAGGCGAAGTGCTGGTGCCGGTTATGGTTACGACGTAGTTGGCTGCGGTGTTGGAACTGCACGTCAGAGTAGCCGTGCCCGAGCCAGTTACGGTGCCTGGTGTAATTGCTCCACAGGTGAGACCCGTGGGGACGCTGTCCGTGAGTGTTACAACGCCTGAGAATCCATTGACGGCTGTTACGGTTATTGTGGAGCTGGCTGACTGGCCGACGTCTACAGCTGCTGGAGATGTTGCAGTGATTGTAAAGTCTACTACCGCAGTGAATGTGAACGTCGCAGTCGCAGTGTGGACTACAGTGCCGCTCGTGCCCATTATCGTTACTAGGTAACTATTCGCGATGGTGGAACTGCAGGTGAGGGTGGCGGTGCCCGAGCCAGTGACGGAGCTTGGAGTGATTGCTCCGCAAGTGAGATTGGCTGGAACTGTATCGGTGAGCGATACAACTCCGGAGAAACCGTTCAATGCGGTGATCGTAATCGTAGATGTTGCTGAGTTGCCAACGGTGACAGTTGCTGGCGACGTTGCAGCGATTGTGAAGTCTACGAAATTGAACGTGGCGGTGGCGGAGTGGGTTAGTGGAGGTGTTGTGCTTGTGCCCGTGATCGTGACTGCGAAGCTGCCCGCGGTTGTTGAGCTGCAGGATACTGTAGCGGTGCCAGAGCCTGTAACGCTGCTGGGAGTTATGGCTCCACAGGTCAGCCCTGCTGGTACTGTATCGGTGAGAGATACTACGCCCGAGAAGCCATTCACAGCGGTGACGGTTATCGTGGAGGCAGCGGATTGACCAATGTTGACTGCAGAAGGCGAGGTCGCGGCTATTATGAAGTCTTGAGCGGGGCCGAATGTGAACGTGGCTGTAGCGGCGTGGACTAGAGAGCCGCTGGTGCCTGTGATGGTCACCGTGTAGGTGTTGGTGATCGTAGAGCTGCATGTGAGGGTCGCGGTTCCTGAACCGGTGACGGAGCTTGGAGTAATTGCGCCGCAAGTCAAGTTAGCTGGGACTGTGTCCGTGAGGGTCACTACTCCTGCGAATCCGTTCAAACCAGTTACGGTGATTGTGGAAGTCGCCGAATTGCCCACCGGGACAGCTGCTGGCGAGGAGGCTGTGATTGTGAAGTCTACGAAGTTGAACGTCGCTGTGGCAGTGTGGACGAGAGATCCACTCGTGCCTGTTATCGTGAGAGTGTAGCTTCCGGCGACTGTGGCACTGCAGGAGACAGTTGCGGTTCCAGAGCCTGTTATGCTGCTGGGTGTGATTGCTCCGCATGTAAGACCAGCGGGCACTGTGTCGGTAAGGCTAACGACTCCCGAAAAGCCGTTGCTCGCCGTTATGGTTATGGTCGATATGGCAGACTGACCAACGTTGACGGCGGCTGGCGACGATGCGGAAATTGCGAAGTTGACGAAGCTGACTTGGAATGTCGCGGTATGGACGAGGGACCCGCTAGTGCCGGTCACCGTTACGACATAGACGCCGGCGGTCGTTGCGCTGCATGATACAGTGGCAGTGCCTGAACCAGTGACGGAGCTTGGAGTAATCGCGCCGCATGTGAGCCCTGCGGGTACTGTGTCTGTGAGAGTTACGACTCCAGCGAAGCCATTGACCGCGGTAACTGTGATCGTTGAGGTTGCAGACTGACCAGCATTAACCGCAGCAGGCGAAGACGCTGTTATTGTAAAGTCTACGAAGCTGAAGGTCGCGGTAGCAGTGTGGACTAGACTTCCGCTGGTGCCTGTTACTGTCAGAGCGTAGTTGCCCGCAACGGTTGCAGAGCATGAAACGGTAGCAGTTCCGGAGCCAGTAACTGAGCCTGGAGTGATAGCGCCACAGGTGAGTCCTGCTGGGACAGTGTCTGTGAGAGTAACAACGCCTGCGAAGCTATTCAACCCGGTAACGGTGATGGTCGAGGTTGCGGACTGGCCGACGTTAGCTGCGGCTGGTGAGGAGGCTGTGATTGTGAAGTCTACGAAATTGAACGTCGCGGTTGTCGAGTGGGTAAGGGCTGGGGACGTACTGGTTCCAGTTATCGTTAGCACGTAGCTTCCGGCAACTGTAGCACTGCAAGAAACCGTGGCAGTTCCAGACCCTGTAACGCTGCTCGGAGATATTGCTCCGCAAGTGAGACCCGCGGGGACGGTGTCTGTGAGGGAAACTATTCCGGTGAAGCCGTTCTGCGCGGTTACTGTGATCGTCGAACTAGCGGATTGGCCCGCGTTGACTGCTGCGGGGGATGTGGCGGTGATGGTGAAGTCTTGGGTGTTCGCGGTGAAGGTGAAGGTTGCGGAGGCTGTGTGGACTAGTGAGCCGCTCGTGCCGGTTATTGTTACAACGTAGCTGTTGGCGATAGTCGTGCTACAGGTCAATGTCGCGGATCCAGACCCTGTTACGGTGCCTGGAGTAATTGCGCCACAGGTCAGATTTGCAGGGACAGTATCGGTCAGAGTGACGACGCCTGCGAAACCGTTCAGAGAGGTGATGGTCTACGAAGCTGAAGGTTGCAGTTGCAGTGTGGACTAGACTTCCGCTGGTGCCTGTTACTGTCAGCACGTAGTTTCCAGCAACATTGGCGCTGCAGGATACTGTTGCAGTTCCGGAGCCAGTGACTGTGCCTGGAGTAATTGCTCCACAGGTGAGACCCGCGGGTACGGTGTCAGTTAGTGTTACAACGCCTCCGAAGCCGTTCACTGCGGTTATCGTAATCGTGGAGGATGCGGGCTGACCAGCATTGACCGCTACTGGAGAGGATGCTGCAATGGTGAAGTCTCTGAAGGTGAAGGTAGCTGTAGCGGTGTGGACGAGTGAACCGCTGGTTCCAGTGATCGTTAGCACATAGTTAGCCGCAACAGTCGCGCTGCATGATACAGTAGCAGTGCCTGATCCTGTGACGGTGCCAGGTGTGATGGCGCCGCAGGTGAGTCCCGCTGGAACGGTGTCCGTTAATGTGACAATGCCCGCGAATCCGTTGACGGCAGTGATCGTTATCGTGGATGTTGCCGATTGACCAGCGTTAACAGCCGCTGGTGAAGATGCTGCGATTGTGAAGTCGACGAAGTTGAACGTTGCAGTAGCAGTGTGAACCAACGAACCGCTAGTGCCTGTTACTGTGAGGACGTATGTTCCTGCAACTGTTGCAGAGCACGAAACGGTTGTGGTTCCAGCGCCCGTGATTGAACCAGGTGTAATTGCGCCACAAGTCAGACCAGCTGGAACAGTGTCGGTTAGTGTGACAACTCCTGCGAACCCATTCAATGCAGTTACAGTAATGGTACTTGTCGCAGACGATCCCGCGTTTACTGCAGCAGGGGAAGTTGCAGCCATCGAGAAGTCTACAAAGTTGAACGTCGCAGTCGCAGTGTGGACGAGAGAGCCGCTAGTACCTGTTACTGTGAGCACGTAGGAACCTGCAACTGTTGCGCTGCAAGAGACGGTTGCGCTTCCAGAGCCTGTGACTGTACCTGGAGTAATCGCACCGCAAGTGAGACCCGCAGGAAGACTGTCAGTAAGAGTTACTACGCCTGCAAAGCCGTTGACTGCAGTTATTGTGATCGTCGAGGTTGCGGACTGACCAGCATTGACTGCGGCTGGTGAGGATGCGGCAATTGTGAAGTCTACGAAGCTGAACGTGGCAGTAGCTGTGTGGACTAGAGAACCGCTTGTTCCAGTGACCGTTAGTACGTAGTTGCCAGCGACCGTTGCACTGCAAGATACCGTCGCAGTTCCAGAGCCAGTAACTGTACCTGGAGTAATCGCTCCACAGGAGAGACCCGCTGGGACAGTGTCAGTCAATGTGACAACTCCAGCGAAACCGTTCACTGCAGTTATGGTAATTGTCGAGGATGCGGATTGGCCAGCGTTAACCGCTGCTGGAGAGGACGCGGCGATGGTAAAGTCGACGAAGTTGAAAGTTGCAGTAGCAGTGTGAACTAGCGAGCCGCTGGTTCCCGTGACCGTGAGGGCGTAGGAGCCCGCGACAGTCGCGGAGCATGATACTGTTGCAGTTCCGGAGCCTGTGACTGTGCCCGGTGTGATGGCTCCACAGGTGAGACCTGCAGGGACGGTATCAGTGAGAGTAACGACGCCCGCAAAACCGTTCAGTGCGGTGATCGTTATCGTCGAGGTTGCGGACTGACCGGCGTTGACGGCGGCCGGAGATGTTGCCGTGATAGTGAAGTCTCTGAAGTTGAATGTGGCGGTTGTCGAGTGAACTAGCGAGCCGCTAGTGCCCGTTACCGTCAGAGTGTAGGTTCCTGCTACTGTCGCAGAGCATGAGACGGTTGCAGTTCCAGAGCCAGTAACACTACCCGGAGTAATAGCTCCGCAGGTGAGACCCGCAGGAACGGTATCGGTCAGCGTGACGACGCCCGTAAAGCCGTTGAGGGCTGTGACCGTTATGGTCGATGTGGCGCTGACTCCGACGTTGACTGCCGCTGGAGAGGTGGCGGTGATCTGGAAGTCAGGGGTATTCTTGATGTTGAATACTGCATTAGTTGTGTGGACCAGGGAGCCGCTTGTTCCTGTGATTGTCAGAGTGTAATTGGCCGCTACAGTTGCGCTGCAGGATACGGAAGCAGTGCCTGAACCAGTGACTGATCCTGGAGTAATCGCACCACAGGTCAAGCCAGCGGGAACAGTGTCGGTGAGAGTGACAACGCCCGCAAAGCCGTTGACCGCGGTAACTGAGATCGTCGAGGGGATAGACGAGCCGACTTGTCCGGACGGCGAAGTTGCTGCGATTGTGAAGTCGACGAAGCTGAAGGTCGCAGTAGCAGTGTGAACCAACGAACCGCTAGTGCCTGTCACTGTCAGAACGTAGTTGCCGGCAACGGTTGCAGAGCATGAGACGGTTGCGGTTCCAGAACCAGTGACTGATCCTGGTGTTATGGCTCCGCATGTTAGACCAACAGGCACTGTGTCGGTTAGAGTTACGACTCCAGCGAATCCGTTGACCGCGGTTACTGTGATCGTCGAGGAGGCGGACTGACCAGCATTGACTGCAGCTGGAGAAGACGCGGCTATTGTGAAATCGACAAAGTTGAACGTGGCTGTGGCAGTGTGGACCAGCGGGCTACTAGTGCCCGTTACGGTCAGGATGTACGAGCCAGCAACGGTGGCGCTGCAAGATACTGTCGCGGTTCCAGAGTTGGTTACGCTGCCCGGAGTTATCGCTCCGCAGGTGAGACCCGCAGGAACAGTGTCCGTCAGGGTTACTACCCCAGTGAATCCGTTCACCGCAGTCACGGTGATCGTTGAGGTCGCAGACTGACCAGCATTGACCGCTGCGGGAGATGTGGCTGCTATTGTGAAGTCCTTGAAGTTGAAGGTCGCTGTTGCGGTGTGGACTAGCGAGCCACTCGTTCCGGTAACTGTGACGACATAGGTTCCTGCAACTGTAGCGCTGCAAGATACCGTAGCAGTTCCAGAGCCCGTGACTGAACCTGGAGTAATCGCACCACAAGTGAGACCTGCAGGTACTGTGTCAGTTAGTGTTACAACTCCTGCGAAGCCATTGACTGCGGTCACAGTGATCGTCGAAGTCGCGGACTGACCAACGTTGACTGCAGCCGGCGAAGAGGCGGCGATTGTGAAGTCGACGAAGCTGAAGGTCGCAGTAGCAGTGTGAACCAACGAACCGCTAGTGCCTGTCACTGTCAGAACGTAGTTGCCGGCAACGGTTGCAGAGCACGACACTGTAGCAGTACCAGAGCCAGTAACTGAACCCGGAGTAATTGCGCCACAGGTGAGACCCGCAGGAACGGTATCGGTTAGGGTTACAACTCCAGCGAATCCGTTTACGGCGGTAACCGTTATCGTCGAAGTCGCGGACTGACCAACGTTGACTGCAGCCGGCGAAGAGGCGGCGATTGTGAAGTCGACGAAGCTGAGGTGTAATAGCTCCACAAGTGAGTCCTGCCGGAACTGTATCAGTTAGTGTGACAACGCCTGCAAAGCCGTTCACTGCAGTTATGGTTATTGTGGAAGATGCAGATTGGCCGGCGTTGACAGCGGCTGGCGAGGAAGCTGCGATTGTGAAGTCGACGAAGCTGAAGGTCGCAGTCGCTGTGTGAACGAGCGAGCCACTCGTTCCAGTCACCGTGAGAACATAGTTGCCGGCAACGGTTGCAGAGCACGACACTGTAGCGGTTCCAGAACCAGTAACAGTACCTGGAGTAATAGCACCGCAGGTTAGACCAGCGGGGACGGTGTCGGTCAGAGTAACAACGCCAGCGAATCCGTTGACCGCTGCTAGAGTGATCGTGGAGCTCGCGGACTGACCAGAATTAACAGCTACTGGCGAGGATGCGGCAATAGTGAAGTCAACGAAGTTGAATGTTGCAGTAGCAGTGTGTACTAGTGGGCTACTTGTGCCCGTTAGTGTGAGGACGTACGAGCCCGCGACAGTAGCGCTGCAAGATACGGTCGCAGTTCCAGAATTCGTGACCGTTCCGGGTGTGATTGCTCCGCATGTTAGCCCAGCGGGGACGGTGTCGGTTAGAGTTACAACTCCAGTGAATCCGTTGACTGCTGTTATTGTGATCGTGGATGTTGCGGACTGACCGGCGTTGACAGCCGATGGAGAGGTTGCTGCAATTGTGAAGTCCTTGAAGTTGAACGTTGCAGTAGCAGTGTGAACCAGAGAGCCGCTAGTGCCCGTGACTGTAAGAACGTAGGTCCCAGCAACAGTAGCGCTACAAGACACAGTAGCAGTACCAGAGCCAGTGACTGTGCCCGGAGTTATCGCACCGCAGGTAAGTCCCGCCGGTACCGCGTCAGTCAGAGTAACTACGCCAGCGAATCCGTTCACCGCAGTTATGGTAATCGTCGAGGAGGCAGACTGACCAGCATTGACTGCAGCCGGGGAAGTTGCTGCAATTGTGAAGTCAACAAAATTGAAGGTCGCAGTAGCAGTGTGAACCAGAGAGCCGCTAGTGCCCGTTACCGTGAGGACATAGGAGCCTGCAACTGTTGCAGAGCATGAGACGGTCGCGGTTCCAGAGCCAGTAACGGTACCAGGTGTGATAGCTCCGCATGTTAGACCGGCTGGCACTGTGTCTGTTAGAGTTACGACTCCAGCGAATCCGTTCACTGCGGTTACCGTGATCGTCGAGGACGCGGACTGACCGATGTTGACTGCAGCCGGCGAAGACGCTGCAATAGTGAAGTCTACGAAGCTGAAAGTTGCAGTGGTGGTTTGTACTAGAGAGCCGCTCGTTCCGGTGATTGTCAGGACGTAGTTGCCGGCCACAGTCGCGCTGCACGATACGGTGGCGGTGCCTGATCCGGTGACAGTGCCTGGCGTTATGGCGCCGCAAGTGAGCCCGGCGGGAACTGTGTCGGTGAGAGTTACTACCCCAGTGAATCCGTTCACCGCAGTTACGGTGATCGTTGAAGATGCAGATTGACCAGCGTTAACTGCAGCTGGGGAAGTGGCAGCTATTGTGAAGCCAACGAAGGCGAAGGTGGCAGTTGCCGTGTGGACTAGTGAGCCGCTCGTTCCGGTAATTGTTAGGACATAGTTCGCTGCAACAGTGGCGCTACATGATACGGTTGCAGTGCCGGATCCTGTAACGGTTCCAGGCGTGATAGCTCCACAGGTTAGACCGGATGGAACAGTGTCAGTTAGAGTAACAACGCCTGTGAATGCGTTGACTGCTGTTATGGTGATCGTCGATGCTGCAGACTGACCGGCGTTAACAGCGGAAGGAGAGGTTGCTGCTATTGTGAAGTCTCTGAAAATGAAAGTCGCCGTAGCCGTATGAACGAGCGAACCACTCGTACCAGTTACTGTGAGCACATAATTCGCTGCGACGGTAGCGCTGCAAGATACGGTAGCAGTGCCCGATCCCGTCACTGTGCCAGGTGTAATTGCTCCACAGGTTAGACCCGCAGGTACCGTGTCGGTTAGAGTTACAACTCCTGCGAAACCATTGACTGCCGTTATAGTGATGGTCGAGGACGCAGATTGGCCAGCATTGACCGCGGCTGGTGAGGATGCGGCAATTGTGAAGTCTACGAAGTTGAATGTCGCAGTTGCCGTGTGAACTAGTGGACTGCTGGTACCAGTTACTGTCAGAACATAAGACCCTGCAACAGTCGCGCTACAGGAGACCGTCGCAGTTCCGGAATTGGTTACGCTACTCGGTGTAATTGCTCCACAGGTGAGACCTGCAGGAACAGTGTCAGTGAAAGTAACAACTCCGGTGAAACCGTTGACCGCGGTTACTGTGATGGTCGATACTGCTGACTGTCCAGCATTGACGGCTGCTGGAGATGTGGCTGCTATTGTGAAGTCCTTGAAGTTGAACGTCGCAGTTGAGGTGTGTACCAGAGAGCCGCTAGTGCCCGTGACTGTAAGAACGTAGGTCCCAGCAACAGTAGCGCTACAAGACACAGTAGCAGTTCCAGAGCCAGTGACTGTTCCTGGTGTAATTGCTCCGCAAGTAAGCCCGGCAGGGACAGTGTCAGTTAGCGTTACAACGCCCGCAAAGCCATTGACTGCTGTTATTGTAATCGTCGAGCTCGCGGACTGACCAGCGTTAACAGCTGCCGGTGAAGTCGCCGCGATTGTGAAGTCTACGAAGCTGAAGGTTGCAGTCGCTGTGTGGACTAGAGAGCCGCTCGTTCCGGTGATTGTCAGGACGTAGTTCCCCGCGACAGTAGCATTGCAAGACACAGTAGCAGTTCCAGAGCCAGTAACGGTACCTGGAGTAATGGCACCGCAGGTTAGACCTGCAGGAACAGTGTCTGTAAGCGTAACGACCCCAGCAAATCCATTGACTGCAGTTATCGTAATGGTCGAAGAGGCTGACTGACCAGCATTGACAGCGGCAGGAGAGGACGCAGCAATAGTGAAGTCGACGAAGCTGAAGGTTGCGGTCGCGGTGTGAACTAGTGAGCCACTCGTTCCAGTAAAGGTCACTACGTAATTGCCTGCAACGGTCGCACTGCAGGACACAGTTGCAGTTCCTGATCCTGTTACGGTGCCTGGTGTGATGGCGCCGCAGGTAAGTCCGGCTGGAACGGTGTCTGTGAGAGTAACAACACCGGTGAAACCATTGACCGCAGTGACTGTGATGGTCGAGGACGCGGACTGGCCAGCGTTAACAGCAGCAGGGGAAGACGCGGCAATTGTGAAGTCTCTGAAAATGAAAGTGGCAGTTGCAGTGTGCACTAGAGATCCACTAGTTCCGGTTACTGTCAGAACATAGTTTCCGGCCACCGTTGCGCTGCAAGATACAGTCGCCGTGCCGGAACCCGTGACGGAGCCTGGAGTAATCGCTCCACAGGTCAGACCCGCAGGAACAGAATCAGTCAGAGTAACAACTCCAGCGAAACCATTCACCGCAGTTATTGTGATAGTGGAGGACGCCGACTGACCAGCATTAACAGCCGCCGGCGAAGATGCAGCGATCGTGAAGTCTACGAAGTTGAACGTTGCAGTAGCAGTGTGAACCAACGAACCGCTAGTGCCCGTTACTGTGAGGACGTATGCCCCAGCAACAGTTGCCGAACATGAAACAGTTGCAGTTCCAGAGCCCGTGACTGTCCCTGGTGTAATGGCTCCGCAGGTAAGTCCAGCTGGAACGGTATCAGTCAGAGTTACAACACCAGAGAAGCCGTTCACGGCAGCGATGGTGATCGTCGAAACGGCGGATTGGCCTGCGTTAACAGCAGCTGGTGAAGACGCGGCTATCGTGAAGTCTCGGAAGACGAAGGTTACGCTTGTCGAGTTGGTTGTCGATCCACTCGTCGCCGTAACAGT
>WNGJ01006868.1_pt1 | contig 12098 bp, 10 predicted proteins | sample 5400611 | NCBI WGS metagenome assembly WNGJ01 (sample SAMN13153375, study PRJNA577476) | soil metagenome | isolation source: 40 cm soil or saprolite under Garry oak tree replicate 1 | place: USA:California | collected 2016-06-15 | reverse complement strand
AAGCCGAACAGCCAGAACAGGCAGTCAAAAATGACCGACGCGATGGCCACGCCGCCGAGCAGCGTTGCGTCGCCCAGCCGCCCGATCGCGATTGTCGAGACGATGCCGATCAACGGCGTCGTCAGGTTCGCGATCATCGCGGGGCCGGCGATGGCGAAGACCTGCGCGGTCGTGACCTTGGACGGGGGAGCTAACAAGCGAGGCCTGTATGCGATCTATCGACCGCGCGGTGCCCCGAATAATCGTGACAGGAACCAGATCGGCAGCACGATCACGGCGCCGAGCAGGAAATAGCGCCACAACCAGTTGACGGCGTCGAAGCCGAGGTCCCAGATCCGCTGGAACAACAGCCGGATGCTGTTGAGGATATTCCAGGGGTCGAAGCCAACCGCGGCGAGCACCACGCCAACCAGAATGGATAGCAGGACCAGCCGAAACGCCACCGCCAGCGGCGAACCACCGAGAAAACGGTACAGGCCGTCATTGGCGGCAGCCGGCAATTCCCGCGTATCGTTTGGCATCGATGATCTCCCGCACCCATTCGCCGCGCACTATAGCCCGCTCCGAGGAAAATGGGGAACCCGCCTGTCGGCGTCAATGGCTGTCGGCCGTGGCTCGTTATTTTGACGTTTTCGTCGCGCCAGCCCCTGACTGCTCCATATCAACTGCGGGGAGGGTGCCGCCGGCAAACGCTAGGCTTGCACCGTGGCTTCCGCCTTCAGCATCCGCTCCAGCGTTTCCAGCCGGTCGGCCTCGCGCGGCGGCTTGTCCCAGCGCAGCCGGTTGATGCGGGGAAACCGCATCGCCACGCCGGATTTGTGCCGCGGCGAGCGTTGCAGGCCCTCGAAAGCGACTTCCAGCACCAGGCCCTGATCGGGCTCGTGCACCACCTCGCGCACCGGGCCGAATTTTTCGATGGTGTTGCGGCGGACGAAGCGATCGATCTGCAGCAGTTCCTCGTCGGTGAAGCCGAAATAGGCCTTGCCGACCGGCACCAGTTGCTCGCCGTCCTCGCCTGATGTCCAGACCCCGAACGTATAGTCGGAATAATACGACGAGCGCTTGCCGTGGCCGCGCTGCGCATACATCAGCACTGCGTCAATCAGGTGCGGATCGCGCTTCCACTTCCACCACTGTCCCTTCGGGCGGCCCGGCAGATAGAGCGCGTCGCGGCGCTTCAGCATCACGCCTTCCACCGCCTCGGCATCTTCGCCGGCGCCGGCGCCAGCGGGATCGGCGCGCGCCGATTTCAGCGCATCCCAGCTGTCGAAGGCAATCGTCGGCGAAAGGTCGATAAGCGGGTCGTCCAGCCGTTTGACATAGGCCTCCAGCCTGGCGCGGCGCTCGACAAACGGCAGCTCGCGCAGATCATTGCTGTCATCGCCGAGCAGATCATAGGCGCGAAGATGGATCGGATATTCCTTCAACAGTTTCGGCGACACGATTTTGCGGTTCAGGCGCTGCTGCAGCACGTTGAAAGTCTGCACGCGGCCGTCGCGCAGCACCAACAGTTCGCCATCGATGGCGCCGGGTAGATGCAATGACGGCAGCAGGTCGGGAAAGCTCTTGGTGATGTCCTCGCCGCTCCGCGAATAGAGCCGCGCGGTCATGTGGCCACGCGCGTCGCGCCCGCTCACCGCCTGAACGCGAATGCCGTCCCATTTCCATTCCGCGATGTAATCGGCGGCGTCGAGATTGGCGAAGTCCGTATCCTCGATCGCATGCGCCAGCATGACCGGCCGAAATGGCGCCGGATCGAGATTGACCGGCTTTTCCGCGCGGCCTTCCAGCCACGCGAACAGATCGAGATATGGCGGCGTCAGCCCCGGCCACATTAATTCGACGTCGTGCGGGTCTCTGTCGCCAAGCGCGGCCGCAGCGGTCTTGGCCAGCCGCGCCGAGATGCCGATCCGCATCGCGCCGGTGACGAGTTTTAATAGCGCCCAGCGGCCGGTCTCGTCGAGTTCGTCAAGCCAGCACGCGAGCTGTTTGGGGAGATCGGTCTTGCCCAGCGTACGCAGCGTGGTGACGACTTCAGTAAGGGTAGGGGGCGGCGGGTTGTTGTGCTGGCCCGATATGTGCCGCGAGGGCGCCTTACCTCCCCCGCAAGCGGGAGAGAGAGCAGATGGAGTGTGGGATGGCGAGCGCGGCCACATCAGCGCCACCGTCTCGGAGAGATCGCCGACGTAATCATACGACAGGGCGAACAGCACCGGATCGGTGCGATCGGCGATCAGGTCGCGGATCAGTCCGGGTTTTGCGTGCTTGAACGATAGTGCACCCGTCAGCGCTGCGAGCGCGTAGCCGCGATCGGGATCCTCCACCTCGCGAAAATACGAGGTCAGCAGCCGCAGCTTGTTGTTACGGCCCGGTTCATAGGCAAGGCGGTCGAGCAATTCGGCGAAGCGGTTCATGCTTCGGTGTCCTCGCCCGCCGGCATCGCTTCGCCTTCGTCCTCGTCGCCGTAACCGACCAGATCAAGCGGCCGCGCGGCAAAGCCCTTGGCGGTGCACCAATGCACCAGCGCGTCCTCCTGGCCGTGGGTGACCCAGATCTCGCCGGCGCCGGTGGCGTCGATCGTCGCGGTCAGGCCATCCCAGTCGGCGTGATCGGAAATCACCAGCGGTAATTCGACGCCGCGCTGCCGCGCACGGGCGCGAACCCGCATCCAGCCCGATGCGAACGCCGTCACCGGATCGGGAAACCGCCGTGTCCAGATATCCGAGGTGGCTGACGGCGGCGCCAGCGTAATGGTGCCGGCGAGATCGGCCTTCCTCATGCCCTTGACCGGGCGCAGATCGCCCAGCGCCACGCCGCGGCTTTCGTAATAGCGTGTGATCTTTTCCATCGCGCCGTGCAGGTAGATCGGCGCGTCGTAACCGGCGGCGCGAAGCAGCGCGATCACCCGTTGCGCCTTGCCGAGCGAATAGGCGCCGACCAGGTGCGCGCGCTCCGGGAACAGCGCCACCGAGGCCAGCAGCTTCTTGACTTCGTCGCCTGCATCGCCGTGACGAAACACCGGCAGGCCGAACGTGGCCTCGGTAATGAACACATCGCAGGGCACCACCTCGAACGGCGCGCAGGTCGGGTCGGGCGCGTCCTTGTAGTCGCCCGAGGCGACAATACAGGTGTCTTTGCAAGACACCGCAATCTGCGCCGAGCCCAGCACATGGCCCGCGGGATGGAATTTGAGGGTGACATCGCCAAGCTTGATCGTCTCACCATAGGCGATGGCCTGGGTGCTGCCAGCGAAATTGTCGCCATAGCGCAGCCGCATCATGTCGAGCGTTTCCCGGGTGGCGAGCACCGCGCCGTGGCCGGGGCGGGCGTGGTCGGAATGGCCGTGGGTGATCACGGCGCGTTCGACCGGACGGACCGGATCGATATGGAAGCGGCCGGGCTTGCAGCACAGCCCGGCGGGCACGGGCATCAGGATGTCTTGCGGGCGCATCTGCGTTATATAGGGCCTATCGGGGCGATTTTTACCCGTCATGCGCGGGCTTGACCCGCGCATCCATCTTCCGGAAGAATTCTTGATCGGTGGATTGCCGGATCAAAGTCCGGCAATGACGAATGTGGAGCCCATGCCTGTTCGCTTATTCCTGTCCTCCGGCGACCTGATGGCCGACCGGCGGTTCGATTTTGCGCGCGATCTGCAGTTGAAAGGCGATCTGGCCGCCGCCGCCGATCTGTTGTTGCAGGCGACGGACCTGGCGCCCGCCTTCGCCTCCGCCTGGTTTACGCTCGGCGAAATTCGCGCGCAGCTCGGCGAGCATGATGCGGCAACCGCAGCGTTTCGAAACGCGAAGGATGCCGATCCCGACGATAAGCATGGCGCCAGCCTGCGGCTGATGCTGCTCGGCGCCGAGGAATTGTCGGCGATGCCGCCGGCCTATGTGCGCGCTCTGTTCGATCAATACGCACCGAAATTCGAAACTGCGCTGGTCGACGATCTCGGCTATCGCGGCCCCGCGCTCTTGTTCAAGGCCGTGCTGACGGCGCGCGCGGCCATGCGCAAGCCGGCCTTCTTCAAGCGCGCGATCGATCTTGGCTGCGGCACGGGATTGGCGGCTACCGCATTCGCCAAAGGGGTCGACCATTTCATCGGCATCGATCTGTCGCCACGCATGATCGAGCGGTCGCGCGCCACCGGGCTTTACGCGCGGCTTGAAGTGAGCGAGATGGTGGAAGGGTTGCGTGGCAGGCCCGACGCCAGCGCCGACCTCATCCTCGCCGCCGACGCCATGGTCTATCTGTCCGATCTCGCGCCGGTGGTGAAGGAGGCAAAGCGCGTGCTGGCCGCTGGCGGCCTTTTGGCGTTCACGGTCGAAACCCATGGCGGGGAAGCCGTCATCCTCGGTGAGGGCATGCGCTACGCGCACGGCGCCGCCTATGTGCGCGCGTCGATTGCCGGCGCCGACCTCACGCTGTCGCGGCTTGAGGTTCGCTCGGCGCGCAACGAGGACAACGCGCCGGTTCCCGGCCTGGTCGTGGTCGCCACCAAAACTTGCGTCTAGACGCTACGCCGCCAGCGAATAGCGGCATTGCGTCGCAAAGCAGCCAGTTCGTCCTTGCCGGTCGGGCGCGAAGTGTAGATCAATGTGCGCTCCAGGGAGAAACAAGAGCGATGAGCAATAATCAATCGAGGCGCGAATTCTGCGCAACGGCAATCGCCACGATTTTCGCATCCGCCTCGGCCGCCTCTGCCGCCGAGAAGAAATACGATCCGGGTGCCAGCGACACCGAAATCAAATTGGGACAGACCGTGCCGCACAGCGGTCCGGGTTCGCTGTACGGCGTGCTCGGCCGGGTCGGAGAGGCCTACTTCCAGATGCTCAACGAGAAGGGCGGGATCAACGGACGCAAGGTCAAGTTCTTCACCATGGACGACGCCTACAGCGCGCCGAAATGCGTCGAGGCGACGCGACGGCTGGTCGAGCAGGAAGAAGTGTTGGCGCTGTTCGGCTCGCTCGGCACCGCGCCGCAGACCGCCGTGCATAAATATCTCAACTCGAAGGGCGTGCCGCAGCTTTTGCTCAACACCGGTGCGTCGAAATGGAACGATCCAAAGAACAACAAATGGACTATGGCCGGCCTGCCATTATACCCGACCGAAGCGCGGATCCTTGCCAAACATGTCGTGAGCGTGAAGCCGAACGCCAAGATCGGCATTCTCTATCAGAACGACGATTTCGGCCGCGACTTTCTGGGGCCGTTCAAGCAGGTGCTGGCAGATGCCGGCGGCACCGCCAAGGTGATCATGGAGCAGACCTACGATCTGACCGAACCGACCATCGATTCCCAGCTCATCAATCTCTCCAAGTCTGGGGCCGACGTTTTCTACAACATCAGCACCGGCAAGGCGTCGTCGCAGTCGATCCGCAAGGTGGTCGAACTGGGCTGGAAGCCGTTGCAGTTGCTGTCGGCTGGCTCCACCGGCCGCTCGATCCTCAGTGCCGCGGGCTTTGAGAATGCGGCCGGCATCGTTGCCATCCGCTACGCCAAGGAAGTCGGCGTGCCGCGCTGGGAGAAGGATCCCGACGTGATGGCGTTCGAGGAGTTGCGCAAGAAATATCTGCCCAATGTCGATCCGGACAACACCATCGCCTTTGCCGGCTACGGCCAGGTCGCGACGATGGCGGAGATCCTGCGCCGCTGCGGCGACGACCTGACCCGCGCCAACGTACTGAAGCAGGCCTCGACGCTCAACGGCTTCCATTCGCCTTATTTCCTCGACGGCATCACCTACAGCTATACGCCCGACGATTACACACCGATGAAGACGCTCTACATCTCGCAGTTCAACGGCAAGGACTGGGATATTTCCGACAAGCCGGTCACGGAATGATGGGATGTTGATCAGTGGCTGCGGACCGATTTGATCCGCGGCCGCTCTCGACGAAACGATCCTGACGGCTTACCTCTTCGGCTGTGCCGCCGACCATCCTGACCGTTTCTCCGGACCAAGCAGCCGAGCTGCTGCCGGATCGTTTTCGCCGATGGTTCGCGGCGCGCGGCTGGTCGCCCCGCCAACACCAGTTGGATTTGCTGGCAAAGGCCCGCGACGACCGCTCGGCACTGCTGATTGCGCCGACCGGCGCCGGCAAGACGCTGGCCGGATTTCTGCCGACGCTGGCGGAGCTTTCTTTTTCCTCGACGATGGCGGGTGGTGCCGGCAACGTCGCTTCCACCGGACGGAGCCTGCAGCGCAGCCGCGGTCTCCATACCCTCTATATTTCGCCCTTGAAGGCGCTCGCGGTCGATATCGCACGTAACCTCGAGACGCCGATCGCGGAAATGAATTTGCCGGTCAAGGTCGAGACCCGCACCGGCGACACGCCGGTGTCGCGGCGGCAACGGCAACGGCGCTATCCGCCGGATATCCTGCTCACCACACCCGAGCAGCTGGCGCTGCTATTGTCCTCCGACGACGCGCCGTTTCTGTTCTCCTCGCTCAAGCGCATCGTGCTCGACGAGTTGCATGCGCTGGTTACCTCCAAGCGCGGCGATCTGCTGTCGCTCGGTCTGGCGCGGCTGTGGCGGCTGGCCCCGCAAATGCGCGCCATCGGTCTGTCGGCGACCGTTGCGGAGCCGGAATCGCTGGCGCGGTTTCTGGTGCCGCAGCGCGATAGCTTGAGCGAAGCCGCCGATATCGTCGTTGCCGGCGGCGCCGCGGCGCCCATCGTCGAGATGCTCGACACCCGAGAGAAGTTGCCTTGGGCCGGCCATAGCGCGCGCCATGCGCTCAACGAGGTCTACGACCTGATCAAGCTCAACAAGACCACGCTGGTGTTCGTCAATACCCGCAGCCAGGCCGAGATGCTGTTTCAGGATCTGTGGCGCATGAACGACGATGGGCTCGCGATCGCGCTGCATCACGGCTCGCTCGATGTCGCGCAGCGCCGCAAGGTCGAGGATGCGATGGCGGCTGGAAAACTGCGCGGCGTGGTCTGCACCTCTTCGCTCGATCTCGGCGTCGACTGGGGCGATGTCGATCTCGTCATCAATATCGGTGCGCCAAAGGGCGCGTCGCGGCTGATGCAGCGCATCGGCCGCGCCAATCACCGCATCGATGAAGCCTCGCGCGCGGTGCTGGTGCCGGCCAATCGCTTCGAGGTGCTGGAATGTCGCGCGGCGATCGACGCTATCGCGGAAAACGCCCAGGACACCCCGCCGCTGCGCATCGGCGCGCTCGACGTGCTGGCGCAGCACGTGCTCGGCTGCGCCTGCGGCGAGCCGTTTCTCTCCGATCAGCTCTATGGCGAGGTGCTCACCGCCGCGCCCTATTCCAATCTCACGCGAAGCGATTTCGACGACGTGGTCGATTTCGTCGCCACCGGCGGCTATGCGCTGAAGACCTACGAGCGTTTCGCGCGCATCAAGCAGGACAGTCAGGGGCGCTGGCGCGTCACCAATCCGCGGATACGGCAAAGCTATCGCCTCAACGTCGGCACCATCGTCGAAGAAACCATGCTGAAAGTGCGGCTGGTGCGCTCGCGCGGCGGCGGATCAGGGTCGACAGGCGCGCTCGGGCGCGGCGGGCGCATGCTGGGCGAGATCGAGGAAGTCTTCATCGAGGGCCTCGTGGTCGGCGACACCTTTGTCTTTGGCGGTGAAGTGGTGCGCTACGAGGCACTGGCGGAAGATCAGGTCTATGTCTCCCGCGCCAACGACAAGGATGCCAAGGTGCCGTCCTACATGGGCGGCAAGTTCCCGCTTTCGACCTATCTCGCCGAACGCGTCCGCAAATTGCTCGACGACAAGCGTGCCTGGAAAGCGTTGCCGGATCAGGTGCGCGATTGGCTGTCGCTGCAACAGGATTTTTCGCGCGTGCCCGGTGTGCGCGAACTGCTGGTGGAGACCTTTCCACGCGGCAACAAGCATTATCTCGTCTGCTACCCGTTCGAGGGACGCCTGGCGCATCAGACGCTCGGCATGCTGCTGACGCGTCGGATGGAGCGCGCACGGGTGCGGCCGCTTGGATTTGTCGCCAACGAATATGCGGTTGCCGTATGGGGCCTCGGTGACATGTCGTTCATGATCCGGCAGGGCCGGCTCGATCTCAACGCGCTGTTTCATCCGGACATGCTGGGTGACGATCTCGAAGCGTGGCTTGCCGAATCCGCGCTGATGAAACGAACGTTCCGCACCTGCGCGGTGATTTCCGGCCTCATCGCACGGCGTTTCACTGGCGAAGAAAAAACCCGGCGCCAGGTGCTGTTCTCGACCGACCTGATCTACGACGTGCTGCGCAAACATCAGGCCGATCACGTGCTCTTGCGTGCCGCGCGCGCTGACGCCGCCACCGGCCTGCTCGATCTGCGCCGGCTCGGTGATATGCTCCTCCGAATCAAGGGGCGCATCATCCACAAGGAACTTGATCGGGTTTCGCCGCTGGCGGTGCCGGTGATGCTGGAAATCGGGCGTGAATCAGTTTATGGCGAAGCATCCGACGAGTTGCTGGCGGAGGCCGCCGGCGAACTCGTCAAAGAGGCGACAGGATAGACCGTGACGGCGGGTGCGCAATCTCTGGACGATGAACTACCGGTTGCGCGCATCGCTACCGTTGATGTCGCGAGCGTGACCCTCGTCGCCGATCTCTCCGGCGCCTTGTTTTGGGAAGAGCCGCGCCTGCTCGTCGTCTCCGACCTGCATCTGGAAAAAGGTTCCAGCTTTGCCACCCGGGGCGTGCTGCTGCCGCCCTACGATACGGTGGCCACACTCGGTCGCCTCAGCACGGTGATTGCGCGGCACGACCCGCGCATGGTGATCGCGCTCGGCGACAGTTTCCATGATCGTTCCGCCCATGACCGGCTGTCCGCGGCGGACCGCGACGCGCTCTCGGCGTTGCAGGCGCGGCGCGACTGGATCTGGATTTCGGGCAATCACGACCCAGTTCTGCCGTCCGATCTCGGCGGCCTGGTCGCCAGCCAAGTTGCGATCGGTCCGGTTGTGTTTCGTCATGAGCCGACCGGGGCATCTGGTGAAATCGCCGGTCACCTGCATCCCAAGGCGCGGGTGTCGACCCGAGGCCGCTCAATGGAGCGCCGATGTTTTGCCTGCGATGGCGAGCGCGCCGTGATGCCGGCGTTCGGTGCCTACACCGGTGGCTTGAGCATTCGCGATGTCGCGTTTGCGAAAATATTCCAGACGCCGGGCTTCATGGCGCATGTGCTCGGCGATCACAGGCTGCACAGCATCGCCGCGTCGCGCTGCCACTGATCGAATTTACGCCGCCTTCGCCTGCACCGAGTTGCAGAACTCGGCGAGGCGATCGGCCAGCCGCAGTGTCGCGGGGCTTGCGTCCGGCGAAGCCATTAGCGCCACCTCGGTCTTGTCGATCGGCGCGAAGCCATCCTTGGCCGTGAGCACGCGATGGTCGGCCTGGATCGACATCTCGGAGAGAATGCTCAAGCCCAATCCGGCGGCAACCGCGGCCTGGATGCCGGCGAGGCCTGAACTGGCATAGGCCATGTGCCAAGCGCGTCCGGCGCTTTCGAGCGCATGGATCGCCCGCGCGCGATAGAGGCAGCCGGGGGGAAATCCGATCAAGGGTACAGAGCCGCTTGCTGAGTTGACCGGATGCGCTTTGCTGGTGACCCAATGCACGCGTTCCGGCCACACCGCGATGCCCCCCTTTTCGCCGGCGTCGCGCTTGAGCAGCGCCAGATCAAGTTCGCCGCGCTCAAGGTCGCGCCGCAGATATACGCTTTGGTCGGCCCGCACATCGAGCCGCAGGCCGGGGCGGGATCGCGAACAGCTCGCCAGTAATTTGGCCAGGCGGTAGGCCGCGAAGTCCTCAGGAATTCCGAGCCGGACTGCGCCTTCATTGGTCGGCCGTGCCAGAACGTCTCGCGCTTCTTCCGCGAGCGACAATAACCGGCGCGCATAGGACAACAGCCGTTCGCCGGCCTCCGTCGGCGTCACGTTTTTGCCGGTGCGGTTCAAGAGCGGCTGGCCGATATCGTCTTCCAGCCGCTTGATCTGCTGGCTGACGGTGGACTGGGTGCGGTGGACGCGTTCGCCGGCCCGGGTGAAGCCGCCGGAATCGACCACCGAGACGAAGCTGCGCAGCAGTTCCAGATCGAGCATTAAATCGGCCCATTCAGATTTCAACTGCAAGTTAGTTTATCATTTAATTTCCAAATATCAAGGCGCGGCCCTAGATCAAAGCAAAGGAGAATTTCCATGTTGCTTGCGCCGCCCGTCGCGGTTTCCCGCGCCGCCTTCAATCCGCTGCCTATCTATATCGGCCTGTTTTGCCTGCTATGGAGCTTTGCCTTCGTCGCGAGCAAGATCGGCGTCAGCGATTGCCCGCCGCTCATCCTGCTTACGGCGCGGTTCTCGCTGGCGGGAAGCCTGATCCTCGGAATCTCTGCGCTGCGCAGGGATAGGTGGTCGCTGTCATGGCGCGATGTGCTGGTATTTGCAGTACTCGGCGTCGCCAACAACGCGCTGTTTCTGGGCCTCAGCTATATCGGGCTGCGGTCCGTGTCCGCCGGTCTTGCCGGACTGATCGTCAGCGCCAATCCGGTGTTCACCGCGGTGTTGGCCGCGCTTTTTCTCGGGGAGGCGCTGACTTGGCGCAAGATTGCGGGACTGCTGCTCGGCGTCTCCGGCGTCAGTTTCATCGTTTGGCACCGCATGTCGGTCGGTACCGACAGTTGGCACGGAATCCTGCTCATGTTCGCGTCGCTCGCCTCGATCGTGGCCGGCACCCTGCTGTTCAAACTGCTCGCGCCGAAGGGCAGCCTTTGGATCGGCAACGGTGTCCAGAATCTGACGGCCGGCATCGTGCTCCTCCCGTTTGCGTTCACGCTTTCGAGCGTCAGCGAGATCGTGCCGAGCGCGCGGCTATTGGGCGCATTCGCATTTCTCGTGCTGGGCGGATCGATCCTGGCCTATCTGTTGTGGTTTCATCTCCTGAAAGTGTGTGGCGCGACGGCGGCGAGTGCTTATCATTTCCTGATGCCGCCGCTCGGCATGCTGTTCGCCTGGATCGTGCTTGGCGAGCACCTCGAAATTCGCGATCTCATGGGGATCGTTCCGGTGGCGCTCGGCATTTATCTGGTGACGCGTTCACAGGTGGCGGCGCGTCCATCCTCGGACGGGAACCCATTATGACCTTATCGATCACGCTCATCGGCGGCCCCACGGCGCTCATCGAAGTCGACGGCTTCCGGCTGCTCACCGACCCGACTTTCGATGCGCCCGGGGCCTACCAGCTGCCGCATGTGAAACTCGAGAAATTATCCGGCCCCGCGCTTGGGCCCGAGACGATCGGCGAAGTCGATGCCGTGCTGCTCAGCCACGACCAGCACGCCGATAATCTCGATCATTCGGGCAAGGCGTTTCTCGCCAAGGCCAGGCGCGTGCTGACGACGGTCGCAGGCGCGACGCGGCTCGGTAACCACGCCGAAGGCCTCCTGCCGTGGGCAACGACCGAACTGACCACCAGCGATGCGCGTTCATTGACGATCACGGCGACCCCTGCGCGTCACGGCCCCGCCGGCATCGAACCGCTGTCCGGCGACGTCATCGGCTTCGTGCTGACGTCGAAAGATAATGACCGCCGCCCGATCTATATCAGCGGCGACACCGTCTGGTACGACGGCGTAGCCGAAGTCGCGCGGCGCTTCAAGGCCGGCGTGGTGCTGCCGTTCGCGGGCGCGGCGCAGACCCGCGGTCCGTTCCATCTGACCATGGATACCAACGACACCATCGAAACCGCGCGCGCGTTTCCGGATGCCGTGATCGTTCCGCTGCATACCGATGGATGGGCGCATTTCCGCCAGAACGCGAACGATCTGCGCGCGTCGTTCGACACACTTGGCTTCGGGCCGCGCCTGAAAATTCTCAAGCCGGGTATAGCCACCGTCATCGAGCCGCCGCATCACCTTTAAATGGCGTTGCCCACTGCCAGAGAGCCTCCGCACCCCTGAAGCCGCTCACTTCCGCTGCTCAGAGTTTTCGCTGCTGGGCATTCCAGAAGCGCTCGAGATTGCTGACGAGGGCCGGCGAAAAGTGACAGTAAGCCTGTTCTCGGGCGTATACCGCCATATAGGTCCTGAACACATCAAGCGGTTCCTGAACGACCC
>WNGJ01006866.1_pt1 | contig 12101 bp, 4 predicted proteins | sample 5400611 | NCBI WGS metagenome assembly WNGJ01 (sample SAMN13153375, study PRJNA577476) | soil metagenome | isolation source: 40 cm soil or saprolite under Garry oak tree replicate 1 | place: USA:California | collected 2016-06-15 | reverse complement strand
GGGGTGATCGAGCAACTGGAGCGGTTGGTTCCGCTGGCCCCATTACATCAGCCCCATAACCTCGCGGCGATCAGGGAAGTTACCAGGCTCAAGCCCGATATCCCACAGGTCGCCTGTTTCGATACTGCATTTCACCACACACAATCGGCTGTCGCCCAGGCGTTTGCCCTCCCGCGTGACGTGACCGATCGAGGCGTCAGGCGCTACGGCTTTCATGGGCTCTCCTATGAGTACATCGCCCACGTCCTGCCCGATGTTGTGGGTGCCGTGGCCGATGGGCGTGTCGTCGTTGCACACCTGGGCAGCGGGGCCAGCATGTGTGCGATGCAGGGCCGCCAAAGCTGCGCCATGACGATGGGCTTTACTGCTCTCGATGGGTTGCCGATGGGCACGCGCTGTGGCACGATTGATCCTGGCGTCGTCCTCTACCTGTTGAGCGAACTGCACATGGATGTTCCAACCGTGACGGACCTGCTGTATCACCGCTCGGGGCTGCTGGGTGTCTCAGGCGTCAGTGGCGATATGCACGAACTGCTGGCAAGCGCTTCCCCGCATGCAGCCGAGGCGATCGACGTGTTCGTGTACCGCATCGGGCGTGAACTGGGATCGCTGGTCGCTTCCTTAGGGGGACTCGATGCGCTTGTATTTACGGGCGGGATAGGTGAGCACGTCGCTTCAATTCGAGCACGGGTCTGTCAAGATGCGCAGTGGCTGGGGGTGCAGCTTGACGAGGCAGCCAATCGCACAGGCGGGCCGAAGATCAGTGCTGAGGGCAGCGCCGTGCCGGTATGGGTAATCCCGACAGACGAAGATCTGATGATCGCCTGTCATACTAATGACATCATCCATGTAACCGGGAACCATGTGACTACGCGTCTAGATAGTGATATGTCCCTGTGTTAGACTCTACAGAAGAAGTTGTCTCATCGGCGGTAGATGTATGCGGAACCAGCAAACAATTGAATTGAGAGTGTTTCATCCAAAGCAGATAGCGCCAACTGCTCGTAAAAATAGAGCATTAGAAGGATTGGTGCGTGATGTCGTTAGCCATAGCAGTCCAGCTGATTTATGGATGCGATTTTTCGGCAACCCAAACGTTGAGGCTATTCCAGGAAGAATCACCGGGAGCATCCCGCTTACCTATGAACAGCCAAGAGATACGGTGATCGTGGCTTTTGAGAATCAAAGACCGGTGGGATATACAGATATATCACGTTTGTCAGGACAACCAGCTACAGCAGAAATCGCGCTGTTGGTTCGAACAGATAGGCAAAGGAGAGGGATCGGAAAGGCACTGCTGCAAGCAGCGGTACGAGAACTACGTGCTGAAGGCATAAAACAATTAGAAGCTTATGTTCATCCCGAAAATAGTAAAATGAAGAGGGCGCTGCAAAAATGGAGTCGAACAGAGGAACTGCAAGATGTCACTTTCCGAAGAACCGTCCAGCAAGGCGAAGTTGTCTATAGTATTGAGTTAGAAGCTAAACAATAAGTTTGTATTTTGCTTTGCCACCCAGCTTTACCGGCTGACCATGCCATCCGTCAGTGAAGCCTGCCTCTCCATCTGCACACACTTGTTCAAGCAGCCAATGCACCGCGCTACAGCGCATTGGCACCTCCCCGATGGCTCCCGCTTCTTGCACCGAAGCTCCGTGCTCAATGCGCTCGACAAGCTAGTGCTTGCTGACTGGCGCTGCTGTGGGGTGATTGTGGTCTACATGAGGATGATCCTCCTCAGAAATCGGTCAGACGAATGTGTTGATCACCAATGTAGCATGGGAAGAGGTCGTTGTCTGGATGCGTTGTTTCTCATTACCGTGACTCCCTGATTATATGTGTATGAGTACCATCGTGAAACTGTGATCTCCTTGTGATTCTTCTTTTCCTAGAAGTGATCGTTTTGATAACCGTTGTGTTTATACTTTTACTAGATTAGTCTAGCTACCAGATGCAGGCAGCTAGCTTTCACAAGGAGCAACCGAATGGGAACACAACAAACAGATGTAGGAAACGATCAGGAGGTCCCTGTAATGGCTACGTAGCATATCTGTTCCAAAATCAGAAAGAACCGGTCATCCTGGAAACTGTAGCGCTACGTCTGTAGAGCGTACCAACCTCATGAAAGCGTCTGTTTTTCAACACTGTGCACTTTTCGCTGTGCTGCTCCTGGCGACTCCTGGAAAAATACCGAACCGTCGGTGTTGCACGTTTTCAGGAAGCAGGCTGGTTGACGAGGTTGGTAAGCCATTCCGTCTGAGAGGAGGAGTTCGGCGATATATGCCTCTCTCCGCGCTCTCTCACGGCTGAGGGCTGCACAGCAGAAAGTGCACAGAAGCGACACCTCCTCTCGTTGCGTCGTACCTGCCCGCGGGCGTCTAACAGGAGGAGCAGCTGGTACACGCTGGGAATGGATTCACCCATAGCCTGACGCAAGCAACGCAGGTTCCTCCAGCCCTGTACACGGGCACGTTCGCGCTGCACTCTCCTTGGCCGCCTCCCCGAAGTAAACGCCCTTTCCTCGCTACCCACTCCCGCTGTTCGCCCTCCACCTCGAAGGAGGGCTGTTCCGGGGAGGGACCTGCTGACGTGCCCGCTTTACCGCGCAGGCAGCGCCAAAAAGATCGGGCGCAGTCTGGGCACGCAGGGCAACAGCAGCAGGACGACCAACGCACCTATCACGAGCGGAGAGGGGGTCAGCAGACCAGCGAGCAGCAGCATGTGCAGCGCGATGGTCCACAGCACCAGCGGTCCACATGTTCTGAGCAGGAGTCCCTCCTGGCCGTTGAGACCAGCCGAGGTAGCCGCGAGCATCAGGCAGGCTGGAGAGAGCATGCGCGCCAGCTGGCCGGCCGCATTTTGCGCAGCAGCCAACCAGAGCAAGGAAAGCCCCGTTCTGCTGGCCGCTGCCTTCTGTAGCAGCGCGAACATCGCCGTCCCTCCCAGGTTAGAACCAGTCAACCAGGCGCCCAGACCGGCTAACCAGGGCGAGATCCACACATACCGGCTGCCCAGAGCAGCCGCAGCAGCTCCCAGCGAGGCCGTCATGGCACTGGCCTGTATGACCTGGGCGCTGAGCAGGAAGAGCAGGATGGCCAGGGCGCTGGGCGTGAACTGACGCCAGGCAGCGCCCAGCGCAGCTCGTGCCATGTGCCTTGGAGTGCCACGCATGCTGAATGTTATCAGGAGTGCAAGCAACACCCAGAAGCCGGGAAGATACAGGAGCGGGAGGCTCAGCTGCACGGCGGGAAGCTCCAGCACCGCATGCGTTTGCAACCAGGCGCGCAGGGGAGGGACCAGGCGAGAAAGGAGCAGCAAGCCCGTCAGGAGCACATAGGGGGTCGCAGCCAGCCAGAACGAGTCCCGCTTCGTGTCCCCTGTTCTCCCCTTGTCTGAGGGTCCCCGCGCATGCGCTGCGCTGCGGGACATAAGTGCCCCCACGCCACCCAGCAAGGCGAGCGTGAGCGTACTGGAAAGGAGCCCCATGAGCTCGACGCCCACCGTGCGGCTGAGCAGGCACGCTCCACCCGTCAGGATGCCGGCCGCAGCCAGCGCCAGCACCCCCCATCTGCGCACGGCGGCGTTGCCGCCACTGACCTGCAAGCAGACCAGGCTCAAGATGAGCGCGGTCGGGAGCGACAACAGCGCGGTGAGGCTGCCAACCTGCTCAACGGGAAGCCCGGTCAGCGAGGCGGTCAGCACCACGGCAACGCCCATGGCCCCCCAGGCCGTCGTCAGCTGGCCCAACACACCCAAGACTGCTACGCGCACAGCATCCAGGCGCAGCTCGAGGAGCATCGGCGCAATAACGATGATCCCCACCCCAAACCCACAGAGCGCCTCGATGAAAGGACTCAAGCCGAGGACAAGCAGCAAGACCTGCAGGTCACGGTCTGCAGTGAGACGAGCAATGTGCTGTGTTAAAACGTGCATGCCCCCTGTCACTCGCTGCAGCTGGTAGAGGAGTAGAGCGGGCAAGAGGACCGTGAGGACGCTTAGAGCAGTGGCCCCCCCTTCGCCTAAGGAGAGGAGGAGGTGCAAGGGCGACAGGTGAAAGGCGGGCACCACACACGCTAGAACACAGACCAGGATAAGCGTCACCAGGCCAGCCTGGCGACTGTTTCTCTGCAGGAGCGTCATCAGCGCGAGCGCTACAGCCAGCGGGATGACCGCGACGATCGTTACCATAGCAAAACCTCCTGAACGCTGCCTTGCCAGTGCTCCACGTCGATGCCGCTCATCCACGCGCGACAGCAAAGCAGCCTGTGGATACCTGGCACGATGCGATGCTAGGAGTTCCGAGCATCTGGCCCGCCAGCGCTATGCAACATGATCCTGGCCTTCTCGTCGCAGGAAGTGGACGGAGAGAGACAAGGGGGGTCGCATATGGCGCGGGTTCACGCACACGAGTGACCACAAACGCTGAGCAGATCCAGGCTCTAACAGATTCCTTTTGCGTGAGCGCTCCGACGAAGAGGGGACATGTAGCATCTCTCATCGTCATGGAGCCAGGCAGCTCGTTCAACCAGCAGCAACCGCTGTCACTCTGCGCGTGCCCGTCTTTCCCTGAATCACATCGGACAGTGCCTGTCTGAGCGAACCGTCCGGCCATGCTGCTTGACTACGCTGGGGGAGACCGTGCAACCAGATGGGGGCGAGCGGCCCATACGCGTTCAACAGCACTTCGGTGGTCGTCCACACCAGCAATTCAGGCGTAGTCGTGAGGCTGGTTTGAGCTACACGCTGCATCCGCCGCTCCTGCGCGATATCCGGCGCGACGCAGAAGAGCCCCGGCAGCCTCGTGTCCTCTCTCGCCCATTCGCGCGAGGCGACGTAGTGTGCGTAGGAGGCAAACTTGAGCAGGAGATCACGCACGTTCATGGTGCCCCGATCCCACTCCAACCAGAACCGCATCTGCTCTCGTCCGACGCGATATTGCGCCAGGGCATCGGGCCTGAGATTGTACCACTGCTCACCCACCCGGTACCGTCGTTCGCACATCGCCCCGGTCTCCCACCAGCACAGCGCCTGTCCTGCTTCTCGTCTGGCGGCCTGCCCAAGGCGAGCGAAAAAGCCATAGACCCCAGCAGTGTGCTCAATATGCTGCACCAGCCAGGCCTCTCCTGGTTGCGCCATGGCGGACGTTTCCCTGTGTGCTGCCTCGTCGGATATGACCGCACTAGTGCGGATATGTATGTGGTTCGCAGCGGCCACCAGACGCAACCCGCGTTCGCAGAGATGCCAGCGCTTCCCGATCTCGGTCGGAAGTGACTCAAGGCAACCTAGCTGATGCAGCTCATACAGTACGCAGCGCACTGATCTCTGTTGGAGGCCCAGCAACGCCGCCAGTTCCTCATCAGACAACAGCGGGTGTGCCAGCAACAGGTGCAGGATGCTCCACTGGCTTGGCGTCAGGCGCAGTCCCAGCAAGGAGATGACCTCCTGTTCCTCCAGGTCATCCTGGGTGAGGTGTGCGACGCGCTGCACTAGCTTTCCTACGATGAGATGACCGAGGCGAGCGGGTGTCCCAGCGGCTACTGCCACAACGGATGCCTTTGACGGTGCGCATGCGTGGCGCACCTCGTCCTCGCCTTCCTCCAGCCGCAGCATGGCCGCGAATGCCGCCGGTGGCAGCGGCTTCAGCAGGTCGTGCAGATGACAGGCTACCGCGGTCGCGAGCGTGCGCCAGGTGAGCAGCCAGGGATTCACGTGCGCGCTGTCTGGTGCGGGAAGACAGGCCAGCGCGCCTGCCAGTGGTTCCAGGCGTACCTTCAGCGCAGCAAGCTCGACCGCGCGCTGCCAGTGGTCGCGCTGGCGTGGCGATCTCGCCAGGATCAGCACCGGTAGCATGTGCTGATAGCAAGACCAGCGTTCGGGGGACTCGCGCCAGCACAAGAGACGTTCCAGGCGCAGGCGCATCACCCGTTCATCGTCAAGTTCTGTGAAGAGGAGGAACACACCATACCACTGGTCCAGCGTGCTGCCATCGCTCTGCTGTCTGCGCACACACAGAGCGACCAAGCCATCAGCAAACAATCGCATCTGTTGTTCGCGGTACTGGAAACGGTGTGTCACATCACGCTGCCAGTTCCAGCGCACCACGTGGGGCCGTCGTCCCTGGGTGGTCATGGCCTCTGCCGCATGCGTGACCAGCCCGTTCACTACGTCCTGGAGCAGGAGCAGTGTGGGTAAGCGTGGCAGCAAACGCTGGAGTCCCGCTTCATCAGCACACCAGAGATGTGCGAGTTCGCGGGCGGGACGATCCAGGCGCTTCGTCAGCACATGCAAGCCGAGGTTGCTCAGGTGGTAGAGCCGCTTGCCCGCTCCCGGAGTTCTCGGCAGGACACTTTCAACCAACCCTCGGGTAGCCAATACCTGCACGTGGCGGTAGACCGTGGCGCGGCTCGCCCAGCGGGCCACACCTACTACCAGGTCATCGACCCGCTGCAGGGGGTAGTGCAGCAGCCAGTGCAAGAGCCGCCAATCGATTTCCGCGAGGGATGTACCAACCTCCGCCAGCACCTCTGCCGTGAGCTTGCCTCCCGCTCGTCGCTTTTCAAGGATGGCCTCAGGCATCGGGAGTCCCCCGTTCCTCCTGCTCACCTTCGCGAGCGAGGATATCTTCCTCCTCTTCACGATACATCAGGTGCAGGTGCATTGGGGCCGCCCCCTCCTGCTGCTTGCCATGGCTGCCACTACCGCGCTTCTTCCGGCGTCGTGTGCTCCCCGCCTCTCCACCTGCAAGGTCACGCTCATCCCCCGCCTCCTCTTCTGTGCTCCTCGTCGGCACTCGTTGCCTGGTCGGTGCGGCGCTCCGCTGGCGCGCCTGCGTCTTTCGGATCAGGTCGTCGGCCACCCCAGCCGGGCGAGCATCGCGCTCCCGGCTGCGGAGGCGAACGAACTGCGCCACGTCCTCGTCAGAACGTGGCGGCGCGTCCAAGTTGAGCGAGAAGACAGGCAGGCGGTGGCCACGCAGCGACAGCTTCACGTAGCACTGGAAATCGTCCAGGTTGGTGATGTCATCCTCCACGATGCCGTCCAGTTCGTGCAGGAGCCGCGCATCCTCCCCGGCCATATGGAAAGCAAAGAGGTGGTCAATGTTGGCCAGCACCGTCGCCCGCAGGGTGCGGTCCAGCCGATCCAGGTAGGCCAGCGATTGTGTGGCGAGGGCGAAACTGCCGCCATACTTGCGCAGCTCCGCCAGCATGGCCTGGTAGTTGGCGCCCCGGTAGACCTGGAACTCGTCGATCAGCACCAGGTAGCGCCTCCGCTGCTCTCGTGGGAGGGCGCCCTGTTCCGAAAGTGCCGCTTCGAAGAGGCCCAGCAGCACAATCCCGATCAGTTCCGAGAGATCGGCCCCAACCACGCCGCTGGCCGTACTTACCAGGAGGTGCTGCCCCACCCGAACGATCTCTCGCAGGTCGATGGTCGAGCGCGGCTGGCCCAGGATGCGCCGCGCCACGCGCGAACTGGCGAACTTGGAGAGCTTGGTGATGACCGAGGAGGTGATCTCGCGCTGCTGGTGGGCGTCCAGCGGCTCGTAGTAGTGCTGCCACCAGTCGAGCAGCAGGCTGTCGCGCACCTGCTCCAGCACCGCATGGCGGAAGCTGGCCAGTCGCAGGAGCGGCACCACGTCGAGCAGGGTATACTGCCGGTCGGGTCCCTGGGAGGGGTCGGCCTCAACGAGCAGCTCATTGGCGTCGGCCAGCGTCTTGAGCGCGTATTCGAGCACATTTTCCGTGCGCGAACCGTAGCTTGCTACCCACAGATGCTCGGCGAGGGTGATGAGGGTATCCACCACCTTATCGCGGTTCTTGCCGACCATATCGAGCGGGTTAATGCCCACCGGATAGTCGATATCGGCAAGATCGACCAGCACTACACGGTCCCGTTCGCTTGGGGGAAGCAGCCCGCAGAGAGCCTGCACCACATCGCCATGCGGCTCGATGAACGCGAGGCCTGGGGCAGATGCGTCGCCCCTACCGACCCGTATACTACATACTGCCTGCGCCAGGTGCTGGAAGAGTGTGCTTTTGCCCTTGCCGGTGCTGGCGACGGCCAGCAGGTTGTGGCCCAAGCACTCGGTGGGCAGGTGGACTGGCACACAGTGCCCGACATGGCTGGAGGTGCCGATCTTCCAGCCCTGGCCCAGGGTCAGCTCAGATGGAGCCAGCGCCGTACGGGCGCGAGCGCGTTCCACATACGGCAGGTCGGCCAGGTCCTGCGCCTGTGGTAAGTGCCACAAGGCGGCGATATCGGCCACACTGAGCACATGGGACGATCGCGCGAGCGCATGCTCCCAGCCAGAACCAAAGCAGCGCATCCATCCGCTCCGTCTCACGAGTAAGCGTCTGGCCATTGCCTGTGTGAGGCGTCGAGGCACGAAGTAGCCACCGGAGGCGGTATGATACTGCCGGTAGGCGGCCACCAGGTGATCAAGCACGTCGCCTTGCTCCTGCCTGCGCAGCCTGTTCAGATGTGTTCTTTCCCGCCAGTCCCGGTACACATCGAACAGCGCGCACGGCGACGACCTGGTGCAGGCTCGCCGGGAGAACCACTGTCGGAGGACTTCCTTCAGGCGGGTGTGGCGCGCTGGCGCTCTACTCGCTTCGCTGGAAAACACGAAGAGGCGCAGACGCACGCGATAGGCCGGGCGCGCCGTTTTTTCATCCACCAGGCGCATGTCATAGGTGGACGTCGTCCCTATGCGGCGCCTGATCTGTATGATGACCAATGCGAAAAGGAAGAGGGACACCAGCGTCATCACCCCTCCGATCCCCAGCATAGCCAGATGAGTGGAGGTCAGATGCGGCGTCTTTCCATGCAGCAGTGACAGACCTGCTTGCACCAACCAGGAGGGGATCAGTCCGTCAAGTTGTCGTTTGAAGCGCCACCACACTAGAAGGAGCGCAACCAGCGCGCCCAGCCCGACCAACTGGAGGGTACCAGGATCACTCGCCTGTGCACTGCTCAACTCGCGCCGCTCGCGCAGGCGCTCCTGTTCGAGGGGATGCTCGACGGACTTGCGACGATAGGGGCGCGACCAGGCTGGGAGTGCTGGAAGAAGCGCCAGCTGCGCCACCACCCGCATATGCGGCGGGAGATGGTTGAAGACGCCCAGGATGCCGAGCAGGGGATCGGCCCCCTCTTGCAGCAACTCGCGTTCGCGCCAGGCGTGCAGGGGCAGGTACGCCTGCGCACCCGCCTGCAACTCCACGACCGAAACCGTGTCGCCCTCGCGCAGTGAGAGGGGATCATGCGCCTTCGTCATCAGACGGATGAGAGCCTGGGGGTAACGCGCCTGCACCTGGTCAGCCAGATGCCTCAGCGACATGGCCGAGGTGGCCCGTAGCAGGAAGTGGCGGGAGGAGGCTGTAGCTGCCAGTTCCAGCGCCACCGGATGCTTGGCATCGGGTGCCAACCCCTGCATGGCGGTTTCTAGCACGGTAATGTCCCTGGTGCTAGCGGCGCGTGGCACGAGCACCGACGCGAGGTAATGCTCGGCCTGAACCGGTGCCTTGACCATTCCCTCTTCGGCTTGGTGCGCCGTTTCCTCTCTGTGATGGCTCGTGTCCCCTCCTCGGATGGCTGGCTCACTGCTCCTCAGGTGCTGCATCGCTGACTCCTTCCTCGTGTGGCTCCTCCGCCTACTGCGCTTGCTGGTAGATTCCATTGTCGCTGGACGCGGTTTTGCTGCTCTCAGCAGCGTCGTTGTGCGCCTGAAGCCGTGGCAACGCAACCGTCTCCTTCTGGCTCAGCGCAAGCTGATCCGACTCCCCTGAGGCCTGCGCATCGGCATCTGCATGCCCGGCGCTGTCCTGTTCGGCGCGTTCCACCGGATTGGTCGTGATCAGTGCATGTTCGCGCTGGCTCGCGGGAAGCGTGATGATCACGCGCTTTCCCCCAGCCAGGACCAGCGCTTCGTGGCTGCCAAAGGTGATGAGCCGCTGCTGTTCGCTCCTGGTCAGGTGGAAGCGTTCGGCCACCGCCGCTGCGCTGGTCGCATCCTGCGTTTTGAGGACCTTGATGGCCGCATTGGAGGCCACCACGCTGCCCCAGGCATCCTGCACGAACTGCTCGGGGTTTTGCGTCATCGTCACCAGGCGCAGGTAACGCTTGCGCGCCCGGCGCGAGAGCGTCGCCAGGAACTGCCCACCGGCGGGATGCTCGATCAGCGAGGCCGCCTCGTCGATGTAGAGCACGCGCGGCCTGTGGCTGTCGTAGAGCGCCTGCGTCCACACGCGCTCGGCGATGAGTGCAATCGCCAGCGGGCGTAGCTCACCGCGCATATCGCGGATATCCCACACCACCAGGTGACTTGCCAGATCGACCGACGTGACGTCCGAGAACAGGCTGGACAGGCTCCCGCAGACATAGCGATACAGCCGACCGCACAGATCGGTTTCATCCGGCCCGCACAGGCCGCTCTTGAGGATGTCGTACAGGTCGCGCAGCAGTGGCGGCTGGCGGTGGTGTGTGCGTGGGTCACCCGTGATGCCCGCCCGGTGATAGGTTTCGTACAGCCCCCGGTCCAGCAGCCCTTTCTCCCGTTTGGTCAGCATGCCGAGGCCGGACGAGGTGGGGGACACGTCCTCCGCCAGCAGGATGTCCAGCATGGCATGCAGGTCCTGGATCTTCTCGGCCAGCCGGTCGCCCTTGCTTGCTTCTCGCAGGTAGACGTTGAGATCACAGCGGGGAGGCAGCAGGTCAAAGGGATTGAGGCGTTGGCCTGAGCCCGGAGCCAGGCGTACCACCGTCCCGCCCAGCGCCTGGGCAAGCTGCTGGTATTCGAGGTCGGGGTCGATCACCACACTCTGGTCGCCGCGCTGCCAGTTCAGCAGCAGGTCGCGCTCGACGAGCAGCTTGCCGAGGTAGCTCTTGCCAGAGCCGGTCACGCCGCCGATGAACAGGTGCGGATTTTCCAGCGAAGCGTCCCAGGGGTTGAGCAGCACCGGCTCATGCGTCTCGCTCATGCCCACGAGCACGCCACCCGGCATGGAGAGGGAGTTGGATTGGAAGGGGAACATCGTGGCTAGTGTGGTCGCATCCAGCGTGAACGTGCGCAGTAACTCGTCGCGCGTTTGTGGCAGACACGCCTGGAAGACCTCCGCCTGCTCAAAGGTCGTGGGGTGCGCTGCCGCATCCAGCGAGAGCAGGCCGAGGACGGCGTAGAGACGCTCCACCCGTTCGGCCAGCGCCTGGCGACTGCTCGCCCGCAGCAGCAGGTAGAAGCCCAGGTCAAACACCCGTTCCCTGGAGCGCGCCAGATCGTCCAGCATGCGCGTGAGATCCTCCTCGGCCACCAGTTCGTCGGGATCGTCCGCGCGTCCCTCGCGCCGGTTGAAGCGGCGGCCCGAGACATGCCCGGCCCGGTTGCGCTGCAACTGCCGCTTCATGGCCGCCGTATCCTGCGGATGGTAGTGGAAGCTGATATCCAGCACTTCGTCGTGCAGGAAGAGCGGAGCCAGCCAGCCATCGAAGGAGACCTCACGTGGGCAGGCGGTGACAGCGATGCCACAGGCATAGTCCTGCCCGATGCGCAGCGCGTCTGGCGTGATCTCAATACACTCCGGAGCCAGCAGATCCACCAGGTGCAGCAGGTCGGGCTGTGGGGGCGAGCGTTCAGCCACGCCCCGCGAAGAAGTGGGTGCTACTGGAGCCTGTGAGGGCAGAGCCGCAGCGAGGACAGCGTGAGGAGTTTTAGGGGCAGGCCCGCGTTCTGCTGCGTGGCTCTCACCGCCCACTGTGGTTCGCACAACCCGGGACTGCGGTACGCGCTGTGAACGGCGTGGTACCCTGGTGGGCCGTCCCACGCTGGACAAGATGTCGTCGCTCAGGGGATGCGCGCTGGCACGGTCGGGGGTCAAACACTCGTAATACAGTCGTGCCAGGTCGGCGTTGTGCAGCCGCTGGCAGGTGAGACCGCAGGACGACAATTGCTGGGCAAGTGCCTCTGCGCGCAACGCCAGTTCCTGCCGCGCCTGTTCCTGGCTCTGGGCGATGCGCTGCGCTCGGCGCGTGCCAAAGAGGGCCGGCATGCCGCCGCGCCGCCTGGAACCGCCGGCTCCCTGGGAGGCCGGGATGATGAGATAGACGTGCCGTTC
>WNGJ01011198.1_pt1 | contig 12103 bp, 26 predicted proteins | sample 5400611 | NCBI WGS metagenome assembly WNGJ01 (sample SAMN13153375, study PRJNA577476) | soil metagenome | isolation source: 40 cm soil or saprolite under Garry oak tree replicate 1 | place: USA:California | collected 2016-06-15 | reverse complement strand
CGCTTTGGGAGAACACCCTCCTCAAATAGCAACTTGAACCGAATGTCGGTATCGGTGGTTGCGCCTCCCCGATTTGAACCTACCACTCGACAGTCATGGAAAAAGTCGGCCGGGATTTTACGCCTTCCTCTTTCCAGTTTGGGCGGCCATTCTGAAACGCCTTGAAAAACAATGAGGCGTTTCTTACCCAAATTCCGTAAGGCATTGAATTCATTGTCTTGTCTCGCTTCCCTAGGGAGCGCCAATCATTTCAAGGACTTAGCTGGAAGATTGCGGGGCGGAAAAACGCCTCAACGCGCGAAGCATCCCAATCCTGGCATGCATCAGGAAGTCGCGCCCTCAGCGGCGCCGGTCAGGCAAAGAGTAGCGTTCTGCCACTCTTCGAGCTTTTGCTCGGCCTTCGAAAGCTTGGTGATGCAGTTGCCAGCATCCTTCAGCGTGAGGAGCGTCTTTCCGGTTGGCAGCGCGATCGGTTCGTCGAAGGGTGTCGACCAGGGCAATCGCTAAGCCGCCCGCCGTGCCGCGCTGCTGTGCGGAACGTGGATCAGATTTTCCTCGAGCCGGTGACTATCAAACACCTGACCGCATGCGCACCGCAGATATTTGCTCCATTGATTGCTCATCAAACGCGGGGCCGCGTGGCCTCCACCTCCATAGGGTGCTACTGTGGCGCGCCTTCGACGGCTATGATGCGGAAGCTGCCGTACTTCTCACCGACCGCGCGGGCCTGCGTGTACTCCGGCGATCGGCGCCATTTCTTGAGTTGGTCGATGCTGTCCCACTGGACCAGGACGATGCGACCCCTCGGCGGCTCGCCGTCGATCGAAATCCCGCTGCCGCCCGCGAGGTAGCGGCCGCCGTAAGCCTTGACGCTGTCACGGGCGAGCGGAGCGAATTCTTTTGCAAAGCCGTCGGGGTCGCTCACCGTGTTGTCTTCGATCATGAAGACCGGACGGTTCGCCTGCGCGTGAATTTCATGAAGGCCCGCCGCGCCGGCCCCAAATACCTGCCGCCAGTGCCATCACCGCTGCAATCGATGTTTTCATAATCATTGTTTCCCCTACGACGGGATACGGGGCTTCGCTTTCACCGTGGTTTGGCGCCCAGCATGATGGGATCAACCTGGACAAGCTTGAGCGACTTGACCATCTTTTCCGTCGTCGTCTTGTATTTCTTGAAGTGAACGGATTGGAGATGCGCTTTGTAAGCATCCGTATCCCGATAGATCTCAAAGACCCTGACGTGCGTCGGATCGTTCTTATCGGAGACGGCATACAGGACGAGAACACCTGGCTCCGTGCGGACGGCCGCTTCGATCTGCTCCCTCACCGCAGCCTTGTAGGCTTCCATTTGAGCGGGATCGATTTCAATTTCCGCGACCTGCACGTACTGCCCTTGCGAGACCAGTACCGACGCGCCGAGAATGAAAAACTGCTTGGTGTTCATGTTTTCCTCCAAACGAACCGAAATTGAAACGGCGGGTGACACTCAACGGGACTTACCGTCGGTCGAGGGCTTCGCGCCATCACGGCTTCAGGTGCAACTTTCCTTGCGTGCTCCGGCCCTCGATGTCGCGGTGAGCATCGGCGGCGCTGCCAAGATCGTAGGCTGTGCCGTCGCCAACGCGCAGCCATCCCGCACGTATCGCGTCGATCACACTCGCCGCTCTCCGCTGAAGTTCTGCGGGATCGGCCACGTAACTGAAGACCGAGCCGCCCGCCACGCGAGTGCATGGGTTGATCAGCTCTCTCGGGTCGATCGCGGGCGGCGGGCCCGAGGCGGATCCGAACGATACGACCGTCCCACCTCTCGCCAATCCCTTCAGTGTTGCCGCGAGCGTCGCCGAGCCGACCGCATCGAACGCCAGGTCGACGCCACGACCGTTCGTCAGAGCCTGCAGCTCGTCGAGAAACGCATAGTCGTGGCCGTAGTTGATGACGGCGTCTGCTCCGGCACCGCGGGCGGCGGCCGCCTTGGCATCACTGGACGTGGTGCCAACCACCCTTGCTCCCAGATGCTTGAGCCATTGCACCAGAAGCTGCCCGACGCCGCCGGCTGCCGAGTGCACCAGCACCCGGTCGCCGGGCCGCACGTCCCGGTATTCGCTGACGAGGTACTGGGTCGTCATGGCCTGGAACAGCAGCGCGTGCGGGGCGGAGAACGGGTCGGGCACCGGGATGGCGCGGTCCGCCGGCACGACTACTTGGCTTGCATAGGACCCGGGTACGTTGATCCAGGCTGCTCGCTGTCCGACGACCAACTGACCGGTGGCACTGTCGACTGTTACGCCGACCTCCCGCACCCGCCCGACACCCTCGAGCCCGGGTGTGAACGGCAGCGAGAGTTTGGAAATGCCCTTTCGCTGCATCACGTCGAGATAGTTCACACCGGCTGCCTCTACATCGACCAGCAACTGTCCCGGGCCGGGTCGCGGCAAGTCGACCGGCGTCTCGACGGACAATTGCTCCGCCCCACCGAATGCCTTGACGACGACGCGCCGTGCCCCCGTTACGCTTTTCATGCCTGGACTCCTTGATGGTATCGCGCCGAGGGTCACGCTCTGCTCTCGCGCGGCATTACCTTGATCGTGGCGGCGCGGGCGCGGGCTCCGATCATCGGTTTGAGATACGAACTTTGTGGTATTTCGCGCGGTAGGCCTCATCGACACGATCGTTGATCGATCCGTCCACCGGCTCGAAGCTGACGCTCCAATAGCCGGTGAAAATCGGGCCGGCTTGTCCCGCTCATTGCCAGAGCTACGCGCCACACCTGATCGCCTTCGCCAAAGCTCGGGCTATGCTCCTTTCCGCTATAGAGCCACCGCCGTCCGTGCGTTGGAATTTTGCATCTGACGGCTGCCCGATCCGGGGAGGTATTGGGTCTTCTATTTCGGTGGACCAGAATAATCTAACGTCATGCCATTAACTTGGCATGATAAAGAGCTGAGCCCAGTGCTTATGCTGAAGCCGCTCGCGTGGGGAAATCCTCTCGTGTTGAATTCGTAGAACACAGCCGGGGCGTTTTGGCTGCCATCGAAGGATACCGTTCCCAAGTACAAGCTCAACTTGATGACCTGGGTCGTTTCTCCTCCCGGACAACTGAATGAGCAAGCTACACCGCCCGGGCAGGAATATTCCCACTGAAATGTCGTTTTTGTAAACGGGAAGGGGGGCCGAGTTTGGGTCGGCTCAGTTTTATTTTGAGCCCACGACATGTTCGAGAATAGGCCAGCAAACAGTAGCGTTCCAAGGAACCGCGCCCGCGACATCGAACCCTCCCGGCGTCACCGTCATTGCTAGCATTTTTCTTCATTACGTTGAAGCCTGGTGTCTTAACCGCCGCAGCGACACACTGGAGAAACGCCGCAGGCTCATGGAAACATGGGCGTCATATTGCGAGCCCCAAAGCTTCAGCAAACGTTGTGCAAATCCGTGGGCGGAATACGACCCCTACGAGGCAATTCTAGGCTACGGTTGTGCGGATCTGTTTGCGGAATTGCTTGCGAAATAATATCGACAGACGATTTGGTAACCCGGACCTAACATCATCTTCAAGCTGCGCAGACACTCAAGAAACTTATCAGTTACGTCTTCAGGGTGATCCTGCGCAATCTTTTCGCTCCTCATAATCTGGGCCACCCATTCCATCTGTTCATCAACATATTCGCTCACGAATCGAGTGCGCATCTTATTCCACTCTACAGCTGCGCGAGTATCTCCTGACGCCGCATTATATGCCAGCTTTTGATAGATGGCCTTTCGTACGGAAATCTGCTTACGCTTTCCATTTTCAGTAATCGCAATGGGGGCGTTATGCTACCCGGCTCGAATGCGTTGCTCAATATTGGCCGCCGGTCCCCCCGCGCGGACATTGCCAGCGCCGGATGGAAGTGTTTGTGAGCCCGCGATGCTTTTCCACGGGCTAATAGTTTCGACGATGATATTAATTCCGGCCAACGCGCTGTCGATTTGGCGCTGCACGTTGTCGACCTCGGACTTCAGGAATTCTTGCATTTTTTGGAGTTCGGAAGTTAACCCCTGAAGTTCGTCTATCGAATTTGAGGTCAACCGGGCGACGGAAGAGCTGATTCGTTCGGCGCTGATCTCCAGCGGGCCAGAGGGTTTCGACTTCTCTTGCGTTGCCGATTTGCTGAGTTGTGTCGCCAAAGCCAATTCCAGCGGAGGCGTTTTTTCGTCGGGTGCGGCAGACGTCGGGGTATCCATCAGTTCCTCCCTTGGTGCCGGTTTGTCGCGGCGCTAATCCCGAACCTTATTGGTTAATAATTCGTTTACGGCGTTGTCTTGCCACCTGGGCCCTGGCTGCCGCCCGTGGCGTTCCGGTCCGCAAGGTGCTGCGCCAGCGCGGCTGCTCGAAGTCGACCTTCTACCGCAAGCTCGACGGCGGCGCACCGCAGCGAGAGCGTTCGCAGGTGCGAGAGGTTTCTGACGTACCACAACAATTCGTTTTCCAGATCGAATTCGGTATACGATGTCCGCGTGTGTTGAGGCCAGGTCACGATGACATATACCATTCATGCGTCGAAAAACGAGTCCGCATGAATCCTGCCACCGCTGTCGACAAAGCACGGGTACTTGAACTGTTGGGCTGGCAAGTTCACCTTACCGACTCATCCGGACATTTGTTTACTCCGTTGGACTTCGATCGGCTTTCATCGTTTGCTTGCGAGACCGCGTAGCTTACCCGATCCAGGGAAGCGTTATGATCTATGGGTTCAGATCGAAAGACGCTCGTGATCGGAGCAGATTGATCAAAAAGGATCGTGAGCATCTTGAAGCGAGGGCGCGACATTTTTTGAAGAGTTTTTTGAAGGCGGATGAGAGCGGAAAGGCGCAATTCTACAGAGTGGTCGAAGATGCTGTACAGAGGTGCCAAGCCGATGCTGGGGTCGGTCAGCCGTCCACCGAGCTCGAAGATCAGCAGGTTGCGAGAGCTACCTCGGCCGAGGCGATAAAAATTCTTTTGGCGCTGGAAAACAACGAGGCCGGTAGCAACGCTACTTTTATCATCGACGCCTATGCGACCGTGGCTATCGCATACCATCGTGCGGCGGGGGTTTATAGTGAGGATAAGCCCATGCAAGAGTTGGGGACCGCTGCTGTTCACCTGCTAACAATGGCAACCTCATACCAAACAGCGTCTGACAGCTGAACGAGGCGAGCTGCGTTAACTGTACGACAGTTGATTGCGTCACCGGCGGGTTCCGGCAAAGGTTTGGGCAGGTACCAGTCTGCAACAAACAGTAACGCACGTAGCGAAGTACCAACCCAGGTTATGAATCGTACGATGGGCATAGCGATATCTCTCGCCGCCATGCAACGTTACGAGAGCAAACGCCGTAATCCCTGACGAATAGTAACTGAACGTGATTACTGCTGGAATTCCTGTTGGGAAACTCGAAGCGGTAAGTGGCGTAAAGACCCACCACCGTTCCCCGATGAGTGACGATCCAGCATCGCTCCTTTAATTAGTTTTGTACGCAAACAGAAGAGTCAGTAGTACCCGAGATCCGATGTCCAGCTGTTATCTGCGATGCCCGAGCCTAATGCCGAGCTTGAGTGCCTTCTGACGCAGTGAACCTTCCGTCCTTTGTCGGAAAACCGTGCCAGTCACCGGCAATGCCGAACAGTAGATGTAAATCGGCGCCGAAGCATGACCCCGCCAGTACCAAACGAATCAAAGGGTTATCTTACCGATCGGCGTTGGGACCCCACGCCGATTAACAATCGCAGCGAGTGCAATCGGCCTGGGCGCGGCATTGACCCTGGCAGACGCCTACGACGGCTTTATCGCGGCTGGCCGGCTGAGCCCTTTTGCGAATCCTTCGGGCACCATTTTTCTGGCGCTGGGCTATGGCGCAGCGGTCATTGGCGTAGCCAATCTGGAGCGCGGGAAGGCATGGCTTGGCTGGGCTGCCCCGCTGGGGCGCATGGCGTTCACAAATTACCTCGCCCAATCCCTGATCTTTTGCTGGATTTTCTATGGCTATGGCTACGGCCTTGGGCTGTTCGGCCGCCTACGCCGAAGCCGATATGCGGCGCCACTTCCAAGTCAGCCCACCTTCGGTTCACCAGATGGTCGTCACCCTCGAACGAGCCGGTCTTATCCGTCAACCCGGCGTCGCTCGAAGCATCGAGATCCTCCTTCCTCCAGAAGAAGTCCCAATCCTTAAATGGCTCGAAATCAATCCGTCAAATCCTCTGTGACGAGGTACTAGTGGCGCTCTTGCCAAGCTTGGCTCGCTCCGGATCATTGGTGCTCTCTTGCGTCGGTGGCTCGCTCCGTTGCCGTGGTGCTCTCCGAAAAGGTGGCTCGCTCAGCCGTGATGCGGCTGAATTGGCGTAGCCGCGCCGAGCGCTTGCTGCCCCACCTCCCTACCGAAGTAAATGCTTCAGTTCATGCGGCAACTTACCGCGCTTGTTAAGATCGGCGACCAAAACGAGAACGACTGGTTTGTTGTTCTCCTCCGGAAAGGCAGGCCCCGGTCCAAGCTTCACGAAGAAATTCTCTTCGGCCAGGCGCTTTAGTTCGTCGATGTCCTGCTTCACTTGACGTCGCCCGCGATTATATCCCGCAACGCTTGGCGCCAGGATCGAGCTAGGCCACAATCAATAAACATGCCGTGCGACGACGTCAGATAGTCTGGCGGCTCGCCGTCCAATGCGGGATCGAACAACGAAGCGCAGTGCAAGGGAAGTTGACACAGCGTCCACTCCAACCGTTTTGAAATTTGAACGAACTCGGCATGCCCGGCAGTGTCGCCATCGGCATGGCCGGCGGCCTGCAGCTCGCCGCCACGCTTGAACAGTTCAACCATCTCGTCGGACAGTTGCCGCCGCAAAGAGTTGTCCCGTCGCTCGGCCAATGTTTGCCTCCCTTACCAGCCGCTGCGTTTCGGCGGCCGTCCGGGCCCGCGCTTCGGCTTGGTATCGAGCAGATCCAACTTGCCCAATAGCCGCGCCACAAGGGCACGCGCGGTGAGTTCAACCATGATCAGGGGATTGGCACGCCGAAACACAATCGCTTCCTCTTCCTTCGTTGTGCGCTCTTGTCGTTCTGATTTCATCGCCATCGCGCGCGTCCTTGCTTTTGCCGCTGTGCTTCTTCGCGGCCGTGCTCGATGCGGGCACGAACCTGAGCATCGGCTTCCGCGATGCGCGCGATGGCGCTCTCATGGTCGATGCGTTCGATCAGCTCGTGATCGTCGCGGGTGATCATGTTGTGTGTCCATATGGTGTCATGCCGCGATGTTTGATCTTTGTCAGCGTCCTTTAGAGCACGTTCTATTTCGTCTGCCATGTGGCTGAGGTGTAGGGCGAGGCGCGCGAACAACTCTCGCTTCTTTGGATCAGTTGCCAGCCTGCCGATCAACGCACAATCATTAGCTTCCGTGCGAAGCTCTTCGAGATGATCCTTCAAATCCTTCATGACACGGCCTCCAATCAAAGTGGAGGAAGGACAACGCCTGCGTATGATCGCGGGGTAAGTGCGTTCGAGCGCACTGCCATGCGAAGGCGGGAGGAACGTTTCGTAAAGCGTTCCTGTTCCTTTGTAAGGTGGCATCACGATCTCGTTGGTGACGGAACTCACGCGTTCGCATATGCAGTGAAAACGTCGCGTTGCTCCGCAACCAAAACAGGCTGCCGTTGCCAACATCGAGCTGCCCGGAGCGCCTCAAGCTGCCGCCACACGATCCAGCATCGCGACCGGGAACTGCCGCAGCATCAACTCGGGCGGGATGGGCCTCTTGTCGGTCATACGCTTCATGAAAAAGCGATGCCTTGGTCGCTGTACTCGCTTCGAAGGTCGCGAGCCCATTGCGGGTCCATGTAGCGAGCGCCATGGCCGCTTTCGCCGCCGGCACGGCGCGCGATTGACCGCCAAGGCATCATTGAGGGCATCAAGTGGTCGGGCACTTCGAGCGTCCGCGCCATCACGGATGAGCTAAATCGCCAAGCCATTAGCGCGTCTCGTGGTGGCTCGTGGCATCGACATCAGTTTTGTTGACTCGGTCCAACCCAAACTCCGCGCTGCGCGCCGCTAGACCCTCACTGAGGAGCATCGCATAAGCGATGCGTCTCGGGGGACGAGGGGCGCAATCGTGGCCTCATGATTCTCGCAGCGAAGCGAAGCTTCGTCCGGCGCAAATCGGGCGAGGCGATGCCATCGGGTCGCGCGAATGCGCGGCCGATGACAGGCTCCGCCGACGATTCTCGCCCACGTCGCCGGGGTAATCGAATAGAGCCGGCGATGTCCGTTCGCGGCACAAATGCGAACTACCGACCGCATCGAGTAATGTCCGAGTTCGAGGGCAAAGTCGAAAACATATGCTCGCACTGAGTTCTTCTCAGTTTGACCCTAAGCAGATGTGTTCTGCGTGACTCATCGCCCTGGCCAGCCGGATCGCAACCGATCAGGAGCGGCCCGTACTCTTCGATTTTTTCCTTCCGTGCCCGCATCACCAAGTCGGCGTTGATGTAGCTGTCAAAGTTTGCCGCGACAAAGGCCTCGCTCGGGGTGAGCGGATATTCCCTCGCAAACAAATCCGTACTGCGGAGCTCGGACAGCTTCAGTCTTCTCCAGGAAATCTGCTGCTCATCGAGCCCGTGCTGGTGCGCGGCAGCTCGTCAGGATCAAAGGAATTAACGGCGATACGCTTAAGCGACTTGGTTTTAGGCATGGGCGTGGGCTTCTTGCCGGTCATGCAAATCTCCTTGATTGGGGAAAAGGGTACGCACGCAAACAATGCGAAACACTCCAGATCAGCCTACCACAAATACCCTGAAAGTGGTATTTGCCCTCCATGGGCCAACCTCCGCGACGATCACTGACCGCAGAAGATGGCGCCGAATTCCTCGTGACAATCGAGGAATTGGACGATGGGCAGTGGCAGGCATCCGCGAGAGTCCACGTTGATTCGAAGAGCCACGTCGAAACCCAATCGATCGGGATCGAGTTGTTCCCAAGTGAGGCGAAGGCGAGAGAATGGATTAAACGAGCCGCCGCCGCTCGTGGATTCAAGAAACTCAAACTCAACGTGAGGCGGCTGAAGTAGGATAAACGCCTGTCCGCTAAAGCAGTTGGCGCAGCCTGCTCAGACAGACCGTCAGTCCGTAGGCCAGCCTATTCCGATGATCGAGGCCAGGTAGCCGTTCGGCGTCCAATGCCAACGTATGTTAGAAGCGACGACCGCGAAGATAATGAGACAATAGGAACCATGGCATGCTGCGGTTCATTCAAGGGGCGTCGCTTAGCAGGAGGTAGATATGACCCTCAGTCTGGTTTCGAAAGGCCCGAACGGCGAGGAGACACAGTATCCTGTATCGAGCCCGCAAGAAGCGGTCGCAAAGTATAAGGAGCTCGAAGCGGCCGGCTGCCGAGTTGTAATTCAGGATGATGACGGCAGGCAGAAGCACAACGGGCAAGACTGGTAGATGCCCCCGGTGACTCAGCGCGGGCGGATACGGATCACAACAGGGTGAGAACCGGTTCGTGATCTAGCTCACATCGACCCTTCGCCCTTCCATCGCATTGTGACGGCTTGGCGGATGGATTCTCATGGACGAGAAGCGCACACACTGGTGGCCATCAATCGACACGATGTTGATCGTGATATCGCTAACGGTCATCCTGCTCGGAGTCTGGATTGTTGTCTCCTGATCCGATCATGACATCCCGCGATGGCCCGCCATGACTCAGAGCGGGGCGCCTGTAAGATTTACTGCTGACGCGGGGTGATGGTGCCCCGATCAGTAAGGCTGCTCAGCGAGTCCCCCTGCGCCTGCTATCACAACGACTGGCGCAACCAGCGCTTGGCGTATTACCCGCGAGCCCTTCCATCCTCAGTCAATCTGAAAAAAGTGACCTTTCGCTCGTCTTCGACGCCGTCCTGGCTTACGAAGCCAGCTTCCAAAAGATCGTCGAGCATTTCACGAGACATAAAGCCCGCGAACATTGCCTTGCCATCTGTCCGGCAAACGGAAATGAGCTCGCCTGTTGGCCCGCGGAGGACTTCGATATGTCCGTTCTGCGCTACCATCGTTTTCAAAATATCGGTTGTGGTGATCGTTGGCTCGATGCCGGGCGCATCATCGTCGGTGCTCATTGGATGTCCCCCAGCGCCCGATAAACAGATGCGCGGCCGATGCCGAGATGCTCGGCGACTTTTCATGGTCCCATGCCGTCAGCCTTGAGACGTCGACGGATGGCTTGCGGCCAGAGATTATGGCCTTAATCGAACCGCGCCCGACCCGTCAGGCAAGCGCTTGCCCGGCGTGGGGCGCGGAGGTTGATGCTCGCTTTCTCTGGCCCCTTGGACGCTAGCACTGGCGGCGCTGGCCCCGTCGGGCACTGGCACTATCGGCTCTGGTCTATGGGCGCTGGTGGTGCGAGAGGCCCGTTCGATCAACCCACCTTGGCAATAATCCCGCGCAGGCGGATCGGCAAGCGCGGGTTGTAAGCATCACGAACGGTTGACTTCGAGGCGGCTAATCCCGCCAAAAGTCCCGGTGCCGGGCCCTGCATCTGCTCGACGTTCACTGCAGCGCCCTCCAGACCGTCGCTTCGCCAACCTCATACTCCTGCGCCAGCTCTGCCATGGTCTCGCCAGCCGAGTAGCGCTCGGCAATCTTCCGCTTCTGGCCAGCATCAAGCCGGGCCGGGCGGCCGAATTGCTTGCCCTGAGCCTTGGCTCGCTCAATAGACGACAACGGCGGGGGTGCTCGATGGCGAAGGGATACTCGAAGGACCTGCGGGTGCGGGCGGTCTCGATGGTCGAGGATGGCGAGAGCGCGCGGGAGGTAGCGCGCGTGCTCAAGATCGGTGCCTCGACGGCGATCCGCTGGGTCGAGCGCTGGACAACGACCGGCAACGTCGAGGCCAAGCCTGGCACCGGCCATAGCCGCTCGCCGCTGAACAAACATGAGCAATGGCTGCTCGATCTTGTCGCCGCGGAGCCTGATCTGACGCTGGATGACATCCGCGTGCGGCTCAGCCGCGTGAAGAAGCTCAAGGTTGGCACGACGTCGATCTGGCGCTTCTTCGATCGTCACGAGATCACGTTCAAAAAAAACTCTGCACGCCGCCGAGCAGGATCGGCCTGATGTTGCGGCTGCGCGCGCTGCGCTGAAAGCTGAGCAGCCTTCGCTCAAGGCGCCGCGCCTGGTGTTCATTGACGAGACCGCGGTCACGACGAAAATGGTCCGTCACTATGGCCGCAGCCCGCGCGGCGAGCGGCTGGTCGCCAGCGTGCCCCACGGTCACTGGAAGACGCTGACGTTCATCGCTGCATTGCGATTCAGGGGCATGACCGCACCCTATGTCATCGATGGCGCGATGGATGGGCCAACATTCATTGCATATATCGAGCAGGTTCTCGCGCCGACCCTGAAAAGGGGCGATACCGTCTTTATGGACAATTTGCGTACCCACAAGATTGACGGCGTGCGCCAGGCGATCGAGGCCGTCGGCGCAAGCGTGCGCTATCTACCGGCCTACTCGCCAGACCTCAACCCGATCGAACTGGCATTCTCCAAACTCAAAACCGCCGTCCGCAAGGGCGCGGCCCGGGCGCGGCCCGCACCGTCAAGGCACTCTGGAAGCTGATCGGCAGGCTCACCAAGACGTTTGCGCCTGCGCAGTGCGTCAATTACTTTCGACATGCTGGCTATGAACGATGACCCGCATCAAGTGGAAAACGCTCTAGTGGCGACTACACAAAGGCACTGCGACTTACTCGCCCGCTGGCCAATGATGGTGAAGCCGAGGCCCAGTTCAATCTCGGGTTTATGTACGTGACAAGGTCGCGGCGTGCCGCAAGACTATGCTGCCGCAGTAATATGGTTTCGGAAGGCTGCGGAGCAAGGCCACGCCTTCGCCCAATCCAATCTCGGGGTCTTGTATCGCGACGGCCGGGGCGTGACGCAGGACTTTGCCAACGCGATGATTTGGTTTCGGAAGGCTGCGGATCAGGGCGATGCCATCGCCCAGTACTTGCTTGGGGACCAATACGCAAAGGGCATGGGCGTACCGCAGAACTATGCCGAGGCGATGATTTGGTTTCGGAAGGCTGCGGAGCAGGGTCATC
>WNGJ01006863.1_pt1 | contig 12103 bp, 12 predicted proteins | sample 5400611 | NCBI WGS metagenome assembly WNGJ01 (sample SAMN13153375, study PRJNA577476) | soil metagenome | isolation source: 40 cm soil or saprolite under Garry oak tree replicate 1 | place: USA:California | collected 2016-06-15 | reverse complement strand
ACATCAAGGTAGCTCCGGCCTCTGGAAAAATGACCGGCGGCCATCCTGCCTCCTTCACGGCGCGCGATGCTACTTCTGCAATAGAGCGAGCGCAGTATAGCTTGGACGGTGGCGATTGGGTTCTTGTAGCTCCAAGCACTGGTATTAGCGACGCGCTGGTCGAGCACTACGACTTCGGCCTGCCGTCCTTGACGCCCGGGGAGCATACGATTGCAGTACGTGTATACGACCGATTTGAGAATGTTGGCGGCGGGAAAACCACATTCACGGTGCCAGTCGCAAAACCCTAGCCTCCGGCCCGAGGCAAAATTTTGTCATCTGAGCCGCGCGTGCGTCTTGCGTTCCGGATGGGTTTGCGAAGCGAAGGATCTCAGCTGACACGCCCCCACGCTTTCAAGTGGGGGCTGCTATATACCTCAGTTAACCTCAGTTAGAGGAAGCCCAGCCTCCGCCACGATCGAAGCCTTCTCTGTCCGTGTTTTAACGAATTACCGAAAACTGAAAACTGGCAACTGCCTTTCAGCTCACCCAGCGGTCCACCGCGGGGATGGTTTGGAATTTTTCGATTTCCGCTCCGAAACCGATGCGGCCATCTCCGTAGGGCTCGTTGCGGACATGGACGACCCTGGCTGTGCAGCGCATCTCCTGGGCGGAATTCCCGGTCACTTCCGCGGGCATGCGGAGGGTTGCTTCGATGGGCATGCCAACCTGCAGGGGAGCCGATGAGGCGAAGAAAAAGCCGCCGCGCGAGACGTTCAGAGCTTCCGTAAAATGCTCGGTCTTGTCCGCAGCCACGCCCAGTGCGCGGAAGCGCAGGGGCGTCCGAAGGTTGAGGCGGGACAATTGCCGGCGTTCAGCTACTTTCATTTTGTGCCCCCTGCGCGACGAAGGAACCGGCGCGGACTCTTGCGAATTCGGTGAAGGGGACTTCCAGCGTAGCAGAGCCAGCCGGGCGGTCAAGTATCAAACTTGGAGTGGCCAAGAAGTACCAGTACCGGCCAGGAGCGCCCGCAATCTTAAATCATCCGCGCGGGCGTAGGCGCAATCGGCATGCCATAATGCCTCTTTAACAGCGGCGACAAACGTATTACAAGAGGGCGCGTTAAACGTGAAGAACCGGCAAGCGTTTCCAAGCCCAAAGTGAGTCTCATGCATACCGCCCCATCCGTCGAAGCTGCCGGCTACCAGCCACCTAGTTGGCAGGCCATCCTCGCGGCGCACGCGCGCATCGCCCCGAGGATCCACCGCACGCCGGTCCTGACATCCGCATCCTTGAACGCCATGACCGGTGCACAGCTCTTCTTCAAGTGCGAAAACTTGCAGAAGACCGGCTCATTCAAGATTCGCGGGGCCTCGAACGCAATCCTTTCACTGACTGAGAAAGAGGTAGCGCGCGGGATTGTTACGCAATCCAGTGGCAATCATGGCGCTGCCGTGGCATGCGCGGCTGCGTGGCGTGGAGTTCCCGCGTGGATCGTCATGCCGAGGAATTCGTCCGTCATGAAAACCAAGGCCATCGAGGGCTACGGCGGAAAAATTGTTTTCTGCGAGCCGACGGTGACAGCGCGGCAAGAAACTTGCGGCCGTATCCAGAGAGAAACGGGCGCTCACCTGGTGCATCCCTACGATGACGACCGCATCATCGCCGGACAGGCCACGGCAGCGAAGGAGCTGCTGGAAGAAATAGGCGACCTGGATGCTGTGTTTGCGCCGGTCAGCGGCGGAGGATTGCTCAGCGGGACGTGCCTCGGCGCCAAGGGGATTCGCGCGGATGTGCGGGTGTTCGGCTGCGAACCGGAGCGCGCCGATGATGCCTACCGCTCGCTGACCAGCGGTACTTTGCAATCGCTAGACTCCAGCGACACGATTGCGGACGGGTTGCGCGCATCGCTGTCACCGCGGACGTTTGCGATCCTGCGGCGTCATGTGGATCGCATCCTCTTGGTCAGCGAGCAGGAGATCATCTCGGCCGCGCGGCTGGTCTGGGAGCGCATGAAAATCATCATTGAGCCTTCGAGCGCCGTGGCCATTGCCCCGCTCCTGAAGCCGGGCGTCGTGGCGTCCTTGAATCTGCCGAAAGGCCCCGACGGAGGCGCCCCGAAGCTCGGCGTAATCTACTCCGGCGGGAACGTAGACCTTTCTTCCCCCGCGTGGAAGTGACTCAAGCCGACAGTCAGCCACCTCCCCCTCCTGCCAACTCTGAATCTGTGCCAAATCCGTGCACTCTTTGTGCAAGGAAATAGGCACATTGTGCAAGAGCCCCTCCTGATGAAAGCTTTCGCATAGAAACAACAGGACTTAGTCTGCCGGAAGTTTGGATAACCGCATGCTCCTATAGGCCGCGGAAGGAATGGGTTTACGACTAAGAATGAATAGCCAAGAGCAAGTTGAAGAGGACCGGGCTGCAGTGCTTCTGGGACTCCCCATGGCAGAAATCCGGCGCTTTTCGCGTATATCTGGCCTGGGACACATGGAAAAAGGTGACCAGGGCGAGCATGTAGTTTTCACGTACGACGAGCTACAGAGACTCTGCCTGCTAGCCGCACAATCTTCGAAGTAGTACAAGCCCTGCAAAGAGCTTCCCTCGACTCCTCCTCAACCCCCCCCGGCCCCGGGTGCCTCCCCACAGGCACCCGGGGCCTTCCTCTTTCTCGGCTTGAATTTCCAACTTGAGGTTGACGAGAAGCGATCCTGGCTAGAACCGCCCTTGCTCAGCCCATGATTTTACTTCGTCCTCAACGGAGAAGATGGCTGTCGAAGGCATGGCAAAACGGGAGTCCCACGGATAGGCCTGAGCTTCCCACGGTATGGCCATCCAGGAACGAGTCTTCACGAAACCTCGAACGTAAAGTTCGGTGTAGCGGTCCATTCCGAGAAGGGCTATTTGCGCGGCATGGACCAACCCGTGAAAGAGCGTTCGAGGCGCAATTTCGTCATGAAAAACGACTATGTCCAAGTAAGTGACGGAAGCCAGATGCACGAAGTCAGGAAAATGGCTGAGCTCAAGACTATGGCTTCGGCATAAAAAGGCGGGGGCGGGATGCGGGCTCCCTTGAGGATTACGGTCCTGACAGTGTCAAGCAAAGTCTTCGAGAAATAAGGCTGGACGGCGGTTCTCCATTTCGGAGTCAGCAGCTCACTCGCGCGGAAATAGAGATTTCGTTCCTGGCGCATATACGCCGCGACTCCGGAGATCATCTCTGCTACACGTGCCTCCGAAAGGCCACCAGGATCCATAGCAGCTTAACTTTTTCCTCCTGACTGCCGGACTGTGCTTCCGGAGCTACCTACAGTCAACGCGGCGAGTGATTCCCGGCGTCGAATTCCTTGGGCGGAAAGACAACGGCGTCAGGCGGCTAGAGGTCCTCGCCGGATGAAGCGCTGCTGCTTCCGCCGTCAGACACTTCTTTCTCTGAACCGGCGTTCGAATAGTCGTCGTAATGAACCTGGAGAAAAAAGGTGGCCACACTGGAGCGGCTGATCCAGTTTTTCCGTCTGTTCGTTCACGAGCTTGCCATTCGACTTCACCTTCATTGTCAGCCTGTCTCCGGGGTTGGGCTTCTCCGCCTCGATTTCGATGTAGCCACCGACATGAGCGGGAACTTCAATCGTCCAGGAACGAGTGCCGGCAGCGATCATTTCGTACGTTTCGAGCGTCTGCTGTTCGCCTGCGGGTTTATCGTGCTGCGAGAAGCTGACGCGCATGGTCGCTGTGGACGTGCTTTCGACCTCGATCTCGAGGGCGTGGCCACCGCTCCAGACCTTGTCAGGAATACGACTGGAAGATTGCGAGTGCGAATCACCGTGGTGAATGGTCCACCACGTCAATGTGATAGCCATGCCGAGCACGGCGAGGCCGGCACGAATAGCTAGTCTTTTCATTTTCGGATTCCTCGCAAGAATAAGAGATCTTTCTAATAGCGTAGGGGGAAATTCAGAGGGAGGAATACGCGTCGCAAGGGATTGTGACGTGTCGATAAAGCCGCAACGGGCGGATGTCGCTAAGAAAAGCGGCAGCGAAAGCATGAAGGCGCGGCGCGTTCCACAAACTCAAGGCAAACAGTGGTGGCCGCGCCGCAACGTATTATTTTTCCCTGAGCTTCAGCTTTCCGGCGGCTTTGTTCTCCTCGAGAAACGCACGAAGTTGCGGCGTTGCTTCAAGCAGGCGAATCCATTGTTCGTAGTACAGCGTGACGGGAAAGCGCCCGAGGCCGTACACGCTGACGCCCCCTTTTTCGCCGACACGAAATTCGAGCGCGCCGGTGCGGCGTCCGCCTCCTTGTTTTTCCATTTCCGCGATTTTTGCTTTGAGTTCTTCGTAGGTTGGCTCGGCCATGGTGCCTCCTGTAGTGGATGGAATAGAGGCAGGATTATACAATGCGTTTCGATTTGCCGGGGTGCGGGTTATACTCTGCCCGCGATTTCGCTAAAACGGTGTTGCATGCCTGAAGAACAATCGGGGATCGTCGATTGGATGAACCTCCCGCACGGCGTGCTGCAGGTTTCTCTGTGGGCGGGCTTCCACGATGCGCAAATTGTGTCGATCCAATCCAGTCTGCTGGAGCGCACGGTTACTCCGCACCTGGAAAGCGATCACTTGCTTGAATTCCACAAATTGCCGCTGGATATGCAGTTTCTTCTGCGGCTGGAAGGAGTGCAATCGGCACGGGTAGTTCACTATGCGGTGTGGCCGGGAGAATTCTCGGTTCCCGCTGGCGTCGCTCGCGAAGAGGTAGCTCATTTGATCGCCGGCTACCAATCCAAGTGGCGTGAGGAATCGTTAAGTTGGAGCGCATTGGAGAGTGCTCTCTCGATGGAATGCAAACAGGTCATTGATATTGCGGATGCGACGCTGGCTAGGTCGATTGACAACTCCGTGGCGCTGCGCATCGGCGGGCTTCTGAATTACACGGAATACTGCGAGTTATTTCTGCGCGCGGAGCGGCTCACTCTTACGAGGCGCGATGGGCAGGGGTTGGGAATCACTGGACTCCTGAAGATCGGTGAGGAGTATTGGACTGCGTTCGAACAGCGCAAAAATGACGATCCCGAAGGATCCCCTCGCGCAACTTAAATGACGCCGCGGGGTTACTACGTTGGGTACAGCTGAAAGAACTTGGGCATCCCGATGTAGAAGGGATGCCATCCAACCGGGCAGGGCGCGAGAGGTCCGGAGGATTCGCGGGAAGCACAGGTCGAGGGAGGCAAAGATCATGAGCGAGCACCCGGCAATTTTGAAGGGATTTGGACAATTTTGGCGCGCAACCGGGGCGGCAGCCCTGGCATTGTGCCTCAGTGCAGGGGCCTACGCGCAGCAGGAGCAGCAAGACCCGCAGCAGGGGCAACGGCCCGACCAGCAGCAAGCGCAACCGCCGCAGCCAACGCCAGATCAGACCAAGCCAGCTTACGCCCCACAGGACGCCGACAAGCCACCCTATTCGCATGACCGCCCACGCCAAAACCCACCATCCGAGGGACAATCTCAAAATGCGCCGCTGGCTCAGCCGGCCCAACCAGTCCCCGGAACGCTCACCGTACCTCCCGGAACAATCCTTCTCATTCGCATCAATGATTACCTTTCCAGCAGCCGCAACCAGATCGGCGACCAGTTTACCGCCGTGCTGGAAAATCCGCTCGTCGTGAACGGCTGGGTCGTGGCCCGCCGCGGCCAAATGATCGTTGGCCACGTCAAAGACGTGCGCAAAGCCGGCCGCATCAAAGGCACCTCCGAGTTGGGAGTCGAGCTCACGGACTTGACCGTCGTGGATGGCCGTCAAGTCCCGATTCTTACCGAGCTATGGAAAGGCTCGGGCGGAACTTCGCGCGGGCAGGACGCCGCGACGGTTGCCACCACCACCGGGCTCGGCGCATTGATCGGCGCCGCTGCGGACTGGGGCGAAGGCGCCGCGATTGGCGCAGGAGCCGGTGCGGCTGCAGGCATCGGCGCAGTGCTCCTCACAAGAGGCCGCCCCACGGTTCTCCATCCTGAGGAACAACTGAGCTTCCGCCTCGTCGATCCCGTCCGGATTGACACCACGCAAAGCCAGCAAGCCTTCTTGCCCGTTACGCAGCAGGACATTGACGGCGGAAAATTGGAGCGCAGGGGGCCACGCCACGTTGCCGGAGGCTATCCGGGCCCGGGACCCTATCCATGTGGTTACTACGGTCCCTGCTACGCCTATCCCGGTTACGTGGGATTTTATAGCGGCTGGGGCTGGGCACCTGGTTTCTATGGCCGGCGCGGTTTCCGTCGCTGAGTTTGCTAAATTGGCTTGAGGCGAAAACGGAAATGGCAAGCGCGCCCTTTCATCATTCATTCCAAAAATCCGGAAGGCCCGCGGTGCTTCACGTGGAATAAAAGTGGCACTGAAGTGGTAGGATTTGAGCAAAGGGATAGTTTCTGCGTAGGCGGGCGCCGCGAACTATCACCCCGAAGCGCGGCGCTCACCAAGAATGCTAAAGCATCCTGCGGAATCCTGGGTGCATCAGAAGGGCCACGGGCTCGGTGTGCGGGTCATGCCCCAGTTTAAAGGGTCTATCTCTGAGCGCAATCCGCTGGCGAGGTACTAGCGAGTATTTTAATCGCCTGTGATAGCCTTTAAACGTTCAACAGTGAATCGTTTTCCGGTCCAAGCCCCAGTCCGCGAGAAGCCATTTGTGGACGTTGTTCCTCTGTCCGCATGGCCACGCCTTCAGGCCGGTTGCGTTTTGTGGGAATCGAATTCAAATCTGCAGCGTGGACGGGATATGAAACTTCAATCTCTGATGCTTCGCAATTCCCTTTGCCTTCTTACTTTGATTCTGGTGCTCCCGGCGTTTCGTGCCGCCGCGCAAACCAAACCGGATGCGGCTCAGGCTCAAGAAAAACAATCTAAGTCGCAGTCAGGACTGAAGCCCATGCCGCACGATGAAGATGGGCGAGAGGCGGTCGAAGAAGGCCCGGAATTCTTGACACGCAGGCAGGATTGGTTTTTCAAGCCGCGCGCGTTTCCACAGGGCTTCATTCCGCAAGGAGCGCGCCAGCGTGCACTGTATCGCATGCATCAGATGCTACAGAACGAAGGTCGCCTAAACGCTTCCATTGCGCCTGGAATGGGATTTGCCGCGCCGGGGCCGACAACCTCAGGCTGGCAATTCATTGGTCCAAGGGCCACGAGCAATGCGTTTTGGTCGCCGTTCACGTCGGGCCGCGTAACAGCGCTCGCGGTAAATCCAAATAACTCAAACAACGTCTATCTCGGCGGTGCTGATGGTGGACTTTGGGTTACCACAGATGCCGGCACTACCTGGAACCCGCTGACGGATTTCCCTCCTTCTGCAGGCATTGCCTCTGTAGCTGTTGGTTCGCTGGTGGTTGACCCCTCCACCTGCACATCTGGAGCGACTGGCATCTGCTCGACCGTTTACCTGGGCACGGGCGAAGATAACTTTGCCAGTGACAACATTTATGGGGAAGGGGTTTTAAAGTGTACCGTCGCTGCCGGTACGCCTCCGACGGCATCCTGCACTCAGGACAACACGTTTCGCACACCGAGTCCTCTTACTCAGACGCGTGGCGGTCCGCTCGTCGGCGCGTTGGCCATCAACCCGAAGACCAGCGGTAGCACTGCCATCCTTCTCGCAGGGGTTCGCGGGAGCGGCGCAGCGCTTCCATCAGGCATTTATTGTTCCGCGGATGCCGGTCTGACGTGGAAGGCGGTATTCGGCATTTCTGGGATCGTTGGGACCGATGCTGTGTTTGCGAATGATGGCACGGCCTTCGTAGCTCTCGGTTTTTTTGCCGGCGATCCGAACGGCAATAACGGGATTTATAAATCCAACGTGCCAGTCAGCTCCTGCACTGCCGTCACCGATTTGGCCAATACAACGCCAGGCGGAACGGGCTCGAAATGGATCAAACAGTCGCTGCCCGCGGGAACACCGTCAGCAAGCTTGGGCCGCATCGCTTTGGCGATTCTGCCGAGCGCTTCAAGTACGGGAAGCAACGCAACGGTTTACGCCGCTATCGCCGACAGCACGGGACTCTCCTCGAATCTGTTGGGCGTCGTCAAAACTACGAACGGGGGCACATCAGCTTGGACGCAACTGTCTGGTACGCCGTCCTTCTGCAATTCGCAATGCTTCTTCGATTTAGTAATTGCAGTTGATCCGGCGGATACCACTGGCAAGACGGTCTTTGCCGGTGGCGCGGCCTCCGTTGATACACTGATCCGTTCGACGGATGGGGGCAACACCTGGACGGAAGTTTCAGGGGTCAATAGCGGTACGGGGCTGCACGTCGATACGCATGCGCTGGCTTTCAGTGGCAACGGCGGTCTCCTCTATGTCGGCAACGACGGTGGAGTGTGGAGCAGTGCGGCAAATCTGACCTCCGGCACCACCACTTGGAACAATCTGAACGCAAATCTCGGCATTACTCAGTTCTATCCCGGGATCTCCATTCACACATCGACACCGCTCTCCGGCCTTGGCGGAACTCAAGATAATGACCTCCAGCAATACCAGGGGCCAAGTCTCGTGTGGCAGTCGCAGAATATCGGATGCGATGGGGCATTCACGGCCATCGACCCCGGAATTCCAAGCACTATTTATGGTGAGTGCGAGTATGTGCCCGGCCAGATACAATTCCCAATCATCGTTGTCTCCTTCACAGGCCAGCAGCTTGGGAACGGGTTCCTTGCCAACTTTGGGATCAACAATACGGACCGCGGCTCCTTCATTCCTCCGCTGGTGATGGATCTAAAAAACCCGCAAACGCTTTATTTCGGAACTTGCCGTGTGTGGCAAACGAAGGATGGTGCCAACACATGGACGGCGATCTCGCCGGACGTGACTGCGGCGACGCACCCGGCAGGATGCGGGGGCGCCGGCGCGACTCTTTCCACGATCGCGCCTGCGCTAAGCAATTCCAACACTGTTTACACTGGTTCTGACGGTGGGGAGATTGAGGTCACGACCGACGGTGGAACAACGTGGACCAGTATCGCGACGTCCGCGCTTCCCACCCGCTCGATCACGCAAATCGCAGTGGACCCGAGCGACAATAAGATCGCGTATGTGACCTTCTCTGGTTTTAGCGCTTGTGCCGTGGGCTGCGCAGGCGCAACCGGCCACGTCTTCAAGACTGTGAATGGTACCTTAGGCGCTGCCACGGTTTGGACAGACATTGACGGCGCGGGGCTCCCCGATATCCCCGTGAATGCCATCGTCATCGATCCAGATGATCTGACTCACAATACGCTTTACGTTGGGACGGACATCGGCGCCTTTTTCACCACGACTGGCGGTGCCACTTGGTCTGTGCTTGGTGCAACGAACTCACTCCCGCCTACTGAAATTTTGGGGCTGGCGCTCCATAATCCTTCCCGAACGCTTCGCGCGGCCACGCATGGCCGCGGGATGTGGGATCTAAATTTGGGCGGACAGGCAGCATTTGGCACCACCTCGATCGCGCCGTTTTCCACAAACGCTCCAGGGACAGCGTTCTCTCTGACCGTGAACGGAAACGGATTCGTGAGCGCGAGTACCCCAACCGTCTATTGGAACGGCAGCCCCAAGGTGACGACGTTTGTCAGCGGCACCCAGTTGACCGCTTCGATCTTAGCAACGGATGTTGCATCTGGAGCTGCGGACCAGGTCACCGTTAGGCAAGGCACGAGCACTAGCAACTCCCTCGTCTATACGGTTCTCAACCCCATTCCCGGAATCACTTCGATTTCACCCACAACCGCCACTGCGGGATCCAGCGGGCTGACTTTAACCGTGAATGGCAGCAACTTTCTGACCGGCGCCACGCTCGTGCAGTTTAATACTATCCCGCTCCCTGCGAATGCCGTCACAGTCACAAACTCGAGCACCCTAACTGTACAGGTTCCCGCCGCCAATCTGGCAACAGCCCAAACGGTGAGCGTTGACACATTCAACCCTCAGCCCGGGGGAGGGCCGGATCCCAACCCAAACCCGCCCATCTTGACCATCACCGCTGCTGCCGCACCCGCTATCACCAGCCTGAACCCAACTTCGGGTGCCGTGGGCACGTCCGTGACGATCGCCGGCACGAACTTTGGTGCAACACCAGGCACGAGCACCGTCACCTTCAACGGTACGACGGCAACCCCGGCGAGCTCTAACTGGAGCGCCACGAGTATTGCCGTGCCGGTACCAGCCGGCGCGACGACCGGCAACGTCGTGGTCACCGTTGGCGGTGTACCCAGCAACGGCGTAGCCTTCACGGTGACGAGCAGCGGCTCATTCACCGTGAGCGGGGCGGCGACGACGGCTACCGCTGGCGGCAGCGGAATGTCGACGATTACGGTGACACCGACCGGCGGTTTCCTCGGTAACGTGAACGTGATTTGTCCTGCGGCGGGATTACCGGCTGGCGTAACTTGCTCTCCAAATCCGCTGCCGATCAACGTGACGGGCACAGCAGCGGTGACCGGCCAACTGACCCTAACCGTGGCGCCGCCATCGACGACGCTAACGGCTTCGGCGGCGTCGGCAGAGCGCTTGCTCTATGCGGCGGGGACGATTCCTACGAGCGGAGGCAAGGGTTGGTGGACGCTCAGCGCCAGCACCGGCCTCACAGCAATGTTCCTGCTCGTGCTGCCCGCACGGAAGCGCTATCGCGCCGCGCTGGGGCTTGGCCTGGTGTGCGTGTTGAGTTTCACTCTCGGTTGCAGCGGCTACGGCGGTGGCGGGGGTGGCGGGCTGGCCACGACGACCACCAAGATCTCCGTGCCAGCGAGTCCTGGAACGAAAGCCCCACAGGGCACGACCATCAATTTCTCTATTACCGTTACTTCATCCGGGACGGCCGCGAACGGACAGGTGCAGCTCTTTGACGGAACGACCACCCTGGGCACACCCGTGACCGTTTCAAATGGAACGGCGACGATTATGAATTCAGGGTTGTTGCCGGGAACACATTCGATCAGCGCGCACTACCTGGGCGATACCTATACCAATGCTTCGCAGAGCGGCATGCTGAATATCACTTTAACCGGCGCAACCACGTTTGCGATCACGGCGACGCCGGCAGCGTCCAATGGCTCGCCCACCGTCAACATCACCATCAACTAGCCCTCGTCGGCTCAACAAACCAAACGCACCGGGCGGCCCGGAAGCTCTCGGGCCGCTCTTTTCTTGCCCGTCATTCTTCGCAACAAACATCTCACCTCCATCAATTCCCTTGTAGTGGCGCAGCATCGCTGCGCCCGCTCTTCGTCTTCGTGGAACAGCCACTTCTTTGTCAAGTTCCATGACGTGTTTTACACAGGATTGGCTGTGCTCTTTCCCGTCATAAGGTCGCAGCTTTATCTTTAAACACGGGCATAACAGCCCCGTCCCCGCCCCTCTTCACCTACGCTGCCACTCAGTACCAAAAAACGACCGCCCCAACTTTAGCTTGACAAGTACTGTACTTATATGCTAATATATTCTTTGATACTCAGCCGCCAGTCCGCTCGTTCCGCCCTGCCTTCCCGCATTCATCAATCGCCCGAGCCGCAAGTAATGAAATCTCCCGTCGTCCATCCCCTTTCTGCTCAACAGCTTACAAAATGGTCTCCGCCCAACTCCTTTGTTTTGATAATGATCCATTCTGATGGGGGGTGCCCCTTCTGCTGGTACGGACCGGGCGCATCCCTGACCGATTGGACAGGGAGCATTCTTTCCGGACAATGCGAGCCCCGGGGCAATAGGATGCTGGCTCTTCTCGGATCGTCAGTTGATATTGGGGGGGAAAACGATATTCCAAAACAGAGGCGCGGGGGACAGGAACTCCACAGGGATGAGTGAGCCTTCCTGATTCATCTGCGGCGAACGCGCAACGTTCACCTCGACGCGCTGCTGCGTTCTTGGATTTTCCAGAGTGAACTTGGTGCCCTGGGCAAAGCCTTCGGGAAGAATGATCATGCCGCCGGTAGCGCTGACCGTATGAGTAAATCCCTGGATAGGCTTGGGGTTTTTGGCGACGTGGACGAGCACGGGCATGCGCAGGAGAACGCGCTGGGCGCGGCGCCGCTGCTCGGCGGTTGGCTGGCGCGCCGTCAAGGCGGAGTGCACGCCACTTATCGAACCGGGTTTCGCGTACGGCGAAGGT
>WNGJ01006858.1_pt1 | contig 12105 bp, 9 predicted proteins | sample 5400611 | NCBI WGS metagenome assembly WNGJ01 (sample SAMN13153375, study PRJNA577476) | soil metagenome | isolation source: 40 cm soil or saprolite under Garry oak tree replicate 1 | place: USA:California | collected 2016-06-15 | reverse complement strand
GCCCCGCCGAGGCCGCGGTCCATCGCCAATCTGGCGCATCGTACGGCGTCGATTACGACTCCGGCCGAATTCGGGGAATCCCATACATCAAGTTTGAGTTCGAGGTTGATTGGCAGACTGCCGAACGCGGTGCCTTCCAGCCGGATATAAGCCATCTTTCGATCCGTCAGCCACGGCACATGATCGCTCGGACCGACGTGGATATCGTCAGCCGTAAGCGGCACCTCGAACTGGCTCGTGACGGATTGGGTCTTCGACAGCTTCTTCGACGCCAACCGCTCGCGTTCAAGCATGTTCTTGAAATCCGCGTTGCCGCCGAAATTGAGTTGGTAGGTGCGATCGAGGCGCACGCCGCGCTCGCGGAACAGCGCCACCAGTACGCGGTGCACGATCGTGGCCCCGACCTGACTTTTGACGTCGTCGCCAATGATTGGAAGATGCGCCTGTTGAAAACGCCTGCGCCATTTGTGATTGGAGGCCACGAACACCGGAATGCAGTTGATGAAGCCGCAGCCCGCCTCGATTGCGCGTTCAGCGTAAAACTCGGTCGCGCACTGGGAGCCGGTCGGGAGGTAGGATACGACAACGTCGGTGCCGGACCTCAACAAGACATCCGCGACGTCCGCTTCCCCGGTCTTGGACTCGACGATGTCCTCGCGAAGATATCTGCCGATCCCATCGAGCGTTGGCCCACGGCAAACGTAAACCCCTGAGGGAGGTACTGATGCAAACCGGAAAGTATTATTTGGTTGTACAAAGATTGCCTCCGAGACATCGCGCCCTACCTTGTTGGCGCTGATATCGAATGCGGCGGAGATTTCGACATCGCCGACCTGGTATCCCCCGACGTCGACATTCATCAATCCCGCCGCCGGCTCGTTGTTTTGCGCTCCGCGATAGAAGGCGAGGCCCTGGACGAAAGATGATGCGCAATTGCCAATACCTACGATGCCAACGCGAACCTTTCTCGAGCGGACTGCTACGGAAACCATTTTAAACTCGTGTATTGCTTTCCAGGTGAAGCTGCAATCATTTGGGGTGCGCTTTCACCGGACGGCCATGGCGCTTTCGCCATGGTGGGAATCGTAAGTACGATTCGCTACCGCAACGTCAGACTTGTTCGTTTGTTCCAGAGCGTATGCGGGGTTTCGGGCCGCGTTGTTTCAGAGGTTTTTCTCTCTCTAGCTGCGCGAAAACTGAAGGTCGGATTCCGGGTCAGTGGCGGACCGCATCGAACGGCGCCGCGTACGTCTTCGTCGCACAATGCTCGACGCCGGTCGTGCCGGAACTCAATCTATCCCTCGACCGTTGCACTTGGAGGCTGGCGATCACGGACGGCGGAGTTCGTTATGGCCCAACCTGCGGACAAGCTTGCGCTCGTGACTGGCGCCTCGACGGGCATTGGCTACTTCCTCGCACAGGAATGCGCTAATCACGGCTATGACCTGATTGTGGCTGCCGACGAAGCGCGCATCGAAAAGGCGGCGGAGCAACTGCGCGAAATGCGTGTCGAGGTTCAAGCTGTCGAGGCGGATCTCGCCACCGTGGAGGGAGTCGATCGGCTTTATGCCGCTGCCGACGGGCGGCCGGTCGACCTGCTCCTGGCGAATGCCGGTCGCGGACTCGGCGGGGATTTTCTCGAACAAGATTTCGATGAAGCCCGGCGGGTCGTGGATACCAATATCATCGGCACGCTCTACCTTATCTGGCGGGTAGGGGGCGACATGCGATCGAGGGGAGAGGGGCGCATTCTCATTACCGGCTCGATTACCGGTTTCATGCCGGGCGCTTATCCGGCTGTTTACAACGGCAGCGAAGCGTTTCTCGACTCCTTCTCGTTTGCGCTGCGTGCCGAGCTTGAAGATTCCGGCGTGAGTGTAACGTGCCTGATGCCCGGCGCGACCGACACCGAATTCTTTGCGCGGGCGGATATGCTCGACACCCAAGTGGGAGGCGCAAGAAAAGACGATCCGGCGGAGGTCGCGCGGATCGGCTTTGACGCCATGATGCGCGGCGACGGAGACGCTGTCGGCGGATGGAAAAACAAGCTGCTATCGGCGCTCGCCAACGTCATGCCAGCGGCAATGCTGGCCAAGCAATACAAGAAGATGGCGGCGCCGGGATCGGCGCGGCGATGAGGCGAAGCGCGACCTGCCGGCGAGTGGGAGCGACCCTTGTGGGTGCCTGTTGCCGGCAGTCGCGGTGTGCAAACCGGGCGACCACAAGGGTCGCCCCTACAACGTTGAACGACCTTCCCTTCAGATTACCGCGGGATGCCTCATCCGCCGACGCCAGTGGCCCCAACTCACCGTGGGGGGCAAGCTGGGGCCCGCGCGAACCGCCCCGAACAGGTACGCTGGGGCGGCCCGACGCTGAACGAGAACCGAAAGCGAGCGCGTCACGTTCCTTGGCGTACGAGATCGCGACAGTCGGTCGCGCGCCGAACTGCGACGGGAAAGGATTGCCCGCACGGCATCGCCCATGCGGGCTCAGGCCGTGCATCTCACGATCGCCCAAACCGATGTCGCGTGCCGCTGTGATCGCGCGAGGAGGAACTGGCCACAGGCGCGAGCGTTGGTAGGCACGGACGGCAAACGCGCCGGCCCTCCCCACCCTCCCCCGCGGAAGCGGGGTTTCAAGGAGAACCCAATGGTACCGCGTCGTGCAGTTCTCGTCGCCCTTGCGGCGGCGACCGCTAATTCATCGTTGGCGCAGACCCAATTGGCTCCAGCGCCGGGCGGCGACGCCCGTCCCGACGAACAATACATCCGCGAGACTTCTGCGATAGGCGCCTTGTCCCTCGCGCTTAGTCGGATTGCGCAAGAGAAGGCCGAGACCGACGATCTCAAGGAGTTCGCGCAATTGGAAGTCGCGGAGCAGGAGGCGCTGGCGGATGTCGTGAAATCGCTGCAGAACCCCAGTCTGATGGAAGGAACCCTCAAGCCGCCGGGCGCGGCCGAGGTAGAGCAACATCTCGACCAACGCGGCCGCGAAAAGTTGGAGAAGATGCGTGCCGCGCCGCCCGGCACGGAATTCGATCGCGAGTATCTGGCAGCCCAGGCGACCGGACACCTGGAATTGCTGCGGATCCAGGAGACTTATCTCAATTCCGGGCGAAATAATCACGATTTCATCAACGTGGCCAAGCTCGCCCGCAGCATGATCAAAGAGCATCTGCAGCTTCTCGCCGACATCGAAAGTGCAATCGAGTTCGGAGGCGCAACGACCGGAGCAGCGCCAGGAGGTGATCGCTAGACTAGAGCGGTTCCCCGTCATATTGAACCATCCATCTCGGAGTCATGGCCGGGCTTGTCCCGGCCATCCACGTCTTTTCAGCTGAAGGCTCGCAAGAAAGACGTGGATGCCCGCGACAAGCGCGGGCATGACGCTGGAGAGGTGATTCGATCTCATCGGAACGCGCTGTAGTTTAGCCGATTGCGGAAATGGCCGGCTTCGCGCCGCTGCGCAAACCGTCGGCTCGCGTTCTTCGGCGGTTGAACGCGTCCTGCTCGCGCCAGCACGGGCGTTCGAGAGCCGGCGCAAAAAGCCGCAATGAGAAGTGATCTATCGTCGCCCGCAGACCTTCCTCCAGCGACACGCGCGGATGCCACTGGAGCGAGCGTTGCGCCAGCGCGATGACCGGTTTGCGCCGCTTCGGATCATCTTGCGGGAGCGGAAGGTGCTCGATGCGTGATTGCGAGCCGGTCTGGCGAAGCACGAGTTTGGCGATATCGCAAACCGTGACCTCGTGAGGGTTGCCAAGATTACATGGGCCGGTGAAGTGGGGCGGACTCTCCATAAGCAGGTTCAGCCCGTCAAGCAAATCGTCAACATAGCAGAAGGAACGGGTTTGCCGTCCGTCGCCGTAGAGCGTTATCGGCTCGTCTTTTAAGGCTTGAACGATGAAGTTGGAGATCACTCGCCCGTCATTCTCGTGCATCCGCGGCCCGTAGGTATTGAAGATACGCGCGACCTTGATGGGCAGGCGATAACTGCGTCGATAGTCGAAGTAGAGCGTCTCGGCGCAACGCTTACCTTCATCGTAGCAGGCCCGCGGACCTGTCGTACTGACGTTGCCGAAGTAGGACTCCGGCTGCGGGTGTATCTCGGGATCGCCCTAGATTTCGCTTGTGGAGGCCTGCAGAATCACGGCCCGCTTGTCGCGGGCGATCTCAAGAACATTGTATGCACCGACGACGCAGGTCCTGGTCGTTGCAATCGGGTCGAGCTGATAGTGCGCCGGCGAGGCCGGACAAGCCAGGTTGTAAATGCGATGCAGTGGACCTGCGACTTTGAGCGGCTGGATGATGTCGTGTTCGATGAACTCAAAACGGGGATGATTCAGCAGGGGGCGAATGTTCTCGATGCGGCCGGTGACAAGATTGTCGACGCAAAAGACCCGGTGCCCGCGCGCAATAAGCCGATCGCACAAGTGCGATCCGATAAACCCTGCACCGCCCGTCACCAGGACATCCATTCTCGAGATGCCAGCCATGGGCGGCGCCCTTTCCAGGCGTTCTCCTTTGCGGCCCTCGCGTTCCGCAGCAGAGTAGAATAGTCGTGCAGGTACAAACGATTATTGCGCGGCGTTGTTCCTGTACGCCGCGCCTTGCAGGCAGCCGCGCTCCCACGCCCACCGGATCACCTGGTGAGGCGGGAAACCCGCGCCATGCCTGCGTCATGGCCGGCGCGTGAGTTCAGCAATGACATCGTCGAGCACCTCCTGCCACCGGCCGGCCTGTCGCTGGCGAAAGAGGCGCATCGACGGATACCACGGGGAGTCGTTGCGGCCCTCCATCCAGCGCCAGTCGCAGTCGACCGGCAACAGGGCCATACCGGCCTGCCGAGCGCGCCGGCGAGGTGCGCCACCATGGTGTCGACGGTGATCACGAGATCAAGCGCCACCACACGTGTCGCAAGCTGATAGACATTCGCGCTTCGCCAGTCGGTCGCACCCAGTGCGGCGATCTCGGCGGGCTCCGCATCGAGCTGCAGTGAGAGGAGATCGAAGCCGGCTACTTCGCGCGCGCGCATCAGCAATTCGATCGGAATTGAGCGAGACGGATTCCATGTGCCGGCCCGCCACACCAGTCCAACGCGTTTGCGGGAGGAGGCGATGCCAGTTTCTCCCGCGAACAGATAAGGGACACTACAGCCGAGCGTTTCCGGGGTGATCCGCAATGCGTGCGGCAATTCCATGATCTCGATGTCGAGGTCGTAGGCTACGTCCGGAGCACCGTCGTGCAACGGTATCGCCCGGTCGACGCCGGGGGCGATCTTCGCCAATTCGAGGAGTTCCAGTTGCACCCAGAAGACGGTGTGCCGTGCCAGCCGGCGTAGCGGCGCCGCGAAGCGAATGAACTGGATGGTATCGCCGAGGCCGTGATAGCAACGCACCAGCACGCGCTTGTCCCGCAGCGCGCCGCCTCGCCAGACATATTGCAGGTGCCGAGGCCAATCCCAGCAGGCCTGGTCCGTTTCGATGCGACGCCGCAAAACCTCGTCGCTGATCGTCCATGCGGCCATGAAATCGCCGCGGCGCATTGCGGAGATCCACCACGCGCCGAGATCGTCCGGGCAGACGGTGTTCAAAGCTGCCGTTGGTTCGACCGGCACTCCCTGCTGTGGCTTTGACTTGCAAGCTTGGGGAACCATGCTGGAACCGCAACGGCCTGGGGTATCAGCTTTGCCTCGTCCGCGCGCGCAATTGCTGGCCTCGTCACCTCCACGTCGATAATGCCGAGCTTTGCAAACCGTTTCGCCGCATGAACTGAATAAACCTGACGGCCGCCGTGTGCACAACAACTGTCGGGTGTTCCCGGCAATAGCTCTTGATCCAAACTCGATCGAAATCTGCTCTAGCTTTGCTTAACAAATGAGACTTGGTGCAAATGTGTCAAGTTTACTCAAGCTGGTCATTCCGGGGCGCCGTAGCGAAGCGAAGGCGAGCCCGGAATCCATAACCACGGTTCGGGGTTATGGATTCCGGGTTCTCGGCCTGCGGCCGAGCCCCGGAATGACGGGCGAAGGTTTGTCTCAACATGTCTCGTCGGTCTGAGGCAGAAGCCTCGCTAGTTCAAGAAACGGCTGTTCAGCCCCATCTGCTCTGCAAATGGCCTTTCCTGCGCAAGCGCCTTCTGAAAAACGTCCGCGCCGATGATCTCGCGAAGATACCGCGCTAGCTTCGGGTAGCGATCGGCATCGATCGTAAAGCCGCAATATTGGTAGACGAGGAAGTTGGAGGCCACGGCGACATCGGCCAGTGTGAGTGACCGTCCAACAAGGAACTTCCCGTCGATTTGAGACTCCAAATATCCAAAGATTTTAGGCGCAACCTCGGCCAGCACCCTGTCGATCACCGACTTGTCCGTCGGGACCTTGTTGATATTGGGCGCCACGACGCTCTGATGGAATAACGGGTGGACGACGTACCGGAATAGCGTTCCACCCGCATATGCGTCAAACCACAGCGCGCGACCATACTGCCCAACGTCCGCCGGCAAAATGGAAGGCGACGGCTGCTTTTTCTCAAGATAAAGAGAGATCGCCGTTGAATCCGCCAACGTGTAGTCCCCGTCCTGGATCGTCGGGATGAGCCCGGTCGGGCTCAACGTAGCCCAGTTCGATGGCGGCTGACCCGGCACAACCGGAATCACGACCTCGAACTTGTATTCGATATTTTTGTGGATCGCCGTAATGACGGTCTTTCGCGTATGAACCGAAAGCGGCACACCATAAATCGTAAGCATTTCATCTCCTTTTAGGTCACGGAATTTCGCGCGACCCCGCCCTGCCGGGCGTGCCGTGTCACGCCCGCGGCAATTCCAGAATTTGGCCGGGGAGTTACGCCGCGGGTCGGACCGGGAATTGAATTTCGACCAGGGCACCCTCCAGTCCCAGCGGCCCAGTGAAAGGCTCCAAGAAAACTTCGCGACAAGGCCCCGCAATCTGGTAATTGTTAGCCTCTACCCAGGTCCCGATCGCGCTGAACGAGGTGTGGCTCTCGACATTCGTGCCCTGGCGAACGATCGTGGCCATGGTCGGTACGGCCGGCAACTCGCTGGCGCCAAGAATATGATCGCCAGCTACTCGCACGCCCGTGTTCGACGCTCGCGTCAGCGAGTAGCCAATCTCCAGATCGAGCGCGTCCGTTTCACTGTCGTTGCGCGAGACGACGATCAGCTTGTCGCGAAGGCCAGGCCGGATTTGTTTCGCCCCGTCCTCGGCGATGCGGCGCACCATGTGCATGGCGTCGTCAATGCCATTGCATGCGTAGCGAAGCGAGAGGAACGGCATTGCGGGGACCGACTTCGTTACCACGTCGTAGCCGTCGATCCCTCCGTATTTGTCGATCTGGGCGATCCGCGATTCGATGTGGCGGAGGCGGACCTCCTCTTGTCGAAGCGCCTGCTCGACCTGGGCACGTTTCATGATCAGCATCCCGCGCAGCTCCGAAGGGGAAACCTGGTCCTTGAGCAGCGGACCGATCTCTTCCAGTGATAGGCCGAGTTCCTTGAGTGCGAGAATACTGTTGAGACGGGGCAACTGCCTGATGCTGTAGTAACGATAACCGGTCTGACTGTCGGTGCGCGCCGGCTGTAACAGCCCGAGCTCGTCGTAGAACCGAAGCTGGCGGCCCGAAACCTGCGCGATTTGCGCAAACTCGCCAATCCGAAACATTATTTCGCCTCCGCCAAAAGCCGTTGAGCTCTTCGACACCTCAACATCATGCCGGCAAGCCCGCTCGCCAGGCTCTCCGGCTCGTCTGGACGGGGTGTAGCGGTTTGACGCGGCGTCAAAGTCAAGCGGAAAATTTGGACCCGGCTAAGTCTTCTTTGCGCCTGCGTGTGGGGAGCAGGCGTCGCCTAAAAACGCGTCGCCGCCGGGGTAAGCCCGGCGACGACGCCAGCACGTGACTGGGTGTAATCGAAATCCGCTCTAAGATCGCCCGCGCGCGGAGTCGTAGACTGGCCCCACAAAATGAAGATGGGCCTTCGATCTTGCGTGATGCCGCAGGGCTTCTGCGCCGGGCCGTTTCTGCGGGCCTCGCATGTCGGCGAGCCACTTGGCGTTCCGATGAGTCCGATCGGAATTGAGCTCTGCGGCAGGACGCTTTTGCGGATTTCGGATGTCGGCGACTGTCCGCAACCTGGCGTTCCGATGAGTCTCATCGGTATTCAGCAAAGGCTCTGCGCCTGGGCGTTTCTCCGGACTGCGGACGTCGGCGGCTGTGCGCCACCTGGGGTTCCGCCGAGGCTCATCGGTGTTCGGCGAAGCGTCTGCGCCCGGGCGTTTTTCCGGACTTCGGATGTCGGCGGCTAAGCGCCACTTGGGGTTCCGGCGAGGCTCATCGGTATTCGGCGAAGCCTCTGCGCCCCGGCGTTTTTCCGGACTTCGGATGTCGGCGGCTGTGCGCCACTTGGCGTTCCGGCGAGGCTCATCTGTATTGGGCGAAGCCTCTGCGCCTGGGCGTTTTTCCGGACCTTGGACGATGGCGGCCGTGCGCCACTTGGCGTTCCGGCGAGGCTCATCGGTATTGGGCGAAGCCTCTGCGCCTGGGCGTTTCTCCGGGCTTCGGATGTCGGCGAGCATCCGCCATCGTCCGTGCCGATGAGTACGATCGAACGTGAGCACACGAGCCATACGTGACTTCGGGTGACCCAACAGCCCCGCCGTTCTCAGCTGTTCCGTCTGGTGGCGGTGAGAACGGACGCAATCGAACTGCGCCTCGGAAACGCCGGAATGAGACACAGCTACCCGAGAGATTTGCGCATCAACTTCGGTGTTGGCTGTACCGGATGGCAAATCGGCGCGGCTGGTCTCGATTCTTTTGTCCCGCCATTGCCCTGCGACGTCATGCCATGCCCCGAACGGTTGGATGTGCGCGGGATCGCTTTGGCGCATCGGGCGGTGGATTCGAAACTGCTCGCCATGCTGGTCCAGCCATTTCCACACAATGTCGCTGGAGTCAGGGCCATCGCTCCCTGCAAGATCGGCGGCACAGCCGTGGCCATATCCCCCGGTCGCGATGCTCCCCCCGTGGAATGAATAACCGCGGTGGGCCTTGAAACCGGCAGCGATACCTTGCCGATAGTCGTCACGGAACGCACTCAGGATGGTCCACTTGATCCCATCCGCATCCATCGCATGTCCGAGATCATAGAGCAGTTCCCGGAAGTCCCGATCCATGCCGCCGATGACATAGTCCCTAGTCACGAGGCCCAAGCGCGCCGCCGCGGCCTCATCTTTCCAGGTGAAATCGCCGGTAGAATCCCGCTTCGTCCCCGAACGCTGATAGACGCTCCAGAGATATTCATTGATCTCATTAAGAGGCCGCGCGCCGGCAACAGGCCGAGCGGGGGGAGCAGCGGGCTGAGCGACATTCGGAGCGGGCTGAGCGGGATACTCGGATTGCTGAGCTGATTCCTGACCTGGATGCTCGGATTCCTGAGGCGGATTCTGGGATTCAGAGGACCGTGCCTTGGCATCCGGCAGGGGCATAACCTGCTTCTCGACCGGGGCGCCGGGGGCTGAGCCAGAGTTCTCGTGGGCCCGATCCGGCCGGACGAGGGAACGCCACCAGCCACCGATCATCGGCGTGGCGGAAGTTGAGTCGAACCCTCGCGCCTGCACTTCCCCCTGACTTATGGACAGGGGATTGGAAAAAGCAAACACGGCGCCGAGGAGAAAGACGCGCAGCGCTTGAGAGCCGGCGACTCCCCCTCTGTTCGTCGATTGAGCGGCGGTGACTGGGCACCTGCAGTCGCGCAGGGCTAAGCCAAAGCTCGGCGCTGCTGCGAACTCTCTCCCTATCTGCTGGCTTTCGTTTTCACACGGGTTTTCGGGATTCTTCCGCGACTTATGTATGTTCAAAACTGAGCCCTTACGCTACACGCTCTATACTGTGGTTCACACGTTCGTCTAGCTGTTTATCTCAAGTCATGATGAGTCCATCCACCCGCTTTATGAAGTAAAGCAAAGTCTAGACGAGCAACTCTTATAGCACAAGGGGGGCGGCAAAATGGAACCGCAGAGCCTAAGTTAACGCTTATTCATCTTTCGCGCTCATGACGGCGAAAAGGGGATGTGCTTCATTGTCTGAACACTTGCGTATTTGCAGTGACTCCGCCCGCCAGTGCCATATGTCGCCGAGATCTGGCGTCCCCCGGCGTCGTTGCCGCAGTTGCTGTCATGCCCGAGATGGGCCTTTCTGCCCAGCTGTCGCAGCCGATTTGAGCGACCATGACTTGAGGCAATCGGCCATCGAGACGCAGAGACGCAGCGCCGCGCCCGACGCCGAAGCTCACCCTCGTTTACCAACTTTCGACCGAAGGCTTGCCTGATTCCCGCGCACCGACAAGGATGTCCATGGGATGCGGGAACCTGCAGGAGGCGGAGATGTATGATGTTCAAAGGAGTTGCAGTTCTAGGATTGCTCGCGCCGGTGATACTGGGGAACCTATCGAGTCCTGCTGACGCAGGGGGGTGGGGCGGGCTCGCACCGCAGGTTGTGGCGAATCTAGCGATCCCTCACCAGGCGGGATGGCGGCGGGGTGGCGGTTACTATCGCGCGCCGTATTACCCGAGACATTACGGCGGCTTCTACCGCGATGGTGGCTACCGCGATGGCGGCTTCTACCGCGCTCCTTATTACCCTCGATACTACGGCGCTTCCTACGGCGGCTACAGCGGGTGCGGAGACTTCTGCGGATGCGGCTATGGTGGCTACGGTGGTTATGGCGGCTACGGCGGCTACGGCGATGACGGCTATGGCTGGTAAGTGGCCGTGAACGGACCAATGAACATAGATGGCGGGACGCGTCGTAGGGTGGGCAAAGTCGCCTGCCGCAGCTGATGACATTGGCGCAGTGACCGCGCGCGACTTTGCCCACGCGGTCAAGCGGCGAGGTCGGACAGCGCGGGCAAAGCTTGTCATCGGGCCGGCCGAAGGCCGGACCGCGTTGGGCGCATGACTGCTGTGCCAATCACCGTGCTCGGCGCGATGCGCCTTTGCCCACCCTACAGACGATTCCGCTCGACCGGATGCGCTCTAATATCCACACTTTGCCTTGGGCCCACCGTTTGTGCGGGCTTTTTGCGGCATCGACCGGCCTACCATCGCGACAAGGATGAATGCGTCGGGTACCATCCGACCCATGCCTTTCAGTGAACAAGCGCGGTGAGCGGATGTCCAAGGACAGCGTAGTGGTGGGGTTCGTGGGACTGGGCACAATGGGCGGCCGGATGGCAGCCAACGTGCAGAGAGCCGGCCTCAAGCTCATCGTTCACGACCTCCATCGACAAGCGGCGAGCCATCATATCGAGGCCGGCGCCGTGTGGGCGGACAGCCCGCGAGCGCTGGCGAGCGAGGCCGACGTGATCCTCTCGTCCTTGCCGGAGCCGGCCGATGTCGAGGCGGTCGCGCTCGGGCCCGACGGACTCATCGCCGGCATCCGGCCTGGCGCCGCCTATTTCGACCTGTCGACCAATTCGCCGAGCGTTGTGAAAGCGATACACGCTGCCTTCGTCGCGAAGGACGCCCATATGCTGGACGCGCCGGTGAGCGGCGGTCCCGCGGGTGCGGCATCGCGCAAGCTCGCCATCTGGGTCGGCGGGGACGAAAACGTCTTCAACCGCCACAAGGCGGTGCTCGACGCGATCGGCGACAAGGCCGCCTATATCGGGCCGATCGGCAGCGCGACGGTGGCCAAGCTCGTCCACAACATGTCGGGCTACGCCATCGTCTGTGCCCTCGCCGAGACCTTTACCATGGGGGTGAAGGCGGGCGTCGAGCCCCTCGCGCTGTGGCAGGCGGTCCGTCAGGGTGCGGCTGGGCGGCGCCATACCTTTGATGCCCTGATCGACCAATTCCTGCCCGGCAAATATGACCCGCCGGCCTTCGCCCTCAAGCTCGCCCACAAGGACGTTGCCCTCGCCAACGCGCTCGGCCGCGAACTCGGCATGCCGATGCGCATGTGCAATCTCGCGCTCGCCGAGATGACGGAAGCGCTGGCGCGCGGATGGGGCAGTCGCGACTCCCGTGCCGTGATGTTGCTTGCGCAGGAACGCGCCGGCGTTGAGATCGCTGTCGATCCCGAACGGCTG
>WNGJ01006856.1_pt1 | contig 12105 bp, 10 predicted proteins | sample 5400611 | NCBI WGS metagenome assembly WNGJ01 (sample SAMN13153375, study PRJNA577476) | soil metagenome | isolation source: 40 cm soil or saprolite under Garry oak tree replicate 1 | place: USA:California | collected 2016-06-15 | reverse complement strand
GGGAGCGGAGGTGACCGAGCTGATCCAGGGCTATGTCGTGGCGATGAACCTCGAGACCACGGAGGAGGAGCTCATCCACACCGTCTTCCCACACCCGACGCTCTCCGAGATGATGAAGGAGGCGGTGCTCGATGCCTATGGGCGTGTGCTCAACATTTAATGCCCGTCATCGACATTCACACCCATTGTTCACCCCGCGCGCGCGATGATCCACTCGGCGTCGCGCAGGCGCTGCGGGGAATACCGATCGGCAAAAATTCAGTGACGAATTATCGCGGCTTGCCGGCGGTGTCCTACCACGACATGAGCGATTTCGACCTCCAGCAGGAGGTTTGCGCTCAGGCCGGCATCACCGGCCGGATCATCAGCAATCCGTTCGCCGCGGAGGTGATGACCGCGATTTCGAGCAAGCCCGCGATCGAGGTCGTCAAGCACGTCAACGACCAGACCGCCGCGGTGGTGGCGCGGGCGAAGAGCAATTGGGGCCTCGGCACGCTCAATCCGCTCGATGCAAGCCACATCGCCGAGGGCGAGCGCTGTCTTGGCGCGCTCGGCTTCAAGGGGCTGCTGATCACGTCGAGCTGGCACGGCCAATTCATCGACGGCGAAGCAAGCTTTGCGTTCTGGGAATGGGCGCAAGCGCGGCAAGTGCCGATCTTCATCCATCCGCCGCGCGTGCCGATCGGACACGAGCAGCAGATGGATCAATACAAGCTCGATGAATTGGTCGGGCGGCCGTTCGACACTGCGATGGCGCTCGCACGCATGATCCTATCGGGGCTGTTCGACCGCTATCCGGGCTTGAAGATCGCGATCGCACATATGGGTGGCGGGCTTCTGCCGGTCATCGGACGGCTCGATTTCGGCTGGCGGCTCGGCTGCGAGGGCATGCCCGAGCACGCCGTAATTCGCTGCAAGCGCCGGCCGAGCGATTATCTCGCCTCGCTTTACGTCGACACCATGGGCTTCTGGGCGCCGCACGTGCGCGAGACGGTAGAGGTGTTCGGCGTCGACCGCGTCATGTTCGGCACCGATTACGGCCCGGTGCCGATCGATCCCGGGGAGCACATCGACATCGTGGACGGACTGGTAATCTCCGCCCCCGATAAAGAGAAGATTCTTTGGCGTAACGCGGCGCGTTTTTTCAGCCTGGACAACATCGCGTGAAGTCCGCTCGGGCAGAAATTGCAGGCGAATGGCGGCACCGTTCGATCCGCAGGTGCTGTGGGTGGGCGCTCGCGGCACTGCTGCTCTCGTTAACGCAGGGAGCGAGAGCCGAAGCTGCCGAGCGACCGGCGGCGTCTACGAGCGCACCGTCGCCGGCCGCCATGGCCGAATACCGTCGCAAGTTCGAGGAGTACACCCTCGCGCGTCAGAAATACGAGGCCGAGGCCGACGCCTACTGGGGTTCCGTCGCGGACAAGCGCCGGCTGCGACGTGCCAAACGCCGCAACAATCAGGACATTACGCTCGGCGATTACCTGTTGACCCAGCCGCCGGTCTATTCGGGCCCGCCGAAACCGGTCGATCCCTCGACCCCTCCCGAAGAGGTGCCACCAAGGAAGTACGTGCCGGTCGTGGCCGACTTTTTGCGGGCAGCGGCGGAGGAATTCAATTTCGTTCCGCAGCAACCTCGCAGCGAGATGGACTACAAGCGCGCTTACGCCACGACCGCCTCTGCCGCCGGGTTGACGAAGGAACAGGCCGTGCGAATTTATGCTTTCGAGTCCGGGGGCGACGGCAAATACGATGTGCAAGCGGGATTGGAACAGCCGAAGCCGGGCGCGCAGGCGATTTCCACCGCGCTGGGCTACAACCAGCTGTTAGCAACCAACAGCGTCGAGCTCATGGCAGAGAAGGGCGATCAGTTCATCAGGATCTTGACCGCGAAGGCCGCGGGATTACCCGAGGAGGCGAAGAAAACCCTGCAGAGGAAGCTTGGGGTGCTCAAAAGCATGATCGCTTTCTGCCGAAGCGTGCCCGATACCTGGAGCGCGCACGACAAGCTGGCGAACACGCCCAAAGGCCTCGGGGTCCATGCGCTGAATCTGGATCTGGACGTTGGTCCCTTGCTGCAAACGCAGAAGCTCTTGGATTCCATCGTGTTCGCGCGCGCGCAGGGATACGGCGCGGTGTTGAGTGCGGCTGAGCTCGAGATGATGAACCTCACCGGCGATGGCAATGGCCTCGATATCATCACCATGCCGTTGGCGTGGCGCGAACGAGTGCCCACCTCGAATTTCTTCCAGCCGGGAGGCTATGAGCGCAATCCGATCGCCGGCCGCAGCGGCGTCGTCTCGAAGTTGATAGCTGCGACCAACGCCGTGATGGATCAAGAGAGTAAATTGCAAGGCGCAAAGGACCTGGCGGGCGTATTACCCAAATGAATCATAGGGCGGCCAGTAGCCCGCATGAGCCATAAGCGCGTTTACGCGCGTCCATAGCCCGTCGAAGACGGGCGTGAACGCCCTTGAGGACGCGCTATGGCGAAATGCGGGTGCCCGGGATTCCGCTGGCGTTCATCCGGGCTACGACTTTGGATCGCCCGCCATGGGGTTCGCGGGGCATGACGGGAAGGTTTTACGCGCCGGGACCTCGGCGGGTCGTTTGCGCCTCTACACGCTGTGGTAGGTATTTTCATTGTAAATAACAGGCCGGAAACAATGGCTGGTCGTTTCTACAACCGGCGGTTTGCATCGCGATCCCCCCCCCACGACGGTGCGCTGGCGCCTGGCCGCGGCCGCGACATGCCTTCGCGCAACAAAAAGCCCGGCGCGGTGTCCCGTCCGGGCGGCTGGCGTAGTTTCGGTGAATACGTTTTTCTGGAAGATTCTCGTTACACGAGTCAAGAGGGTCGTGGGACCTCGCGCTGAAGCACTATGTGTCGGCGATTTCAGTGCCGCGCCGGTTCGCTGAGGAAGGTCGGCTTGGTCCGCTCACTCGATCTCGACATCGTTCCAGAAGCCGATCCAGTGATCGACCTGCTTCATCGCGGCGCGCGGCGCCTCGTACGACCAGGCGGCCCGTTCGCTGCGTGCGGCGTCCGCCGTGACGTCGTAGAACTGGACTCCGTGCGGGCAGGCCAGATCGCTCGTCGTCTTTGGAGCCAGCTGCAGCAGATCCATCCGGACCGATTCCCGCGGGAAATACCGGTAGCCCTGCACTTCGAGGGTTCGATCGCTCTCCGCGATGACCTGACCGTGCCATCTCGCCTTCATGGGTGACCATCCTCCGTCCCGGCTAAACTCGACTCAATCGTAGCACGCGGAGAGAAACTACAGGGTACCCGCACCGCTGAACGGGGCGTTTTTATCTCCCGCCGCCGCCGAAGAAGCCGCTTGCATCGCGCAGGATCTGCTGACGGATGAATGGATCGGGGTCGGCGCCCATCACGATCGATCCGGGGTGACCGCAGGTCGTCCAACAGACCACATTGCCCGGCGGGGTGTTCCGGTACACCCCCGGCGTGCCGTAGGACCACTGCGTGAAGGCGGGGACCTGCTGCCCGTGTGTGCGCTGGGGGAGGTACCTGGTCCGCGCATCGGCGGGCGAGGTGACGAGCAATCCCAGACCCAACGCCGAGGCGATTAATCCCAGCGAGAGTGCTGTCCTGTTGATGTTGGCGGCCGGCATTGAGTCCTCCATCGTGTCCCTACCTTGGCCGCAAATATGACGTGCGCCGCCGACACAGGCCAGCCGACGGTCATCACAACTGTGTGTCGCCACTGCAAATTCTTGTGCGTTGCGTGCCGCCGCATAGTTCAGGGCTATTGCAGCACAACCAGCACCGGCGCATCTCGCCGGAAGCGGCTGCCAATCCCGTCGCCCTTGCAGGCATTGATGCCGCTTGCGTCGGATGCGGCCGATCCGTAAGTAAGTTCCGGAGCTTCCATGACCGTCATTCTCGACGCCAGCAGCAGAGCGCGCCATCCGGAGAAGGCGCATCGGCCGGACGCACCTGCGTTGAAAAAGCCCGATTGGATCAGGGTCAAAGCGCCGGTTTCCAAAGGCTACGGCGAGACGCGCGCGATCGTGCGTGCGAACGGCTTGCATACCGTTTGCGAGGAAGCGGGCTGCCCCAATATCGGCGAGTGCTGGGACAAGAAGCACGCGACCTTCATGTTGATGGGCGATATCTGCACGCGCGCCTGCGCGTTCTGCAACGTCAAAACCGGCTTGCCTGGCCCGCTCGATGGCGCCGAGCCCGGACGGGTCGCCGAAGCGACGGCAAAGCTCGGCCTCAAGCATGTGGTCGTGACTTCGGTCGATCGCGACGATCTCGATGACGGCGGCGCCGCCCACTTTGCCGCGGTCATTCGCGCGATCCGCGCGCGCTGTCCAATCACGACGATCGAAGTGCTCACGCCCGATTTTCTGCGCAAGGAAGGCGCGGTCGAGACGGTGGCGGCGGCAAGGCCCGACGTCTTCAACCACAACCTCGAGACCGTGCCTTCGAAGTATCTCACCGTGCGACCCGGCGCGCGTTACTTCGCCTCGATCCGCCTGCTGCAGCGGATCAAGGAGCTCGACCCCGCGATGTTCAGCAAGTCCGGCATCATGGTCGGGCTCGGCGAGGAGCGGAACGAAATTCTCCAGGTCATGGACGACCTGCGCGCCGCCGACGTCGACTTCCTCACCATCGGCCAGTACCTGCAGCCGACCCGCAAGCACCATCCGGTCGTGCGCTTCGTGCCGCCCGAAGAGTTCAAGGCCTACGAGACCATCGCCTATGCCAAGGGGTTTTTGATGGTCTCCTCCTCGCCGCTCACGCGCTCCTCGCACCATGCGGGCGAGGATTTCGCGCGGCTCAAGGCGGCTCGCGATGCGAAGCTCGCGCGCACCTGACGGATCAATGCGCCGCGTGACGGCCGTCGGCTGCGCCGGCGCGGGTAAGGCGATATTGACGCGGCGCCCGGCCGCACGATTGGGGCTGCCCTTGATCCCGTTCCTTGCAATGTCGGGTAGGAGTTGATGCCCGAATTCTCTACCACGCGCCGGGTGCGGCACTCCGCCGCTCACATGTTCGATCTCGTGGCCGACGTGGAGCGCTATCCGGAATTCGTGCCGCTGTGCCGCTCGCTCAAGATCCGCCAGCGTATCCCCGAGCCGGAAGGCGTCGAAGTCCTCATCGCCGACATGACGGTTGCCTACAAGTTCATTCGCGAGACCTTCACCAGCCGGGTCACGCTCGACCGGCCAAATTTGCACATCCTGGTCGAGTATCTCCAAGGCCCCTTCAGCAGGCTCGAAAACCGCTGGATCTTTCACCCAACCGGCGAGCAAACCTGCCGGGTGGAATTTTTCATTTCGTATGAGTTCAAGAGCCGGACGCTGAGCCTGCTGATGGGCGCGATGTTCGACGCCGCCTTCCGCCGCTTTGCCGCGGCCTTCGAGCGACGGGCCGACATCGTCTACGCACGGTGAGTGGCCGTGCGGTCCTCTGTGGAAAGGCTTGCACGCCGATTGCCGCGGCACGAACGCATTTCAGCCTGATGCGCTTGGCGGCTTGGCCCGTTCGCTCGCGGCGAGTTCGCCCAGCATTGCCAGCGCCTCGATGACGCAGGCGCGGCGCACTTGGGCGCGTCCGATGTCGCCGTATTGGCGCTCGTGCGCAATCAGTCGGCCGCTGCGCGAGGCGGCGGCGAGATACACGAGCCCGACCGGCTTGCCGGGTACCGCGCCGCCCGGTCCGGCGATACCGGTGATCGATACCGCAAGATCGACCGGCGCATGCGCGAGCACCCCCGTCGCCATGGCTTCGGCGGTCTCGCGACTCACCGCGCCATGCCCCGCCAGCGTCATCGGCGTAACGCCGAGCATGGCGCGTTTGGCTTCGTTGCTATAAGTGACGAAGCCGCGCTCGAACACGTCAGACGAGCCAGGAATCTCGGTCAGCGTCGCCGCCAGGAGGCCGCCGGTGCACGATTCCGCCGCGGCGAGCGTGAGCCTCTTGCCGCGACAGAGGTCGAGCAGCGCGCGCGCCGCTTCACTCAACTCCTGATCCGCCATTTAGAGCCGCTCTCTCCACGGCAGTCGCACGGTCGCGTTGGCGAACGCCGCCAGGCCTTCGCCGCGGCCGGTAAATCCCATCTTTTCACTCGTGGTCGCCTTCACACCGACGCGCTCGATCGCAATGCCGGCGATCTCAGCGATACGGGCACGCATCGCGTCGCGGTGAGGGCCGATGCGCGGCGCCTCGCACACGATGGTGACGTCGAGATGGGCGATGCGCCCATCCCGCGCGCGCACGCGCTCGACCGCGAAGGCCAAGAACCGATCGGAGGAGGCGCCGCGCCACTGCGGATCGGTCGGAGGGAAATGCACGCCGATGTCGCCGTCGGCGAGCGCTCCGAGGATGGCGTCCACGAGGGCGTGAAGAACAACGTCGGCGTCGGAATGTCCGGACAGCCCACGCCGATGGGAGATGCGCACCCCGCCGAGCACGACATGATCGCCTTCGCCGAATTGGTGAACATCGAAGCCGAAACCGGTGCGCACATCGCCCAAGGCTGCGAGCCTGGTGGTCTCGGCACGGACGAAATCGTCGTCCGTGGTGAGCTTGACGTTTGCGGCTTCACCCTCGAACGTGCCGACCTTGACGCCTGTCCATTCGGCGAGCGCGGCGTCATCGCTGAAATCGTCGCGACCCGCTGCTTTCGCCCGGCGATGCGCCTCCAGCAGGGCGGCAAAACCGAAAGCTTGCGGGGTCTGCACCAAGCGCACGCGCGCGCGGTCGATCGTGTCGGTCACGCAGCCTGTTGCATCGACGGTTTTGACGGTGTCAGCCACGCCGATGACGGGGACGGCCGCTCGGCTCGCGCGTGCGGCGGCGATCGCCCGCGTAACGAGGGCGGGGGACGCAAACGGCCGGGCCGCATCGTGCACCAGCACGAGGTCGGGAGCGTGAGCCTGCAATGCCTCGAGGCCGGCACGCACGGAGGCTTGCCGCAATGCTCCCCCGTCCACCGGCGGCAACAGATCGAGGCCGACGCTCGCCGCCTGGAACAGGGCGGCGTCATCGGGATGGATCACCGGCTGCACGAAGGAGATCGCATCATGCCGAGCGAAGAGGGCGAGGCTCGAGCGGATCACCGGCTCGCCTAGGACATGGCGGTATTGCTTGGGCAAATCCCCGCCCGCGCGCAACCCGCGGCCCGCTGCCACGACCACGGCTGCGACCTTCCCTGCCATCCGCTCGATCCGAAAAACGACGTCGCATCTTGGCTTAGCGCGTCCCGGCCGGGCCGCAAACTCCATTTCATTCGACCGCGCGCCGCCCGGATCAAGATGGGGATTTTTGCAGTGCAGCACTTGCGCATTTACCCGGATTGGCTAAACTCTATGCAGCTCGAAAATAACGCCTAATTCGTGTGCAAGGACGCTAAGTGCCTCCAGTGGTGCCTTTTTCCCGCCTCCGGCCGGTCGTCATCGGCAATATCACGCTGCCGAACCCGGTGATTTTGGCGCCGATGTCGGGAGTAACCGACGCCCCGTTTCGGCGCCTCGTGGCTGACCTTGGGGCGGGCTTGGTGGTCTCCGAAATGACGGCGAGTGCGGCGCTCGCCGAGGGCCGCCCCGACGCGCGGCTGCGCGTTGAGGGCCGAGGTTTGCGCACACACGTGGTGCAGTTGGCCGGCTGCGAGGCGCGCTGGATGGGGGAGGCCGCGCGTATCGCCGAGGCCTGCGGCGCTGCCATCATCGACATCAATATGGGCTGTCCGGCGCGGCACGTGACCGGCGGGCAATCGGGCTCCGCGCTGATGCGCGATCTCGACCACGCCTTGTCATTGATCGATGCCACCATCGCCGCGGTGTGCGTGCCGGTAACGCTGAAGATGCGGCTGGGGTGGGACGATCGCACCATCAATGCGCCCGAGCTCGCGCGCCGTGCGCAAGACGCGGGCGTGCGTCTGATCACCGTGCACGGGCGAACGCGCTGCCAGTTTTACAACGGCCGCGCCGATTGGGTGGCGGTGCGCGCCGTCAAGGACAGCGTTTCAATTCCGGTCGCGGTGAACGGCGACATCGGCACTTGCGCGGATGCTGTGGCCGCGCTTGCGGCCTCCGGTGCCGACGCGGTGATGATCGGGCGTGCCGCCCAAGGCCGTCCGTGGCTGGCGGGGCAGGTCGGCCGCTACCTTGCCGTCCGCCGGGCCGAAAGCGCACCGCCGCTCGCCATCCAGTTCGCGATCATCGATCGCCTTTACGACGAGATGCTCTCGCACTACGGCCGCGCCATCGGCCGCCGCCATGCACGCAAGCATCTCGGCTGGGCGCTCAGTGCTGCGGCCGAGACCGCAGCTATGCCCGATGCCGTGCTCAAGGCGCATCGCGCCCGGGTGCTGACGGCCGACGATCCGGCCGCGGTCCGCCGGCATTTGGCCGATGCCTATGCCGATTTTGCCTCGAGGGCGCATCGCGGTGAAAGCGACTGGGCTTGCCCGCAAAAAACGCGCCACGCGCCATGGGGCAGCGAGAGGAAAGCCGCGTGAGCCGGCTCGAGCCGATGCCCACGCTTCCCTCCGGCACCTCGGATGCCGTGCTCGACGCGCTGCCGCATCCCGTGATCATGGTCGCGGCCGACGGAAGGATCGCAAACGCCAATGCGGCGGCAGAATCCTTTTTCGAAGCATCTTTGCGACTGCTGCGGCGTCATATGCTCGGCGAGTTGGTGCCGTTCGGAAGCCCCTTGCTCGCGCTCGTCGACCAAGTGCGCGTGCGCGGCGCAGCGGTCAACGAGTACAAGGTCGATCTCGGCACGCCGCGCAATCCCGGCGAGCGCCTGGTCGACTTGTACGTAGCGCCGTTACCGGAACGGCCGGACCATGTGGTCGTCATGCTGCAAGAGCGCACGATCGCCGACAAAATGGACCGCCAACTCACCCATCGCGGCGCCGCGCGTTCGGTGATCGCGCTCGCGGCGATGCTCGCGCACGAGATCAAGAATCCGCTCTCGGGCATCCGCGGCGCAGCGCAACTGCTCGAACAATCGGTCGGTGATGATGATCGCACTTTGACGCGGCTGATCTGCGATGAAGCCGACCGCATCGTGAAGCTGGTCGACCGCATGGAAGTATTCACCGACGAGCGGCCGATCGAGCGCGAATCCGTCAATATCCACGCCGTGCTCGAACACGTGAAGCACCTCACCCATTCGGGCGTCGCGCGTCACATCAAGTTCGTCGAGGACTACGATCCGTCGCTGCCGCCTGTGCTCGGCAATCGCGATCAGCTCATCCAGGTCTTCCTCAATCTCGTGAAGAACGCCGCCGAAGCGATCGGGGAGAACGCGGCGGACGGCGAGATCCAGCTTTCGACCGCGTTTCGACCAGGCGTGCGCCTGTCGCTGCCGGGCAGCAAGACGCGCGTATCGCTGCCGCTCGAATTCTGCGTCAAGGACAATGGACCGGGCGTTCCCGAAGATCTGTTGCCCCACCTCTTCGACCCGTTCGTGACGACGAAACCGACCGGATCAGGCCTCGGCCTCGCGCTGGTATCGAAGATCATCGGCGATCACGGCGGGATCATCGAATGCGAGTCGCAACCGCGACGTACGATCTTTCGTGTGCTCATGCCCATGTTCTTGGGCGACGACGCCGAGCCGGGCGGCGCTGCCTGAAGAGGGATGCCAATGCCCGCTGGAAACATTCTGGTTGCCGACGACGATGCGGCGATCCGCACCGTGCTCAACCAAGCGCTGTCGCGCGCAGGCTACGAAGTGCGCTCGACCAGCAATGCCGCGACGCTGTGGCGCTGGGTCAGTCAAGGGGAGGGCGATCTCGTCATCACTGACGTCGTGATGCCGGACGAGAACGCATTCGACCTGTTGCCGCGCATCAAGAAGCTGCGGCCGGAGCTTCCCGTGATTATCATGAGCGCACAGAACACGTTCATGACCGCGGTGCGCGCGTCCGAGCGGGGCGCCTACGAATATCTGCCGAAGCCGTTCGATCTCAAGGAACTCATCGGGATCGTGGGCCGGGCATTGGCGGAGCCGAAGGAGCGCCCGCGGCCGGCGGCGAAGCCGGACGACTTCGACTCCATTCCGTTGGTCGGACGTTCGCCCGCGATGCAGGAAATCTACCGGGTGCTCGCGCGGCTGATGCAGACAGATCTCACGGTGATGATTTCGGGCGAGTCCGGGACCGGCAAAGAGCTGGTGGCGCGCGCGCTGCACGATTACGGCAAGCGCCGCAGCGGTCCGTTCGTCGCCATCAACATGGCAGCGATCCCGCGCGACCTCATCGAGTCGGAATTGTTCGGTCACGAGAAAGGCGCGTTCACGGGTGCCAACACCCGCAGCTCAGGCCGCTTCGAGCAGGCCGAAGGCGGCACGCTCTTCCTCGACGAGATCGGCGACATGCCGATGGAGGCGCAGACGCGGCTTCTGCGCGTGCTGCAGCAGGGCGAATATACCACGGTGGGCGGGCGCACCCCGATCAAGGCCGATGTGCGCATCATCGCAGCCACCAACAAGGACCTGCGCATCCTCATCCAACAGGGGCTGTTCCGCGAGGATTTGTTCTTTCGGCTCAATGTCGTGCCGTTGCGTTTGCCACCACTGCGTGAACGCACCGAAGACGTCGCCGATTTGATCCGGCACTTTTTCGCCCTGGTCGAGCGCGAAGGGCTGCCGGGCAAGCAGCTCGAGCCGGCGGCGTATGAGCGACTCAAGCATCACCGCTGGCCAGGCAATGTGCGTGAGCTTGAAAACCTCGCGCGCCGGCTTGCCGCGCTCTATCCGCAGGAGACCATCTCAGCTGCCGTGGTGGACGCCGAGCTATCCCAGCCCGCAATGGTTTCCACCAACGACGAGCCGCGTTCGGAGGAGGGCCTTTCATCCGCCGTCGAGCGGCATTTGGCCTCTTATTTCGCGAGCTTCGGCGACGGATTGCCGCCGCCTGGCCTCTACCACCGGGTACTCCGGGAGATCGAGCATCCGCTCCTGTCGGTGACCCTTGCGGCCACTCGCGGCAACCAGATCCGCGCCGCAGATTTGCTCGGGGTCAATCGCAACACGTTGCGTAAGAAAATCCGCGATCTCGACATTCAAGTCTTCCGCAGCAGCGGCTAATGCCCCTGCTATCGGGTTTTTTTGATGATGCCGATTCGCCACAGCGCGATATAACGCGCCTCGGAATTGTCGCAATTCGGCAACATTGTTGTATAAAAGCATCAATGCCAGACGACCATCGATCAATGGGGGGCACCTAAACGGGCGCATTTTCACGCTCCGTCAGGTTCCCGTTTGGGACGAGATTCCGTCGATGATCAACGTCGGCGAAGCCGCCACCACCGAACTCGCCACTGCCGCCGCAGCGCCGGCGTCGGGATGGATATCTCGAGCGCTCGGCCTTGCCGCTGTTGCGCTGGCGCTGCTGTCGGCATTGCTGACCTTCGTCGTGCTCGCCGGCCTCACGCCGGTTGCGCCCACGCACGAGGTCGTGGTCACGCTGCTGCTCGCAAACGCGGTCACGGTCCTTCTTCTGGTACTCGTCATCGCACGCGAGGTGTGGGGAGTCGTGCAGGCGAGGCGTCGCGGGCGCGCGGCGTCGCGACTGCACGTGCGCATCGTCGCCTTGTTTTCCATCATCGCCGCGGTCCCCGTGATTGCGGTTGCCGTGGTCGCAAGCGTGACGCTCCACCGCGGTCTCGACCGCCTGTTCTCGCAGCAGACGCAGTCGCTCATCGAGAATTCGCTGATTGTGGCCGACGCCTATGTTCGCGAACACGCTCAGTTCGTGCGCGCCGACAGCATCGCCATCGCCATCGAACTCGCGCGCGCCAAGCCCTTGTTCGAGCAGTCACGCGAGCAGTTCCATCAGTTCCTCGCGGCTCAGGCTTCGATTCGCGGATTGCCGGCCGTCATGCTGCTCGACAAGGATCTCAACGTCGTCGATCAGGTGGACCCACAGATCAACGAGGCCTTCGCCAAGCCATCAGCCGAGGTGCTGGCCGCCATCAATGACACCGAGCCGCAAGTGGCGATGTTCCTCGATGACAATTACGTCGCCGCCATCATCAAGCTGCGCGGCTACAACGACCTCTATCTGTACATTGCACGCCTGCTCGATCCGCGCGTGCTCGCGCAACTGCGGGCGACGC
>WNGJ01023111.1_pt1 | contig 12107 bp, 12 predicted proteins | sample 5400611 | NCBI WGS metagenome assembly WNGJ01 (sample SAMN13153375, study PRJNA577476) | soil metagenome | isolation source: 40 cm soil or saprolite under Garry oak tree replicate 1 | place: USA:California | collected 2016-06-15 | reverse complement strand
TGCAGGGCGGCCGCGGAGGACCGCCGGCCAACCGGCCGGCCCCTCCATCTCCGATGCAGCACCGCATCCGGTGGTCTGATCTTCTACATCTACCTCCTTGTTGCGTTCGTGTTCACACAGCGCACGAGGTCTAGGTTCGCCGACACGACTACCCCGACAGCCCCACGGCTTTGAGGGCCTCGGCCTCGCTTGGCCAGTCTTGAAAGAAGACGATCTTGCCCGAGTCGAAGCGCCACAGAGATGCGCTGTTCATCTCGATCTTCGCCCCGCTGCTCGTACCGCGCCCCTCATAACGGCCGATGACGAGCACTCCGTCGCCCGGCAGCTCACGGACGCGATCCGCGATTGCCGTGAAGTTCTCAATCCCTTCTGGAATCCCGTCGAAGATGAAGCTGACCGCCTCCTCTCTTCCCCGCACTACCTGGACCCCGAGGAGCGGGCCGGCCATCGTGTGCCATTCAACCTCCGGGTGAATCAGCGCGGCGACAGCTTCTCGGTCGCCCCGACTGGTTGCGTCCATAAAGCGCCGCACGATCTCCACGTTTTCGGCTCGGCCTCCGCGAAAAGTGGCGATTTCCGAAAAGGCTTGCGCTCCCTCGACACCGCTTTGCTGCCCGTGAATGCTCCAGGTGAAGCGAGCGAGAACTCGATCCCCGAGGTCCACGATCTCCTCGACGCGGGCGTCATGTCCCCACGATTCCCACACACCTCGGTACCAGTCGGTCGCGGCCTCTATGCCGTAGACATGCTCCTCGGGCCAGGCAGGATCGTTTCGGATGTGGATGTGCGGGTCCATGAGCGCCGCCAAGGCGACCCAGTCACCCAGCCTGAACGCGTCATTCATCTTCCGCAGGACATCCACGTTCGCCTCCGACATCGCCTACCCCGACAATCCCACGGCTTTGAGGGCCGCGGCCCCTGAAAGAAAAAACCGCACGATCACGATCTTGCCGTCGCGGACCTGAAAGAGCCCAAAGACCCGCATCTCGACATCTATGCTCTCCCGCCCGCGTCACCTCCCGCATCAGCGGGACGAAATCCTCACCGTCGCCCGGTGACAAGAATCGGCGCACGATCTCCCCGTTCGCCTGCGACATCGCCTACCCCTTGGACTTCGCAAGCCGCTCGGCCGCTGCGCGGCCCTCGTCGATGTCGTGATAGACGATGACCCGCACGATCTTGCCGTCCACCAACTCGGAGATGACCGCCATCCGCGTCTGGACGTGACCAGTGCTGCCAGCGGGACGGCCGTCCTGGCGAACGATGGTAACTATCACCCCGTAGCCGAGATCGACAATCTCCTCCGGCTCGGCCCGAAACTCATCGTACGCACTGAGCCAGTCCTCATGGAAGCCACGAATCGCCGGTAAACCCTCGAAGCGAGTACCCAGCGGCGGCGACTCCCAGACGGCGTCTGGAGCGTAGAAGCTCATAACGGCGTCAAGGTCACCGCGATTAGCGGCCTCAAACAGACCCCGCGACAGCGCGACCAGGTCGGGGGTCGTGGACTCCTCGGCCATGACCCGGCAAGTATCTCGCGCGGACGACTGGGGGGGTTTATGGGGCGATTTTCCGCGCGCTTCCGTCGAGCGCTTGAAGGTGGGCGTCGAGCAGCGTGCCGCCCTGGCCGCATGTTCCAGGCTCACCCCATCGGGCGACCGAGCAACGCCTCAGGGGCAATCCAAACCGCCCGATGCGCGAGCGGACCCAGCCCCAAGATGCTGCCGTTGTCGTCGGTGCGACGCTCGCGGTCAGGCAGGAGGCGAGCGTGGCGGAGCCTGCCCGCTTCACATGTCGGGCGCGGGGGCTGGCTCAGCAAGCTCAATGCGACTGCACACTCTGCGGGCGATCTCCTCTCCCTAGACGAACGTCCCGAAGACCCAGCCCATCGTCTAGTTGAGTCCAGAGGGTGCGGCCGACACGATTGGTCATGTACCGAGAGAGATGAGCTGAGGCCAATGACGCGCTATGTGTTGCGGGTGTACCGAGGGCCGGACCGATCGGCTTACTATCCCGACAAGACATTGCGGAGTTTCAGCCGGGGTCGCCTCGCACGCCGAGGCCAGAAGCTAGAGCGCGAGGGCTTTCGGGTCCGATTGGTAGCCATCGCCGGCGACCGCTGTACCCCTTCAACTGCCCCGACGAATGGCAAGCGACCGTGACGCGGCCTCGCGCGGCGGTCAGGCTTCCGCCGCCGGGGGCCGACGGACGCGAACGCCCACCAGACGGCTGAACGGTCACGCCTCTGCCTGACATGTCTGCGGGCCGCGCTAAGCGCTCGGCTAGGCTCACCCGATGCCCCAACACGACAAGCGGATTCCCGAGAACGCCCGCTGCTCGATTTGCGGCGGGTCCGGCTGGACCTCCTGGTCTCCGCCCGAGATACCCGAGGACGCCAGGTGGGTCATCTGCCGGGAATGTCTCGGCACGGGGCGCACCGACAAGAAGGGTCGTAAGCGGCAAAAGCCGGACGATTCCTCCGATGGCTGAACGTTGATCCGCTGGTCGCCCGTCAGGACTTGAGTTACGGAACGACTCAAGTCGCGCCGTCAGAGCATCGGACGGGCCCGCCGTGTGCGCGGGTCCGATGGGGCACCTCGCACGCCGCGTCCCACCCGGCGGAAGGGGAGGGGTCATGGCGACCTCCCAAACTACGCGGGCCGGACGGCGTTGACCCCGGCGTTGACCCCGGCTCGCGGGAGCGCTGAATTTCCCAGAGCCGACGCGGGGACTCGAACCCCGGACCCCTTCATTACGAGTGAAGTGCTCTACCAGCTGAGCTACGTCGGCGAGGCGCCGAAAGGCAGCCCCTACCTTAGCTGCGCGTCCGCGCCGGACGCGGGGATCGGCGATCAAGCACGCTGCGGGCGGAGGTGGGGCCGGCGCTGGGCGCGCTGCCGGATCGCCCTGGCGCAGGCCGGCTGCGGCGCTACCCGGCGGTGCTGCGCATCCTGTCGCGCGCCATGCGCTCGGACACCATCGCGCAAAAGACCTCGACCAGGTTCGGGTCAAACTGGGTGCCCGCGCAGCGACGCAGCTCCGCCAGGGCGTCCCCGATCGACATCGACTTCTTGTACACGCGCTCGTCGATCATCGCGCGGAACGAGTCGCAAATCGCGATGATCCTAGCCCCCAGCGGGATCTGCTCTCCGGACAGGTGGTCGGGATACCCGGTCCCGTCCCAGCGCTCGTGGCTGGCGCGCACCACCGGCCCGATCTGCTCAAGCGACGGGCCCGCCGCGGCGATGATCTGCTCGCCCATGGCCGTGTGGCGCTTCATGAACTCCCACTCCTCCGCCGACAGCGGTCCCGGCTTGATCAGGATCTCGTCTGGAATGCCCAGCTTGCCGATGTCGTGCAAGTCGCCCGCCCTCACCATCAGGCCGATCGTCTCGTCGTCGAGCCCGATCCTTCGCGCGAGCAGCTCCACGTCCCCCGCCACGTCGTTTGAGTGTTCGCCAAGCTCGGGCTGCCGCTGCGCAAGCGCCGCCTGCAGAACCGCGGTCACCAGCTCCACGCCGCCGCTTCGGCTGATCGCCTTCTCGCGATACATCCGATGATCTGCCAGCCGCAGCGCGCGCGCGGGAGTGCTCGCTTCGCGCGGCAGCTCCACGGCTCCGCCCGAGGCGGACACCGTGAAGCCCCCGCCCTGTTCGCCCAGGGCCGCGCGGGCCTTCTGAAAGAGCGCGTGCGGGTCGCGCACTGGCGCGGTAATCAGTACGCAGAACTCATCGCCGTCCAGCCTGTAGCCGCGGCCATATGGGGCCACCGCGTGGCCCAAGCGGGCGCCCAGGCGCTCCAGCAGGGCGTCGCCGGACATGTGGCCGAAGGAGTCGTTGTACTGCTTGAACCCGTTGAGATCGAAGAACCACACAAACACCGGCTCGTCCTCGCTTGCCCGCTTGCACGCCCGCGGCAGCTCCCGCCGCAGCGCGCGCCGGTTGCGCAGCCCGGTGAGCGGATCCGTGCACAGCTCTCGCTTGACCCCGCGGCGCGAAAGAGCCAGCCCCGCCACCGCGCCGACGAGCAGCGCCAGCGCCAGGGCCGCGGGCTCACTGTCGAGCGTCACCGACGCCGCCACCGCGCCGAGCAACAGCGATACCACGAGCCCCAGCAGAGCAAACGGCCGCATGCCACTCATTCGTCCCTGAGGCCGTCAGCTTGAGCGGCGGCCCGCGAAAGCAAGCGAACGTCAGGCGCTCGTCACGCAGCGCGTGAGTCCGGCCTTGCGGAAGTGGGCGTTGATCTGTTCCCTCAACGTCACGCTCTGCGACTGAACCTGCGAGAACGTCGCCAGTTCGTAGGTCCCCGCGTGCAACTGGTGCAAGAACCGGGTCAGGATCACGCCCAACTGGCGGCCCGTGCTCAGCGCCGCGGCCAGGTCGCCTCGCTTGGACGCGGGCACCGACAGCGCTTCCAGACGGCCAGACTGACGTTGGATGATCGCGATCGCTTTCGGCAGATAGCTCATCGCCTGTGCAGGTGTCGTCGGTTCCGGAGTCCTGCTCAGCACCGCCAGTTCCTGCGCGCAGATCGCGTTGGCCTGCGCGATGAACTTCTTTTCCTGCGCGCCCGACCCGCTGCCCCCGCAGCCCGCAAGCACAGCACACGCAAGCCCCAGCACCGCCATGGAACGTCCTCTGGTCATCATGGCCCGCACATCGACCGCCTGGCTCGCCGTAATAAGTGCCGCACGGCATCTTTCACGCGGCTCAGCGCCCGCCGATCTCCCCCGTCACCCAAGGCTCGAGCGACTCGCGCAACCACGCCGGAATCGGCAGCTTCTCGAGCGACTGCGGATCCACGAACACGTGCCGCATCGTTCCCTCCACCAGCACCTCGCCCTCGCGCAGCACGCGGTGGCGCGTCGTGCACGCCGTCGTGCCCAGGCGCGTGATCGACACCTCGAGCTGCAGAGCGTCGTCGAAGCGCGCCGCTCCCAGGAACCGTGCCGAGGCCTCCGCCACCACCATGTCCACGCCCCGGCGCATCATCTCCGCGTAGCTGCCGATCGCCGCCCGCCACAGCTCCGTCATGCCCACGTCGAAGTAGGCGAAGTAGTGGGCGTTGAACACGATCTGCTGCGGATCGCACTCCGCGTAGCGCACGCGCAGTGGGTGCACGAACGGCGCAGGCGTCATCGCGCCGGGGATTGTCCTACCTTGTGCGGCCGCACGTGCGCGCACCCGCAGCGCGCGTGCGCGGGCCGGGCTCATACCACCACGCCGTGCCTGGTCGTGTTCTCGCACACCACCCGCGGCTCGCTGAACTCGAGCAGGTAGTCCGGACCGCCCGCCTTGCTGCCCGTTCCCGACAGGCGGTTTCCGCCGAAGGGCTGGCGACCGACCATCGCGCCCGTGATCTCGCGGTTCACGTACAGGTTCCCCACCGGCGTGCGCGCGCACATAGCGGATCGTCGTCGGGTTGCGGCTGAACAGCCCGCCGGTGAGCCCGAAGCGCAGGCCGTCCACGACCTCGCACGCGCTCGGCACGTCGCGCACCGCCTCCACCGTGAGCAGGGGCCCGAACACCTCCTCGCGAAGCACGCGCGAATCGGAGGGCAGGTCGCTCAGCAGCGTCGGGCGCACGAAGAAACCGCTCTCGCCCGCCCCCGCGGGAAGCTCGACCTGCGCGCACACGCGCCCTTCATCGCTGCCCGCCTCGATGTAGTCCTGCACGCGCCGCTGGGCGTCCGCGTCGATCAGCGGGCCAACGTCGATCCCCAGCTCATCCGCCTGCCCCACCCGCAGCGCGCGCACGGCGCCCGCCAGGCGCTCCGTGAGCTGACTCGCGATCGCCTCATGCACGAGCACGCGCGCCGCCGCCGAGCACTTCTGGCCCGCGTACCCGTAGGCGGAGCGCACGATCGCCGGCACCGCCTCGTCGAGGTCGGCGTCGCTGTCCACGATCACGCAGTTCTTGCCGCCCATCTCCGCCACCACGCGCTTGAGGTGCCGCTGCTCCGGAGGCGTCTCCGCGGCCAGGCGCACGCTTTCAAGCCCCACCTCGCAGGAGCCCGTGAAGGCGATCGCGCCGACGCCCCGATGGCGCACCAGCGCTTCGCCAACGCGACCGTCGCCCGGCAGCAGCGCCAGCGCCGCCGCCGGCACGCCCGCGCTGCGCAGCGCGCTCACGATCTCCTGCGCGCACGCCGGCGACTGCTCGGCCGGCTTCAGCACCACCGCGTTGCCCGCCGCGAGCGCCCCCGCGCTCATGCCCATGGGGATCGCGAAGGGGAAGTTCCACGGCGCGATCACCGCCACCACCCCGCGCGCCACGTAGCGCATGCTGTTGCGCTCGCCCGGCGGCTGCGCCAGCGCCCCGTCCCGCTCCAGCTCGAGCCCGCGGCGCGCGTAGTACTCGAGGAAGTCGATCGCCTCGCACACATCCGCGTCGGCCTCGGGCCACGGCTTCGCGCACTCATACACCGCCATCGCCGCCAGCTCCAGGCGCCGCGCGCGCAGCAGCCGCGCCGCGCCGATCAGCGTCTGGGCGCGCTCCCGCGGCCCGCGCGCCGCCCATTCGGCATGGCCGCGCCGGGCCAGCTGCACCGCCGCGTCCACGTCCCGCGCGCTCGCCATCGCCGCCCGCGCCACCGCCCGCTGGGGGTTGCCGGGGTCGGGCGAGATCAGCTGCTCGCGCCCCTCCTCGCCGACGTCGATCTGCTCCTCGCCCACCATCACCGGAACCCCCAGCGGCAGGCGCGCGAGCACCTCGCCGCCGGCCGCAAGCAGCGCCTCGCGCACCTCGCCGCGACGCAGCTCGAGGTGGCGCTCGTTGACAAACGGCGGCAGCGCCCCGCTCACCTGCGCTCCCGCCGCGCCGCGCTCACGGCGCCGCCAGCAGCCGCTCGAGCTCCGCGCCCCGCGCGCGCGCCTGCAGAAAGGAATCGTTGGCGGTGTTCTCGAGCATGCGACGCACCAGGTAGGCCATCCCCTGCACCAGGTCCCCCACCGGGCAGTACACGCGCACCCGCAGTCCCATGGCGGCGAGCGCCCGCCCGATGTCGTCGCCGAGCCCGCGCAGAACCTGCAGCTCGATGTCCTGCGCCGCCAGGCCCAGCACCGGCAGGCACGCGATGCCGTGGGAGATCGAGCGCACGTTGTGCGAGCCCAGCGCCACGCGCACGCGCGGGTGCGCGCCCAGCAGGCCGCGGGTGAGCCGCTCGAAGGTGCGGTCGCACTCCGCGCGGCGCTCGAACACCGGCACCTCCCAGCCGTGCTGGCGCGCCTCCACCACCTCGTGGTCCCAGTAGGCGCCCTTCACCAGGCGCACCGTCAGCGGCGAGCTGCGCCCCGTGCGCGCGACCCACGCGAGGATCTGCTCCAGCTCCTGCGGCGAGTCGCGCAGGTAGGCCTGCAGCACGAGCCCCGCCGAGGGCCCGGCGGCGAACTCCGGCTCGCCCAACAGCTCCAGCACCAGCCCCAGCACCGTCTCGCGCGAGTCGAGCGACTCCATGTCCACGTGCACGTGCGCGTCCAGCTCGCGTGCGCAACGCAGGATCGAGCGCAGCCGACCCAACGCGCCCTCGATCCCCCGCCTCGGCGCATCCGCGCGGATCGCCGGGGTGAGCGCGGTCACCTTCACCGACAGGTTCGCCCGCGGCAGGCGCCCGAGCGAGTCCGCTTCGAGCACCGGCCGCTCGGGCCAGCTGCGCGCGCTCTCGGCCAGCGCCTCAAGCGTGTCCACGCAGCGGCCCGCGTAGGAATCCGCCTCGGCCTCGCTCACGCTCTCCTCCCCCAGCAAATCGAGCGAGCTGCCAATCCCGCCACGCCACCCCTCCGCGATGCTCGCAAGCGCCTCCGCCACCGTCGACCCCACGATGAAGCGGCGCCCCACGCGCTGTGCCGCCGCGCCCGCCGCCAGCGCCGCAGCCGAGCGGCTGAGCGAGCCGCGCGCGAGCGCCGCCGCGACCCGCCCGGCGCCGCTGGCCGGCCGCGCCTCCCCCAGCAGCGCCGCCAGGTGCTCGCCCAGCTCTCGCCGCGTGCGGCACGCGGGACGCACGTCGATGAAGCGAAACAGCGCCGTGCGCAAGTGCTCGTCGCGAGCGCACACGCGCATCAGCGCGTCATCGAGCCACCTTCCCGGCGAGCGCCCGCGCGGAGCCAGCGAGGCCTCGATGCGCCGCCCCACCGCCAGCACCTGCTCCTGTGTCGGCGCCTGCGCCTTGAGCCCCGGCGCGCCGGTAGGGATCGCTCCTGAGCGCACCACACCTCGAAGCTAGCACCGCGCCACGCCCCGGCCCGGCCGGCCGAGCCCGGGGGACCGCGCGCGCCTTCGAGCTGGCCGCGAACGCATCCGGGCCGCCGGCGGCGGCCCTCATCATCAGCCTGAGGCGCCCCTTGTGCGCCACACCACGCGGGCGCCCGCGGCCGGCACGAGCGTTATCGCGCGCCTGCGGTTCCACTCGCCCGCCCGCCATCGGCGGCCTTGGGGCAGCGTCGGCTCGAGCTCGCTCAGCACCGTGCGCAGGATCAGCTTCATCTCCAGCTGCGCAAACGCCGCGCCGATGCAGCGGCGGATGCCGCCGCCGAACGGGATCCACGAGAACGTCTCGGGGGCGCTGCCCAGGAAACGCTCCGGGCGGAACGCCTCCGGGTCGGAATACACGCGCTGGTTGCGGCCGGTCAAGTAGATCGACGGCGTCACCCGCGTGCCCGCCGGGAGCGCGTACGGACCCACCTGCAGCTCGTCCTGCAGCGTGCGCACCACGATCGGCACCACCGGTCGCACGCGCAGCGTCTCGTTGATCACCGCCATCATGTACTCCTCGCCGCCGTCAGGGTGGTCTATCTCCGCCACCAGCCGCTCCAGCTTGTCCGGATGGCGCACCAGGCGCTCGATCGCCCACGCCACCGACGTCGCCGTCGTCTCGTGACCGGCCAGCAGCAGCGTCACCAGCTCGTCGCGCAGCTCCGCGTCGGTCATCGGCTGGCCGTCCTCGTCGCGCGCCTGCATCAGCAGCGACAGGATGTCCGTGCGCTCCGCAAGGTCCTCGCGCGAGCGGCGCCTGCCCAGCTCCTCGTAGATCACCGCGTCGAGCCGGTCCAGCGCCTGCCCGAACGCGCCCCCCGGGCGCTCGAGGCTCGGGCGGCGCAGAGCCATGCGCATGATCAGCAGCGGGTTCGCCGGGACCAGCAGCGCTCCCACCGCCGCTCGCACGCGGTCCATGCGCTCGGCTTCCACGCCGAACACCGCGCGCAGGATCACCTCCAGCGTGATCGCGCGCGTGCGCTCGTGCAGGCGCATCGGACTGCCCACCGGCCACGCCGCCATGTCCCTGCGGGTCGCGTCCACGATCACCTGCTCGTACTCGCGCATCCGCTCCCCGTGAAACGGCGGCAGCAGCAGCTTGCGCTGGCGCATGTGCTGCGGTCCCGTCAGCACGATCACCGAGTGCGGTCCCATCACCGGCGCCAGCGGCGAGCCCGCCGCGCCGGACGGCGCCACCTCCGGGGAGGCCGTGAACACCGTCTTGATCGCCTCCGGGTCGCTCACCAGCACGAGCTGGAACCCGCTCGGGAAAAACGTCAGCGTGAACCACTCGCCCAGCGTCCGCGCACAGCGGTCCATCAACCACGTCGGCGCCAGCGCCCACGCGAGCGTCTGCACGAGCGCCGGCGCCCTCGGGCCGCGCGGCAGTCGCGGGCCGCCGCCGTTGCGCTCGGAGTCCTCGGGCGCGGCAGCGGACGGCGCGAGCGAACCAGTTGCGCTCGAGGACGTCGCCGTCGCCATGCCTACACGCTAGCGCGGCGGCGACGCCGGGTGTGTGACCTTGCTCCGGTGGGTGCTGGCCGGTGGCTTGCCGGAGCGCGCGTGCGTGACCCTGTCGCGATCGAGCATGCGGCTGACCGCGTGGTTGACGCTGTGGGCGGCGTGGCTGACCGCATGGCGCACGCCCGGCGAGACCGCGTAGGCGAGCAGCGTCGCCGCGATGCCCAGCGTCGCGATCGCCACAGCGAGTCGCGTCCTCCTGCGCTCTGTCTGCGGAGACACGGGACGTGTGCCGAAGGGGGCTATCGACATGGCTTCCTCACAACCTACTCCAGCCCGCAGCGCGCTCGCGCAGGCGGGCACGCAGGCGATGCTCGGACAGCGCCGCCGCCACCAGCCGGTGGGCCAATTCGATTTCCTCCGCCGACAGCGAGCGCCGGCGCCTGGTCACGTAGCCCAACAGCATCCGTGCGGGCAGCACCCGCACGCCCTTGCGACGCCCGAGCGGCCGGTCCACCCACGCGTGGCTGAACACGAGCAGCGGCTCCACCCTCAGCCCCGTGATCGCTTCCACCACCTTGCGCTGCGCGTGCGCCTGGCGGATCGTCGCGCCGTGCACCCCTGACACCCGCACCGGACCCGGGTGGCTCTTGGTCTCCACCGTGAACACGCCCGCGGGCCCGATCAGGATGTGATCCACGTTGCCTCGCCCCATGCTCGCGTCGTGGATCACGCGCCAGCCCGCCAGCTGGTCCAGCAGGCCGCCCACGTGCTCCTCCGCGCTCGCTCCGCGGTCGCGACGGTTGACCAGCGGCACCACATAGCGCGAGATCACAAACATGCTCGCCAGCAGCGCCAGCTCCGATCCAAGGAAGCGCTCGTCGTGAAGCCCGAACGCGCGACCCAGGAGCCCCGAGGCGACCGCAAGCACGCCCAGCGCCACCAGCGTTCGCAATCGCAGGCGCCGCACGGTCGCGCGTGCGTGCTGTCCGGCGGTGCGGCCGGTCGGGTCACCCGTCGCGTGCATCTGCTTCTCTCATCGGCCCAGCTCGCACGGCCGCTTGAGCGGGGCATCGCCAGCGCCCGCCGGGGCGTCGCGACCGCAAACGCGTGGAAACTACCGCCGCGCCCTAAAGCAGCGATCCTCGGCAGCCGACAGCTTTCGCAGGCCCACAACGCCGCCTCCCGACAAAGGGCGCCGACACGGCCCACCAACAGAGCACGGACGCTTGCAATGAACTTCGCCAACCAGTCTCCCCCGGCCGACGTCTGCCTGCTGCTGCGCGCACACGCCGAGGCTCGCTGGCTCAGCCGTGAAGTCGTGCCCGTGATACGCGAGCTCGAGCAGGACCTCGCCTCCGACGCCGCCCTCGCCTACCTCGAGGCGCTCAGGATCGAAGCCCAGCACCACGCCGGCGAGACCGACGCCGCGCGCAGCGAGCTCGACGCGCTCGCTCCGGGCGGCGATCACGGGGTGCGCGCCAACGCGCACCGCTACCACGCGGCCGTGCGCACGCTGCGCGCCGCGATCGACGCCCGCGTCCAGCAGCTGCTCGCCGCCGCCGCCGGCGAGGTTGCCGACGCCGCGGGCGACTTGGAGCAAGCGGCCGCGCACAACGGCACGCAACCGCAGCCCGCCCGCGCGCACAACCGCGCGCTTCGGCGCTAGCCGCTCGACCGCGTCGGGCGCGCATCGCCTGAGCTATGCGCGCGTCGCCTGAGTGCGCGCATCGCCTAGGCTCGCTCAATGCCGCCCCGGTTTGACCTGCAGTCGCACTCCACCCACTCCGACGGCGAGCTGCCGGCGCGCAAGGTGGTCGAGGAAGCGGCCAAGGCGGGCGTGGAGCTGCTCGCGCTCAGCGACCACGACACCGTCAGCGGCGTCCCCGAGGCGCTCGCCTCGGGTGAGCGGGTCGGCCTGCGCGTGGTGCCCGCGGTTGAGATCTCCGCCATCGACCACGGGCCGGCGACGGACCGGGAGCTGCACATCCTCGGCTACGCCATCGACCATGCCGCATCCGCGCTGGGCGCGCAGCTGGCCGAGTTCCTGGCCGACCGCGAGCAACGCACGCTGCGCATGGCCGCGGCGTTGCGTGAGCTCGGCTTCGAGCTCGACGAAACCGAGATCGACGCGCGCCGGGCCGCCGGGCAGCCGATCGGGCGCCCGCACGTGGCCGCCGCGGTGCTCGGCGCTCCCGCCAACGTCGCCAGGCTCAAGCAGGAGCGCATCGACGACATCGGCGAGCTCATCCGCGCGTACCTCGTGGAGGGCCGCCCCGCATATCGACTGCGCCACACCCCCACCGTGCAGGAGGCGGTGTCCGCCATACACGAAGCCGGCGGGGTGGCCGTGTGGGCGCACCCGTTCTGGGACCTCTCCGAGCCCGCCGAGG